>Ga0075428_100004432_pt1 | contig 15504 bp, 15 predicted proteins | sample RhiMetdeltSRZDD2_FD_75291 | JGI IMG/M metagenome (GOLD analysis project Ga0075428, IMG submission 75291) | Populus rhizosphere microbial communities from Tennessee, USA - Rhizosphere MetaG P. deltoides SRZDD2 | ecosystem: Host-associated > Plants > Roots > Rhizosphere > Soil | place: USA... | reverse complement strand
ACCACCGCCAGCACGATCGTGGAGACGACCGCGACGGCCTGCGTCCACAGTTGACCCGGGTTGCCGAAGAACAGGCCGTCGGCGCCGCCATCGTTGATGGCCTTGCTCGCGAACAGCCCGGTCGCGAGAGCGCCCCACGTGCCGCCCACGCCGTGCACGCCGACCACATCGAGCGAGTCGTCATAGCCGAAGCGTGATTTGAAGTTGCACGCGGTGTAGCACAACGCCCCCGCCACCGCGCCGATCACAATCGACGAAACGGGACCGACGTAGCCGGAGGCGGGCGTGATGGCGACGAGACCGGCCACCGCGCCCGAGGCCGCGCCGAGCACGGTCGGCTTGCCGCGCATCGCCCACTCCGTGAACATCCAGCCGAGCGCGGCGGCGGACGCGGCGGTGTTCGTGGCCAGGAATGCGCTCGCCGCCAGCCCGTTGGCCTCGAGCGCGCTGCCCGCGTTGAAGCCGAACCAGCCGAACCAGAGCAGCCCGGCGCCCATCACCGTCATCGGCAGGTTGTGCGGCTGCATCGGCTGATGCCCGTAGCCACGCCGCTTGCCGAGCACGATCGCGCACACCAGCGCCGAGATCCCCGACGAGATGTGCACGACGGTGCCGCCGGCGAAGTCGAGCGCGCCGAGCTTCTTGAGCCAGCCGCCGTCGCCCCACACCCAATGTGCGAGCGGGTCGTAGACGAACGTCGCCCACAGGAGCGTGAAGAGCAGGAACGCCGAAAACTTCTTGCGCTCGGCGAAGGCGCCGGTGATCAGCGCGGGCGTGATGATGGCGAACATGAGTTGGAACAGCATGAACACCGTGTGCGGAATCGTCTTGCTGTACGCGTCGAAGGGCTCCGCGCCCACGCCACGCAAGCCGATCCATTCGAACCCACCGATAATGCCGCCCTTGTCGGGGCCGAAGGCGAGGCTGTAGCCCCACAGCACCCACTGGATCGAGATGATCGCCATGATGATGAAGGACTGCATGAGCGTCGCGAGCGCGTTCTTCTGGCGCACCATGCCGCCGTAGAAGAGCGCGAGCCCCGGCGCCGTCATCAGCAGCACGAGCGCGGTGGAGGTCAGCATCCACGCGGTATCACCGCGATCGATCTTCGAGGCCGGCGCGGCGGCCGTCGCGCCCGCGGTCGGCGGCGGAGGCGGCGCCGTCTGCGCCAGCGCGAGCCCCGCGGTGGCGCCGAGCAGGAACAGCGTGAGCAGGACGAGCGTCAGTCGCTTCACGCGGATGATCTCCTTTGTCACAGCGCGGATTGATCGCGCTCGCCGGTCCGGATGCGGATGGCCGTCTCGACCGGCGTCACGAAGATCTTGCCGTCGCCGATGTTGCCGGTCTTGGCGGCGGCGGCCACGACCTCGGCCACCTTGTCCACGAACTGGTCGGGGACGACCACCTCGATCTTGATCTTCGGGAGGAAGTCGACCGTATACTCGCCGCCGCGGTAGAGCTCGGTGTGGCCCTTCTGACGGCCGAACCCCCGCACCTCGGACACGGTCATGCCGATCACACCGATGCCGGTGAGCGCCTCCTTGACGTCGTCCAGCTTGAACGGCTTGATGATGGCCTCGATCTTCTTCATGCAGATCCTCCGATCGCCGACGTCAAAGCAACGCACGTGCCGCAGAGGCGGAGCGTCAAGGGCGTGATTTCAGACGCTTGCAGACCCGGATCGTTCTCCCTCATGCCTAAACTTCGGGCAATGTCCGGGCGGCTGCCCAGGCATCGAGCGATGCCGGGGCTGCTCTATGGGCGGCGCTGGGGGATGTTGTGCTTGCGCATCTTCGAGTACAGCGTGGGACGGCGCAGCCCCAGCAGCGCGGCCGCGGCCTGCTTGTTCCAGCGCGTGGACTCGAGCGCCTTGAGGATGGACGCCCGTTCGATCTCCTCCAGCGATCCCGCAGGCACCTCCGACGGCGCGATGGCGGTGCCCCCGCCCTCGCCCGCCGCGTGCTGCAGGGCCTCCGGCAGGTCGGCCAGCACGATCTCCTTGCCGCGGGCCACCAGCACGGCGCGCTCGATGGCGTGCTGTAGCTCGCGCACGTTGCCTGGCCACGAGTAGGACAGCAGGCGCCGGTAGGCCTCCGGCTCGATGGCGTCGGTGCCGCGCTGGTGCTTGGCACGATAGCGATCGAGAAATGCCCGCACGAGGATCGGCACATCTTCGCGCCGCTCGCGCAGCGGCGGCACCGAGATGGTCACCGTGTTGATGCGGAAGTAGAGGTCCTGGCGCAGCGCACCGTCCTTGACCGCCTGCTCGGCATTGCGGTTCGTCGAGGAGAGCAGGCGAAAGTCGACGGAGATCGCCTTGGCGCCGCCGATCCGCCGCACCACGCGCTCCTCCAGCACGCGCAGGAGCTTGGCCTGCAGATCGACGGGCATCTCGGTGATCTCGTCGAGGAGCAGCGAGCCCTTGTGCGCCTCCTCGAGGAGCCCGACCTTCTCCATCGTGGCGCCCGTGAACGAGCCCTTTGTGTGGCCGAACAGCTCCGACTCGATGAGGTCCTTGGGCAGCGCGGCGCAGTTGATCTTGACGAACGGCCCATCGCGCCGGCTGGAGCGCTCGTGCAGCGCGTTGGCGATCAGCTCTTTGCCGGTGCCGCTTTCGCCGAGGATGAGCACGTTGGCGTCGGCGTCCGCGACGGACGTGATCGTCTCGAGCACGCGCTGGACGCCGGGCGCCGAGCCGAGAATTTCGCTGTCCGCCGTCTGCTCCGCGAGCCGACGCCGCAGCTCCGTGTTCTCGACGACCAGCTTGCGATGCTCGAGCGCGTTCTTGACGAGGCCGACGACCTCGTCGGGATCGAAGGGCTTTTCCAGCACGTAAAAGGCGCCGGCGCCCTTCGTCGCCTCCATCGCCTTGCGCACCGAGCCGTACGCGGTGATCACGATGACTTCCATCGCCGTGTCGCGCGCCTTGAGCTCGCGGGTGAGCGTGAGCCCGTCGCCGTCCGGCAGCATCAGATCGACGATGGCCGCCTGCACGTCGGTCTGCGCCACCGCCGCCAGCGCCGTGCGCACGCTGCCAGCCAGACGGACGTTCATCCCTTCGGACTCCAGGGTCAGCCGCAAGCCGTCGGCGATGGACGCCTCGTCGTCGACCACGAGGACCGTCTGTCGGCTCACACGCCCGTTCCTTCGCGGTCCGGGACGATCTCCAGCGGCAGGCGCGCGACCACGCGCGTGCCCTGGCCCTGTACGCTGTGCACGGTGAGCTCGCCGCCGTGCAGGTCGACGACCGAGCGCGAGATGGCCATCCCGAGGCCGGTGCCCTGCGGCTTGGTCGTGAAGAACAGGTCGAAGATGCGCGCCAGCGTCTCCTCGGACATGCCGGCGCCGGTGTCCTCGAAGCTCACGGTCAGCGTCTTGCTGTCCGGCGCCCACACGGTGGTCACGGTGAGACGTCCGCCCGGGGCCAGCGACTCGAGACCATTGAGAATCAGGTTGAGGAACGCCTTGCGCAGCTCGCGCGGGTCGAGCATGGCCTGTGCGGGCGTCGTCGAGTCGTATACGCGGAAGATCTCGACCCCCTCCGTGGTGATGCGCGCCTGCGCGAACGACACGCACTCGTCGAGCAGCGCGTGCACCGCCACCGGCGCCCGGTGCAGCTCGGGTGGTCGGCCGAACGCCGTGATCTCCGAGACGACCGCGGCGAGGTGATCGACGGTGCCGGAGATTTTCTGGGCGAGCGCGGCGCCCTCGTCGTCGTTCTCCTTCGCGAGACGCTGCTCGAGATGCCGCGCGTAGAGTCGCAGACCGGCCAGCGGGTTCTTCAGCTCGTGTGCGACCTGCGTGGCCATGCGACCGAGCGCGGCCAGCGCGCCGCTGCGTAGTCGCTCGAGCTCGTGGGTGTTGCGAATGGCGACGGCGGCCTGCGACGAGAAGAGCGCCAGCAGCTCGAGGTCGTCTTCCGTCGGCTCCACGCGCGCGGGCGTCTCGATGACGAGGGCGCCCGCGGGGCCGCGCTGCACGAGCAGGGGCGCGGCCACGATCGCGCCCGTTTCGGAGCCCGGAAACGTCGTCGGCACACCCTTGTCCATCGCCGCGCGCGCCGCCGTCTCCATCGCCGGCCACGACGGCGGCGGAGAGCCCGCGCTCGCCATCGGCAGGAGTCGGCCGTGCTGGAGCTGGAAGACGACGCAGCGCTCGGCCTCCGTGGTCTCTACGGTCGCCTGCGCCACCGCGTCCAGCACGCGATCCATCACGCCGGACGACGCGAGGGTCTGGCCCACGGCCAGCAGCCGCTCGCGATCGCGGGCCCAGCGACGCGTGGCGAGCGCGCGGCCGATCTTGGCGCGCAGCTCGTCGCGCACGAAGGGCTTCGTGAGGTAATCGAAGGCGCCACGCTGCACGGCGTCCACCGCCGTTTCGATCGTGCCGTGCGCGGTCATGATCAGCACAGGAAGCCGCGGCTGCCGCGCGTGCAGGGCCTCCATCAATCGGATTCCGTCGAGCGGCTCCATCCTGAGATCCAGCAGGGCCAGGTCGAAGCGGGAACCGTCGATCGCGGTCAGGGCCGCCTGGGGATCGCGGGTGGCCGTGACGTCGAAGCCCATCGCGTTCAGCCGCATCTCGAGGACTTCGAGAATCGCGGCGTCGTCGTCGACCACCAGGACCCGTCGCGTCATCGGCGGCGCTCCAGTTTCAGATCCAGCTCCTTCATGCGCTCGAGATCCGCGCGCAGCTTGTCGCTCTCCGCCTGGCGTGAGGCCAACTCCTGACGCAGCCGCGTCACCTCGTCCCGCAGCTTGCCCGCTTCGACCTCGCGCGTTCGGAGCTCGCCGCGCAGTCGCGCCAGCTCCTCGCGCGCGGTGATGATGGAGGCGACGGTGTCCCGACTCTCGAGCGCGCGGCGCGCCTCGACGTCGTCGGGATAGCGCGTGAGGAAGTCGTCGTAGAGCGCGAGCGCCTCGCGGAATCGCCGCTCGTCGGCCGCGCGATCGGCCCGCAGCAGCAGCATGGCGGCCGGCCGGAACGGCCACCACGTCGACGTGGCGCAGCCGCCCAGGGTCGTGACGAGCAGCACGATGGCCAGTGCGCGCGCCAGCCGCTTCACGAGTGGCGCGGCAGGAGAACCGTGAACCGGCTCCCCTTGCCCTCCTGCGACTCCACGGTCACGCGGCCGCCGTGGGCGAGCACGACCCCGCGCACGACGGCGAGACCCAGACCGGTGCCGCCGCGATCGCTGTGCGCCTGGCGCCACGAGTCGAAGATCCGCGGCAGTGCCGCGGCGGGGATCCCGACGCCCGTGTCCTCGACCTGGATCTCGATCTCAGGGCCGGCGTCGATGAGGCGGACGGTCACGTGGCCGTCACGCGGCGTGAAGCGAATGGCATTGGCGACCAGATTCACGACCACCTGCACGAGGCGGTCCTCGTCGCCCCGCGCGTCGAACACCTCGCCCACCCGCTCGCGCGTGAGCACGATGCCGCCCTCCTCGGTCTGTGGCCGCAGCTCTTCCACGGCGCGCCCGACGACGCGCGCCAGGTCGACGCGCTCGCGCGCCAGCGGCAGCACGCCCGCGCGCAGCCGCGAGAGCTCGAGCATCTGGTTGACGAGCCTCAGCAGCCGGTCGGTGGAATGGCCGATGACCGTCACCAGCCTCGCCTGCTTCGCATTCAGCGGCCCCGGCACGGCCTCGCGCAAGAGGTGCGCGGCCTCGCGCACGGATGTCAGCGGCGAGCGCAGCTCGTGCGAGAGCGTCGCGTAGAACTCCTCCTTCGTCTCGTCGATGCGGCGCAGCTGCGCGGCCATGGCATTGAACGAGCGAGCGAGCGCGCCGATCTCGTCGCGAGCGGCGTCGGAAATCGGCTCGCGGTAGGAGCCCGCGGCCACGGCCGTGGTGGCGGCGGAGAGCCGACGCAGTGAGCGCGTGATGCGGTGGGCCAGCACGGCGGTGCCGACGAGCGCCAGCACGACCGCCGCGCCGAGCGCGAGCAAGACGCCGCTCCACGTGCGCGCCTCGAGCCGCGCGGCCTCGGCCTGGGCGGACACCACACGCGCGTAGGTCGCGTCCATCAAACGCTCGAGCGCCTCCTCGACGCGCTCGCCGAGCGCGCGGCTGCGCGGCTCCTCCGCCGGCTGACCGCGCACCGCGCGGTCGTGCTCATCGGCCACCGCGCGCTGGTACACCTCGAACGCCGCCACCGCGTCGGCCAGCAGCGCGCGCTCGCGCGTCGTGCGCACGAGACCACGCAGCCGATCGAAGTCGGCTTCGACGCGTGAGGCGCGCTCGGTCCATGCCGTGGCGTAGCGCGCGTCTCGCAACACGGTGAAGCGAGCCTCGAGCCTCGCGAGCGAGAACATCTGGTCACGCAGCGCGCCCGTCACGCGCAGCGCGGGCACCGTCTGCGTCGTGATCTCGCGATTGACCGAGACGAGCCGGCCGATCGCGCCCAGACTGAGTGCCCCGACCCCGGCCAACACCAGGATCACCAGGGACGACGTAAGGAAGATCTTCGAGGCCAGGCGCATGAATAGAGATTTTAATTACTGTGTCAGGGTGCCACTGAAGCGCGGTCCGGATCAAGTACGACCTGGGGGGTCCGGTGCGCTCTGCCGCCATACATTTCGGCCATATATCTCGCGCGGGCCGAGCGTCGCCGGCGCCGCGCCGATGAGCGCCGCGCGAACGGGCTCGAACGACGCCGTGGCGCACGCGTGTGACGACTCGGCGCGTTGCGATGGAAGCGCTCGGTGCGGGACGGCGTCCTCGTGATCGGCGACACGAGCCACGAGGTCGCGGCGCGCATGGCCCATCATGGCACACGCCACGAGCGGCGCCCGCGATTGCAAAGGCCTGATGCGTGGACTACGATTGCGGCCGCCATGGAATTCGGCTTCTCGTTGCCCGGCCGAGGTCCCCTCGCCGGTGCGGAGACGATCCTGAAGCTCGCGACGAAAGCCGAGTCGCTTCGTTTCTCTTCGCTGTTCGTCACCGACCACGTCGTGCTTCCCGCGTCCATGGCGCGGTCGACGTATCCGTACTCCACGAGCGGCCAGCTGCCCGGCGGCGCCGCGCAGGACTATCTCGAGCCGCTGGTCACCATGGGTTGGCTCGCGCGGGTCACGAGCCGCATTCGCCTCGGCACGAGCGTGCTCGTCGTGCCGTACCGCAACCCCGTCCTCGTCGCCAAGATGCTCGCCACCATCGACCGACTTTCCGGCGGTCGCGTGATCCTCGGCGCGGGTGTCGGCTGGCTGCGCGAAGAGTTCGAGGCGCTGGCGGCGCCACCCTTCGAGGCCCGCGGCGCGGTGACCGACGAATACCTGCGCTTGATGCGCGCGGCGTGGACCTCGGACCCGGTGACCTTCGAGGGGCGCTACTACTCCGTGCGCAATGTCCACGCGCTGCCGAAGCCCGCGCAGCGCCGCGGCATCCCGGTGTGGATCGGTGGTCACACCGACGCTGCCGTGCGCCGCGCGGCCACGCTCGGTGACGCGTGGCATCCGATCGCGCTGCGGCCTCCGGGCCTATTGTTCCCGGACGAGTACGCCAAGCGCGCGAAGGAGCTGCGCGCGTGGGCGCAACAGGCCGGCCGCGATCCGAAGGCCGTCGAGCTGACGGTTCGCGTGCCGATGGAAGTGCGCCCCAAGACCGCCAAGGCGCCCGCCGGCGAGCGGCCGCTGTTTCAGGGCACCGCGGCCGAGGTCGTCGCCGACGTCCGCGCCTATCAGGCGGCCGGCGTGACGCACTTCGTCTTCGACCCGACGGTGCCCGAGCTCAAGGCGGCGCTGACCAACATGGAGCGCTTCGCCCACGACGTGCGCAGCAAGGTGGCGAAGGCGCCGAAGTGATCTCGCACGACGAGGCCGGCCGGCTCATCGAGAGCCCGCGAGAGGCGCTCGGCGATCTGCTCTCGCGCGCGGCGTCGGTGCGCGACGCGCGCCGCGGCGCGGTCACCTTCTCCGCAAAGGTCTTCGTCCCGCTGACGACGCTCTGCCGTGACGACTGCGGCTATTGCACGTTCCGCCGCGATCCGGGGCAGCCCGGCGCGCACACGATGAGTCCCGAGGAGGTCATCGCGCTCTGTCGCGCGGGCGCGCGGCTCGGGGCGAAGGAGGCGTTGTTCTCCCTCGGCGACCGGCCCGAGGCGCGCTTTGCCGAGCATCGGGAGTTTCTGAAGGCGCGCGGCCACCGGACCACGCTGTCCTATCTGCGCGCGGTGTGCGCGACGACGCTCGCCGAGTCCACGCTGCTGCCGCACGTCAACCCCGGCCTCATGGCCGAGCGCGACCTCGCCGCGCTGCGCGAGGTCAGCGTGAGCATGGGGCTGATGCTCGAGACGACGTCGGAGCGACTGCTCGCCCCCGGCGGCGCTCATCATCGCGCGCCCGACAAGGTGCCGCGGCGACGTCTGAAGACGATCGAGCTGGCCGGCAAGCTCGCCATCCCCTTCACCACCGGGATTCTGATCGGAATCGGCGAGACGCCGCGCGAGCGCGTCGACGCGCTGGTCGCGATCCGCGACCTGCACGAGCGCTACGGCCACGTGCAGGAAGTGATCGTGCAGAACTTCCGGGCCAAGCCGTTCATCCCGATGCACGACGCGCCCGAGCCCACACTCGAGGACCTGCTCCGTGCGCTGGCCGTGGCGCGCCTGGTGCTGCCGGCGGACGTGGCGCTGCAGGCGCCGCCGAACCTCAGCCCCCGCGTCTACCCGCAGCTGCTCGCAGCCGGTCTCAACGACTGGGGCGGCATCTCGCCGCTGACTCCCGATCACATCAACCCCGAGAAGCCCTGGCCGGGGCTCGTCGAGCTGCGACGCGCGACGGAGACGGCGGGCTTCCTCTTCCGCGAGCGCCTCGCCGTCTACCCGGCGTTCGCCACCCGCGCGGAGTTCGTCGACGAGACGCTCCGCGCGCGCGTGGCCGCGCTGCTCGACGACGACGGGCTCGTCAGGGCCTCGCATGAACACTGGCGACGCTGGTAGTCCCGGCGCGACGCTCGACCGCGCCTCGCGCGACGTCCGCCGAATCCTCGACGCGGCGCTCGCGGGCGACGAAGTGTCCGTGGTCGACGCGAACGTGCTCGCGCGCGCGACGGGTCGCGATCTCCTCGCGCTGAGCGTCACCGCCGACGAGCTGCGCCGCCGCCAGGTCGGCGACACGGTGACGTTCGTGGTGAACCGCAACATCAACTTCACCAACGTCTGTATCAAGCACTGCGGGTTCTGTGCCTTCAGCCGCGACCACCGCGAGGAGGAGGGCTACTTCCTGCCCATCGAGGAGATCGTGCGGCGGGCCGCGGAGGCGGCCGAGCTGGGGGCCAGCGAGGTGTGCATCCAGGCCGGCCTGCCGCCCAAGCTGGACGGCCGTTACTACATCGACCTCACGCGCGCCATCCACGCCGCGCTGCCCGCGCTGCACATCCACGCGTTCTCCCCGGAGGAGGTCCTGTACGGGTCGATCCGATCGGGCTTGCCGATCAAGGAGTATTTGTCCGAGCTGAAGGCGGCGGGCCTCGGGACGCTTCCGGGAACGTCGGCGGAGATTCTCGACCAGGAGATCCGCGATCGCATCGCGCGCGGTCGGATCACCGTCGATCAGTGGATGGAGGTCATCACGACCGCGCACGCGCTCGGCATTCGCACCACGTCCACCATCATGTATGGTCACGTCGAGGCGCCGGAGCACTGGGTGCGCCATCTCGCGCTGCTGCGGGCGATCCAGAAGGATACCGGCGGCTTCACGGAATTCGTCCCGCTCTCGCTCATCCACTCCGAAGCGCCCATGTACGCCAAGCACCTCGTCTCCGGCGTGCGTCCGGGCGCCACCGGCGCCGAGGTGGTCCGCATGCACGCGCTCGCGCGCGTCATGCTCGGGGCGGTCATTCCCAACGTCCAGGCGTCGTGGGTCAAGGAGGGACCGAAGCTCGCGCAGCTCCTGCTCGACGCGGGGGCCAACGACCTCGGCGGCACGCTCATCAATGAGTCGATCTCGACGTCCGCGGGCGCCGCTTATGGACAGCTGGTCGGCCCTTCAGAGATCGTGCGGCTGATCCGCGACGCCGGGCGCGCGCCCGTCCAGCGCGACACCCTCTATCGCATCGTCAAGCGATACGCCGATGGTGAGACGCCTGACTCACCACTCGACGCCATCGAGGACGCGGAAGGGCGCTTCGGCTCGTATCGTCGTCTCATCGCGTCGGGCGAGTTCCGCTTCCGTGACCGGTAGCCGTGCACATCACGCTGTGGTATTAATTCACTCCACATTCCACTTCCACTCGATCGAGGAGGACCTCCTGTGGCGAAGATGATGAGCAAGTCCGCGGTCATGGCGCACCTCGCTGGCAAGACCAATCTCTCGAAGCGGCAGATCGCAGAGGTGTTCGACGAGACTCTCGCGCTCGCCACCAAGGAAGCGAAGAACGGCTTCGTGCTTCCGGGCTTCGGAAAGCTGGTGCTGGCGAATCGCAAGGCGCGGATGGGGCGCAATCCGCAGACGGGCGAGCCCATCAAGATCCCCGCGAAGCGCGTCTGCAAGTTCCGGCTCGCGAAGAGCGTGAAGGACGCGGTGCTTGGGAAGAAGTAGGTCCCGCCGAACGGCACCGGACCTTCAAGCGACTTCTCCAGAGACTGGGCGCCCCGCAGCGCCGTCTCTCGCCTCTGCGACGCTCCCGCGGGTCTGGCAGGGCATCGGATACCGGCCCCTGCCCGATCCCGCGGCGGCCCGCGCGCTCTTTGATTTCGCCGCCGTCCCCTGGCCCGATACGCCGCTCGCGCTCGCGTGGGGCGCGTACGTCGCTGGCGCGCGCGGCGAGCGCCTCGTCGGCGCCGTCGCCGGCGAGCAGGACCGCCGCGAGGTGCTGCTGCACGGACCCGTCGTGAGCACGGCGGACGGTCCCGACGATCCGCTCGAGGTCGCCGCGCAGCTGGTGGCGGTGGCGCTCGATCACGTCACCGCGCTCGGCGCCGCCACGGTGTTCGCGCGGCCCCAGGGCCTCGATCGCGTCTGGGTCCGCTTCGGCTTCATTCCCGTTCCTGAAGTCACACTGCCGTCCGCGCTGGCCGGGCGCTCCGGCGTCGGTCTCTACGCGTGGCGCGGCGGCAGCGCGCTCTGGACGCTGCGTGCAGCCGTCGACGATTGACTGGGGGCCCCGAAATGGCCCCCAGACCCCCAACGCTCGGAAGCGGCCCGGCGAAGCCGCGCCGCTCCTCGATCCCCCAACGCTCGGAAGCGGCCCGGCGAAGCCGCGCCGCTCCTCGGGAGCGCGCTGAAATGCGCGTGACGGCTCTGGCCGGCGGTACCGGCGCCGCCAAGCTCCTGCGCGGTCTCGCTGCCGTCCTCGATCGCTCGGCGCTGAGTGTCATCGTCAACACCGGCGACGACGCCGAGGTGTGGGGGCTGCACATCTCCCCCGACCTCGACTCGGTGATGTATGCGCTGGCGGGCGTCCTCGACGCCGGCCGCGGCTGGGGCCGCGCCGACGAGACGTTCCGCTGCCTCTCCGCGATGGCCGCGTATGGCGAGCCGACGTGGTTCGGCCTCGGCGACCGTGATCTGGCGACGCACCTGATCCGCACCCGCGCGCTGCGCGACAGACAGTCGCTCGCCACGATCACCGCCACGCTCTGTCGGGCGCTCGGCGTCACGCCCCGCGTGCTCCCTATGAGCGACGAGGCCGTGCGCACGATCATCCGAACGCCGGACGGCCGGCTCGGCTTCCAGGAGTACTTCGTGCGCGACAAGTGCCAGGCCGACGTCATCGGCGTCGACTACGACGGCGCCGAGCGGGCGCGGCCCGGGCCGGGCGTGCTCGACGCGATCGCGGGCGCCGACGTCGTCGTCGTCTGCCCGTCGAATCCCGTGACCTCGATCGGCCCGATTCTCGCGGTGCCGGGCATCGCCGACGCGCTCGCCGCGACGCGCGCGCGCGTGATCGGCGTGAGTCCGATCGTCGCCGGCGCCGCCGTGAGCGGGCCGGCGGGCGCGCTGATGCGCGCGCACAGCCTGCCGGTCTCGCCCGTCGGCGTCGCGCGCGCGTACGCGCCGTGGCTGTCGACGCTGCTCGTCGCACGCGAGGACGCCGGGTGTGCTGCGGAGCTCGCCTCGCTCCGCGTCACGGCCGTGCCGACCGACGTGCTGATGCCCGATGCCGTGCGGGAGATCGCGCTGGCGCGGGACGTGTTAGAACAGGCCTCATGATCGTCGCGGCTGTGCCCGTCAAGGACCTCGTCAACGCCAAGCAGCGGCTGGTGCCCGCGCTGGGCGCGGCGGAGCGCGCGGCACTTGCGGCGGCGATGCTCGACGACGTGCTCGCGGCGCTGACGGCGGCGCGCCTGGATCGCGTGTGGGTCGTGACGCGCGAGCCCGCCGTCGACGCCGCGGCCCGCGCGCGGGGCGCCGAGCCGCTGGCCGAGGACGCCAACCGCGGTCACACGGCCGCCGTGGCACGCGCGCAGGCGGAGGCGATCCGGCTCGGCGCGCGCGTGTTCTTGACGATCCCCGGCGACGTGCCGTGCGTGACCGCCGAAGAGATCGGCCGGCTGGCGGATGCGGCGGCGCCCGGGCGGCCGGCATTCGTCCCGTCGCGCTCGGGGCTCGGGACGAACGGCGTGGCGCTGGCGCCTCCGGGGGCGATGCCGCTGACCTTCGGCGAGCCGTCGTTCGAAAAGCATCTCGCCACCGCGCGGGCGCGCGGGCTCGAGCCGCGCGTGCTCACGCTGCCCGGTCTCGGTCTCGACGTCGACGCGCCGGGCGATCTCGCCGCGCTACTCGCCGCGCCCGGAGCGACGGCGAGCGCGCGGCTCGTCGCCTCCTGGCGCGCCGGCGGCCGCGTACGACCCGCCGGCGTCCCGCAGGCGTCCTGACATGCGCTACGAAGTCATCGGCATCGGCGGCATCGCGGAGGTCCGGCCCGGCGACGACGTCGCGGGGCTCGTGCTGGCCGCGGCGGCACGCCAATCGACGCCGCTGGCGCCCGGCGATCTCGCGGTCATCAGCCAGAAGATCGTCTCGAAGGCCGAGGGACGACTGCTGAAGCTCGCCGACGTGACGCCGTCGACAGTCGCCGTCGCGATGGCCGCCGGGCTCGGACGCGACGCGCGACTGGTCGAGGTGATCCTGCGCGAGTCACGCCGCGTGGTGCGCATGGACCGCGGCGTGCTCGTCACCGAGACGCATCACGGCTGGGTCTGCGCCAACGCCGGGGTGGATCAGTCCAACGTCGATGCCGACACCGTCGCGCTCTTGCCGGAGGATCCCGACGGGTCCGCGCGTGCGCTGCGTGAGCGGTTCTCGGCCGCGGCCGGAGGCGACGTCGCCGTCATCATCGCGGACACGTTCGGCCGGCCGTGGCGCGAAGGACTCACGAACATCGCGATCGGCGTGGCAGGCTTCGCGCCGCTGAAGAGTTATCTGGGCGAGCGCGACCCGGCGGGCCGGCCGCTGCAGGCGACGATCCTCGCGCTGGCCGACGAGCTCGCGTCGGCCGCCGAGCCCGTGATGGGCAAGCTCGATCGCGTGCCCGCCGCAATCGTCCGCGGCCTGGTGCTGCCCTCCGACGACGGCAGCGGCAGCAAGAGCCTGCTGCGGGATCCCGCGCGCGACCTGTTCCGATAGGGACCGACCCATCAACATCGCGATTCTCGGCGGCACCGGCAAAGAGGGCTCCGGCCTGGCGATGCGCTGGGCGCTGGCCGGCCACGCCATCATCATCGGCTCGCGCGATGCCGCGCGCGCGCACGACAAAGCGATCGAGATGCGCGAGCGAACGAAGAAGCTCACCATCGTCGGCAAGGAGAACGCGGAGGCCGCCGCGCTCGGTGACATCGTCGTCGTCGCGCTCCCGGCCGCGGGTCTGGGCGCCACGCTGCCGCCGGCGCGCGAGGCGTGCCGCGGCAAGGTGGTCGTCAGCACGGTGGTGCCGCTCACGTTCGGCGGACCTCGGCTGTTCACGCCGCCGCCGGCGGGGTCGTCGGCGGAAGAAGTCCAGGCGCTGCTGCCCGAGGCGAAAGTCGTCGCCGCGTTCCACCACATCGCCGCCCACGAGCTGGCCGAGGCCGAGCACGACATCGAATGCGACCTCCTCATGTGCGGCGCCGACGTCGAAGCCAAGGCCGTGGTGACCGAGCTCGGGACCTCGATGGGGCTGCGGGTCGTCGACGTGGGCCCGCTCTCGAACGCCGGTCCGCTCGAGGCGATCACGGCGGTGCTGGCGACGATCAACCGCCGCTACAAGCTGAAGAACTCCGGTATCAAGATCACGGGCCTGCCGTCCTAGAGGAGATCGCCGTCCATGGCCGAGACCTCCGTCGTCGTCGATCACACGCGCCTCACGACCTTCATCGTGGAGGCGCTCTGCGCCATGAAGATGCCGCGCGAGCGCGCCGCCGTCACCGCCGAGCTGATGGTGCGCACGGACCTGAGAGGCGTGGACTCGCACGGCATCGACATGCTGCCGCGCTATCACGAGCTGTGGCAGGAAGGCTTCGTCGTCATGGACGCCGAGGCCGTGCTCGAGAAGGACAGCATGGCCACCGGTCTCTACGACGGCGCCAAGGGACTGGGCCACTGGGTCTCGTCGCTGGCGATGAAGCTCGCCATCGTCAAGGCCGGGACGTACGGCATCGGCATCGTGACCGTGCGCAACTCCGGCCACTTCGGCGCCGCCGCCAACTACTCGATGATGGCGCTCGAGCACGACATGATCGGCGTGGCCACGACCAATTCGGCCTTCATCGCCATGGTGCCGACGTTCGGCCGCGCGCCGAAGCTTTCGACCAACCCGATTTCCTTCGCGGCGCCCGCCGGCCGCCACGCTCCCTTCGTGCTGGACATGGCCACGACGACCGTCGCGTTCGGCAAGCTGCGCATCGCGAGCCGCTGGAACAAGCCGATTCCTTCGGGCTGGGCGCTGGACGATTCCGGCGAGCCGACCAGCGACCCCGACGTGGCGATGAAGCACCGGCTGCAGACGCCGCTCGGCGGTACGCGTGAGCTCGGCAGTCACAAGGGCTACGGCCTCGCGGTGATGGTCGACATCCTCTCCGGCATCCTGCCGGGCGCCGTCTATGGCGATCTGCTCCAGCGGACCGATCGCGCCGAGCGCAAGCTGCAGGACACCGGCCACTGCTTCATCGCGATCGATCCCGCGCGCTTCCGGCTCCTCGCCGATTTCAAGCGCGACATGGATGATTTCTTCGACTCGCTCAAGGCGACGCCACCGGCCGAGGGACAGAGCCGCGTCTACGTCGCGGGCGAGCCCGAAGCCGAGTGCGAGGCGCGGCGGCGGCGCGAGGGCATTCCGCTCTCACCCGGCTTGATCGAGCGGGTCGGCGTGCTGGCGCGCGCGCTGGGCGTGCGCCCGCTCCTCTAACGTCCGCTCACGGAGCTAACGTCCGCTCACGGAGCGTCCGGTCACGCGCGCGAGACCGCGAGGCCGAGATAGATGACGACGATCGCGAGCAGCAGCACGATGCGGTCGATACGGCCGACCGCCCGCAGCGGTGCGGCCGCGTCCCCGCCCTGGCGCAGCACCGCGTCGAGGATCGG
>Ga0075428_100004428_pt1 | contig 15506 bp, 12 predicted proteins | sample RhiMetdeltSRZDD2_FD_75291 | JGI IMG/M metagenome (GOLD analysis project Ga0075428, IMG submission 75291) | Populus rhizosphere microbial communities from Tennessee, USA - Rhizosphere MetaG P. deltoides SRZDD2 | ecosystem: Host-associated > Plants > Roots > Rhizosphere > Soil | place: USA... | reverse complement strand
CGCGACGCGCGGCTCGAGGGCCATCCCGCAGATGGGGCACGGCCCGGGCCCGTCCCGGACGACGTCCGGGTGCATGGGACAGGTCCACTGCGCGCCGGCGGCGGACGCGGCTGTCGGAGGCGCGCCTGCCTCCTTCTCCCGGCGGAACCGGTCCAGGCAGCCCCGCGAGCAGAAGAACCAGGTCTGGCCGCCGAGGTCGAGGCGGTGCGGCGTCTTCTCTTCGTCCACGGTCATCCCGCAGACGGGGTCGATGGCCATGGCGGCGGATTCTAGAAGGTCTTGGCCCAGCCGAGGAAGAACGCCAGGCGCGGCGTGAGCTGCGCCTCGTTGACGTAGCGATACACGGGCACCTGCACGAACGCGTACGCGGACATGGCCGCAGGCGCCGCGAACCGCAGGCCCGGGGTGAGGTACACGATGGTGGCGCCGGTGGACGGCACGGGACGATCCAGGAACGTGCTTCGTCCCTTGTGCCAGCCCTTGACCTGGAGCGATCCGCCCAGGCGGCCGACGAGGGTCCGGCTCGCCGTGACCGAGCCGATCGCGTCGTCCCCGAAGCGGTACTCCAGGTCGTTCGTGGTGTTGGCCTGGTAGGAGGCCGAGGCGGTCCAGTCGAGCCCCAGCATCCCGAACCGCGTGAAGTCCGCGCCGGTCGCGAAGTCCCAGGATCCGGTGCCGGGCTGGAGCGTGGGGTCGTTGATGGTCTGGTCGAAGCCGCTGATGAGCCGGAACTCGCCCGTCGGCAGCTTGAGCGCGGCCCGGGCCGTCAGCTGGTACGAGGCACCCTTGAGCACGGCGTAATTGACGCCGGCCAGGATGTCCCCGAAGCCCTGGGTGTCGCTGCTCTGCAGGAACGACCCGCCGTGGGCGATGTCGTAGTTGCGCTGGATGAGCAGGGGCATGCCGACGAACACCGAGGCACGGGAGCTGACGCCGTAAGACATGTCGGCCTGGAGGTAGCGCTCCGTCCCTCCCACCTCACGGTGGTAGCCGGCCAGGATGAACCCGTGCTCGAAGTCCACCTTGGGCCGCAGGACCGTGTCCGTGGGATCGCCGCCGGCCCAGGGCTCCGTCTGGTCGGCCTGGCGGTAGGACAGGTCCAGGCGAAACGCCCCCTTGGGCAGCGTGCCGCCCGATCCCTTGGTCACGAGCGCGCAGGACGTGGAGTCGCAGGCCGGGGCAGGTGGGCCCGCGACCAGCAGGCCCGCGACTACAGCGGTCGCCACGATAACCGGGTAGGAGCGACCGCGCATCGTGACAGGCTAACCCGCCCGCCCGGCGGACGCAATTCCGGCCGATTGGGCGCATGCTACGATCGCGACGGGGCCCTGATGACTCGCCGTCTCCTCGTCCTGTGCGTCGCGATCGGACCTTTGGCCTGCGGCTCGTCGGGTGGAGGCGGTCCGTCGCAGACGCCCAGCCCGTCATCCACGCCCATCGGGCCTCCGACCCTGACCATCACCGCTTCGGGCGTCAGCCCGCAGGTGCTGCACACCTTCGATGCGCAGGAGACAGTCACGTTCGTGAACGGCGACGTCCGGGACCACGACATGCGGTCGGACCCGCACCCGGCCCACTCCGACTGCCCCTCGATCAACCTGGGCACGATGGCGCCGGGCGAGCGGCGCGAGATCGCCGGCCCCTCCCTGCCGCGGTTCGCCCTCTGCTATTTCCACGACGAGACCGACCCCACGAACAGCGTCTTCCGTGGGGTGGTCGTCACCCACTGACGGTCAGGATCCGGGCACGATCCGGTAGATCTCTCCCGTGTGGTCGACGATGTAGAGCTCCCCGGCGGCGTCCACGCCGAACGAGCTGATGGCGTCCACGCCGCGCGCCAGGGCGGAGGTCCAGTCCCGCTGGTCCGTGGCCGCACCGTTCACGAGCCGGAAGGAGCGCACGAGCGCCGTGCAGTAATCGCCGTAGAAGTACGTCCCGTGGTGGCCGGGCATCCGGCAGCCGCGGTAGACGTATCCTCCCGTGATCGAGCATCCGTCGCCGTGCGAGTACTCGACGACGGGCAGCGTCAGCCCTGCCGCGCTGCAGCCGTTGGGCGGGTCGAAGCACCGGCTGCCCTCCATGACGTTCCAGCCGTAGTTCTCGCCGCCGTGGCGGGAGACGATCCCGACGTCCACCTCCTCCAGGGCGTTCTGCCCGACGTCGCCGATCATCAGGTCGCCGGTGGCGCGGTCGAACGAGATCCGCCACGGGTTGCGCAGGCCGTAGGCCCAGACCGCGGGGAAGGCGCCGGGCGTTCCCACGAACGGGTTGTCCGGCGGCACCGCGAACGGCGTCGTCTGGTCCACGTCGAGGCGGAGGATCTTGCCCAGCGGCGTCGCCAGGTTCTGGCCGTTCCCGAAGGGGTCGCCGCCGGACCCTCCGTCGCCCAGCGCGACGTAGAGCCGGCCGTCGTTGCCGAAGGCCATGCCGCCGCCGTTGTGGTTCGGGAACGGCTGGGGCACGAACAGGATCTGCCGCTCGCTGGCGGGATCGGCTGAGTCCGATGAAGGATCCTGAGTCCGGAACTCCGAGATGTGGGTGTCGCCCGCACGGTCCGTGTAGTTCACGAAGAAACGGCCGGTCTCCGCGTAGCGCGGGTGGAAGGCCAGGCCCAGCAGCCCCCGCTCTCCGCCCGAGCCCACGCGCGACACGATGTCGAGGAAGGTGGCCGCCACGGCGCCGTTCCTCACGATCCGTATGCGGCCCGGCTGCTCGACCACGAACAGGCGGGCGTGGTCGCCCGGCGGGGCCTGGAGGTCCACGGGATCGTCGAGCCCACCCACGACGAGCTGCGTGGCGAGCGGCGGCGTGCCCGCCACCGGCGTGCCCGCCGCGCAGGATCCGGACGGGTCGGAAGGAGAAGGCTGGGGCGTCGACGGGCCCTCCTCACCGCACCCGGCGACGAGGAAGAGGCCGAGGAGCGCCGCCGACTTCAGCCGCGGCCGATGGCCTTCGCGAGGATCCAGAGGGGCCCCACCAGCAGGTGCGTGACGTTTCGGAAGAAAGCAGGGCTCTTCTTCTCGTAGACGTAGTGGCCCACGAACTGGAGCACCCAACCGAGGACGAAGAGAGAGGCGGCCGCGGAAACGGGGACGTACCGTCCCGCCGCCGCCGAGGCCACGGAAATGACGAGCATGATCGCCGCGAGCACGGCATCGAGACGGAGGTAATAGAGCGTCGAGGCGATGATGACGGGCTCGGCCAGCGTCACGGTGAAGCCGCCCGCCTGGAAGAGCGGGACCCGGGAGAGCAGCGCGATCACCGCGAAGAAGATCATCGGGATGCCGAGGGAGTGGCACGCCCTGTTCCCCGGCGTGGCATGGAAGACCCCGTAGTCCGCGAAGTGCTCGCGTAGCACCGGGCTCATCCTGGAAGTATACGTCGCGCTAGACGGACTACTCGTCCCGGGACGAGTTGAGTCCCAGACACTCAAACCAACTTGTTCCGGAACAAGGTGGACACGTATCGCTCGTTCGGGAGTCCGCCACCACCACGACTCCGGCCTCCGACGCGACCTCGATCCGCTCCCTCACCGATCAAGCGTTCGTTGCCGCCTCGATCGCCGCCTGCAGGGCGCCTTCCCACCTGCTCTCGTCCGGATCGGAGGAGGCGGCCTGGTTCACGATCAGCCAGTCGTCGACATCCTTCTCCAGTCCGTACTTCTGGAAGAAGTTGTAGATGGCGTAGAAAGCGAACTCGATCGGATCCGGAAACGACAGATCGTCGTCCTGCAATGCGGTGATCGGTTCCCCGTATCGCGCAGCCACCGCGGCGACGTCCTGGCCGGATCGGGCCGCGGCCAGCGCTTCCGCGGGAAGCGCGGCGTCCACCACCTGTTCCGTGCCGGTGACCGACTCCCGGTAGCGGATCTGGCCCTCGCCGGCAACATACGCCTTCCAGCGGGCCAGGGCTTGCTGCACGAGAATCCCGTGAACGACGCGCCGCTGCGTCGGTGAAAGCGCAAGGAACCGACCTCGCAACGTCATGGGGTCGCTACTGAAGGGCGACCCCGCACTTCGGGCAGAAGCGCGGACTCACGCCCTTGCCGAGGTACTTGTCACGCAGGGCAGCGTGCCCTTCTGCTCCTCGGTGTATTCCATGTTGCCTCCACGAGCGAGTCCTACGTCGCGGGGTTCTGCGCGGACCGATCGAGAAGCTTCGGTGTCTCGCCTTCGAGGAGGCGGGGCAGCTCCGAGGGTGAGAATTGCAGGCCCACGTAGAACGCGCCGAACTCGGCGTAGACCGCGCTGGCCTCGTCGAAGCGCATGTCGTAGATGAGCTTCTTGAAGGTGAGCGGGTCGTCGGCGAAGAGGTCCACGCCCCACTCCCAGTCATCCAGGCCGATGGAGCCGGAGATGATCTGGGTGACCGCGCCTGCGTAGTGGCGGCCGATCATGCCGTGCTCGCGCATCATCTTCGCGCGGTCCTCGAAGCCCGCCATGTACCAGTTGCGTTGCTCGCCGCGCTTCTTGTTCATGGGGTAGAAGCAGACGTGGCGCCGCGCGGGGACCTCCAGGTAGAGACGCCCGGCGACCCGGCGGCGCTGCTCCTCCATCTCGGCGTCGAACGCGGTGTCGAACTCCGGCGTTCCCGTCTTCAGGCCCTTCTCGCCCAGGCGCGAATGGATCTGGGCCGTCATCTCGTACATGCCCAGCTCCACGATCGAGACGTACGACGCGGTCGGCTCGAGGACGGCGGAGAGGCCCACGCGCGCCACGGCGAGCTGGGCGGCGTGGAGCTCCTCGAAGTCGCGCCGGAAGTGGACCAGCATGAGGTCGCCCTTGTGGCCCATGAGGGCCACCGCGGCCGTCGCGCCGGCCTCGCCCTGCTGCATCCTGGCCAGGGCCTCCGCGGCCTCGGCGGCCATGGTCTTCCGCTCCGGAACAGGCCGGCTTTGCCAATCGGTCCAGCGCACCCGGAACATCTGGTGGAGCAGGCTCCAGCCCTCCAGGGTCTCGGGAACGCGCGGGTCATGCATCGCGGAGCTGCCTCCGGGTGCAATTCTAGTGGCGAACGGGGAGGAGGGGGTCCTCGAACGCCGAACGATCGGGTAATCCGGTAACATCGTTTAACCGGCGACCGTTCCCTGTCGGCTTGGTGGAACCTTCCCCGTCGCTCAGAATAGGGACCGACGCGACGTGCACTGGCGAGGTGGCCTGGCGTGATCTCGGGACAATCCCTCCACCGCATCCCCTGCCTGCTGGGGCTCCTGGCGGCGGCGGCCTGCGGCGGGAGCCAGGGGTCGACGCCATCGCCGGGCGCGAAGCCGCGGGGCCTGAGCGTCCGGGTGGCACCGGTGGCGGTCCAGGACGTGGTCTACGAGATCAAGGCACCGGGAACCCTGGAGGCGGAGGAGCTGGTCCAGATCACGGCCGAGGTGGAGGGCGCCGTCAAGGACGTCCGCTTCCACGAAGGCGACCGGGTCGATCGCCGCACCCTGCTGCTGCGGATCGATCCGGAGCGCTACGGACTGGAGCTGCAGCGCGCGGAGGCGAACTATCAGAGGGCGGTGGCCGACGCGCGCCGGGCGGTGTCCGACCTGTCGCGCCGCGAGCAGCTGGCCGAGGAGCAGCTGGTGGCGGTCGAGGAGCTGAACCGCGCGAAGCAGGAGGCGGAGCGGCTGGGCGCCGACGCGCAGGGCGCCAAGGCCGCCCGCGACATCGCCGCCCAGAACGTCGCGCGCGCCAACGTGCGGCCCCCCCAAGCCGGGATCGTCAACACACGGACCGTGGAGACCGGGAAGTTCGTGAAGACGGGCGACGTCCTGGCCACGCTCGTGGACGTGAGCCGGCTGCGCCTGCGGTTCAAGGTGTCGGAGGCGGAATCGCTGCGCGCGCGCGCCGCCCAGACGGTCCAGTTCCACATCTCGTCCCTCGGCCCGCGCGAGTTCCTGGCCACGATCTACCACGTGGGTGACCTGGCCGATCCCGCCACGCGGCAGGTCGAGGTGATGGCCTGGGTCAAGAACCCCGGCGAGCTGAAGCCGGGATTCTTCGCCGAGGTGACGTTGGCCTCCGAGACGCGGCGGGGGGCGCTGGTGGTCCCCGAGGGCGCGGTGCAGGCCAGCGAGAAGGGGTTCGTGGCCTACGCGGTCGAGGACGGCAAGGCCCGGCTGCGCCCCGTCGAGATCGGCCTGCGCACGGGGACGGGGCTCGTGGAGATCCGCTCCGGCGTGAAGGCGGGCGACGTCGTGGTCGTGGAGGGATCCGACCGCCTGACCGACGGCCTGGCCGTGCAGGTCGCCGGCACCGGCCCCGCCGCGCCCACCGGGGCGCCGGCGGCGTCGGCGGCGCCCCAGACCGCTCCCGCCGCTCGCGCGGCCGGAGGCTCGCGATGAGCGATACCAGGCACCGGCCGGCCGAGGCCCCCGAGGATGTCGCCGCCGTAGCCAGCGGGATGACCCTGGCCGACATCTCCATCCGCAACCACGTCTTCGCCTGGATGCTGATGGCGGCGCTGATCCTCTTCGGCCTCATCTGCTTCACGGGCTTCGGCGGCGTGGTCAAGGGCCTGGGCATCAGCCTCAACCCCGACGTGGACTTCCCGATCGTCAACGTGCAGGTGACCTACGAAGGCGCCTCGCCGGAGGTCATGGAGTCGGACGTCACGGACCCCATCGAGGACGCGATCACGTCCGTGGAGGGGGTCAAGCAGATCTCCTCGACGTCCCGGCAGGGCAGCGCCAACATCACCGTCGAGTTCGAGATCTCGCGCAACATCGACGCCGCCCTGCAGGACGTCCAGACCCGCGTGGCCCAGGCCGCGCGGCGCCTGCCCCGCGAGATCGAGCCTCCGATCATCAGCAAGAACAACCCCGAGGACTCGCCCATCATGTGGCTGTCCATCTCGGGGACGCGCTCGCCGGTCTACATGGCCGACTACGTGCGCAACGTGATCCGGCCGCAGCTCCAGACCATCGAGGGCGTGGGCGAGGTCTTCATCGGCGGGTACCGCGAGCGCAACGTGCGCGTGTGGTTCGACGCCCCGCGCCTGGAGGGCCAGGGCCTGACCGTGCTGGACGTCATGACCGCCATCCAGCGCGAGCACCTGGAGGTGCCCGCGGGCCGCATCGAGACCCCGCAGCGCGAGATGAACGTGCGGGCCGAGGGCGAGGCCCTGGACCTGAAGGGCTTCCGCGAGCTGGTGGTGGCCTACCGCCAGGGCACGCCCGTGAGGCTGCAGGACATCTCGGTGGTGGAGGACGGCCTGGAGGACCGCCGCCGCGTCGCGCGCGCCAACGGCGAGCCCTCCATCGGCTTCGGGATACGGAAGCTGCGCGGGGCCAACGCCGTGGAGGTGGGGCAGCGGGTCAAGGGCCGGCTGCCCCAGATCAAGGCCGACCTTCCCGAAGGCGTCAACATCGGGATCCGCTTCGACAGCACCGTCTTCATCGAGCGGGCCATCGACGAGATCCTGCTCACGCTGCTCCTGGCCGCCGTGCTCACGGGCCTGGTGTGCTGGCTCTTCCTCGGGTCGTGGTCCACCACCATCAACGTCCTCCTCGCCATACCGACCTCGATCCTGGGCACCTTCATCGTGATGTACTTCCTCGGCTTCACGCTGAACACCTTCACCGTCCTCGGCCTCACCCTGGTGGTCGGCATCGTGGTGGACGACGCCATCATGGTGCTGGAGAACATCTACCGGCACCGGGAGCACGGCGAGGGCAAGGTCAAGGCCGCCTCGGTCGGCGCGCGCGAGATCACCTTCGCCGCCGCCGCCACCACCGCCGCCATCGTGGCCATCTTCCTGCCCGTGGCCTTCATGAAGGGCATCATCGGGAAGTTCTTCTTCCAGTTCGGGGTCACGATCTCGGTGGCCGTCCTGATCTCGCTGCTGGAGGCCCTGACCCTCACCCCCATGCGGTGCTCGCGCTTCCTGGAGGTCGGGGAGCGACGGGGACGGCTGGGGCAGTCGGTGGACCGGCTGTTCACCCGCCTCGCCGCGCGGTACCTGAAGACCCTGGAGCCGGCGCTGCACCACCGCGTCTGGGTGGTGGGCGGGGCGGCCCTGTTCTTCGTGGCGTCCCTCTTCATCTACCCCCTGCTGCGGCAGGAGTTCGTGCCGCCCCAGGACGTCAACAGCTTCCAGATCCGTTACCAGACGCCGGTGGGCACCAGCCTGGACGTGACCGAGGCCAAGATGCGCCAGGTCGAGGGCATCCTGGCCACGCGGGGCGAGGTGGAGGGCAACTTCAGCTTCATCGGCGGGTTCGGCGGGGGCGAGGTCAACACCGGGATGATGTTCGTGAGCCTGAAGGACCCGCGCGACCGCCCGGTCGACGAGAAGGCCGGGCACCGCCTGAGCCAGCAGGAGCTGATGAACGTGATCCGCGGCGCCACCGCCACCATCCCCGGCATCCGCGCCGCGCTCGTGGACCCCTCGCAGCAGGGGTTCAGCACCAGCCGCGGCGGCGGCTTTCCGATCGAGATCAGCATCCGGGGCCGGGACTGGAGCGCGCTCGCCGGCTACTCGCGCCAGATCATGGAGGAGATGGCGACGACGGGGAAGATCACCGACGTCAACAGCGACTACCAGGTGGGTATGCCCGAGGTGCGCGTCGTGCCGGACCGCGACAAGGCCGCCGACCTGAACGTCAGCATGGCGGACATCGGCCAGACCATCAACGCCGCCATCGGGGGCACGCGGGTGGGCAAGTTCAAGGAGGGCGGCCGGCGTTACGACATCCGGGTCCGGCTGCTGGGCCCGCAGCGGCAGCGCCCGGAGGACATCAACGGCCTCTACGTGCGTGGCGCGGGCGGCACCCTGGTGCGCCTGTCGGACCTGGTGACCATCGAGCAGCAGCCCACGCTGCAGGCCATCACGCGCAAGGACCGCGAGCGCGCGATCACGATCTTCGGCAACGTGGCCCCCGGCGCGTCCCAGGCCGACGCCATCGCGGTCGCGCAGAAGATCGCGCGCCAGGTCCTGCCCGAAGGCTATCGCGCCATCCCGTCCGGGACCTCGCAGGCCTTCCAGGAGTCGTTCGACTCCCTGCGGTTCGCGTTCGTGCTGGGCCTGATCGTGGCCTACATGGTCCTGGCCGCGCAGTTCAACGCCTTCAGCCACCCGTTGACCGTCCTGCTGGCCCTTCCCTTCAGCATCACGGGCGCGCTCTTCATGCTGTGGGCCTTCGGGCAGAGCATGAACGTCTACAGCATGCTCGGGCTCATCCTGCTCATGGGCATCGCCAAGAAGAACTCCATCATGCTCGTGGACTTCACCAACCAGATCCGCGAGCGCGGCGTGGAGCGCCACGCAGCCATCATGGAGGCCTGCCCCATCCGGCTGCGGCCCATCCTCATGACCTCGGCCTCCACCATCGCGGGCGCCATCCCGCCCGCCCTGGCCCTGGGCGCGGGGGCGGAGACGCAGCGGCCCATGGCCATCGCGCTCATCGGCGGGATGCTGGTGTCCACGGCCTTGACGCTCTTCGTGGTGCCGGCGTTCTACAGCCTGCTCGACGACGTGGTGGTGTGGAACGAGGCGCGGCGCCGGGAAGGCACCGGTCTCTTGGCGGGGCTACGGGCCCTGCGGCCGCGGCACGCCGGATCCGGCACGATCGACAACGCGCACCCGCTTGGGTAGCGGCCCGCCGCAGGACCCCACCGGCCGCTTCTCGGACCGGGTCCAGGACTACGCGCGCCACCGTCCGTCCTACCCGCCGGAGCTGATCGACCTCTTGCGGGAGGAGCTCGGCCTGCGGCCGGAGCACGTGGTGGCGGACGTAGGCTCGGGCACCGGCATCCTGACCGAGATGCTCCTGGCCAACGGGAACCGCGTCTTCGCGGTGGAGCCCAACCGGGCGATGGCGCGGGAGGCGGTGGCCCGGCTCGGCGCGGACGAGCGGTTCCGGGACGTGGACGGCCGCGCGGAGGCCACCGGGCTCGGCAGCGGCTCGGTGGACTTGGTCGTGGCCGCGCAGGCCTTCCACTGGTTCGACGCCGTCCGCGCACGGGATGAGTTCCGCCGGATCCTCCGGCCGCAGGGGTGGGTGGTGCTGGTGTGGAACATCCGGCGGGTCGATAGCACGGCGTTCCTCCGCGACTACGAGGCCTTCCTGCGCCAGTGGGGCACGGACTACAACGAGGTGAGCAGCCGGTACCGGGACGAGGTCGCGCTGAACGTCTTCTTCGGCCCCGGCGGATACCGGACGCGCCGGTTCGACTACAGGCAGATGTTCGACCTGGCCGGGCTCCGGGGACGGCTCCTGTCCAGCTCCTACACGCCGGCCGCCGGCGATCCGCGGCGCGAGCCCATGCTCCTGGCGCTGGCCGAGCTGTTCGAACGGCATCAGCGGGACGGCCGGGTCGCCTTCGACTACGACACGTGGGTCTACTACGGCCGCCTGACGGCCGCGGGCGCCGGTGTATCCTGAGGGCGGCATGACCACCCGGAAGACCGCGCCGTTCGGGTTCCTGCGCGTGGGCGCCGCCTGTCCGCGGCTCCGGCTGGCGGATCCCGAGGGCAACGTCACGGAGATGCTGCGCCTGGCCGCGGAGGCGCAGGAGCGCGGCGTGCAGGTCCTGCTCTTCCCCGAGCTGTGCCTCACCGGGTACACCGCCTCGGACCTGTTCTTCAGCCTCTCGACTCTCGTGGGCGGCGTGGAGGGCGCGCTCGAGCGGCTTCTCCGCGAGACCGCGAAGTCGCCGATGGTCCTGGTGGCCGGGATGCCCCTGGCCCACGAGGGCCGGCTCTTCAACACCGCGGCCGTGATGCAGTCGGGGAAGGTCCTGGGGCTGGTGCCCAAGAGCTACCTCCCGAACTACAAGGAGTACTACGAGGAGCGGTGGTTCTCGCCCGCCCGCGACGCCATGTCCGACGCGGCGCGGTTCCTGGGCGAGACGGTCCCCTTCGGCGCGGACCTGCTCTTCGCGCAGGAATCGGAGCCCGGGGTGACGCTGGGGGTGGAGATCTGCGAGGACCTGTGGGCCGCGGTGCCGCCCAGCAGCTTCCACGCCATCGCCGGGGCCACGGTGATCCTGAACCCATCCGCCTCCAACGAGCTGGTGGCCAAGGCCGAGTACCGCCGCGAGCTGGTGAAGGTCCAGTCGGGCCGCACCATCGCCGCCTACGTGTACGCAAACGCCGGCGTGCACGAGTCCACGACCGACGTCGTCTTCGGCGGCCAGCTCCTGGTGGCGGAGAACGGCGTGCTTCTGGCCGAAGGGGAGCGCTTCAAGCGGGAGGGGGACCTCCTCGTCACCGACGTGGACACCGAGCGGCTCCTGGTGGAGCGGGCGCGGCAGACATCTTTCGCGGAGGGCGTGCACGCGCTGGCCCGCGCCCACCGCCGCATCGCGCTTCTGCCCGTCCCGGCGCCGCGGCCGCACCGGCTGGTGCGCCGGATCGAGGTCCATCCCTTCGTGCCCGACGACCCCGCCACGCTGGACGACCGGTGCGAGGAGATCTTCTCCATACAGACCGCGGGCCTGGCGCGCAGGCTGGAGCACGTGCAGGTCAAGCGCGCGGTGCTGGGCCTGTCGGGCGGGCTGGACTCCACCCTGGCCCTGCTGGTGGGCGTGCGGACCTTCGACCTCCTGGGCCTGCCGCGCGACGGCCTGCTGGCCGTGACCATGCCCGGCTTCGGGACCACGGAGCGCACGCTCCAGAACGCGCGCTGCCTGGCCCAGGCCATGCGCGTGGAGCTGCGCGAGATCGACATCCGCGCCGCCTGCGAGCAGCACATCAAGGACATCGGCCTGGACCCCGCCGACCGGCAGAGCGTCACGTTCCAGAACCTCCAAGCCCGCGAGCGCACGCAGATCCTCATGGACGTGGCCAACAAGGAAGACGGCCTCGTGATCGGGACCGCGGACCTCTCGGAGCTGGCCCTGGGCTTCGGCACCTTCGCCGCCGACCTCATCGCCATGTACAACGTGAACTGCGGCGTGCCCAAGACGCTGGTGCGCAAGCTCGTGGGCTGGGTGGCCGGCCACGAGACGACGGGGGCGGAGCGCACGGTGCTGCAGTCCATCCTCGATACGCCGGTCTCGCCCGAGCTGGTGGCCGTCGGCCGTGACGGGCAGACGCCGCAGCGGACCGAGGACATCGTCGGCCCCTACGAGCTGCACGACTTCTTCCTCTACGCCCTGCTGCGGCTGGGCGCCGGGCCGCGCAAGACCCTGTTCCTGGCCGAGCAGGCCTTCGCCGGACGCTACGACGGCCCTGCCATCAAGCGCTGGCTGCGCGTCTTCGTCACCCGGTTCTTCGAGCAGCAGTACAAGCGCTCGCTCATGCCCGACGGACCCAAGGTGGGGTCCGTGGCCCTCTCCCCGCGCGGGGACTGGCGCATGCCCAGCGACGCCTCTCCCGCCGCGTGGCTGGCGGAGCTGGAGTAGACTCGCCCTTCATGCCGGTCGTCCTCATCTGCAGCCAGGCGGAACTGGAGCCGGACCTCGGCCACACCCTGCTGTGGCGCGCCGGCGTGGAGCGCCACGTGGCGACGCGCCTGGAGGACGCCCGCATGATGGCCGTGGCCGCGCGCCCCGACATCGTGGTGGTGGATCGCGAGCTGCCCCGCTCGGACCGCCTGGTGGCGGCCCTGCGCGAGGATCCCTCGACGCGCGGCCTCTCCATCGTGGTGGCGGCTCGCGGCGACTTCGATCCCTCGGAGGTGGAGCTGCTGGAGGCGGGGGCCAACGCCATCCTGCGGCTGCCCGCGGGTCCCGAATGGGACGAGCGCCTGCCGCGCCTCATGAACGTCCCCGTGCGCCGCGAGGCGCGCTTCACCGTCCACTTCGACGTGGAGGCCACCGCCGGCGCCGAAGATCCTGCCGCCGCCCTGGCCATCAACCTCAGCATGAGCGGTATGCTGCTGGAGAGCCCGATACCGCTGGCCGTGGGGGACGATATCCAGCTGCGCTTCCAGATCCCGGAGACCGAGTCCACCATTGCCACGCGCGCGCGCGTGGTGCGCGTGGGCGGCCCCGGCTTGTACGGGGTGGAGTTCGGCCAGGTGGACAAAGGGGCCTCCGGCCACCTGCGCGCCTTCGTCGACGCGGCGTCCGAGCGGGCGGCGTCCTGATGGCCATCGCGACCGAGGAGACACCCATCGACATCCCCGTCCTCCAGATCGCCGACATCGAGCTGCCCTCGGAGATGGAGCGCCTGCGGGACCTGGCCTACGACCTCTGGTGGGGCTGGTCGCCCCAGGCCACGCGCCTGTTCACCTGGATCGACCCCGAGCACTGGCAGCGTTACCACAACCCGGTGCAGCTGCTGATCAACGTGGAGCCTTACCAGTGGCAGCGCCTGCTCGGCGACCCCGAGTTCCGCCATACCTACGAGGCCGTGATCCAGGCCCTGGACGAGTACCGGTCGCGGCCGCGCTGGTTCTCGCAGCACGCGGAGCGGCTGCCGGGGCCGGTGGCGTACTTCTCGATGGAGTTCGGGCTCCACGAGTCGCTCGGGGTGTATTCCGGCGGCCTGGGCGTCCTGGCCGGCGACCACTGCAAGTCGGCCAGCGATCTCGGCGTCCCGCTGGTCGGCGTGGGCCTGCTCTACCGCTCCGGCTATTTCCGCCAGACGGTGGACGCGGACGGGTTCCAGCAGCACATCTATCCCGACTACGACTTCGCGCGGCTGCCCGTGTTGCCCGTGCAGGCACCGGCGGGCGGCATCCTCACCGTCCCCATCGACCTGCCCGGGCGCGTGGTGCAGGCCGTGGTGTGGAAGGCCCAGGTGGGCCTGGTGCCCATCCTGATGCTGGACACCGACATCCCCTTGAACGACCCCGCGGACCGTCCCATCACGGGGATGCTCTACGTGCGCGGCCGCGACATGCGCCTCTGCCAGGAGATCGTCCTGGGGGTGGGAGGCGTGCGCGCGCTACGCGCGCTGGGGATCTCGCCCGCGGTGTGGCACATGAACGAGGGCCACGTGGCCTTCCAGGGCCTGGAGCGGGCGCGGGAGCGCGTGCGGCGGGGAGAGGGCCTGAGCGAGGCCTTCAAGCACGTGGCCAAGAACGCCGTGTTCACCACCCACACGCCGGTGCCCGCGGGCAACGAGAGGTTCGACCGCGACACGGTCCGGCGCTACCTCGGCCCGTGGACGCACGACGTGGGATCCGACCCGGAGGCCGCGCTGGCCCTGGGCGAGGAGGGCGGCCAGTTCAACCTGACCGCGCTGGCCATCCGCCTCTCCTCGAGCGTGAACGGCGTGAGCCGCATCCACGGCCAGGTGTCTTCCGCGATGTGGCGGCACCTCTGGCCGGAGAAGCCGGAGAGCCCGGTCTCCTACATCACCAACGGGGTCCACACGGAGAGCTGGATCGGGCCCGAGATGCGCTCGCTCTACGCCCATCACCTCGACCCGGCCTGGGAGCAGCGCATCCTGGACGGCGACATGTGGGCCCGCGTCGAGGGGATCCCCGACGCCGACCTGTGGGCGGCGCACCGGTCGCAGAAGGAGCGGCTCATCCGGTTCGTGCGCGAGCGGGTGCGGTCCCAGGGCGCGCGGCACGGCCTCTCGCCCGACGAGCTGCGCCAGGTGGAGGGCCTCCTCGACCCCCGCGCCCTCACCATCGGCTTCGCCCGCCGCTTCGCCACCTACAAGCGAGCGATCCTGGTGCTCTCGGACCTGGACCGGATGCGCAAGCTCCTGTTCGCCGAAGGCCGTCCGGTCCAGATCGTCTTCGCGGGCAAGGCGCACCCCGCGGACCGCGAGGGCCAGGACTTCATCCGCCAGCTCTTCCAGCTGGCCCAGGGCGAGCTGCGGGGCAAGCTCGTCTTCCTCGAGGACTACGACATGGAGATGGGCCGCATGATGGTGCAGGGCTGCGACGTGTGGCTCAACACCCCGCGCCGGCCGCAGGAGGCCAGCGGCACCAGCGGCCAGAAGTGCCCCATCAACGGGGGGATCAACCTCAGCATCCTGGACGGGTGGTGGGCCGAGGCCCACCGCGGCGACAACGGCTGGGCCATCGGGAGCGAGAAGCCCGCCGAGACGGAGGAAGAGGACCGCGAGGACGCCGCGTCCCTCTACCGCCTCCTGGAGGAGGAGGTGGTGCCCCTCTTCTTCGACCGCGCGGAGGACGGCCTGCGCCGCCCCTGGATCCAGTTCATGAAGAACTCGATCATGTCCGTGGTCCCGCAGTTCAGCGCCCACCGCATGGTGCGCGACTACGTGGAGAAGGTGTATCTGCCCGCGGCAGCCCGTAGGGGCTAGATCAGGCGAGTTCGCGGCCGACGGGCTGCCGCGGGCTCGTTAGTCCGTTCTCAAAACCGGTCCTCTCCGGCCGTTGACCCTCCAGCCAGACCAACTTGTTCCGGAACAAGTTCCTCGTCGCTGGGACGGCCGGAAAAAACGGGACGGCGCTAGACAAGAACGGTTTTGAAGGAGCGCGCCCGCGCGCCCGACATGCGCGGGCTCGCTTGATCTAGCCGGCCGACGCCTCGAACCGCCGCCGCGCGTCGCTGAACAGCTGGTAGAGCCGGGTCCGCTCGGCCATGGTGTTGCGCAGGGCGGCGTCGGCGCCCGCCGCGTCGCGGCCGTTCAGGACCAGG
>Ga0075428_100004423_pt1 | contig 15517 bp, 13 predicted proteins | sample RhiMetdeltSRZDD2_FD_75291 | JGI IMG/M metagenome (GOLD analysis project Ga0075428, IMG submission 75291) | Populus rhizosphere microbial communities from Tennessee, USA - Rhizosphere MetaG P. deltoides SRZDD2 | ecosystem: Host-associated > Plants > Roots > Rhizosphere > Soil | place: USA... | reverse complement strand
GCCTGCCGTTCGTCGTCCACGCGATCGGTCAGGTCGCGCACGGCAGTCGACTCGGATCGCGCGCTCGCCGGCAGATCGGTACGGAATCGCGCCAGCGCCTCGGTCTCTTCGAGGATCCACGAGAGCTCGCGCCCCGTGGCCTCAGGAATGCCATGCAGCACCAAGGATCGCCAGAGATCGAGCCGCGATCCCACCCCGGCGACGTCTTCCGCCGCGCTCGCGCTCAATTGCTCGACGAGCAGCGCGTCCACGTCCTTGGGGCGAATGCGGCCCGATGCCAGTTTGGCGCGATACCGCGACTCGTCCAGATACGGCTCGCGCCCCAGCCGGCCAGCGGCATGCTCGACGGCGTCTTCGAATGGCAGGTGCTCGAAGGCGTGCAGCGTGTTGTGGTGAATGAAGATGCTGATGGGGCCTTGCGCCGGGAGCAGGTGTGCCAGCCGATCGATCGTGCACATGAGGGGATTGTCCGGTGGGCTGACTTCGGCGCGCATCAACTGGCTGGAGTGAATAGAAATATTACTATATTATATTTCACTAATGAAGCGAAAGCGGGAGAGGCGCGGCGAGCCGGTCGCTGCCGGCGAGCTTCAGACGTTTAAGGCCCAGTTCTTCCGTGCACTCGCTCATCCCACGCGGATCCGAATGCTGGAGATCCTCGTGCGAGGTGGGCGTACGGTGCAGGAGCTGCAGGAGGAACTGGCGCTAGACCAGCCGATCGTCTCGCAGCAATTGGCCGTGCTCCGTAACCAGGGCATCGTGTCGGCGCAGAAGGAAGGATTGTCGGTGCGATACGCCCTGCGCGACCCGCTCGTCGGTGCTCTACTCGATCTGGCCCGCAGAATTTTTGATAACCGTTTGGGCAACTCGACGGGGTTGCTCCGCCAGCTGCGACGAGAGAGCCGTCGAGGATAACGGAGCATCAACGAGTTGATCGCTCACAACGGGTCGAATATCGCAAGAGACGGCGCGCGCTTCGCGTCGACTGCCAAGTATCGACCAAGATTTCTGTATTACGGTCTCTGAACTGGGTGTCCAACAGGGGCTGCTGCCGCGACTCGGCTGAGTCGTTCGAGACGCGTGTGTGCACAATTGGACAGCACAAGACAGGCACGATCCAGACTCCACTGATGTCGGCGCGAACGGCATCATGAGGCACTCATCTACTACGGTCCCGGCCAGCGGAAGTGGGAGACGAAACCCAAGCCGACTATACGTGGCGCGCGGCGACGCCATTGTTCGCATCACCAGATCGACGATTTGCGGCGACGTTTATGTCTTGAAGGGTGACGGTTGCCAGCGTGAAGCCAACGGCGAACGCCCGATTTCTCCGCGATCGTCTTCACCGTCAATGGGAGCAAGTTCCTCATCGGCGATTTCATCTACCTATTGCGGCATTGCGTTGCGCCTTTTGTACGCGGCCCTTGCACACATCGGCCGGCGGGCGGGCAGCGCGTTAGCCTGAGGAGATCACATGAATATTCTTGACGCCATCGTGAATGCGCAGGACGGCGCGGCTGTCCAGCAACTCGGGTCACAGGTCGGGCTTGCTCCCGACCAGGCGACCGCGGCGCTCTCCGCGCTGATGCCGGCGCTGGCCGGCGGATTCCAGCGGAACATCCAGAGCCAAGGCGGCTTGGAGAGCCTGAAGGCCGCGTTGTCAACCGGGAACCACAGCCAGTACATCGACAACCCCGCGAGCCTCGCCGATCCATCTGCAGTGACCGATGGAAACGGCATTCTTGGGCACCTGTTGGGGAGCAAGGACACGAGCCGCGAGGTCGCCAGTCGTGCGGCGGCGCAAACCGGACTGAGCGCCGACGTCCTGAAACGCATGCTGCCGCTCGCTGCCACGTTGATGATGGGCGCATTTTCGAAGCAGTCGGGCAATGCGTCCTCCACGACGGCGGCACTCGGTGGCTCAGGCGGAGGCATCGGGGCGATGTTGACGCCTTTTCTTGATCAGAATCGTGACGGGTCGATCATCGACGATGTGACGTCGATGATCGGGGCTTCATGAAGCGATCGTAGACGGCGTCGCCCGAGCGACAGGGAATTCAGGTAGCTAGGTCAATCAGTAGTGGAGGGTGAGACATGGGTATGAGAGACACGTACCCATACGCGATTCAGACTGCGAAGGGCAAGTTCCACGGTAACGCCGAGGAACGTGAGGGCAAGCTGCATTTCAAGGGCACGGTCGCCACCGAAGCCGAGAAGAACGAGATCTGGACGGCGATCGAGACGATCCCGACGTGGCAGAACGACATCGTCGCTGACATCCGAGTGACGGGCGGACCCGCAGCGGAAGCTGCGCCGACCGCTGCCGCTGCGCCGTCGGCCGGCAAGACCTATACGGTGAAGGCTGGCGACACCCTCGGCGGGATTGCCAAAGAGCATCTGGGCAGCGCTGGCGCCTACATGAAGATCTTCGAACTGAACACGGATCAGTTGACGGATCCTGACAAGATCAAGGCTGGCCAGGTTCTGCATCTCCCGTAGGTCGATCGGCGCGAATCAGATTGCGAACGCCAGGTATGGCTGGCGTTCGATCTCCCACTCGGAAGGAGAGTCACATGCTCGGCATTCTTGGATGGATAGTGTTCGGCTTGATCGCCGGCGCCCTTGCGAAGCTCGTGATGCCGGGTCGTGATCCCGGCGGCATTCTGGTGACGATGATGCTCGGCATTGCCGGGGCGCTGGTCGCCGGGTTCCTGGGGAGGTCGTTGGGTTGGTATGGTGCAGGCGAGCCGGCCGGCTTTGTCATGGCGACGCTGGGGGCCGTGCTGCTGCTGTTCATCTATCGTCGCTTCAAGACCAGAGCGGCGTGAGAGCGTTGGCAGGAGCAGTGACCACTCCAGCGGTCGGTATCGTCTCCCGTAAGCACCTGCGGTCGATAATTGCATCCGCGACGTTGGTTCTGCTACCCCTTTCTCGATCGCTTCGACGCCGGTCTCCGGCACGCGCCCATCCTGCCTGGGCGCGCCGGGCGATCTCGCGCTCAAGGGTTACCCGACAAGAACCGCACCTCAGACACGGAGGGCAGTCCTTTGTCCTGGACTCTTCTCGGCCACGCTGGGGAGCGCAAGCATACACCCCACAGCCGAGCTAGTTGCACTGAACCCCGTCGTCCCGGAGGACTGGATACGGGCGCGAGGCCCCACAACTTGCACGCTTGACTAGGATTTGGCGAATTCGCAGGCGGAGCCGCGAAAACTCCAAGGGCTATTCATCGCTTCGCCCTCTGCATCGGTATAGACATTGCTCAACAGCGTTCTTGCGCCGGGTTTGAGGGAGTGCGCCGTGCGAGAGTCCAAGCGGCGCGCATATCCCGAGGGCGAGAAGCGGACGCGAGACCCACGCCTCGACGTGGAACCCGCGGCGACGAAGCCATCCGGTTGCGGTTGATCCTCGGGACATACGTGCTCCTGTGTCCTGTGGAAGCTGGAGAAGATCACGCGGCATGGAGGGACAACGAAGATGGCAAATGCAAATGACACCACGGCACAGGTAGTGGGCCGTGCCAAGACAGTGATCTCACAAACGAGACGAAGGGGCGAAGAGCTCGCAACGCAGCTCGCCAAGAAGCCGGCCGTCAGGCAGGCGCGAAAGAAGGTCGCTCGAGTGCGAGGCCAAGCCGCAGCAATGGCTATCAGAGTCACCGACAAGATCGCCGACAAGATCACAGGACGCGCCCGGAGACGGAAGCGGGCCAGGGTCGCGGCCGCTGTCGTTGGCGCGGCAGCCGTGGCTACTGCCGCCGGTATGCGCATGGCGCGCAAACGAAAGCGCTAACGCCGATCTCTACGGAGAACGCGTCGGTCTCAGGAAGAAGGTTGATGCGTTGAGATGTGCACGGTCGATGGACCGGCCGCGCACTTCTGATCCGGCCTTACCGTCGACCGCAGGCGGAATTCACACCGCGTGTCCGCTACAATGCTGCGATGTTTGGTCGAGCTGGACTCGCTTTCTTCGCGCTCTGGATCGCCGCGTCGCATGCCGCAGCCGCCACCGTTAGTGGTGTCGTCTCCGACTCGACGGGTGCGTCGGTTCCCAATGCCGTCGTCGTTCTTCACGGCCTCGCGAGCGGCCAGGAATCGTCTGTCGAGACCGGCGTAGACGGGCGCTTTTCGCTGGACGTGTCCTCTCCGGGCACCTACCTGGTCATCATCACCCGTTCCGGGTTTTCAGAAGCCGCACGCACAGTCCTCATCGCCGAACCGGGCGATGTGGTGGATGTGCCTGTGCAGCTGGAACTTGGGGGCCTGAAGGCGGAGGTCAGCGTCACCGCGGCGCGCGCCGTGCGCGAAGTTCGAGGGATTCCGCTGCACGTCGAGACGATTACGTCGGATGCCGTCCGCCAGGCGAACTCGCTGTCCACGGGGGACGCACTTTCGTCCGTGGCGAACATCACGCCGGTTGGCAACGGACCGTTCGGTGTGCGCCCGCGACTGCGAGGCCTGGACTCCACGCGTCTGCTGGTGCTGGTCGACGGTGAGCGCCTCAACACGGCGCGCCAGGCAACGGATCGGACGGGCGCCGAGGTCGGACTGATTTCGCCCGATGCCATCAGCCGCCTGGAGATTGTGAACGGGGCGGGAACGCTGCTCTACGGATCGGACGCGCTGGCAGGCACCCTGAACATCATCACCAACGAGCCGTCGTTCTCCCAGGCTCCGCGATGGCAGTATGGGTTCAACGGGTTTTTCAGCACGAACGAACGGGGCCGGCGCGGGACCGGAACCGTGGGATACACCTCGCCGCGTGTTGCCGTCCGGCTGCAGGCTGGCATGGAGGCCTACGACAATTACGAGGCGGGCAGCTTCGACGTCGAGGACACCCGGCCACTCTTTGCGACAGGCCAGCTCGACCAGCGCGACACTATCGACGATAACTTCGGGTTTCGGCTGAACGCGTTCCCGGATCCGTTCAACGCTCCGTACGTGCGGACGGAGCGCGAGATTCCCAATTCGTCCGCAAACGGCTCGTTCATCAACGCATCGAGCCTGGTCCGGATTGGCGAGGCACGGACGCTTCGGCTCCGCTATCAGCGGCGGCGGATGGACGACATCGGTTTCCCGGACTTCGCGGTGCCGTACTTTTTCAATCAGACTTCCTTGCCGCACAGCAATCTCGATCGTGCCTCCGTACGGTACGAGACACAGGCGGTAACGCCCTGGTTGGCCAACCTCTCACTCGCGGCGCACTACCAGCGAACTGAGCGGCTTCTGCAGAATCTCCTGCCCATTCAGTTTCCGGCGCCGTCGCCGGCGTTCTTCCCGATCAGCGTGTTCAGGCTGGACATTCTGTCGAGCACCGAACAGCGCGTGTGGTCCTCAGGGGTCGATCTGCAGGCGACGTTCGTTCCGGTGGCGGATCACGTACTCACGAGCGGCCTAACGTTCTTCCGGGATCGAAGCGGCGATCTGCGGACCACGACCACGACCACGTCACTCGTCGGGCAGGTGGCGCTCTCTCAGTTCGGCCCCGCGGCTGTCCGGCCGCCCAACGCGGTCCAGCTCGGCCCGCCCGTTGTCGACCACCCGGTTCGTGTCCCTGACGCGAGCCTCAGGGATGTTGCGGTATTCGTCCAGGACGAGTGGCGCCTACCGCGCTCACTGTCGCTCGTCACCGGGGTTCGCGGCGACTTCTACGGAGTGACGGCCGAGGCGACGCCCGGCTACGACGTGGCGTCGGTGGTGGCCGGCGCGCGCCCGGCAATTGACCCGTCTACGCTGCCAAATCCAGGTGGTGGTTCCTTCACACGGAAAGCGCTGACCGGCGACGTGGGGCTCGTCGCTCGGACGTGGGCGTCGGTGAGCCCGTTTGTGCGGTACGGCCGCAGTTACCGCCATCCGAATCTGGAGGAAATGTTCTTTGCCGGTCCCGCCACAGCTGGCAGCATCGCGCCGAACGTCAAAGTCAAGCCGGAAACGGGTCATAACGTCGACGTGGGTGCCAACGTCGCACTCGGCCGCGCGACCGGTGGCGCGTATTTCTTCGTGAATCAGTACCGGGACTTCATCGTCCAGGATCTGGTGGTTGCAGCGACGCCGGCTGGCGGCCTGGCGCAGGCGACCAATTACGCCGACGTCCGCATCCATGGACTCGAACTCGCGGCAAGCGTCCCGATCGTTGTCGAGCGCGGCGTGATTACGATCAGCGGGGCGGGCGCGTTCACGCGCGGCACTATCACCAGCGGCGTGAATCCGCTGGACAACAGCCCCCTCGACGGTGCGCCAGCCGACAACATCACCCCCGTGAAGGTCACCTCCGCAGTCCGTTTCACTGAGGTACGCTCGAGGTGGTGGGCCGAGTACGGCGTGCGAGTGCAGACCGACGTCGCCCGCATCACGCCGACGCTGCTCCAGTCGCCCTTCCGCATCGCCCAGGACCTGCTGTCGCTGGACGGCTTCACCGTGCACCGGCTCGGCGGAGGGATCAGTCTCGTGCGCGATCCCGAGCGAGTGGATCTGACGTTCGCGGTGGAGAACCTTGCCAACACGTTTTACCGTGAGCACTTTCAATTTGCGCCCTCCCGCGGGCGCAGCTTCACGATCGGGATCAGTGCCGGAGTGTTCTGACCACGGCGTCAGCGTGACTTTCCCGCGCTCATCTTAGCGACGAGGCGCCCACGAGGGTGTCTATCCGTCGAGCCCATGTGGGCTCTTGCCGGCTGACCAGTCGGCGCTCGACCATCGCAGTGCCCTCGTTGACTTCGAGCTCGTACAGGAATCACCTGCGTGACGCGAAGGTGCACCGTCATGGTCGGGCCGCGCACTTCTGATCCGGCCCCACCATCGACCGCAGGCGCGCCTCGTCCTCGCGCACGGCGTCGCTTGCCCGGGCCGCAGACCAGTTCCAGTTTCGGATCGTGCGCTCGCGGTCCGGCGGCCATCGTCGCAGCATGTGTCTCGCGAGTGGACACTGCACGTCAGGTGGCAATGCGGACAGAGCACCGATCAGGACGGGCACCGCATCGGCGCTCAGCGACGTCGCGTACGCGACGTCGAATCGAACTGGCGTATCCGCCGACGACATCCGTGCCACGTTCGCGCGCGCGACGATCGCGTCCGGGTTGATAACGAACAGCAGCCCGACCGTCGCAAGCCCGGACGTCAGCGCCCCGAATGCGAACGAGTCACGGCGGCCGCGCAGCACGGTCGCGGCGAGCCACAGCAGCATCGCGCCGATCCAGATCAGCAGCACCATGGCGTAGAACCGTGACTCCGTGAGCCCGTAGCTCGCATGGTAGAGGCGCAGCCGCTGAACAGCCGATGCGGCGATCGCGAGCACCAGCGCGATCTGCATCCCGGCGAGACCGCGGAACACGAAGGCGTCGCGTTGGGTTCGACGCTCGAGGAGCCAGTCGGCGGCGAGCAGGACCGGCACGACGAGTACGGACGCGAACACCAGCTCGAAGAAGCCGCGCCGCGCATATTCGGCGTACGTCAGATCGGAAGTCACCTGGACAAGTGCGTCGCCACCGAACAGGTAGCGGAACTGTACGATGACGAAGGAGAGGAACAGCAGATCGAGCGCCGCCAGCGCCGTCGCGACTTCCGTGATCCCGAGAGTCGGGCGTTTCGGCGTGAGGGCAAGCCGAGCACCGTCTCTCCAAAGCAGCGGCAGCTCCGTGCCTGTCAGGAATCCGCGGAGGTAGCCGGTCGAGAGCCACGCAAGGATTGAGAACAACAAGATGTGACTCGCGATCTGCTCGAAGTCGAAGCGGAACACGTTCGTCACCAGCTCTGCAAACACGGCGTCGGCCGACATGAACAGAGCCCCGAACACCACAACCAGCGGCGTGGCGATCACGAGGCCGCGCGCGACGGCCGAGGCACGGCGCCAGACGGGCGCGCCGCCGGTCTCGGCGCGCGAGGTGGATCGCGTCGCATCCACGAGCGCAAGCGACGCGGCTGTCCACGCGTGCAGTGCGCCCAGCGCCAGCGCGCCGGCGTATCGAAGCACGCCCGCGCGACGCACGGAGGCCGCCGCGAGACGATGAGCCGCGAGCGCGAAGCTCAACGTCGCGCACCCAAGCGCAAGCAGCTTCAGCGGCGGAGCGTCACGCCATGCGAATCCGGCCGCGAACGCGACGCCAATCACCAGCCACACGGTACGCTCGCGGTCCGGTGCGAGAGCCGCGTGGCGGTGCAACGCGAGTGCAGCGACTGCGACCGACGCGACCCACACCGACAGGTTCAGACCTGGCGGGCCGGGAGCGCGCAGCAGCGCATCGCCAACCGTACCGAGGAGCCCGCCCGCCACGAGCAACGCCGTGACCGAGGCAGGCGGCACGCGGTAAAGGCGAGCCGTCTGCCCGGAGGCCCCGTCGTGATTCGTGCGGTCCGACGTCATCGCCCGCCCTCCCCGACCACGAGGACCGACACGTCGCGCGCCTTCGGACCGTCGAGCTCCACGAGGAATACCCGCTGCCAGCGGCCAAGCTGCAACCGCCCACGAGAAACGTTCAGCGCGACTGACGGTCCCAGCAGCAGCGCGCGGCAGTGCGAGTGGCCATTCGGCCGTTCGCCAAGCACGCAGTTCACCGAGCGGAGGGTGATGTTGTCGTGACGGTAGACGGCCTCCCGTGGCGCCGCGCGCTCGAGGAGCGCGGCGATATCGGTCAGCAGCAGCGGCTCATGCTCGTTGACGACGATCGCGGTCGTCGTGTGGAGCGTCTGGACATTGACGAGGCCGGTTTCGATGGCCGCGGCCACGACAATCGCCTCCACCTGGTCCGTGATGTCGATGAACTGGGTAGGGTCCTCGGTACCGACGCGAATCGTCGTGTGCCGGAACGCCGACGTGCTTGCGAGCGTCTCCATATGCCGTCCTCCACTTTGGAGGATGGGGTAGACGCGAGCCGAAGTCTTCAGTGAGCGGTGACGGTTTCGTGAGATGTGCGTGAGAAGGTGCGACGCGTGAGGCCCAACGCGAGGCCGAGGCCGAAAACGGCTCCTTCGCCAGTCCCGAGCAGGGTTCGTGTCACGGGGCCGAACTCGGGCTCTCCGAGCAACCGCGCCAGCGGCGTGAGAGAAATCTGCGAGCCCTGCGCCTGCCTGGCAATCGCGTGCAGTGTGCCGCCGACGAGCGGCCGTCCCGAGATGGTCAGGGCAAATGCCCCCAGTCCACAGCACGCGGCCATCAGGGCCGCGGCGCGCAACCGGCTGTGCGAGGCTGCCAGCGCGTAGCCGGCACCGGCGGCAGCGCCGATGACGAGCCCTTCGATTCCACCACCCGCGTCGATCGTCAATCCGACAAGCGCCGCCAGACTCCACCGGCCCAGCCATTCGACGGCAGCTCCGACGATCGCGCCGCCGAGTGCGGCGCCGACAATGATGGCGGCCGCTCGTTTTGAGCGCGTGCTCGCTTCGCCCACCGAGATGCCGGCGCCGACGCCTGCGCCGCCAATGGCGCCACAGACGCCTCCGATCGCTGCCAGAACGGGAACGACGGCAAACGGCGCCATGCTTCCTGGCGCAGTGGCGAGCAGGAGTCCGCCTGCGGCACCCGCGAGAACGCCCGCGATACCGCTGCCAACAGACGCACTCGCCCACTGCACGGGGGTGGAGCCTGCCGCCTGCTGCAGCCGCCGGCCTACCAGTGCTGCCAGCGGCGCACGGGGTACGCCCCCATCGGTATCGCTCTCCTCGACGACGTTCGCGAATACGAACTGATAGCCGTGACGCGAAACCGTACGGATGAATCGCGGCTCGCGCGGATCGTCGTCCAGTGCGCGCCGCAGCGTCCGAATGGCCTGGCTCAGCGCACTATCCGAGACGATGACGTCGTTCCACACGCGATCGAAGATCTCGCGGCGGTGTACTGCTTCGTGGCGACGCTCGATGAGGAAGACGAGGAGATCGAAGTAACGGGGGATGAGCGGCAGTTCCCGGCCGTCGCGAAGCAGGAGGCGTCTGCGTGGCGACAGGCTGAAGTTGGCGAAGCGATAACGCGGCACTCCTCAGGAAAGTATCAGGACGCGGCGTGGCACGCCACCCGAAGGACGCCCTCTAGACGAACTCCGAGATTTTTTCGAACGTTCTGTCGAACACGAGATTGTTTCGCCAATACTGTACGTGCGCGAGGACCGGAATGCAGGCTTCGGCGTCGACCTCGTTGTCCACCCGCCCGTAAAAGTTCAGTTCTCCGCTGATCCAGTCGTCCTTGGAGGAGATGTTTATCCACGACGCCGGCCGATTGTCTCGTCGTGCTAGTCCGGCCTGAGTCTGTGTAGCGAGCGCCTCGCGAAAGTCGGCGTGCTCCACCTTCTGGCTGCGAAAGACGAACGCCGTCTTATCCAGCGGGGATCCAAATGTAATCAGGTCCGTTCGGCTCAGAGCGGACGCATGTGCCCCTGTGTTTGCAACGGCGTTGAACGTGTCATACGCAATCACCGAGCCCAGAGAATGGCCCATCAGAATGACCCGGTGGTAGACACCCTGGTCGTATACGGCGCTGGCGATGTCGAAGGCGGCCTTCTGAATGGCGGTACGAAGCTCGTCGAACTGACTGACGGCGTGCGCTGAGAGGTATACGACAACGTCGCCGAAGAATTGGACGAGAAATGACCGCACGATCCAGCTCACGACCGTCGCAAGGGCGATCACGGCGTAGAACAACAGGCCGAGGGGCGCCGCGCCTGGATCGGACGCTCGGAACCAGACCAGCAGGAATAGCGCGGCCGCACCGCAGCCGATAGTCGCAAGCACAAACACCCACGCGAGCGCGAGATGAAGCCATCGTCCCGGAAGCTTCCAGTGCTTGCCCCCCGACCTGTTCTGAGACTTGCGAAAGCGATCCCACTGCCGGTAAGCCACGAGGGCCGAAACCGCGAACGCGAGCGCGGCCGTCTCAAATGTCAGGAAGTCCAGCGTCAGCCAAGATATAAGGGTGCGGCTCGGCCAGCCCGAGTCGTCGCCGCGCAGCACGCCCACGCTCGTCACGAGCCCGAGGACCAGATTCAAAACAATCAAGGAGAGCACGAACGCGAGCGCAATCGTGAAATGCACCTGCGTCGCGCCAGGGATTGAATACGGCTTCCAGTCGCCGAACAGGATTCGGCAAAACCGGCGCGTCCCCAGTCGGAAACCATCGATGCCGGTTTTCATCAGAAATCTCGCGACATCGCGGAGCGTGACCTTCCCTTCCGTTAGGGGTGCCCAGTAACACTCATAGACGTGAATCGCGGTTCCGGGACTTTCGGCGACTTCAAGTTCAGCTCGAGGAATGTAGCGACACGCGCCGTCGCTCTTGCGCTGCCGGAGCAGCACCGTTCTTGGCTGCGCGAGTATGCTGCCGGCTCTTATGGCGGCGTCGCGGATGCCGTATGCCACATCGTTTAGAGTCTGGAACTTCACCTGTTGGCCCATGCCGTGAAACACGATTACGGCCACGGCAGGTCTGGCGCCGGGATGTCCTCCGGTTGGCAGGTCAATGGGTGGATCGAGTGCGGGCAGTCTGTCGCAAGGGAGGTTCTGGTCGGGCATGGCGCCTGTCCTCAATGCAACCGGGTCGGACGTTTCGACTTGCTGCATCTCTTTGAAGCCGGATCGAGCCAACTGAGTGGAATAACGCCGAACAGGCTCCGACCGAACAACTGAGGCCCGAGTCAGCAAGAAATGGCAGTCACGTCGCTGTAAATCACCCCGACTCGTGACCCCTGACGCCTGGCACGCGGCGCAACCGCGCACATCAGAGACGCTCTATGTGGCTGGATAGCCCAGGTCATCGATGAATGTGTGGACGCCGATCAGGCTGGGTGGCGGTCGGGCGGCTCTATTTCACGACTACCCGCACGTGCGCGGTCGTCCAGCAGCACTGTTCGCCGCCGCCACCGTCGCCGGACGTGTCGTTCACCTGCGCGCGGACGACGTACTCGCCTGGAGTGCTGAAGGTGGCTGTCGTCGAGGCTTCGAGGAACAGATTCGCGTCGCCTTTTGTGACGAGCGGGATGCGGCTCTGGGCGAACGACACGCGAGCAGGGCCGCGATGGTCGCGCCAGTTCACGGTGATATCCGGCCGCGGATCCGAGCCGGCGTCGGCCGCCCTGGCGCCGCCGATTCCGATCACCTGACCGCCTACGACGGCGACCGCGTCGGAGGCGCGCGCCGTCGGGCTCGTGGCGCGAGCACGGGCCGCGAGCTCCGCTTCCACGTCTCGCTCCTGCATGGGCACATCGGATGCCCAGAGCGTCAACGACACGGGTCGCCCGACCGATGCGGACAGCGTTTGCACGATGCCAGCCGACGGTCCCGTCATTACGGGGCCATCCCGCGCGAACTTGATCACCGGCGGCTCGTTGCTGTTGGCGGGATGCTTGTAGAAGTTCACCCAGTAGGCAGGATTGAGCCAGAACGACACCGTTGATGTCTGGCCATTCGCGGTGAGCGTCCACGTCAGCCGCTTGTTGCCAAAATCCTTTGGTACCTTGATCGCAAATACGCCGTGCTGGCGGCCCGCATAGAAGTGGGTGGGCTGGCCGTAGTCGGGACCGTCCGGCTCGATCCGGTTGTCCGGACCGATCGGAATGTCCAGCTCCTGACTCTTGTTGCGGTTGTAGTACCCGAGCAGGATCAGGGTCTCGCCGTTCTTGTCGGGCCCCCATCCTTCGAGCGCAGGGAAGATCGCCTCACCCGATGCACCGAGCGGCTCGAGGACGAGCGGCGGCCGGGGGAGTTGGGCCAGCTGGGCCAGCCCGGGCGTCGCGGTCGCCCAGACGGCGATCGCGATCGCCGTCACCAGCAACAACACCGCGCCATGCGATCTCACCGCATGCGTCCCCTGATGCGCAAAGCGCTGCTCGCTAACGTGTACCTTTAGTCAGTTGGGTCCGGCGCGCCTCAACCTCGGCGGCATACTCGTCATCGTTCAGGTACGTCACGTTCACCCACGCATGGCCCATCTCATCGACCGTGCGGTCGCCGTACCCGACCCAGACGTTTGGATCGGGATTGTTCTTGTTGGCCACCGTGTTGTCATGCCAGGCCGTGACTTTCAGCATCGTTCCTTTGGGCAACAGCGGCGCGGCGTGATCGGCGTAGACGTACGCGTTGTGCCAGTTGAAGGTGAAGTTGTCGACGTGGCTGAGGATCACCGTCTGGCCGCTCGGCAAGATCGCCTCGAGTGACATCGCCTTACCGCGCAGGTGCATGTGCGGCTGGAAGCTTTCGATCCGCGCCGCCTGTCGCAGCGGATAAAAGCTCTCGGTCGCCTTGATGGTGTTCGGCGGAAGGTCGATGGCGCCATCGCCGGTGTTCCCCATGCGAAGCAGGTGCTGTCGGTACTTCGGTTCCTGTCCCTTCGGGTAGAAGTAGACGGCCATCTCCACGAAGTCGGTGATGTCCTCCTTGCTTGCTGAGTAATGGATGTCCCAGGCGATCCGCGAGCCGGGCAGCAGCAGTTTGCCGCTGTTGGGCCGCATCAGCTCTCCTTCCTTCCCAACCGCGAACTCCATGAACCGGCCCGGGCCCGCCTGCGTGAGCTCGCCGGGCTCGTCCTGGAGCAGGTCGGAATTGGCATGGTGGGTGATCTTGCGTCCCTTCACCGTACCAGGTCGCACCTCGATGGCTCGCACCCAACGCGGCTCGGTGACGCCGGACGGGACGACCGGTTTCCACCAGGTGTCGTTGGCGCCGGCCTTTTGCGTCCACGGCGTGGAACGGATGATCAGATCGGGTTCGCCGAAGCGGTCCGCATAGTTCCAGCCCTGGCCGTCCGGCCAGGTCTTCGGCGGAGGCATGTCGTTCGGGTTGCCTTGCGGGGCGCCGGCGTCGACCCATTTGACGATTGTGGCGATCTCGTCGTCAGACAGCGACCGGTCGTTCTTGAACTCCTGGACGCCGACGGTCTTGTCGATGTGCCACGGCGGCATCTGCCGCCCCAGCACGCGCTCTCGGATTGAGCGCGCCCACGGGCGGACCTGCTCAAAAGTCTGCAGCGACATCGGCGCGATGGAGCCAGGCCGATGGCACGTCTCGCACTTCGCTTGAAACAGCGGCGCGATGTGCTGTGAGAAGGTTGGACTCTGCGGTACGTCGGCGTGAACGATTGCTGGCGCGAGCCCGCTGATGCCGAGTCCCAGGATGAGAGTACCGAGTCCCCTCGAGAGCATGGTGCGCATCGCTCCACTCCTTTCGGATGAATCTCCGAGCGGCGATACAGGGGTCGGGCGAACGAAGCTCGGGGATTGTACCAGCGTCTCCCGACAACGTCCACTCGTCGAGTTGGAGCGAATCGATCTGCGGCAGTCTGCACGTCGTTTCGGTAATACGTTCCAATAGACAGGCGACAGAATCCGCCCCCGGCGCGCGACCCGAGCGCGATCACGTCTTTCCAGCGGCCGAGGCCGCACGGCACGGATCTGCATCGCAGCACCTTCGCTCGAATCCTCCACGTTTGATCGGCCGCTTCCCGTCGTTACTGAGAGTGACGGTGCTCGAGTTGAGCCATGCGATTCCTGACGCCACTCATTCTGTTCTTGATGTTGTCGGGCACGGCGTCCGCTCAGGTACCGGGCATGAATAGATGCGCTGAGCCGTCTTCCTCATGTCCGGTGGTCGTGCGGATCCGCGCCGTAGAGAGCCGCCTCGCGGCGATTGTCACCGAGGCCAGCGCTCGGTCACGCAGCTTCCGTCAGTTGGCCCAGACTATCGATCAGACGGACGGGATCGTGTATGTGGAACACGGCAGATGCGGGCACGGCGTACGTGCCTGCCTCGCGGCCGTGAGCGCCGCTGGCGCGAACCGGATCGTGCGGGTGCGCGTCGATGCGAAGGATGTCGACTGGAACCTGATGGGATCGATCGGTCATGAGTTGCAACACGCCATCGAAGTGCTCGGCAATTCGAAGGTAACCGATACGAACGCGTTGTATTTCTTTTATGAGCGCATTGGGATTCGTAGAGGCAATACGTTCGAGACGGCGGCAGCGATTCGGGCCGGAAACGACGTACGCGCCGACCTGCGTCGATCGAAGTTCTCGACGCAAGTTCCGTAGCGGTGCGTCGATGATGATCGCCGGCCACTCACGTGCGTGCGACTCGAGGAGCGCGACATGCAAGCTATGACGCCTCGTTAGTGTGCGGGGTGTTCGGCCGGACAGGCGCTGACGTTAATGAACACAAAGGAGGAAACGTCACGTGCTCAAACACACATTCGTCCTAACCGCATGCGCCGTGGCAATGGCCACACTGCTGACAACGTCGTCCACGCAGGCCCAAGGGCCGATCCGAACGAACTACGTCACGTTCAACAGCGCCGTCGCCCTGCCCGGCGTCGTGCTCGCGCCGGGTAAGTACGCGTTCGAATCGGGGCCAAACGGCACCGATCGTGCCATCGTTCGCGTCATGAGCGCCGATCGTCAGCGGGTACATTACCTGGGGTTCACAAAGTCAGTCACTCGTCCCGGGGACATGCCGCTGGGTCAGCTCGTTTCGTTTGGCGAGGCGAGTCGCGGCGAGCCCACCCCGATCAAGGCGTGGTATGAGATCCACTCGTCGGTCGGTCATGAATT
>Ga0075428_100004419_pt1 | contig 15525 bp, 13 predicted proteins | sample RhiMetdeltSRZDD2_FD_75291 | JGI IMG/M metagenome (GOLD analysis project Ga0075428, IMG submission 75291) | Populus rhizosphere microbial communities from Tennessee, USA - Rhizosphere MetaG P. deltoides SRZDD2 | ecosystem: Host-associated > Plants > Roots > Rhizosphere > Soil | place: USA... | reverse complement strand
AGCCGTGATAATGGGATCAATCAAGGTTGAAGTCGAAGGAGGCGCAATGAGCAGAATTTGCGTGCCCTCTTTTTTTTCATCCATGATCAACGTGCCGGAATATTCCGTCCAGCCTTCCACGCCTGAAACGCCGGGGATACTTTTTGCAAGGTCAGCCACTTCATCAAAACGATAATAGCGCCCAAAGGATAGGTTGATATCCGCCAGGAAATATCCCTGAATGTCGTGCATCACTTTGTCGAACGAAGCCCACAGGTTGTAAACGCCGATAAAAATGGCACCTGCCAGCACCAGCGTGAACAGGGTCAATATCAGGCGCGCCTTGCGACGAATTGCATTACGTAGGGATAGGCGTAGCGGACGTGGAATCCATAACGCAGCTTTGCTCACGGGTTTGACATTCGAGTTGCTGTTGCCGCCAATGCCATAATCACTAATTGCCTCGCGGACCGTGATCCGCACGCTGTTATACACGGGCAAAATGGCGGCGATCAACGGTACTACCAGCGCCACAATCCACTGTTGAATGATGGTGATTGGATAACTTTTGTACGGAACGGTGTAGAAATTCAACCAATTTGCCAAACCGCCGCCGGCGGCTTTTGCCGCAAGGTTCGCAAGCGGAATGGCGAGCGCCAATGCCGCCGCGCCGAAGCCCAGGATCAACACCACATACATGCCAAAGATTTGCGAGTTCCCACCGCCCACCGCTTTCATAATACCGATCTGACGTGTTTGCTGTGTCATCAAGGCGGTGATGGTATTGACGATCAAAACTCCGCTCAACAGGACGGTCATATATCCAAGAATGCCGAGTATAAAGAAGACGCCTTTTGTAATGCTCCATGCATAATGATGACCCGGCTGATAGACCGACACAAAGTAAACGGTTGAGCCTGCACGCTCAAGGCGATCAGCCACTGCCTGTGCAATTTTGGTCACATACTCCTGATCGGTTTGTTTTTCCATCACACTGATTTTCAGCTTGTAGTAATTAAGCGATCCCCCCAGCCATTCCAGCGTGTTGGGTGTAACAAATGCGTTGATCGATTCAGTGAACGCATAAGGCTCACCTGTCACATCGTGGATGTAGCCTGCAAAGACCAGGTCGCGTTTTTTGCCATTGTTCAATTCCACGTGGATGACATCACCAGGCTTGAATCCAAGATTTGCCGCGGAGGCATCTACCAGGATTTGTTTTTCTCCAAGCGGTGGCAGGCTGGTCTCTCCGCTTGCTGGTTTGAGCTGATTGACCGTTATTGAGGCAGGGTCTTCGATGGCTGTGAATTCAATCGAAATATCATTTTCGTTTTCACGAATCACCCTTGCGCTTGTTCCATTGCCTCCCTCCACAGCCTCCACGCCGGGTACTTCGCGTGCAATTCGCACCAGGTCATCATTCAACGGTCCTGCGTAAACTTCCGCTTCCGATGGGCTGGCAGAAAGATAATCAGAATCCATGCTTTCGGTCAGGTACAAACTGGTGTTGCTGTTGAAACCCACAGCGAAAACACCGACCGCGATCATCATGACGGTCAGCACAGTCCGACCTTTATTGCCCCAAAAATCAGCCAGAATTTTTTTCCAGCGACTGCTCATGACGCACCCTCTCGCTGTTTGGAATTTTCCGCTGCATGCCTGTCTGCCATCTGCTGCAGAGCCTCACGCGTGACATCGGACTGATCCAGCAATTCTTTGAGCTTTTCGTAGCTGATCGCGAGCGCCTCCACCGGTCCGCTTTCCGCGGCGCGGATCGAAGCGTGATGTTTCTTCTCGTGGAAAAATTCCATTTCGCCGAAGCATTTCCCAGGTCCGAGTTGAAGCGCAATCACGTCCGATTGACCCGGACGCGGCAGAATGACCTCCACGGTACCCTTGGTCACGATGTAGAATGCATTCGCATTTGTACCTTCGGCGAGAATCATTGTGCCCGCTTCAAATTGCTGTGTCTTTGCCACCCGAGTTGCTTCGAGTAGTTGTTCGCGCGAAAGGGTAGGCATGGCCTTCGCCACATATTCATTGACGATCTCACCGTCCGCGATCAGTGCAGTGCGATGCGTCCGTTTGGCTAGCCCGCTATCGTGCGTGACAACGATGATGGTCTTCCCTTGCGAGACAAGGTCATTGAACAACTCGAAGACACTATCTGCGGTTTTCGAGTCAAGGTTGCCCGTCGGTTCGTCCGCGATCACAATGGGCGGATCGTTGGCAAGCGCGCGTGCAATCGCCACGCGCTGCTGTTGGCCGCCGGAGAGCGCGGTGGGGAGCTTATAGGCATGGTCAGCCAGTTCCACAATTTCAAGTAATGACAGGGCGCGTTTCTCGCGTTCGCGCATCGGGTAGGTGCGGCAAAAATCCATCGGTAACATGATGTTCTCAATAACCGAAATCGTTGGCAGAAGTTGGAAGAATTGGAATACGATGCCGAGATTTTTTCCGCGCCAGCGCGCCATGCGGTTCTCGTTCAATCCATGCACCGCCATGTCGTTGACGTACACTTCCCCGGTTGTAGGACGGTCAATTCCGGTAATCATATTGAGCAGGGTGGACTTGCCGCTGCCCGATTTGCCGATCACACTGACGAACTCGCCCGCGTTGATTTGCAGATCGACGCTTTTCAGCGCGTGATAATCGCCGATGGCGGTTTTGTAATATTTATGAACGTCGCGCAGATCAATCATGGGGTGATTGCCGTTGCCGTTCGCAGGTTTTGTAAATAGAGACATTGCGCCTCACTCTGTATTGTAAAACGAGATGGATCTTAAGCCATCGAACTTGCTCATTCAAATTTGACTGCCGCAGTCATCCCCCAGCGCATGGCCGGGTTGGTCTCCGTCAACAAGACTGTCACTTCGTAGACCACATCGCCCTGGTTCTCAGAATAATTCTGACCGATGGAAAGGATCTTGCCAGTCAACTTCAAATCCGGGAGGGCGTCCAAAGTAACCGTCACAGGTTGACCCTCCTTCAGCTTAACAACATCAATCTCGGTCACATCTGTGGTGGTGACAATCCAATTGGAAAAATCTGCAACGGTCACCGCAATTTCGCCGGCGCTCATTGACCCGCCAGCTTTTGCCTTCAGATCCGCCACCACCCCATCGAAGGGAGCGATGACCGAAAAGGCAGCCACCTTGGCTTTTGCCGCATTCAGTCGAGCCTCCAACACAGCCAGTTGATCGGAATCGATGCCCTCCTGCATGCGGTCGTATGCATGTTGCAATTCATCCATTTTGGCCTTCTTCAGCGCCAGATCATTTTCTGCCTCGATGATCCAATCCTGAGGCGCGGGGCCCTTAAAGTTCTTAATCTTATACTCGTAGTGATAACCTTTCCAGGTTTGGATCAGGATTGCCTTGGTACTGGTCTGCGGAACTCTCTCGGCGGTTTGTAGGTATTGCAGGTAATTCTCCGCCTTCTTGTGGTCTTCCTTGGCGTCCTTCAGGTCAATAACGATCTGAGCCAAATCTGAGCCTGATGTGTTAACCAGTTCATTTAAGTCTTGTTGAGCACTGACAAGTTCAAGCTGGGCGGCCGCATAGTTTGTATCCGATTCGTTACCCAAGCGGATTAGAGACTGCCCGGCTTGCACCGAATCACCTACCTTGACCATTATTTCGCTGACCATGCCGCTGGTGTTGAAGGCAATATCAGCATAATGGTTGGGTTCCACGCGGCCCTCGGCGATGATGGTGTCATCGGCAATCACAGTTGGTATCGTTTCTGGTACTTCTGTCGACGCGGTGGCGGGTGTTGAACAGGCAGTAATGAACATGCCCAAAACAACACTTAAGTTAAAAATGATCTTTTTCATGGTATTTGCCTCCAAGATTCTTCTACACATTTTGACAGTATTTCAGAGGAAAAGTTTCTCTACACCGGGGAAGGTTGCCCAATCAACTGAAAGATTGATCTACTCCTTACACTTACGCATATTTGCGAATTTAGTTGTGCAACTCTTATCTCCCCGCATCAAAAAAGCCTCACCCGAAACAGGGTGAGGCTTTTCCATTTGATTGTTTTGATTATTTCTTCTGCAATGCTGCTTCCAGCCCGGCAACTTGTTCTGCGCCGGTTGGCACCGTAATACTGGCACCCGCAAGGTCATCCCCGATTGGCTCATAACGCCCTTCCAAGATGCCCGCCAGAAAAGCCTCTGCCACCGCGGAGAAGGACATGTTATTTTCCGGTCGTGCAAACCCATGCCCTTCATCCGGATACAAGACGTAAGTTACAGGGATATTTTTCGCTTGCATCGCCTGCACGATTTGGTCCGACTCTGCCTGTTTCACACGTGGATCATTGGCACCCTGTCCGATCAGCAACGGCTTGCGGATACGATCTGCGTATGTCAGTGGGGAGCGAGACTTGAGAAACTCACGCCCTTCTTCCGTGCGATGATCGCCCATACGAGAGGTTAACATTTCCAGCATGGGCGTCCAATACGGTGGGATGGTTTCGAGCAATGTAATGATGTTTGATGGTCCCACAATATCCACTCCGCAGGCGAATACGTCCGGAGTAAACGTAAGGCCTGCCAGAGTGGCGTAGCCACCGTAACTACCACCCATAATGGCGATGGAATTCTTGTCGGCAATCCCTTCGTTCACGGCCCATTCCACAGCGTCAAGCAAATCGTTGTGCATCGCTGCACCCCATTCCATATTGCCCGCGTTTGTAAATGCTTTGCCAAACCCGGTGGAGGCACGGAAGTTTACGCTCAACACGGCGTAGCCTCGATTGGCGAGCCACTGATGATAGGGATCAAAACCCCAATCGTCCCGTCCCCATGGGCCACCATGCACGAACAAGACCATCGCTAGTGGCTTGGCCGGGCGCCCCGTTCCATTTGAATCGCTGCCTGCCGGCAGAGTGAGATAGCTGACTAGATCGAGGCCATCGCGTGATTTGATGATCACCGATTGCATATTGGCGAGAGGTTTGTCTTCCAAATCCTTGCGATTGGAGAACAAGAAATGAGCTGCTCCCTCGTCGCGTTCATAATGGTAATAACGTACCGGACTATTATCCATTGTATACGCTACGATCCAGTCCTGATCATCTTGCGTACGGCTGACCACATCCACTTCTCCGCGCTCCACGGTCGCTAGAAAATCCAAATCTGCCTGAATAGACGAATCGAGAACTTGCCAATACCTATGATCGTAGGTAAAGGAAACTGCCTGCACGCGCAACTCGGAGGGGTGGATGAGGACGCCCGAAAGATCTGCCCGGGGGTCTTCAGACAGCAACTGGAATTCATTCTTTTGCGTATCGTACTGTACCAGCGCAGAGGTGTTCCGCTCGCGGCTATCCGCGATGTACAAATAGCGCCCGGAAGAATCGAACCCAAAGACTTGGGTGGTCAACATGTCTTCCATGGGCACATGCGCAAATGGTTCCCAGGTATTGTCTTCTGTGCGTGTCAAAATGTCCATGCCGCCTTCAGGAGTCATACGCGAGCCCATGCGGACACGAAACTCGTCATCCACAGTGTAGGCAAGAAAACCCTCATCGTTTTGAATAAGCAAAGTCCGTTCACCCGTCTTCAAATCTAAAATGTGCAAGTCATGGACTTGTTCGTTGCGATCGTTCAGCGCGATGACAGCCTTACCCGGCCAGCGCGGGCTAAGCGATTCGATCCGCGCGTTCACCTTTTCGATCGGTGTGTAATCGGTTATTTCACCGGTCTCAAGGTTGACGCCATAGATGCGCCAGTTTTCATCACCACCTTTGTCTTGAATATACAGAACATGTTTGCTTGTATAGGCCCATTGATGAAAGCGGATGCCGCGGTTGCTGTCATTCGTGACGGGCTTGGCGGCCTCGGGATTTTCCACCGGGCCAACCCAAACATTAAGGACTCCATTAACCGGAGCAATATAGCTTAACTGGTTGCCGTCGGGGCTGATGCGTGCCTGCGTCTTATCGGGATTGCCAAACAAAAGTTTTCGGGGAATCAACGGGGTATCAGTTGTTGACACGAGCCTCTCCTTTTTGAATGTCGGTTCTCCATTGTACAGATATTCGCAATAAAAGAGAAGTCCCGCAGGCAAATTAAACCGCGGGACCTGTTGTATAGAGGGTAGTTGTATTTACTTATCTTCCGAAATTGCCTTGCCGGCATGTTTCAACGCAGCATGGGCGGCAGCGAGACGTGCAATCGGCACCCGAAATGGTGAACACGAAACATAGTGATTTCCGATGATATGACACCATTCGATGGAGTCTGGGTCACCGCCATGCTCACCGCAGATACCCACTTCAAGAGTCGGGCGCGTTTTTCTTCCATCCACGATCGCCATCTGCATCAATTTGCCTACGCCGGCCCAATCTAATGTCTGGAAGGGATTCTTTTCAAGGATACCCTGTTCCTGATAGGTAATCAGGAAGTTGCGCTCGGCGTCGTCACGTGAATATCCGTAGGTCATTTGCGTAAGGTCGTTGGTGCCGAAGGAGAAGAACTCGGCCCGTTGGGCAACCTCCGCGGCGGTGACAGCTGCACGTGGGATTTCGATCATGGTGCCAAACTTATAATCGAACTTGACCTTCTTCTCTTCCATAACTGCCCCGGCGATCCGTTCGAGTCTCGGCTGGATCCATTCCAATTCCTTGACTGTGCCGGTGAGCGGAATCATCACCTCCGGCTTGACCTGGATGCCGCGTAAGGTGCAGTCGGCCGCGGCTTCAAAGATAGCCCGGACTTGCATCTCAACGATCTCAGGCATGGAAATGCTCAATCGGACACCGCGCAGGCCCATCATAGGATTCGATTCGTGCATCCCTTTTATGGCCGAGAGCAATTCCTCTTTAGCCTTCAGTCCATCCGTCTCACCTTTGACCCGCATCGTGATGACTTCTTCCAGCAGCTTCTCTTCATCTGGCATGAACTCATGCAGAGGCGGATCGATCAGGCGGATGATGACCGGAAAGCCATCCATAGCTTCAAAGAGACCGTCGAAGTCCTTGCGCTGATAGGGGAGGAGTTTGTCGAGCGCAGCGGTCCGTCCTTCGCTGGTTTCTGAAAGTATCATGTCCTGAACAATCGGTAAGCGTTCCGGTTCAAAGAACATGTGCTCGGTGCGGCAGAGACCGATTCCCACGGCGCCATACGAGCGGGCCCGGCGCGCGTCCTTCGGGTAATCCGCATTGGCCCAAACTTGCAGGCCACGCGTGGGCCAGCCTTTGGGAGCTTTGCGTATGTCCTTGCGGGCGCAAATCTCGTCTGCCCATTTGAGCAGGGTCAGCAAATCCGTTTGTTCTTCCAGGGAAGGGGCAGAGGTGGAAATTTTGCCGATAAACACCTTACCTGTATTGCCGTCGACGGAAATCCATTCGCCTTCCTTCACCGTTGTATCACCGACGGTCATTTGGCGGTTCTCCAGATCAATCTTGATCGAAGAGGCGCCCACTACGCAGGGGATTCCAAACTGACGGGCAACCACGGCCGCATGCGAGGTTGCACCACCTTCACTGGTCAGCACACCTTGAGATGCGATCATGCCATGCACATCATCGGGTTTGGTAAATGGGCGCACCATGATGGTTTCCTGCTTGTGCTCCTTCGCCATCTTTTCGGCAGTATCCGCATCGAAATAGGCCTGGCCCACAGCCGCACCTGGGGACGCATTCACACCTTTTGCAAAGTATGAACCATTATTTTCAGCGGCTCTCATCGCTGCATCCTCGAATTGCGGGTGCAGCAACGCGTCCACGTTTTCTGGCGTGACGCGGAGTACCGCATTTTCCTTCGTGATCAGTTTTTCCTTCGCCATGTCGACCGCGATCTTGACCGTCGATTTCGCAGTGCGTTTGCCATTGCGGGTTTGAAGCATCCACAGCCGGCCGCGCTCAATTGTAAATTCGACGTCCTGCATATCCTTATAGTGCTTTTCAAGTTTGTTGGTAATATCCATGAACTGCTTGTAGGCTTTGGGCATCTGCTCATTCAAGTGTTCAATCGGGTCAGCATTGCGGATACCTGCCACTACATCTTCCCCCTGCGCATTCAGCAGATATTCGCCCATCATCAGTTTTTCACCAGTGGATGGATTTCGCGTAAAAGCGACGCCGGTACCTGAGTCGTCACCCATGTTGCCGAAGACCATTGTTACGATGTTGACCGCGGTGCCTAAATCATCTGAGATGCCGGTTGCGCGACGGTAGTCAATGGCACGCTTACCGTTCCATGATTCAAAAACGGCTTTGGTGGCAAATTCCAATTGCTTGTAAACATCCTGGGGGAAATCAAAGCCAACCTGTTTCTTGAACACTTCCTTGAAGGCCGAGACAAGTTCTTTCCAATCTTCCGCTGTCATTTCGGTATCAGACTTGTAGCCTTTTCGGGCTTTGTGTTCCGCCATAGGATGTTCAAAATGCTCATCATCGAGGTTGAACACGGTCGCGCCAAACATCTCGATCAGGCGGCGATAGGAGTCCCATGCAAAACGGGCATTGTTCGTGAGGTTCGCAAGCCCATCTACCACTTCATCATTCAAGCCGATGTTGAGAATGGTATTCATCATTCCAGGCATGGAAAACTTAGCACCGGAGCGGCAGGATACCAGCAGTGGATTCTTCGGGTCACCGAATTTTTTGCCAGCGCGCTTTTCCGTTACCTTCAACGCCGCCTGCGCTTGATTCCACATTCCGGGTGGAAAACTGCCTGTTTTTCTGTACCAGTTACAGGCTTCGGTCGTGATCGTGAAGCCAGGCGGGACCGGGACACCCGCCCGTGTCATATCTGCCAGGCCGGAGCCCTTGCCACCCAGCAAGGAACGAACACCTTCCCAATTACCCGCATATTTCTCAGCCGCCTTTACTTCATCGAAAAGATAAACCCACTTTCTCGCTGTTGCGGGTTTTTTGGTTGTTTTTTTTGTTGCTTTGGTCGCCACGTTTTCCTCCAGGAATGGATAAATTTCAGTGTATCAGGTGTATATCAGGTGGAGTTTACCACAAAGGAATCCTGCTAAATGTGATATATTTCTCATTGCATTCGTCAGTCTCCAGCTATGAACCTGTTAGCATGTTGCAAAGTACAGAATCTGGTAAATCTGCGATAATACAGGCAGTTAGGAATAGACCCATGACCAATAAAATACTTGTTATTGATGATGATACTGCGGTAACGGATCTTCTTTCTGTGCTCCTGCGTTCGCAAGGTTTCGATGTGACTGCTACGAACAGCAGCACAGATGGTTTGCATGGTGCCCGGCAGGCTGAACCCGACCTGATCATCCTGGATTTGATGATGCCCGAGATGGATGGCTGGGAAGTATGCCGAGCTGTGCGCGCGTTCAGCCAGGTACCCATCATCGTTCTCTCGGCTCTCAATGATCCCTCTATGGTGGCAAGCGTGCTGGATGCGGGTGCGGATGATTATCTGACTAAGCCCACCCCAAGCCGTATCCTGGTTGCGCACATCAATCGTCTGCTGCGCCGGAATATAACCGGGAATCTGAATTCGAAAAGCGCAACAGACAATCCTCTGACCAGACCACTGCCTGCCTCTTAGGATAGGCCCGCCGTTGATCGACATGCGTCGGTCAAACGCAGGATAAGCCTGATCCTATAAAAAAGAGATATCCCGTCACCTCAAAAGTGGCGGGATGTTTGTTTTGCACCTGGCTGCACTTCTTCGTTATCCTAAATGCCTCAATGCCTTAGCAGTTTCATCAGATGCTTCCAGCATTGGCAGATGGCCCACACCTTTCAACTCAACCAGGTGCGCGCGGGGGATAGCATTCTTTACTTCACGCGCCCGTTCAATCGGAATCAAAGCATCCGCATCGCCATGCACAAGCACCACTGGATACTTGACATCCGGCAGTAGCGTCGATAAGTCTTCGCGTTCGGCCATGGCTTTCAGCGCGCCAATGATTCCGTTGGGTCGTTGCTGTTCCATGACGCTCTGTGCAAAGGCACGCACGCGCTCATCCGGCGTGAATTTTGAGGTCATGGCCTCCACTACAACGCCAATCCCCTTGGCTGCAACCTGGTCCGCAGTATCGTAGCGCCCCTGCTTCCGTTCGGGGGGATCCGCGAGCACCTGCGAGGAGACCAACCCCAGCCCTCTGACGCGATCTGGATGATTTTTGGCAAAGGCCAGAGCTACGTAACCGCCCATCGAGTGCCCGGCCAGGGCGGCTTTCTCAAAACCCAAGTGGTCAACTAATCTTGCAACATCGGAGGCAAAAGTGTCCATCGTGGAGGCTGTATCCCCGGTCGTGGATTCACCGAACCCTCGCAGGTCTGGAATGATCAACTCAAATTGATCTGTCAGGAGAGGTACCAATTCGCTCCAGATGCTGCCGTCCAGCGGATAACCGTGCAGCAATACCAGAGGGGTGCCTGCTCCATGGCGCGTGTAGGCAAATTCAATACCGTTCACATTGATCTTCTGCATTGTTCCTCCATGTTCTGCCCATTTCGGGGGCTCACCGTCGAAAGCGTAAAGCTAATGCCAATTCACTGACACTTTTAACTTACTGCCAAGCCGTGAGTGATAGTAGACAAAACCATGCTCGCGCCCAAATTCATAGACGCGGCGGGTAATATCCACATCGGCCTTGCAGTAATCAGCCACCTTGTCCAGTTCGCCGATTCTAAACCATTGCACCGACTTGACTCCATCAGCTGTTTTCGTTGCACCAAGCGTTGCCCGGGCAACGGAATCCAGGCTCAGGCGAAAGTTCAAATTGCGGTAAATGTCCTGCAACATGTCTGTCGAGCGGATCGCCCGGAAGTTTTCGTTTGGGGCGTAGGGTCTCAGAACTTCGTAGTCAAAGTTGAGAATGTTGAAACCGATCACGCGGTCTGCCGATTTTAATTCGGCGATGAGCGCCGCGGCATCCTTTTCCCAATAAAGCGCAAAATCATTCCGCTCCGTAGACCAGGTTACCCCACAAGCCAGCAACAATTTCGAAGCATCGCGACCACCGACTTCTTCGAACAACTTTTGACTCTCGAGATCGAAGTAGACGATGTTCATGGTTGGGCCAATTTCTGCAATTCTTCACGTGCCAGATCGAAAGCCTGCTCGCGGGTTACAACATTTCCAGTGGCCTGTCCTTCACGGATGGCTTCCAGCAACTGCCCAATAATTCTTCCGGGTTGCAGATTTAGTTCGCGCATCAAGTCATTTCCATCCAACAGACGCGGCGGGGCGACCGATTCTTCGCGTTTTTCCCAATAATTCTCAAGCAGCGCGCGTGCGATATCTAATGCTCTAACCCAAGTCTCCTGTGTTAATGTGTGCTCGCACATGCCCCGTAAGTCTGCCAAAGCCAGCAGCACCAGGTCTACGCCAGCTTCTCCAGTATCGCGGAAGAAACGATAAATGGCCCTGCGCGAGGGGCCCTCATGCTCCTGCTGCATCCGGAGCGTAAACGAAAGAAAACGCATATGATGGAAAACGATGGTACGAATGCGCTCTACTTCATCGTTACTGAGATTGAAGGCGCGAGCGCGCTCCGCCGCCATCTCTGCACCCTTGGATTCGTGCTCATAGAAATGGATTCGCCCTTCTGCATCCATGGACCTGGTGGTTGGCTTCTGGACATCATGATACAACGCAGCAAAAAATAATGCGGCCCGTACAGACCGGTCTGTATTCAGGGATTCGGCGAAATGTGCTGCAAATGGCTCACGATACCGGCCCAGCCGCAGGGTCAGCAAACCGGTGAACAGGTCCTTGGTTTCTTCAGCGGAATAACCGACGCGCAGGCAGGAGAGTATCTCTGCGAGATGCCTCAGTACACTTAAGGTATGCTCCCATACATCGTAGATGTGCGGCAGCGATTGCGTGACACCTTTCATTGCGGAGAGTTCAGGCATGAGATGTGGGAAGACTCCCAGCATTTCCAGCGCGCGCACGGAGGCATCAGGCTTTGGCCCTTCAAGGATTTTGAAAACCTCATCGCGTTGGCGTTCGGCCGAAATCCGCGGCAACAGGCTTACAGACTCCTTCATCATCTTTCGTGTGGCCAGATCAATCTTGAACTCAAATGCCGCGGCCTGGCGGATGGCCCGCAAGATTCTCACAGGGTCATCCTGAAATGATGTAGAGGAACAGGCACGGATGAGCCTGGCGCGCAGGTCAGCCGCACCATTGAGTGGGTCAATGACGGTACCGTTACGGATATCATAGGCAATCGCGTTCATTGTGAAGTCGCGTGCACGAATATCGGTTTCCAGGGTGGCGCCGCGATAGGTGGCGAAATCCAGGAAGGTGCGTGTACCATCATCTTCGGTGACAATCACGCGGCCAGTATCTCGTTCGGCGTCCAGAACTACAAAATCCGCTTGGAACGCATCAGCTACGCGTCGGGCGAGGGAGATGCCGTTCGAAGGCAGGGCAAAATCAAGGTCGTTGGAGAGGCGGTTCCGTAGCATATCTCGTACTGCACCACCTACCAGGTAAATCTCCTGATTTGGGAATACATCGCGGACTTTATCAACGAAAGGTGGAAATGAAAACGGGATCGGCATGTATACAATTTCTGGTCTTTCTTTGTGGCGACTTTTTTGCGCGGCGTACAAGGCTTGTTCGGGTGTACCCCCTTGCGCGACGATTCTGCCGCGTACTCGGGCAACCCAGCGACCGGCGTAGGCAGATGCAGCTTCAGAATCGTCTTGCATAAAAGTTTCTTGAATCGCTCTTCAACTACGACACATCGAACGTGCCACCACTCCGCGCAACTACGAGGGCGGTTGATATTTTTGCGGATCTACGACGCCGATAAAAGCTAGATTTCGATAGTATTCGTCAAGATCGAGACCATAGCCGAAGACAAACTTATTTGGGATACTGAAACCACGATAGTGAATCGGTACAACCGCTTCGCGGCGCTCTTCTTTATCGAGCAGAGCGCAGACCTTGAGACTCCTGGGCTGGCGGGTTTCGAGCAGTTCAACCACAGAGGCAATGGTATGGCCACTATCTATGATATCTTCCACCAGGAGGACGTGTTTGTCGCGGATGTTGGTCTGCAAGTCCATCGTTAGGCGGACGTTGCCGCTGCTTTCCCGTGCGCCTTTTCCATACGAAGAGATTGCCATGAAATCAAGCATATGTGGCACTGTAATATGCCGCATCAAGTCCACGAGAAAGGGTACCCCGCCGCGCAAAATGCAAATGAGTAACAACGATCCGTCTGTATCGGAGTAGTCCCGGCTGATCTCCGCGCCAATTTCTTTGACGCGCGCCTGGAGTGAGTTTTCATCTACAAGAACTTCAGCAAGAATATCCTGGTAATGTTGCATGTAGTAGTCCTAAGTTTGGTAGCAGGAACTCTGCGATCGTGAAACTATCAGACTAAACGCTAGCGTGGGACTTCGTGATGCGCCCGGCAACGCGCTTCATACAACTCGGATGCGCCGACAATAACAACCGGGTCATCATACTTCGCCGGTTTCCCATTGACCAGTCTCTGCGTGCGGGAGGCTTCATCACCGCAGACCATGCAGATGGCATGCAGCTTGTCCACGCGTTCAGCTTTGGCCAGTATCAAAGGCATGGGTCCAAATGGCTCGCCGCGAAAGTCCATGTCCAATCCGGCGACGATGACGCGCACGCCACGTGCAGCGAGTTCCTGCGCAACTTCCGCAACCTCCGAATCGAAAAATTGGGCCTCATCGATCCCAACGACAGTTGTCTGAGTATCCAGTTTTGCATGAATCTCGGCCGCTTTCGCAACAGGAATCGCATCATAGTTCGCTCCGGCATGGGACGTTACTTTCTCTACTGCGTACCGAACGTCGATGGCGGGTTTGAACACTTGCACTTTTTGCTTGGCAATCGTCGCTCGAATAAGGCGGCGAATCAACTCATCGGTCTTGCCACTGAACATTGAACCGCAGACAACTTCAATGGACCCGTTTATGTGAGGCATGCATTCTCCTGGGGGCAAAATAATACGGGCAGATGGTTAACATCTGCCCGTAAGTTTACCTGAGAATAACTATTACGCAAGTATGCAAGCGATTGAGTTACGCAGCGGCTTCGGGAAGCTCGTATCCGAGAGCGCGTAGCTTCTTCTTCGCGGCTGTCAGGGATGCCTGACCAAACCCGGCAATCGACAATACAGCTTCGTTGCCGCCACTCAGCTTCTCAAGGAATTGGCCAACGTTGGTTATGCCGGCATTCTTGAGGGCCTCGGTTGCTCGAGCCGTGATCCCGAGTTCTTCAATCGGGCGTTCGGGTGAGCCTTTGAGCTCTTCCTTGGCCTTTTGCTGCTCAGCATATGCTTTCTGGACAGAGAGCTTCTTATAGAAACGATCCACCTGACCTTCGATATCGAGAATGCGTGAAGCTTCACCGGTATAGAATGGGTGGCAATTGGAACAAATATCCACACGCAGTTCCTTCTTGGTGGAACCCGTGGTCCAGGTTTTTCCACAGGATGCACAGGTGACCTTGGCATCCGGGTAGTAGGTGGGATGAATTTCAGCCTTCATGCTAAACCTTCTATTCTGCAGCCTGCGGAACAATGTTCACGCGCTTCTGACCGTGAGTAACATCGAACATCACAATGCCATCCGTGGTCGCAAACAGGGTGTCATCCTTGCCGGCGCTAACATTCAAGCCAGGCTTAATGCGGGTGCCGCGCTGGCGCACAAGGATGTTGCCCGAAAGCACGAACTGTCCCGCGTAGCGCTTTACGCCCAAACGCTGGGAATTTGAATCTCGTCCATTGCGGGTAGAACCGCCTCCAGTTTTATGTGCCATGGTTACCTCTTTTACTTCTTCTTGGATTCCGTCTTTTTGGCAGGAGCCTTTTTCGCAGACGAAGTCGCTTCCTTTTTAGCCCTGGCTGGCTTCTCGGCCTTGGCCTTCTTTTCAGCCTTGGGCTTTTCTTCGGTCACGACCGCAACTTCCGCCTCTTCTTTTTTCGCGGCGGGTTTTTCAATCGGGCGTTCTTCACCAGGCTTTCCGATGAAATCGACCATCAACCGCGTGTACTGCTGACGGTGTCCACCGCGCACGCGAATGCGCTTCTTCGGGCGATATTTGAAACGGTCAATTTTTGGACCTTTGATATGGTCTGCGACTGTGACCTTGACCTCAATGCCACTTACGATGGGAGTTCCGACCATCACCTCGTCGCCATCAGCCATCAGCAGGACGCGCTCGAGGTTGAATTGTTTACCCGCTTCCACGGGCAGGCGATCCACTTCGATGGATTGCCCTTCGACGGCACGGTATTGCTTGCCGCCGCTTTCAATGATTGCAAATCTCATTTCTTTTTCTCCAGTCATCACTTCGCCGTGTACCTGCGGAGTTCATGCACTCGTCGCCTGCGAACGGGGAAGCTGGGGGGACATAAGACTGCCCCAGCGATTCTTGCTGCTGAGGCAGAAGCGGACGGTATTATACATGTGGGGTGGGGATGTGTCAACGGCAGGACAGGTTTCTCAGGCAGAGACAGACCCACCGGTAGAGTGAAACACAAGTCCCATTTCCCGCAGGTTACAACCCAAACGTGGTCAGATGCAGCGCGATCAACGACAGCATCCATCCGA
>Ga0075428_100004417_pt1 | contig 15528 bp, 15 predicted proteins | sample RhiMetdeltSRZDD2_FD_75291 | JGI IMG/M metagenome (GOLD analysis project Ga0075428, IMG submission 75291) | Populus rhizosphere microbial communities from Tennessee, USA - Rhizosphere MetaG P. deltoides SRZDD2 | ecosystem: Host-associated > Plants > Roots > Rhizosphere > Soil | place: USA... | reverse complement strand
GGTGCCGGGATCGTGGCGATCACACGGCCGGTCTTTGGATCGACCTTCTGGATGCGATCCTCCGCGATCTGAAACAGGTGCTGGCCGTCGAAAGCCGTTCCGGCATGCGCGGCGACCTCGATCGAGCGCGTCACTTTGCCGGTCGTCGGATCCAGGGCCTTCAGCGTGTCTCCGGCAGCAAACCAGACGTGCTCACCATCGAACGTAACCCCACCGACGTGGTCGACACCTGGAAAGGGTCCGTACTCACGGAGAATCTCGGCTGCTGATCGTTTCATGGTTCCATCCTAGTCACTGGGCAGCGGACCGGGGAGTAACAAAGTCGTCGTGAATCCCGGCACGGGTGGGGTCATCCAGCGACGCGCTCGCCCCTGCCCAAACGACTGCACCTTGCCTGCCACCGCAAGCGAGTCGAGTGCTCGCTGCGCGGTGCGCTGGCTGGCTCCCAGCGCCAGCGCCAGCGCCGAGCTCGACCACGACTCGCCGTCGGCAAGGAAGGCGAGCACCGCCGCATGCTGCTCTTCGACCGGCCGTGCCAGCACGACGACCCCGCGTGCGCGGCGCGGCACCAGCGCAAACCCGCGCTTCGTTGCGCTCACCCCGGCCAGGCGGCGAAGTGCCTTTCGCAGACGCCCCATCTCGACCCGCAACCGCGCGCGATACGATTCATCGGCGAGCTTTGCGCGGAATGCCCGGGCGACGAGCAGCTCCCTCGGCACGTCTCCGGGCCACGCTTCGGCGAGTACGCGGGCGAGCACGAACAACACCGGCCGCCTTGCGAGCGAGACCATCGTGTGCGCGTCACGCACGACGTGACGACACGCGTCGACGATCAGCGCCTTCGACTGCAGTAACGCCTCGACGTCCTCGAGCAGGAGGACTCGCTCCTCGCCGCGCGCAATCAGGCGCGCCGCGGGAGTGTTGAGGGCGAGGGACGCACGTTCGACCTCGGCCGTCAACGCAGGGATGCCGGCGCGGTGCGCCGCGCGCTCGGCCCGAACGAGCGCAGCGCGTGCGGTCCCGGTCTGAAGGCGGCGGATCGCGATCCCCGCAGCGACCAGCTCGTGGGCAGCCCTCAGTGCGGGCGGGAAGGCTGCGGGCTCGAGCTCGCCGAGGCTGCGCTCGGCCTCGTCGAGGCGTCCGATCAGGAGCAGGCGCCGGGCGTCGAGATACCGCGCATGCGCAGCGTTCACCCGATCGCCGTGCTCTTCGAGTGTCTCCCGTGCCGCGTCGAGCTCGTTCGCAGGCCAGCCCAGGTCGCGCGAGGCGAGCGCGGTCTCGGCCTCGGCGACGACGCACCTTGCGCGGGCCACGGCCTCTTTCGGACCGAAGGCCCGCGCCGCGCGTCGCAGCAGCGCCTTCGCTCGAACAAGCTCGCCGAGCTGCGCCATCGCGATGCCTCGAAGCGCGAGAGCGGGCGGATCTTCGCGCAGGGCGACCCGCTTAAGCGCGCCGAGGGGATCACCTGCGGCGAGCGCACGCGCTGCGGCCGTGATCAGTGAGTCCATCCGAATCCCGCCACACTTGTCACTCTCACCCTCCGTTAGCCGGTCCTAATCTATCTCACGACCATAAGACACATCGTATCGAGAACGTAATGAACGACGAAGCACACACGAGGAAGGAGTGAGGGATGATGACCAAGCACATGACCGGGACACGTGAAGAGTGGCTGGCCGCGCGGGTCGAGCTGCTCAAGGCCGAGAAGGAACTCACACGGCGCAGCGACGAGCTGGCGCGGCGGCGGCAGGAACTGCCGTGGGTCCGGATCGACAAGGCATATCGATTCGAGACCGACGCGGGGAGCGCCTCGCTGGCGGACCTGTTCCTCGGGCGCTCGCAACTTCTCGTCTACCATTTCATGCTCGGACCTGACTTCACCGCCGGCTGCCCGTCCTGCTCGGCGATCGCGGACGGCTTCAACGGGTTCGCAGTGCACCTCGCGAATCATGATGTGACGCTCCAAGCGGTGTCGCGGGCGCCGCTCGGGAAGCTGCAGGCTTACAAGCAACGCATGGGCTGGAGCTTCCCGTGGGCCTCGTCGTTCGAGAGCGACTTCAACGATGACTTCGGCGTGGCGCACACGGAGGAGGAAATTCGGTCGGGGGTGGTCGAATACAACTTCAGGTCGGCGAAGTGGCCGCCGCGGCCGATCGGCGAGGAGGGACCGCTCGGGGAGATCGCAGCCGGTGTCGGTACCGACTGGGCGACGTTCACTCGCGAGCGGCCGGGCATGAGCGCGTTCGTGCTCGAGGACGGCGTGGTCTATCACACGTATTCCGCCTACTCGCGCGGGCTGGACGGACTCTGGGGCATGTACCAGTGGCTGGACCGCGCTCCCCTGGGACGCAACGAAACCGGCATCTGGTGGCGCCGCCACGACGAGTACAAGGACTGAACAACGTCATGGCTGTCGTGGCGCAAACCGCGGGGCGGGAGAGCTCACAACGCGCGGCTTTCGATCGGCCCACCCTGCTGGCGTTTTTCGGAGTCTCGGCGTTGCTGTTCGCCGCCAGCGCGGCGGTGACGATCGCCTGGTGCGTGTCCATGTCGGCGATGGGTGGGATGCCGATGCCCGGCGGCTGGACGATGTCGATGGCGTGGATGCGGATGCCGGGCCAGACGTGGCCCGGCGTCGCGACGTCATTCCTCGGCATGTGGGTCGTGATGATGGCAGCGATGATGTTGCCATCGCTGATCCCGATGCTGACCCGGTACCGCCAGGCGATCGGCGGGGCGGGTGAGGCGCGCCTGGGCCGGTTGACCGCGCTCGTAGGTGCGGCCTACTTCGTGGTCTGGACCGCGTTCGGAACAGCTGCCTTTCTGCTGGGCGTCGCGCTGGCCGCGGTCGAGATGCAGCTGCCAGCGCTGGCGCGTGTCGTTCCGACAGCCGTCGGTGTGGTCGTCGTGATCGCGGGCGCGCTTCAGTTCACCGCGTGGAAGGCGCGTCAGCTCGCATGCTGCCGGGAAGCGCCCGGGCGCGGCCGTGGCTTGCCGGCCGACGCCGGCACAGCCTGGCGACACGGCCTGCGCCTTGGTCTCGACTGCAGCCAGTGCTGCGCCGGACTGACAACGATCCTGCTCGTCGTCGGGGTCATGGATATTCGCGCGATGGCTGCCGTGGCGGTAGCCATCACCGTCGAGCGTCTAGCACCGGCGAGCGAGCGCGCCGCCCGGGCCGTTGGCGCCGTCGCCGTCGGCGCCGGTCTGTTCCTGATTGCGCGAGCAGCCGGACTCGGGGGATAGCTGCGCGACTATCGCTGGGGCGGATCCCAGTCCAGGCCGAGCAGCAGGCAACCAGTAACAGTTCGCGTGTTGTGGCGCGTGCCGGGCTCATAGACGATCCAGTCGCCCGCGCGCAGCACCGTGCCGTCGTCCTCGATGGCCTCGCCCTCGAGTATCAGGAATTCCTCGCGACAGGTGTGCGTGTGCGGGATGGTGGCGGAGCCCGGCTCCATGCGTATCAGGTAGGAGCCGCGCTCGCTGCCCGCGTCGTGCGATAACGGCGCATACGACATGTCAGGCTGCAAGGGCCCATCGAGGTCGTAGGGCCGCATCTTCAGGGCCGCCGTCGCGTAGATGTGGCGCCCCGGCCGTGATTCGCTCATCGCTGAGTATCCCCATCCTTGCGCACGCGCCACCTGACCTGGCCGGGTGCGGCATCCGGCTTTCGACCGAGAAGTAGTTGCTCGAGCTCGCGCGGGTCGAAGCTGCCTACAGGCGTGTGACGGTCACGTAATACGCGCCGGCCAGGAGTTTTCCGTTCGCGTCCAGTAACCACGTCTGCAGGTCGGTTGGGCCAGCCGGCAGGTTTACGGTGAACGAAACAACCTTGTCGGTCGCAGCGACCGGCACGGTCTGGTTGAAACTGCCCACTTTGAGGCGCGCCCGCGCGATCGGCAGCGCCTTGCCGGCGACGTACGTGCCGTCCACCGCGGAATAGGGCGGTAGTCCGGCCGTGATCTCGGTATCCGCCTCGACGGGCCACCGACGCAGATCGACCCGGTAGGTAGCTGCGCGTGCAACCTGGAGTGTCCAGATGCCATTCTTCGCCAGCGCGTTACGCACCTGCTCTTGCTGATTGAGCAGGACATTTCGCCACTCGGAAGACGCGAGCAGGACCGGGTTCGCTGCGTCCGAGCCGATCGTGAGTCGGCTGAAACTATTAACCGTCGGCGCGACCCGATTCCACCAGGCCTCGTAGTGGGCTCTCATCTGGGCGACGACGTCCGGGTACGCAGTGATGACGCTCGTGGTCTGCCCGGGATCCGTGGCGAGGTCGTACAAGCTGGTGTTGTTGATCAGCCGCCACCGATCCCAGAGGATTGCCGCGTCCCACTTGCGAGGGACCGGCGCCGTCGCGCGCGAGTACTGAACGACCAGCATGCGGTCGGGAAGCGATTCCTGCTGCCCATCGAGGAGCCTCGCCAGGCTGACTCCGTCGAACGTCGTTCCCTGCGGGTTCGGCAGTTCGGCGAGGTCGATCAGAGTAGGGAGCACGTCCTGTGCCTGGGCGAGCTCGCCGATCACTTCGGGACCGGACAGCCCGCCCTCGGGCCAGCGGATAAAGAACGGAACACGGTGTCCGCCCTCGTACAGGGTGGTCTTTTCCCCCCTCATGCCCGCATTGAAGATCTCGTCGCCGTTCGTGCTCCCATTGTCCGTCATGAAGATCAGGATCGTGTTCTCTCGCAGGCCCTCGTTGATGAGCATCTGCTCCAGCCGGCCCATGTTCTCGTCGATGTTGGCGATCATCCCGAAGAAGCTGGCCTGCGTGGCAGGGAGACTCGCGTACGGGGCCCGATACTGCGACGGAACGAATAGCGGGGAGTGAGCCGCGTTCGGCGTGATGTACGCGAAGAACGGTTGCCCTGAGGCGGCCTGCTGTCTGATCCACTGCATGGCCTCGTTGAAGAAGACGTCGGTGCAGTAACCGGCGTATTGCTGCAACTGACCGTTGTGGCGATAGAAATCGTCGAAGTAGTCGTTGTTCCAGTAATCCGGGGCCGACGACAGGTGAGATGACGGAAAGGTCAGCGTCTCGTCGAAGCCGCGATCCTGGGGTCGATATGGATAGTTGTCTCCCAGATGCCACTTGCCGAAGAGTCCCGTGCGGTAGCCGCCGCCCGCGAAAAAGTCGGCCATCGTCGGAAACGTCTTGCGCAGGATCGCCCTGCCGTTGGCGATGTTCATCGCGCCATTGAAGAGCGCATCGCGACCGCTCAGCAGCTGGCCGCGCGATGGCGTGCACATCGGAGCGACGTGGAAATCGGTCAACCGGATGCTCTGGGATGCCAGTTGATCGAGGTTCGGCGTACGGAGCACGGGATTCCCGTGAACCGAGAGATCGCCGTAGCCCTGGTCATCCGTCATCACGATGATGACGTTGGGTGGGACCGGATGCTTTGGACGGTGTGGGTTGCCAGCCAGCGCTGGGTTGCAGGCCAGCGCTCCGCACATGACGACGAAGAGGGAAACGGCCCCCAGCGCTTTCCCTGCGACCATGACGTGCTCCTAGCTCCAGGCGAGCGGGTGTATGACGGAGACTCCCTAGATTAGCTCGATTCAGCGGCAGGTTGGGACTCCAGGCCGCTAAGCGTGCGCTCGATGCGGCGCTCGAGCCAGCTCGGGCCCGGCTTGCCCTCGTAGAATCCGCAATGCCCGCCGAAGCGGGTTCGTGTGATCCTGAGCGTGCCAAGCGCCGGCAGGCGATCCACATCCTCGACGGGGATGATCGGATCGTCGGTGGCCGCGACCAGCCAGGCATTCACGTCGAGACCGCGGAGCGTGTTGCCGAGCAGCGTGTAGCCCTTCAGGTAGTGATTCAGCGACGGAAAGCTGGTGTACCTGCGCACGAAATGGTCGGCCATCTGCGTGAGCGTCGGCTTTTGCAGCATGTCGTAAAAGTCGTAGCGCGACGGCCAGGCCGCACTCTTCTTCAGCAAGGATCGGCGCCACCGGTGCATGAGATAGCGGCGATAGACGCCCGCACTGGTATCGAGGCGCCACAGCGAACGAGCCGGGTCGATCACCGGGCACACCGCCACGATATTCGCGATATCCAGGCCCTCTGCGCGTGCGCATGCGCCCAGGCGAAGTCCGAAGTTCCCGCCGAGCGAAAATCCCACACAGCTCAGCTCGTGACGCGGATGCCTGGCCTGTAGGCTGCGCACCGCGCCTATGATCTCGCCCAGCCGGCACGAGTGAAACAGGCCGACGTTCAGATGCTGTGTCTCGCCGTGGTCTCGAAGATTGAGCCGAATGACGTCAAAGTCCCGGTCGAAGAGGTGCTGCGCAAGCGACACAACGTCCGCAGAGTCAGAACTGCCTTCCCAGCCATGCAGCAGAACGGCAAGGCGCCGCACCTTGTTTGCGAGCTGAGCGCGTTGGACTGCTCGATAAGCGACGAGGCGCACGCCGGCTCCGCAGTCGACGATCTCCCGCCGCGACGCCGCGAGGAGCCCGCGACAGTCGCGCAGCAGGCGGGGGCGCGGCCAGGGCAGAGTCGAGAAGATCGACTGCAGATGCGGGTTGCGCAACCAGCGTGGCGGGAGGAAATCCTCTTCGGTGCTCCAGACGCACTCGTTGGACTGAATTGCGCAACCGTCAGCCATGGAATTCCTCTCGGCTCTGAATCTACGTCCACGAAAACCGAGGTACCAGACGCGCTTGACCTACACGCTTGTAGCGTGTTTTCAGGTGTGCATCGCAGGTTCCGACATTGAGATACGCGAATTCTTACGATCGCGTGCACCGGCCGATTCGTCCTGGTCGGTCAGGAACCCAGATGCGCGACGACCCTTCGCTCCTGCGCCTGATCACGGTGCTCGAACAGGTAGATACCCTGCCAGGTGCCCAGCGCGAGTCGACCCTCCGCGACCGGAATCGACAGCGAAACGGCGTTCAGCGCAGCCTTGATGTGGGCCGGCATGTCATCCGGACCTTCGGTAGTGTGCCTGAGCCACTTCATGGCTGGGTCGTCACCCGCTGGCACCAGCCTGCGGAAGAACTCATCGAGGTCGCGTCGCACGTCCGGGTCCGCGTTCTCCTGGACGCAGAGCGAGCAGGACGTGTGCCGTACGAACAACGTCAGCAGCCCCTCCCTGATTCCACTCGTGCGGACGAAATCGGCCACGTCCCGCGTGAATTCGTAGAGGCCGGGGCCGTCCGTCCGTACTGTGAAGATCCTCTGCATGCCCCAAGGCTAAGCAGATTCGACCGCGGAGAGAAGTCGGCGTTTTGGAGTATTTACGATGCTGCGACTGATCAGGCGCGCTACACTGCCTTGTCGCTGACCGACCTGCAGAACCTCTCATATCTATGAACTCTGTCGCGGGCGCGCGTCAGTTCGATCAGGAGCTCGAGTTCCTCGAGGGCGGTGGCCACACCGGTGCGCTGATGCGAGCGCACGACTGGGCCGACTCGCCGCTCGGGCCGCCGGTCACCTGGCCACAGTCGCTGCGCAGCGTCGTCGGGCTGCTTCTGCAGTCGCGGTTTCCGATGTTCGTTGCATGGGGGCCGGAGCTGGGCTTCCTCTACAACGACTCGTACGCCGACATTCTCGGCGCGAAGCATCCCCGTGCAATGGGCCGACGCTTCCACGAAATCTGGTCGGAGATCTGGCCCGACATCAGCCCCCTGATCGATGCGGCATTGGCTGGCCAGGCAACCTATCGCGAAGACCTGCCGCTGCTGATGAACCGCAAGGGCTATGACGAGCAGACGTGGTTTACGTTCTCGTACTCGCCCGTCCGCGACGAGACCGGGAAGGTGGCTGGCATGTTCTGCGCCTGCACCGAGACTACCGGGCGCGTACTCGCCGAGCACAACGTGCGCGAGAGCGAGCGAAGGCTCAGCGCCTTCGTGGCCGCGAGCTCGTATGCGCTGTATCGCATGAATGCCGACTGGTCCCGCATGTACGCGCTCGAAGGGCAGGGCTTCATTTCCGATACCGAGATTCCGAGCGAGGCATGGCTCGCCAACTACATCCATCCCGACGATCAGCCGGAGGTCAGAGCGGCGATCGAGCGGGCGATCGCCACGAAGAGCGTGTTCGAGCTCGAGCACCGTGTACGGCGCATCGACGGCAGCCTGGGCTGGACCCTGTCGCGTGCCGTGCCGCTGCTGGACGCAGAGGGCGAGATCACCGAGTGGTTTGGCGCGGCCAGCGACGTCACGGCGCGCAAGGACACAGAAGCGGCGCTGCGCGAGCTCAACGAGACGCTCGAGCGTCGCGTCAGCGAAGCGCTGGCGGAGCGTCAGCTGCTCGCCGATATCGTGGAGCGCACCAATGCGGCAGTGCACGTGCTGGATCTCGATTACCGCTGGCTCGCCGTGAACCAGGCTGCAGAGGAGGAGTTCGAGCGCCTGTTCGGCGTGCGGCCTCGCCTCGGGGCGTGCATGCTCGATCTGCTGATCGCACGCCCGGACTATCGGTCTGCGCTGCAATCCTTGTGGAGCCGTGCGCTGGCGGGTGAGGAATTCATCTGCGTCCAGGAGTTCACTGATCGATCCGGCGACCGCCGTGCGTACGAGATGCGCTTCAACGTGCTGCTGGACAACGATGCAAGACGGATCGGCGCCTATCAGTTCGTCTATGACGTGACCGACCGCTTGCGCGACCAGGAACGGCTGCGTCATGCCGAGGAGGCGCTCAGGCATGCGCAGAAGATGGAGTCGATCGGTCAGCTGACGGGCGGTGTCGCCCACGACTTCAACAATCTGCTCGCCGTATTCGCCAACGGTCTGCAGCTCCTCGAGCGCAAGGTCGGCGACGAGCAGCGCCAACGGGTGTTCGATGGCATGCGGCGCGCGATTGCGAGAGGCACCGGCCTGACACACCACCTGCTGGCATTCTCGCGCCGCCGCCCGGTCAATCCGGAATCCATCGACCTTGCCGCGCATCTCAAGAACATGCGCGCGATGCTCGACCGCTCGCTGCGCGGCGATATCGAGGTCGACATGCAACTGGGTGCCGGCCTCTGGCCCGTCGAGGTCGACGCGGGCGAGCTCGAACTCGCCATGCTGAATCTCTGCCTGAATTCACGGGATGCCATGGAGAGCGGCGGCACGATCACCATCACCGCGGAGAACGTGCAGGCCGCCGGAGAAAACGGACGCCTGGGCGACTTCGTGAGGCTATCCGTGACGGATACCGGGTGCGGGATGCCGCCCCAGGTCCTGGCGCGCGCGCTCGAACCCTTCTTCACGACCAAGGACGTGGGTAAAGGCTCGGGGCTGGGCCTGGCGCAGGTGTATGGATTTACGCAGCAGTCGGGTGGCCGCCTCGAGCTCAAGAGCGAGCTGGGGGCAGGTGCCGTGGTGACGCTGCTGCTGCCTCGCTCGTTGCGCGTTCCGGCTGCCCGGCTTGCGGAAACACCCGGCGTCGGCGCAGTTGCCACCGGTACTCGTACCGGCGTGGTGCTGCTGGTCGAGGACGACAACGAGGTCTCGGCGCTGACGCGCGAGATGCTGAGCTGCCTCGGTTTCTCGGTGATTCATGTCACGAATCCTGCCGCGGCACTGGGCGCGCTCGCGGGCCCGCGCGCCGTCGATGTCGTCCTGTCCGACATCATGATGCCCGGCGGCATGAGCGGGCTCGAGCTCGCTCGTGAGATCAGGCGCCGCCACGCCGATCTGCCCGTCGTGCTGACGACCGGTTACGCCGACGCGGCCTCGGGCATGCAGGCCGGGGAGTTCAAGCTGCTTCTGAAGCCCTACAGCACGGTCGCGTTGGCCGAGGCGCTCCAGGTCGAGCAACGGCGTCCGGCCTGACGCACGACACCCGGTCGAATCTGCATTGCTGCGGCCGGCGGGGCGAAGAGGACCCAAGGGCGAGCCTTGCGCTTCGTCAGGCAACCCGTGCACCCTATGGCGCCGCGGCGTTACGACCGTCGCGTCCTCGCTTTCGCTGCGAACCAATCAATCAGAACTGACATAGGGAGCGAACCACCGTGAAGCTGGACTGGAAATGGGTGGGGATAGGTGTACTGATCATGTTCGCGCTCAGCATCTTGGCGGGGATCATCCTCGCTGTCGTGCTCGGATCGCAGCTGAAGGGCGTTACCAGCCCCGCCGACATCATGTTGACCCCTGGTCAGATAGCGCTTGCGGCGGCACTCAATTTCCTTGCCTTTGCCGTCGGCGGCTTCATCGTCGGCCGCAAGTCGACCGCGAAGACCATCCTGGAACCCGCGATCGCCGCCGCTCTCGCGGTGGCCGTAGGGCTATTGCTGTCCGGGAATTTCACTGTCGGCAACCTCCTGGCAGGCGGCCTGGTGCCGTTTCTAGCCGGATTGCTGGGCGGCTGGCTCGGCGAACGGCGCCCTGCACCGTAGCTTGTTGCCACTACCATGGCTGCCATGAACCGCAGGCGTTTCGTCCAGGCAGGAATGTCGTCGCTGCTCGTGCCTGCCGCGATCGTTGCATCGCCGCTCGAAGGGGCGCGTGCCGGGACCACCTCTGGCGAACCTGCGTGGCACTACGTCTTCGTCGACGAGCGGTTTCCTGCAGCCCGGCAGCTGGCCTCCGAGGTGTGCGGCAGCACGATCCCGACGCCCGTGCTTGGTGACGTGACCGACCTCTGGACCGGCGGACTTGCAACGGCGTGTCTCGCGGCCCCGATGGCGCTGGCAGGCATCACGACCGAATCGTTCTTCTTCTGCTTGAAGACGCTGCTGGCCGACCGCGTGCGGGTCGATGCGACGACAACCCGGCACGATCGCGACCTGCACCTGTGGACGATCCGTACCGACAACCACTCCAAGAACGGCACGATGTCATGGCAGAACCACTTCCGCCGGGTGTAACCGCCGAAGCGATGGCCGGGACGCTGGAGACATTCCGGCGGATCGTCGGCAAGGACTGGGTGTTCACGGGCGAGCAGATGGTGAGCTACCGCGATCCGTACCCGGTCACCAACGACGACACGCGCTACCGGGCTCATGCCGCAGTCGCACCCGCGTCCACCGAGGAGGTCCAGGAGATCGTCAAGGCCGCCAATGCTCACGGCGTTCCGCTGTGGCCGGTCTCGCGCGGCAAGAATTTCGCATACGGCGGCGCGGCGCCGGTGCTTTCGGGCTCCGTAGTCCTCGACCTGAGCCGGATGAACCGCATCCTCGAGGTAAACGAGAAGTTCGGCTACGCCCTGGTCGAGCCGGGAGTCAGTTACTTCGACCTGTACAACTACATCCAGTCGAAGGGCCTGAAGCTCTGGCTGGATGTGCCCGACCCCGGCTGGGGCAGCGTGATGGGCAACGCGCTCGACCACGGCGTCGGCTACACGCCGTACGGCGATCACTTCATGATGCAGTGCGGTATGGAGGTCGTGCTGGCGAACGGCGAGGTCGTGCGTACCGGAATGGGCGCGATGCCGGGTAACAACACCTGGCAGCTCTTCAAGTACGGTTTTGGCCCGTACGTGGACGGCATCTTCTCGCAGTCGAACTTCGGCGTCGTCACGAAGATGGGCATCTGGCTGATGCCGGAGCCTGCCGGATACAAGCCGTACATGATCACCTTCGATCGCGAGGAGGATGTTGCGGAGGTCATCGAGATCCTGCGACCGCTGCGGCTCAACAACGTCATCCAGAACGCGGCGACCATCCGCAGCCTGGTGCTCGATGCCGCGATCACTGCGACGAAAAGCCAGTACTACTCGGGCACCGGCCCTATCCCCGACAGCGTCGCGCGCAAGATCATGGCCGACCAGCAGATCGGCATGTGGAATTTCTGCGGCGCGCTGTACGGGCCGCCGCCGGTCGCCGATGCCTTGTGGTCCGTGATCCGCGACGCGTTCGCCAAGGTCCCCGGCGCGAAGTTCTATTTCGAGGAGGACCGCAAGCGACGCCCCGATATCCTCATCCACCGGGCCGAGACCATGCGCGGCGTACCCAAGCTGACCGAATTCAACTTCCTGAACTGGGCCGGCGGTGGCGGTCACATCGGCTTCTCCCCGGTATCCCCGACGACGGGCACGGACGCGATGAAGCAGTACCGGATGGTCAGCGACCGCGTGCGCGAGTACGGCTTCGACTACATGGGGCTGCTCGCGATCGGCTTCCGCGAGCTGCACCACGTGACCGTCATCGTGTACGACAAGACCAACCCGGACGAGCGCGCACGGTTGGACAAGGTCTTCAACCTGCTGGTGCAGGAGGCGGCCGCGGAGGGCTACGGCGAGTACCGCACGCACATCCAGTACATGGATGCGATCGCCGGCACCTACAAGTGGAACGACAATGCGCTCTGGAAGATGCACCAGGCCATCAAGGATGCGCTCGACCCGAAGGGCATCCTGGCGCCTGGCAAGTCCGGCATCTGGCCGAAGCACCTTCGGGAGGGGAGACAGCCATGAAGCTTGCCGCTGTGGTTGCCTCTGCGGCACTTGCCGCCGCCGCGGTGCCTGCCGCGGCTGCCGACCTGACCGGAAAAGAAGTCTTCGACCGGCACTGCGTCCATTGTCACGGAGCCGGCGATGAAATGACCGGTACTCAACAGCTCGCCCGAACGCGCGGCAAGGACAAGGCGCTCCTCGCGGAGCGCGACGATCTCCCCGCGGAGTACATCCGGATGATCGTCCGGCAGGGGCTCAAGGCGATGCCCGCCTTCGTTCCGAGCGACCTGACCGACGCGCAGCTCCAGGCGCTGGCCGAGTACCTGGCGGACTAGCCCACCGCGAACGTCAGGTACAGGGCCGTGATGGCCACGAATACGCCCGCGACCCACGCATCCAGTGAGAGGCGTAGCCAGAGCGGTGCGAAACGCACCTCCATGAAATAGCGGACGATCAACCAGATCTTCGCGAAAGCGATCGCGAGCACGCCAACGGCAGCCGCGGTGTGGCTCCGATCGGTCGCGTCCGAGCCGAGCCACAGCGACGCTGCGCTGGCCACCAGGAGCACCAGCCAAACCGTCGTCGTGCTCGAAGCTGGCCGTCCGGATTCCATGGATCACCTGAGCAGGTACAGCAGCGCGAAGAGCGCGACCCACAGGAGGTCGACCATGTGCCAGTACACGCCGCCGCACTCCGCCAGAGCGACGTCGCGATGCGTGCTCCACTCGGACCTCGACTTCGCCCGCATCCAGGCGAGCACGCCGAGGCCGATCACGAGATGAAGGAGGTGAATGCCCGTCAGTACGTAGAAGAACATGAAGAATTCGTTGGTGGATGCCGCGATGCCCTCCCGAACCTTATCGCCGTACTCCAGGACCTTGACGACCACGAAGCCGGCACCGAGGAGAAATCCCGCGCCGAAGCAGCGTCGCGCGCGCTGCGTGATGCGCTCGCGGAACGCCTCGACGCCCTGGACGACGCACCAGGAGCTGGTGAGGAGGAGCACCACGTTGAGCGCCCCGAACGCGCGGTTGAGGCGGAGCTGCGAATCGAGGTAGAGGCCGACGTCATGACCGCGGTAGTAGATGAAGACGCAGAACATCAGCGCGAACGCCGTGAGGTCGCCCAGGATCAGGATCCAGAAACCGGATTCCCCGGGCACGCGGATCTCACCCGGAGTCACGCGCGCGGCGGACCCAGCCGACTCGCCGGGGGAGGTCGCGGCCTGCTTGGCGAGCTGCATGGCGATGCGCGGTCGGCCTAGCCGAGCGAAGGATCGTTCCTGATCGCTCGAACCGTCATCCGCCACATCATGAAAATCCATCCGAAGAACGCAACCGCCACGAGCCAGAACCCGATGACTCCGTTCCACGCGAACGGACCGCCGTGGAAGAACGGCAGCAGTGCGCCCGGCACAAAGAGGACCGCGATCCAGATGTTGGCGTAGCCGACCCAGCGTGGGTACGCCTGCACTTCATTGCGATCGGTCAGGATGCACCAGCCGATCGCGACGTTCTGTATGAATGCCGGTGGATAGAAGCCGATGAACGTGATCCACGCCAAGTCGTTGAGCAGCTGGATGTTGGCAGGCGAGGTTTCCGCACGGTATGCCGCTATGAGCCAGAAGTAGGCGGCCAGCAGCGCAATCAGCACCGTGCCGCAGGAGCTGGCCATCTGAACGTACGTGAGCGGGTGAGAGGCGCCCTCGATGCGCTTCATCTGCATCGCGATCGCCGCCGACATCGTCCACCAGAAGACCGACCCGAACGCGAGCACCGACATTCCGAGCCGGATGCGCCATCGGTTCGCCTGGAACTCCATCGCGACATCCGCCGCACTCATCCCGGGAGGAATCAGCGGCATCCAGCCGGCGATGCCGAATACTCCCAGCGCAAGCAGGCTCGCGAAGACGAGCCCCGAATGCGCACACAAGAGTTGATTGGTCCGGCTGGTTGCCACGCATGCGGACTGTAAGCTAGCCAACCAGTACCTTTCAACTGACGCCGGGCTCTCGTGAAACCACTGGCGCAGCGACGTTGCAGTTACGGCCGCGACAGCATATACGGACCGCCCATGACCCGCACGCAGGTTGCGATCATCGGAGCGGGGCCGTCCGGCCTGCTGCTGTCACAGCTGCTCGACCGACAGGGCGTCGCGTCGATCGTGCTCGAGCGGCACTCACGTGAGCACGTCGAAGCGCGCATCCGTGCCGGCCTGCTCGAGCAGGGAACCGTCGACCTGTTGATCGAGGCGGGCGTCGGTGAGCGGCTCAAGCGCGAGTGTCTCGTTCACGACGGCTTCGAGATGGCCTTCGACGCGCGCGTGCATCGCATCGACCTGAAGGGGCTCGCAGGCAGGCAGGTCACGATCTACGGTCAGACCGAGATCCAGAAGGACCTTGGCGATGCGCGCATGGCGGCGGGCAGCGACGTACAGTACGAGGCTACCAAGGTCGCCATCCACGACCTACGCAGCCATCGTCCACGGATCACGTTCGTCCACGACGGTCGATCGCAGACGATCGAATGCGACTTCATCGCGGGCTGCGACGGCTACCACGGCGTCTGCCGGGCGAGCATTCCCGCGGACGCAATCCGGGTATATGAGCGTACCTACCCGTTTGGATGGCTGGGCATCATTGCCGAGGTGCACCCGGTCGCCAGCGAGCTCGTGTACGCCAACCACGAGCGCGGTTTTGCGCTCTGCAGCATGCGATCGCGCGACCGCGTCAGGTACTACGTGCAGTGCCCGCTCGATGACAAGGTCGAGCACTGGCCGGACGATCGGTTCTGGGAGGAGCTCTCCCGGCGACTGCCCGCGGAGTACGCAGCACGGATGCAGACCGGTCCGTCGATCGAGAAGAGCATCGCGCCGCTGCGCAGCTTCGTGGCCGAGCCGATGCGGCATGGGCGACTGCTGCTGGTGGGTGATGCGGCGCACATCGTTCCGCCGACAGGCGCGAAGGGTCTCAATCTCGCGGTCTCGGATATCCGCGTGCTCTACCGTGCGATCGTCGAGTACTACCGCTCACGCAGCGACACGCTGCTCGACGAGTACTCGGATCGCGCCCTGCGGCGGGTGTGGCGGGCGACGCGCTTCTCCTGGTGGTTCACGAGCCTGATGCACCGTTTCGGCGACGACCCTATCGGGCGCAAGTTCCAGATCGCCGAGCTCGATTACCTCACGCAGTCGCG
>Ga0075428_100004416_pt1 | contig 15528 bp, 12 predicted proteins | sample RhiMetdeltSRZDD2_FD_75291 | JGI IMG/M metagenome (GOLD analysis project Ga0075428, IMG submission 75291) | Populus rhizosphere microbial communities from Tennessee, USA - Rhizosphere MetaG P. deltoides SRZDD2 | ecosystem: Host-associated > Plants > Roots > Rhizosphere > Soil | place: USA... | reverse complement strand
GAGGGATGTGTCGGTCCGGATGCCGTTGTCCTGCTGGACCGGCGGAGTGCCGGGGCGAGTCGGCAACCACGGGACGATTTCGGCGGTGAGCCGGCCATCAGCCGTCCCCTGAGCGGCGAGCGTGTGGCTTCGCAGAGCCCAACGATCCTGCAACTCCCGCGAGATGTGATTCTCTTTCGCCATCTTCTCGGCCGACTGCCCCATCGACTCGCCGGTCGAGGGCTCGGCAATGGCTGGAGCGACGGGAACGAGGTCGCGCGGGCGTATCTTCGCGAACGTCTTAATACGGGCACCCAACGATTTGGCCTTATTCGCTTCGACCAGGATGTCCGCGAGGCGGCGCGAGGCGAGAATGGGAATGTCCGAGAGCGCTTCCGCCCCTCCCGCGATGACGACATCCGCGTTGCCGAGCGCGATCTGATCGTGCGCCGAGCTGACCGCCTGGTTTGAGGACGCGCACGCCCGGTTCAGGGAGTAGGCCGGAATTTCCCGTGGAAACTGGGGCAAAAGGCTGACTTCCCGGCCGATATTGGGCACCAGGGCGGACGGCACGACCTGTCCGAAGACGACTTCGTCGACCTCTTCACCGTCGAGGTTGGTGCGCTCCAGCAGCTCGCGTGTCGCATAGCGCGCGAGATCGACGGCACGGACATCCTTCAGCGACGTGCCGGCTTTACTGAACGGCGTTCGGACACCGGCGACCACCGCCACGCGCCGACCGTTGAGACCGGGCATTAGATTCTCCCCTCCAAAGCGGACTCGAAACCTACCATGCCGTGAAAGTGGAGGGGAGTTGGCTGGCGAATCGCCGTTCTCGCACCTGTCTCGCGCCGCGGCTCTTGGTGAGATGGCAAACAGCGCCGTGGATCTGCTGATCATCGGGGGCGGCATCACGGGCGCCGGCATCGCGCGCGACGCGGCGCTGCGCGGCACTCGCACCGCACTGGTCGACAAAGCGGACTTCGGTGCCGGCACATCGTCCAACTCTTCTCGGCTGATTCACGGCGGCATTCGGTATCTCGAGCAGGGCGACCTCCGGCTCGTGTTCGAAGCGAGTCACGAGCGTCGAGTGCTCCTTCGCATCGCACCACATTTGGTCCGGCCCCTCGCGTTCTTGTTTCCCGTATATCGCGGCGGACGCGTCCCATCCTGGAAGCTGCGGGCGGGGATGTGGCTGTACGACATGCTGTCGTTGTTTCGGAATGTGAAGTGGCACCGGTGGCTGCGGGCCAAGAAAGTTCGTCGCGTGGAGCCGGGACTGCGCGATCGAGGGCTGGTCGGAGCGGCGCTGTACTACGACGCGCAGGCGGACGATGCGCGACTGACGCTCGCGACGATGCGCGCGGCGGCGCGAGCGGGCGCGCTCGTCGCCAACTACGCCGAGGTCACCGCGCTGTTGAAGCCGGACGGGCGGGTGCGCGGCGCGACGGTCCGGGACGTGTTGAGCGGCGAGGCGTTCAACATCCGGGCCAACGTTGTCGTCAACGCCGCCGGACCGTGGTCGGACGCTGTCCGTCAGCTGGACAATCCACGGGCAACCCCGTTGCTGCGACCCACCAAGGGCGCGCACGTTGCCGTGCCCCGACGCCGCGTCACCAACGAGCATGCCGTCACGTTGTTCTCCCCAATCGACGGCCGGGTCATGTTCGTCCTGCCGTGGGGGGAGTTCTCGTACGTCGGCACGACGGACACCGACGCCGATACGTCGCCAGACGGCCTGCGCGTCACTCGTACCGACGTGACGTATCTGCTGCGATCCGCCAATGCCGCATTTCCCGACGCGCACCTCACACCAAAGGACGTTGTGTCAGGATGGGCCGGGCTGCGGCCTTTGCTCGATCCGCACAACAAATCGAATCCGTCGCAGGTCTCACGGGAGCACCACATCGATGAGAGCCCGCACGGGCTCATCACCATTGCCGGTGGCAAACTGACGACCTACCGCATCATGGCACGTGACGTAGCGGATCGTGTTGGCAAGCGGCTGCACGAGTTGGACGGTCGCCGGCAACCTCGGCGCGCCGCGACAGACCGTCACCCGCTCCCCGGCGGCGAGGCTGCCGATCTCCAGGTTCTCGTTGAATCTGTGCGGGCTCGCGGAGCATCCGAAGCCACCGCGCAGCATCTAGTCGCGTATTACGGCAGCGAGGCCGCAGCGGTCTGGAATCTCGTCGACCGCGATCGGGCGCTCGGCGATCCCCTCGCTCCTGCCCGACCGGAAATCTGGGCGGAGGTCACGTATGCGGTCGAACGGGAGATGGCCATGCGAGTGCAAGACGTTCTGATGCGGAGGCTGCACCTGTTTTACGAATTCCGTGACCAAGCGCGCGATCTGGTTCCAGAGGTCGCCGCCCGGATGAAAAAGCTCCTCGGCTGGGACGATTCGCGTGAGGCCGAGGAGCGGAGCGACTACCTGCGTGTTGTGGAGCAGTCGCAGGCCTTCCGACGCACCTCTAAGGCTTGACCTTCACGTTGGGGCGCACGCGAACCCGAATTCCGTGATCGTCGTCGTCGATCTGCCGTAGCGCCCAGGTCGCCGCACGACGCACCGAGCCGGATTCGTCTTGCTGCGCCGCGATCAAACCCTCCCGCGCGCGCGGGCTCTCGATCTGACCCAGGGCCCAGGCTGCGGTCGCGCGGACCTCGATGTCGCTGTCCTTGAGAGCCGAGACCAACGGCTCGACAGCCTGGGCGTCTTCGATCTGCCCGAGTGCCCAGGCCGCAAGCCCTCGCACTTCGGGGTCGGCGTCCTTGAGTGCAGTTGCCGCGGGAGTCACGCCCGCATTGTCTTCGATTTCTCCGATCGCCCAGATCGCGGTCTTCCGAACCTCCACCACCGGATCACGTATCAGGCCCTCGAGCAGCCCAACGCCCTGGGCACTCTCGATTTGTCCGAGGGCCCACGCCGCTGCTTGCCGGACCTTCGGTTCGCGATCTTTCGTCGCCGGGGCCAGCACCGGCACGGCGGACGCGTCCTCGATTTCCCCGAGCGCCCAGACGCCCACCAGCCGCACGTCCTGGACTTGATCGCTGAGTGTCGCGCCGAGCGGTCGGACCGCGCGTGGATCTTCAATCGCACCCAGGGCCCAAGCAGCGCTGCGCCGGACGCGTGGATCGCGATCGCTGAGCGCGCGGTCGAGCGCGTCGATCGCCACTTGTTCCTCGATTGCACCCAGCGCCCACGCCGCGGTCATCCGCACGACAGCACTCGTGTCACGCCTCAGCGCGTCGCTCAGCGGCTCGATCGCGCGCGAATCTTCGAGCTCCCCAAGTCCGATCGCGCCCGTCTCCCGAAGATCCGCGCGGTTGTCGCGCAGCAGGGCAATGAACAAATCGTAGGTGCCGGAGTTGCCGTGGCGGGCGAGCACGCGGACCGCAATGTTGCGAATGCAGCGATTGTCGTCGCGGATGACGGCTTGGAACGCACGCACGACTGCGGAATCCAAATGCGCAGAGACTGCATGCATGCTGATGTGTATTCCCCCCCCACCTCCACCGCCGGGCATAGGCATCGGTGTAGGCATTGGGCGAGGCATGGACAGACCAGGACCGGAGTAGCCCCAACTTCTCCAACCCCACAAGCCCCCGAAATTGGTCAGGGCCTGCCCCGCGAGCGCACAGACGGTCGAGTCGCTCGTCTTGAGCTGGCTCAGCAGGCGCGCCACGGTAGCAGAATCGACGGAAGGGCGCTCTTGGGCGAGCACGAGGATGGCGGCAAGTAGCGGTGTGATCATGCATCGTTGGATACTGACGCAAGCTGGAAGGTTGCTGGTGCGGGGGTCGGCCCGTAGGACCGACCCGCAGCTCACTTCCACCCTCTCAGACTTCTCACGAAATCGTGCAGCACCAGGAACTTCTCGTACAGGCGTACGCCTTTGCGCTTGCGGCCGAACTCGGCGAATAACTCTCGCAGTCGCCCACGCCGCGTCACGTAGAACCGGAACGTCTCCGCAAAGTCCTCTTGCGGATGGGTTGCCGCGTAGGCGCTGACGTAATCAGTCAGTGTCGTTGCGATTCGGCGCCGCTCGAAGTCCACCCAGTGCTCGTCAGCCACCCGGTACGCCTTGCGCACTTCCCCAAACGTGCGGCGGAAGCGGCCGGTCCGTGTCCACGACCAGTGGTGATAGAGGAACGAGTGCCCCAGCTCGTGGAGCAGCAGGCCGGTGAGCATGTTCCAGGAGATTTCGTCCCGCCGGCGCTTGCCGGTGACGTATCGCCGGTCGAGCTCGATGACCTTCGGAGCGCGCGGCGCGACACCGGAGACACCCGGCCGGAGCGCGACGCGGTAATGCCAGTCCCGAATGCGAGACACGATCAGCAGCCGCCGCGCCCGGCGCAGCGCCCGCGGGATCAGGTCGCGCCCGGTGGCGTCCTCGCCGCACCAGGGGCACGTGGCCATCCAATCGTCCACGCCGCGGTCGCAGTGCGGACACACGTTCTGGAAATCGTCGTAGCGCCACGTTTGCGTGCGTCCGCACCACGGGCAGAATCGCATCGGGTACATGACTCCACCGCCACATCCCCAGTCGCAGCGAGCGTGGAACTTGAACCCCTTGGGCGCCTTGAGCGGCTCGTCGCTCGAGTCCCTGTCATGGATGTCGCGGCCGCACCAGGGACAGAACGACGCCGTGTCCGACACCATCCAGCCGCAATACGCGCACTCGGCGCCGGTTTCCCGCTGCACATCCTTCCACTCGAGCCGGCGGCTGCAGCTCGGGCAGTAGCTCCAAAAGCGTTCCAGCTCGGTGTGGCAGCGCGGGCAGCGCAGCTCGGGCATGGGGACTTCGCGGCGGCTCATCGCGCCATTGCCTCGGCGACGATGCGTTGAATGAAGGTGTTGTACTTGAGACCCGCCTTCGCCGCCGCCTCCGCCATCTCGTGCTCGGCCGCGATGAAGGGATTCGGGTTCACCTCGAGGACGTACACTTCATTGTCGTGAGCGAGGCGCACGTCCACGCGCCCGTAATCCTGCAGCCAGAGCGCGTGAAATGCCGTGCTGCAAATCTCGCCAATACGTCGCGTGAGCTCGTCGGTGACGCCCTTGGCGAAGACGTTCCTAATCTTCTTCTTCTTGCGGTAGTCCTCGTCCCACTTGGCTTTGTACGTCGCGATCCGATGCTCGCCCATTTCAGGCTCTCCGAACGTCATCTCCGTGAACGGCAGGACTTCGAGCTTGTCGTTGCCGATGAGCCCGACGTAGACCTCGCGCCCGTCCACGAGCTCCTCGACGATCGCGGCCTGGTGGTACTTGCTGTGAATGAACTCCACGCGCTGCGTGAGACTCTGGTCGTCCTCTACGACCGACGCTTGGGCGATCCCGATCGAAGCGTCCTCGAGCAGCGGCTTCACGATCAACGGAAAGCGCAGCTCCGACGGCCGCACCAGCTCATCCCCCTCGTGAAACTCGGCGAACGCCGGCACACGGATCCCGTGATAGGCGAGGACTTTCTTGGTGAGGGATTTGTTGCGGGCCACGAGGAGTGCCGTGGGCGACGATCCCGTGTAGCGATAGCCGTACATGTCGAGCAGCGCCGCGATCGCATACTCGTGGCGCGCGTTCTTGCGGAAGCCCTCGCAGCCATTGAAGACCAGCTTCGGCTGGAAATCCGCGAGCTTGCCGAGGAGTGGCGACACATCATCGCCGATGCCGATCATCAGGACGTCATGGCCGCCGGCCATCAACGCCCTGGCGACGTCGTATTCCGCCTCCTCGACCTTCTGCTCGATCTCGCGTTTGTACTCGACATCCGCCCACTCCGGATGCAGCGAATCGAAGATCACGGCGATCTTCATGGTCCTACCGTCCGACCGTTCAGTCCGACTCTGCCGATATCGCCCGCCACGGTCTTCAAGCCGATGAGAATGACGAGTCCGCCCAGCATGCCGACGGCCGGGAGCAATAACATCGCGGTACGCAGGCTGCCCGTGCGATCGGAGAGGTAGCCGATCAGCGGTGGCGCCAACGCGTCACCTGCCAAATGGGAAAACAGCACGTAGGCTCCCAGTACCGAGGCCTGCACGGCTGCCGGTACGACGTCGAGAATGACGGCGACGAGGGGGCCGTTATACCAGGTATAGAGGAAGTAGGTCGCCATGATCAGCGGGCCGAACCATCGCAGCTCCTCGACGAGGATCAACGCGGCGCACACCGGTGCTCCGAGGACGAATCCGGCACCGGATACGAGCACGCGGCCCCCGCGCCAGCGCTGCTGCAGGCGGTCGGCCATCCGGCCGCCGAAGAGCGCCCCCAGGATGCCGCCACCGAGCGCCCACATGCCGAACTCGGCGCCCACGCGCGCTACGGAAAGTCCATGGGTTCGCTGCATGAACGCGGCAGCCCAGGCGACGAGCCCATTCACCGCGAACGTGATCATCGCGCCACCGAAAAACACCCAGATCAAAGTCGGAGTCCGCAGCACGAGCACGGCCGACTCCTGAAAGTCGTCAAACGCTCCCGCGGCTACGGCGCCGGCCGCGGTAGTACGGCGCACGGCCAACGGCACAAGGCGCCACACGGTCCATGCGATGCCGATGCTGACGGCAACTCCAAAAACGGCCGTCCCGATCAACGGGGGAATGCCCTCGAACAATGCCAGCACGCCGGCGATGGCGGCGCCGACCCCGGCGCAGATGGCGAGCGGCGCGACATAGTGCGTCACGCCGCGCATGCCGTGCCGCCACCACTCGTGCAGGGTTTCCACGATTGGGGGAGGCGGCCGGCGATCCAGCTCGCGCAGGCGCGACGCGAGCACCGCCAGGACGAGGCCCGGAATTCCCATCCAGATGAACGCCCAGCGCCAGCCGTATTCTTCGGCGATGACGCCGCCGAACCAGATCCCGAGCACGCCGCCGAGCGCCATGCCCACCGAGAAGACACCAATGGCGAAGGCCCGACGACGGCCCTTGTAGTACTGTGCGATGATCGCCTGCGACGCGGGGTTATAACCGGCTTCACCGAAGCCGACGAGCGCGCGGCAGGCGAACAACTGCCAAAAGTGCCTGACGAATCCACCCAGTGCGGTCGCGGCGCTCCAGATGGTCACCCCCCAGGTGATCACGGCGCGCCGCGACCGCAGATCGCCGATCACGCCGAGCGGCAACGCCGCGAGTGATAGCACGATGATGTAGGCCGAGCCAAGCCAGCCGAGCTGAGCGTCGGTGAGGTTGAGGTCCCGTTTGATGGGCTCGAAGACCGCATACACCACGTTGCGGTCGAGATAGTTGAGCAAATTGACCAGCGTCAGAAGACCCAGGACGTACATCGCGTACGCCCCGGATGGACGACGCGATGGCAAACGGTCAGGTGGCGCGCTCACCCCCGCCTGTGGCTGCCTCGGCCCGAACATCGCGGTCGGCTTTCGCTTCGAGGTAGGACTCGGTCAGCTCACGCATCATCTCGGCGCGCCGCTCGTAGAGGCGTTTCAGTTTCCGGGGTTTGCGGCGGGCGAGCGCATACGATGCGAGAATGGGAAAGCCGACCGTGTTGTCGAGATAGGCGACCACGGTGCCCGGCAATTTGTCGGGGTCGACTTTGCCCCAGCTCACCGCCTCCGAGGGCGTCGCCCCCGACAGTCCGCCCGTGTCGGGCCGGGCATCCGTGAGCTGCAGATAATAGTCGTGCCCCTTCTCGCTGATGCCCAGGACCTCCTGGATCTGCGGCTCGGTCTGCAAGACGAAATTCTTTGGGCTGCCCCCGCCGATGATGAGGACGCCGCTCTTGCCGCCCTGGACTTTCGCCGAGAAGACGATCGCCGACGTTTCGTTGACGTCCGCGCTGACGTCGAACCGCAGCTGGCTTCCCGAAAGCGCCTGCTCCGCCACGTTCATGCCGATTGACGAATCACCAGGGGAGGATGTGTAGATCGGCACGGCCGCCGTGTGGGCAGCGCTGAGTACCGACTTGCGTGAGAGACCGAGCGCCTTCTCGCGTTCGAGCACGTAGCCGCCCAGCATATAGTGATACTCGGCGGTGCTCATCGGCCGCTGGAATTCTGGACGTGCCGAGACTTCGCGCACGAAGCGATCGGTTGAGAGCAGCACGTCGTAGTCGAAGAAAATGTCGTAGATCCGCACAACCCCTTCCTCTCGCAACACGACATCGTCTGCGAACGGGGTGCCGCGGTGCATCGCCATACCGAGGCCGAAGTGGGCATCGTGGTAGAGATTTGCGCCCGTCGAAACCATCCAGTCCACGAATCCCGCTTCGATCAGGGGGATAATCGTGGACATGCCGAGGCCTGCGGGGGTCATCGCGCCGGTGAGGCTCATACCCACCGTCACATCGTTTTCGAGCATTCGCTCGCTGAACAGACGGCACCCTTCGGCGAGCCGGCCCGCGTTGTACGCCAGAAACGCGTTATCGACCAGGTCGGCGACCGTCTCCTTGCCGCTGATCGGCTTGGGGCTGATGCGCTGCCCACGCAGGAACTCGTTTTGCGTCATCGCGTCGACTGGCTCATCGAATGCATCGCGCGGAACGCGCGCGTGCGGCGCTCGCGGGCTTCGATAATCCATCCGAGCGCCTCTTTCGGGTCGTCGGTGACGAAAAACAGATTCAGATCCTCCGGCGAGATTTTGCCTTCACCCGCGACTCGCTCCTTGAGCCAGTCGGCCAGGCCGCCCCAGTAGTCCTTGCCAAACAGAACAACCGGGAACTGCTTGACCTTACCCGTCTGAACGAGCGTCAGCGCTTCGAACAGCTCGTCCATGGTGCCGTACCCGCCGGGGAACGTGATGAACGCGGTGGAATACTTCACGAACATCGTCTTGCGCACGAAGAAATAGCGAAAGTTGATCGAGCGCTCGACCCAGCGGTTCGTGCCCTGCTCGAACGGTAGCTCGATGTTGCAGCCGATCGAGAGTCCGCCGCCCTCCTTCGCCCCGCGGTTGGCGGCTTCCATGATCCCCGGTCCGCCGCCTGTAATCACGGCAAAGCCTTCCTTCGCAAGCATCTTCGTGGTCTCGTACGCCGCGGTGTAAAATGGATCTCCTTCGAGCGTGCGCGCCGAGCCGAAGACGGTCACCGCGTTGCGCACGTCCGATAACGTATCGAAGCCCTCGACGAATTCCCCCATGATGCGCAGCACGCGCCACGGATCTGTGCTCGTGAAGGACGCCCGCCGCTCGAATGGAACGACCTGCGGCGGTATGAGTAGTTGTTCGTCCTCAGTGAGCGGGTTTCGAGGCGAGGCGCTCGGTTGCTCTGACATTGTCATCCTGCACGTTATAGAAGAAAGGTGAGAGTCGAACGTGACCGGGCCGGCTGTCGGCGATGATGCCGCCCGCGGCCAGGTGTCGGACCGTGCCCGCCGGATCCGGCATCGGGATCATGACGATCGCGGAGCGCTCCTGGGGATCGGCGGCGACCTTGGGGCGCAATCCCGCCGCCCGCGCGCGCTCGATCAGATCCTCCGTCAGCGCCGCCGTCGCCGCCCGAATAACCGGGATCCCGATCTCCTCGATGTACTCGAGCCCCCCCAGCTGCGCGTAGATCGACGGTAGAGCCGGTGTGCCCAGCTCGAAGCGGCGCGCGTCATCATGAAAAGTCACCCCTCGCGGATCGAACGTAAACTGGTCCCGTTGCCCGAACCAGCCGGCGATGGCGGGTTCGAGATTCCGGGCGACTGCTTCGCGCACGTAGAGGAAAACGATGCCAGGCCCGCCGAGCAGCCACTTGAGGCCGCCGGCGACCAGCGCGTCGACCCCGGCGTCTTGAACGTCGACCGGAATCTGCCCGACGGATTGGTAGGCATCGATGAGACAGAGCGCGCCGTGTTCGTGCGCCGCCGCCGCGACTCGCTTGATGTCCTGGATCGCTCCGCTCGTAAAGTACACGTGCGAGGTCACGACCAGCGCGGTTCGATCGTCGATAACGCGCGCGATCGCCTCGACGGGGACACCGATCCGGTCAGGGCTTTCGACGACGACCAGCTCGACGCCTTCGCGGGCTTTCGCGAGCCACTGGTAGGCGACGGTCGGAAAATCGAGCGATGTGACGACCACTTTGGGACGCCGGCGATAGTCGATCGACTCGGCCACCGCGCTGAGCGCGACGGAAATGCTGGGCGCGAGAGCGATCTCCCCCGGCGCCGCGTTGACGATCCGGGCGTAACGCGCGCGCAGGTCAGCTAATGCCTCCCACCACACGTCGTACCACGCCGCGGCGCCACGCGCCTGCCAGATGTCGAGGAATTCCGCTACCTTGCGGCGAGACCGTTCGCCCAGCGCTCCCAGCGAGCAGGTGTTCAGATAGACGCTGTCCCTAAAGATGGGAAACTCGTCCCGATAGCGGACGAGTCCAAGCGCGCGCCGTTGTACGCTGCTTGCGAGCGTCATAGGCCGGGAATATACAGAAAGAATGGAGCGTATCGCGAGTTGGCCGGCATTGTATCTGCGTTTGGCGCTGCACGCGTTGCTGCGCCCACAACTCGCCATCGACTTGTTGCGGCTCACGTGGAGTTTTCGCTCGCGCAGTTGGTGGCGGCGCCCGCCATTTCTTCCGCTCCCGGCGCGCGAGTACATCCGGTGGCGGATGTTTACTGCGTACGGCGACCCGGAGGTGGTCCCACCGGTCGCTGACGTCGTCAATTTCGCGCGCTGGCGGCGCGAAACGATGGGCCTGTGATCGAAATCAAGCGCCGCGCCACGGCGATCGGTTTTTCGGCTGTCGGGATCGCGCGGCTCGATCGCAACGCGCACGCGGCGGAGCTCGATGAGTGGCTTGCGGCCGGCCGCGCGGGCACGATGACGTATATCCATCGACAAGCCGAGAAGCGGAAGGATCCACGAACGATCTTTCCCGGCGCCAAGACGGCAGTGGTGACGCTGACGAACTACTACCATGGGTCCGTTCACCCCGGCCTTGCGCCGGGGGTCAGCAATTCTCCGGTGACCGGGAAGGTCGCGCAGTACGCCTGGTCGTCAGACTACCACGACGTCTTGGGCGAGCGTCTCGAGCAGCTCGCCGAGGCGGTCAGACTCCTGGCTCCTGGCTCCAAGACCCGTTGCTACGTCGACGCCGGACCAGTGCCCGAGCGCGAGCTGGCGCAGCTCGCCGGGCTCGGGTGGATCGGCAAGAACATGATGCTGATCCATCCGGAGATCGGGTCGTTCACGTTCATCGGCGTCATATTGACCGACGCGGAGCTCGAGCCGGACCTGCCCTTCGAAGCGGACCGGTGCGGCACCTGCCGGCGCTGTCTGGACGCGTGTCCGACGCAGGCATTCGTCGGGCCCCGCGATCTCGATGCGCGCGCCTGCATCTCGTATTTGACGATCGAGCGGCGCGGTGACTTCACGGCAGCCGAGCAGTTGCAAGTCGGCGAGTGGCTGTTTGGCTGTGACATCTGTCAGGACGTGTGTCCCTGGAATGTGAGCTTCGCGCAGGTGACCGCCGATGAGGGCCTGGCACCGCGACCGGACGTGATGGCGCCCGACTCCGAAGCCGTAGCGACGATGAGCGACGAAGACTTCGCGCGACAATACGGCGACACGCCGTTTTCGCGGCCCGGCGCGGCCGGCATGCGGCGCAACGCCGCCGCGGTGCGAGCGCGCCGCCGATGACCTCCGCCGAGCAGATATCGGATTTGCAGCGCAAGCTCGCGGGCGGGCTCGCCAAAATCGATCCGCACCATCGCCTGCTGGGCCGGCCGGTCAGCTACCGCGTGATCGATGGCCGGACGCTCGAAATCACCTACCGTGACGTCGCGGGAATCGCCGACGCGGAAGTCATCGGCGTAAAGCGAGTCATCGGGCAGGATTGCTCGTGCAGCATCAGTCCTCAGACCGCTGAGCGGATCATCGTGCGGTTTGTCGTACAGCTCAAGTAGCCATTGCGTCACGAGGTACGCGACGCGAGGTTTCCGTTTCCCGCCATCGAGCGATGTCCAATGCGCCGCATCCTTTTCGTTCTTGGGCTGGTGCTGAGCTCACCGAGCGTATTCGCCCAGACGCCCTATAAGACGCCGCCACAAGTCATCGTCGACATTCTGGACGCGCCGCCGCTCCCAAGCGCGAACGTGTCCCCCGATCGGCAATGGCTGCTGCTCTTGGAGCAGCGCAGCATGCCGTCGATCGCCGAGCTGGCGCAGCCGATGCTCCGGCTCGCCGGCAACCGCATCAACCCGCGCACCAGCGGTCCGCAGCTTCCCGGGGCGGTAAACGGGCTGCTGCTCAAGCGGATCGAGGACGGCACGGAGCGACGCATCAGCGTCCCGACGCCGGCTGCGCTGTCGTTCGTGAGCTGGGCTCCGAACGGACGGCTCGTCAGCTTCGTCCAGACGCGCGATGCCGGATTGACCCTGTGGATCGCGGACGTCGCCACCGGCCAGACGCGCGAGCTCACGAGCGGTGGACCCGGCCTCAACGCCACCGATGGCCCGCCCTGTGAGTGGATGCCCGACGGGGGGCGGCTGCTCTGTCGCTTCGTCCCTGACGATCGTGGCGCGGCTCCCGTGGCCCCGCCGGCCCCGATCGGACCAACTACGCAGGACGCGACTGGCCGCGCCGCTCCGGCGGCGACGTTCCAAGATCTTCTCGACAACGCGCAGGACGAGGCGCTCTACACGCATTACTTCACGGCGCAGCTCGCCCTCGTGGATGTCGCGAGTGGCCGGCGGACCCCGATCGGCCGTTCCGCGATCTTCGACGACGTCGATGTGTCGCCCAACGGCGAGTTCGTGCTCGTCTCCCGTACGGTGCGTCCCTACTCGTATCTCGTGCCGGCGGGACGCTTCCCAAAGGAGATCGAGGTCTGGAATCTCCGCGGTGAGGTCGTGGCGCGGGTCGCGCAGCAGCCCCTCGCCGAGAACGTGCCGATCCGGGGTGTCCGCCCCGGCCCGCGCGCCCTGAACTGGCGGCCGGACGTGCCGGCAACGCTTGTGTGGGCGGAAGCGCTGGATGGCGGCGACCCCAAGAACAAAGTCGCGCATCAGGATCGCGTCGTGCTGCTCGCGGCGCCGTTCACCGGCGAGCCGGTCGAGCTCCTGAAGCTGGAGAAGCGCTACAGCGGGCTGCAGTGGGATTCGGGTGGACGCGTGATGGTCGTCGAGTACGACCGCGAGCGGCGCTGGGCCAAGACGTGGCTGGCCGATGCCGGCCGCCCGGGGGTGGCGCCGCGCGTCGTCTGGGATCGCAGTGCTGAAGATCGCTACGGCGACCCGGGCTTCCCGCTCACGCGCGCGACGGCCGCAGGAGATCAGGTGATGCGGCGTAATGGCGACTGGGCATACTTCACGGGTTTCGGCGCATCCCCGCAGGGCGACCGGCCGTTCTTCGACCGCTTCAATCTGCGCACGCTGAAAATGGAGCGTCTGTGGCGCGCCGATACCGTGTATTACGAGAGCGTCGTGGCGGTCCTGGACGACGCCGGAACGAGGATCGTCACGCGCCGCGAGTCGCGGACCGAGCCGCCGAATTACTTCGTGCGTGATGTGCGGCGCGCTGCGCTCCGGGCGCTCACCACCTTCAAAGATCCCGCGCCGCAGCTCACCGGCATCCAAAAGCGGCTGATCACCTACAAACGTGCCGATGGGACGAATCTGTCAGGAACGCTCTACTTGCCGCCGGGATACGCGACCGGCAACCGTCTCCCGGTCGTGATGTGGGCCTACCCCACCGAGTTTGCCTCGGCCGCCGCAGCCGGCCAGGTGTTCGCGGCGCCCAACCGGTTCAATCTCATTCGCGGTCCGTCCCATCTGTTCTTCCTGACACAGGGCTACGCCGTGCTCGACGATCCCAAGATGCCGATCATTGGCGGCGATACGGCGAACAACCACTACGTCGAGCAGCTCGTCGCGAGCGCCCGCGCCGCGGTGAAAGCGGTCGTGGATCTCGGCGTCGCGGATTCGACTCGTATCGGGATCGGCGGCCATAGCTACGGCGCGTTCATGACGGCGAACCTGCTCGCGCATTCGGACCTGTTTCGGGCGGGCATCGCGCGCAGCGGCGCGTACAACCGGACGCTGACGCCATTTGGGTTCCAGAACGAGGACCGCACATTCTGGCAGGCGCGATCGATTTATCTCGCCATGTCGCCGTTTGTTTCTGCCGACAGCATCAACGAACCGATTCTGATGATCCACGGCGAGGCCGACAACAACTCTGGGACATATCCGATTCAGTCTGAACGGCTGTTCGCAGCGATCAAGGGATTGGGCGGCACGGGGCGCCTCGTGATGCTGCCGAATGAGGCGCACGGATACGCGGCACGGGAATCGGTGCTGCACACGCTGGCCGAGATGATCGACTGGTTCGACCGCTACGTGAAGAACGCGCCGCCCCGGCCGGCGGGTGTGAGCTCGGACAGCCGCTAAGCCGTCACTTCGCGGCGACTCGAGACACGACGTCGTAGTAGAACCTCACGCCCATGCGGAGTGCGTCGAGGCTCACGCGCTCGTCGTTCCCGTGCACGCCGCGAGAGTCGCGCTCGGTCAGGGGGAACGGGCTCAAGCCGTAGCTCGCAATACCCAGTCGCCGGAAATAGTGGCTATCGGTAAATCCCGCGAGCATGAGCGTCGTGACAAGCGCGCCAGGCTGGCGCGCCTGCGCAACGGCGGTGATCGCGCGAAACATCTCCGTCTCAATCGAGCTTTCGGTCGCGGGCCAGTTTGGACCTTGCGGCTTGAATGTCACGCCGGTGTCCCCCACCACGCGGACGAGATCAGCGAGAAATGCGGCGGGCTCCTGCCCCGGCAGTAGTCGTACGTCGAGCGCCGCGGTCGCGATGGGTGGAATCACGTTGGTCTTGTCGCTGCCCTTGAGGCCCGTGACCGAGATCGTGTTGCGCAGCAGCGCGTTGTACGTGCGATCGGACGTGAGGGCGCGAACCGCAACAGAATCGCGCAGCGCCGTCTTGATGTCGGCAAGCCAGCGGCGCATCGTCGTGTCCCGCTCGATCGTGGCAAGATCGCGGAAAGAGCGCTCCACGACGGGCGTCACAATCAGCGGCGTTTGCCAATCGGCGATGCGGCTCAAGGCACGGACGAGGCGATGCACCGGGTTGTCGGGCGTGGGACGCGAGCCGTGGCCGGCGGTGCCCCGGGCCGTCGCGTCGAGCCAGAACGGCGACTTCTCGGTCGTGCCGATGCCGAAAAACTGGACCCCACCCCGTCCGTCAGAACGGGTCATGCCGCCTTCATTCAGCAGAAACTCCGCATCGCGAACGAGCTCGGGTTGGCGCTCGACAACCCACGCCGCGCCGACTCCCGCCCCGATCTCCTCGTCGGCCGTGGCGAGAAAGATGATGTCGCGCTTGAGAGGCACCTTTGCCCGCTTGAGAATCAGCATCGTCATCAGCTGGGCAATCGCCTCACCTTTCATGTCGAGCGCTCCGCGACCCCAGACGTAGCCGTCCTTCATGAGCCCGCCGAAGGGATCGACGGACCAGTATTGCGGCGACGCCAGCACGACGTCCATGTGGTTCAAGAGGATCAGGGGCCGCGCGCTGCCGTCACCGGCGAGACGCGCGTACAGGTTGGCCTTGCCGGCCGCCGGCTCGAAGATCCGCGACTCGATGCCCTCGCGTTGCAG
>Ga0075428_100004415_pt1 | contig 15530 bp, 3 predicted proteins | sample RhiMetdeltSRZDD2_FD_75291 | JGI IMG/M metagenome (GOLD analysis project Ga0075428, IMG submission 75291) | Populus rhizosphere microbial communities from Tennessee, USA - Rhizosphere MetaG P. deltoides SRZDD2 | ecosystem: Host-associated > Plants > Roots > Rhizosphere > Soil | place: USA... | reverse complement strand
TTTTTTTGGGCTGCGACATTTTGCGACAAAATGCGACAGCCGATTCCAAGAGGTTCCGCCGCAAGCGCACCATCCTCGCCTCGGGAGATTGTAGTGTAAATTTGTTCAATAAGCAAGTGGCGTTGCGAAAACCAACCCGACGCGTCAGCGAGGGATCGGGGGATCGGGCCATCGCCCTCGCTGACGCGTCGGGTTGGTGGGGCGTCAACGGAATTATTGGATTCAGTTGCCCCTGCGCCTCCTTCGCCGCCGCACCGTTCGGAAAGGGCGCGGCGCCGATCACTTCGCCACGTCCGCGAGCGCCTCGTCCGGCAGCATGAAGGCGTTCGCCACCGCCGGGTGTTCGTCCGTCAAGACATCTGGGTACGCGCAACCCGGGAGCACCTGGACGGCGAAGACCTCCTGGACCCCGGACTCGAAGCGCAGGAACGCGACCGTCTGGCCGGTCCGCGTGTCCACGACCCACATCCCGCACGACCGCTCTTCCGCCGTCAAGCGATCGGTGATCGGGATACCGCTGAAGAGCGCGCTCTCGCGTACCTGCGACAGGCCGACGAACGCGAACGGCCCGAAAAAGTCCAGCCCGCGAGTGAAACCCGGCAGCAAGGCCACGGTGTCGAGTCGGCCGGTCTGCAGGTCCACCACCGACAGGCTGCCGGCGCCCGACTCGAGGATCCACAGCCGGCCGTCATACCACCGCGGCGAGTGCGGCATGCTCAGGCCGCGAGAGATCACCTCGCCCGACGGCACATCCACGAGACATCCGCCGCGAGCCTTGTTCTCGCGCCACGCGGCCGGCGAATCCGTTTCGCCCAGCGCGGTCACATACGCCGGACGGCCGTCGCGCAGGCCGAGGCCGTTCAGATGACACCGATCCTCCGCCGCGAGCGCCGAGACGAACCGCGGCCGCCAGCGCGGCACGAAACTGTATCGTGGATCGGGCGTGCACAGGCAGGAGAACCGCGTGTTGACGATCCACAGCTCGTCGACCGCCCAGGCGATTTCGTGAATGCCGATCTGCCCGGTCACTTGTGCGTGGCGCGGCAGAAAGCAGGCATCGTGACGCCCTGGCGGGTCGAGCTGGCGGGCCACCTCCGGCTGGTTGTGAAACTCCCACACATGCAGCTTCGTCCCGATGGCCAGCCGCCCGCGATCGCACGCCAGGCCCATCGGCGTATCGAAGTTGCGGAAGTGGGTGTTGGCCCGGTCGCCGTCGGCGCGGACCGCGATCAGCTTGCCCGCCTGGTAGGTCGAGACCAGGACGGAGAACCCGCCCCGGCGGAGCAGTTCGGGCAGCGTGGTCGTATGGACGCTTTTCAGCTGCGGTGGGTCGACGGCGGGGTCGTTCATTCGGACGTTTGTACCGAATTGGGGTCTATTTCGCGCGCGCTTTCCGCGATGCGGTGAATGGGAAGTCTGGGGATGTGGACGCGACTAATCCTGAGAAATTGATTAGTTGGGCCACAATTCTATTGCTACCCGGCAAGCCCTACTCCTAGCATCTTCACCAAGCTCTCGCAATCACTCACTGCGCGCCGGGCGGCGTTCTCTCTCGCGGCTGTCGCCGGCATCAAGGACTCGCTATGACCCCCCTCGCTTCCCAACTGGTTCGCCGTGCATTTGCGCGCCGGCCGCCGCGGCCGATTTCAGCCCGCCGGTCGCCCCGATTGCGAATGGAAAACCTGGAAGATCGCGTTACGCCAACCATCTTCACAGTCGACACCATCGCCGATGCCGGAATCGGCAGCTTTCGCCAGGCGATCATCGATGCGAACAACGCGTCCAGCGCGGACTCGATTGTCTTTGACACGTCCGGGGTGTTCGCGACGCCGCAGACGATTTCATTGCAGACCGCTCTGCCGCAAATCACCTCCGCGGGCGGTGCCCTGACGATCACTGGCACCGGGGCGGCGAACCTGACGATTCGACGCGACCCGGCGCTCGGCACAAATTTCCGAGTCCTCGACTCCGCGGCTCCGACCCTGACGCTGACCGGCTTCACCGTGAGCAATGGCATCTCGGCTGCCGACGGCGGCGGGATATCAATTGGCAGCGGTACCACGTGCACGCTCGACGGCATGTTGATCACCGGAAATCAGACGACGGGTACGAATGACGGTGCAGGCATTAACGTCGGCAGCGGCGGCTTCCTGATGGTCCGCAACAGCACGATTTCCGGAAACACGTCCGGGACCGACGGCGGCGGAATTTACTTCTTTAGCGGCGGCGGTCTGGTCGTCGAAAACAGCACGATCTCTGGGAACGTTGCCAATGGGACGACGGCCGGCGGCGGGGGAATTTACTTCTTCGGGACGGCGAGCGCCACGCCACCGGCGGGGTTTACGCCGAGCACGATTGTTGTCCGCAATAGCACGATCAGCGGGAACAACACCGCCGCGAACGGGGGCGGCATCACTTTGCCCAGCTTCACCGGCACGCTGCTCGTTCAGAACAGCACCATTGCCGGAAACACGGCCACACTGTCAGGTGGCGGGATTGCGCAGACCTCGGGCGGCGGCTCGATTCGGCTGGAGAACAGCACCGTCGCGGGCAACAGGTCGAATGCGACGACCGCCACGACCGGGGGCGGCGGCATCGGCCGAATAACTACATCAGCGGGGAGCGTCAGCGTCGCCAATTCCGTCGTGTCTGGGAACACGCTCCAGAACGCGGGTGCCAGCGGCCCGGACATCCTGAGCAGCGCGACCACGACAACAAACGTGAACTTCAGCCTTGTCGGCACCAGCACCGGGTTCACGCCGTCGGGGACGAGCGGAAACAACCTGCCCGCGGGCACCGACCCGCAGCTCGGCGCCCTGGGGAACAACGGCGGGCCGACGCAGACCATGCTGCCCGCGGACGGCAGCCCACTCGTGGGCGCCGGGAGCAACGCCCTCCTCCCGACCGGCTCCCCCTGGGATCAGCGCGGATTCGGCTACGTCCGCAATTTCAATTCGACAGCGGACATCGGTGCCGTGGAAGTGCAGCCGCCGGGCCTCCCGGTTGCGCAGGCATCGGCGGCCGACGTCAGTACGCCGGGCGGCACGAGCTACACGTTCACTGTCCTCGTCGCCGACCCGACGGGTTCGAACAACGGGATCAACGTCGGGTCGATCATCAATAACAACAGTGCCGTTCATGTCACCGGCCCGGGCGGTATTGATTTGCCGGCGACCTACGTCTCGATCGACAATTCGGCGAACGGCACGCCGCGGACCGCGACATTTTCGATTACGCCGCCGGGCGGGTCGTGGGATGGGTCGGACAACGGCCCGTATTCGCTTGTCATCCAGGGAAGCCAGGTGGCCGACATCGACGGGAACTTCGTTCAGGCCGGGTCGGTCGGCAGTTTCACGGTCCTCCTCCCGATGACCGTGACGGTGACCAACGCCGACGATTCCGGGACGGGCAGCTTGCGCGATGCCATCGCCGTGGTCAACGCGTCGCCCTCGAACGACACCATCGTCTTTTCGAGCTACTTCAACACGCCCCGGACCATTTCGCTGCTGACGGCCTTACCGCAGTTCCCGGCGGCGGGCGGCACACTAACCATCAGCGGTCCTGGAGCCGGTAATCTGACGGTCCGGCGCGATTCGGGCGCCGCAACGCCCTTCCGGGTGTTCGACTCGGCGACTCCGACCCTCAGTATTTCGGACCTGACAATCGCGGGAGGTGTCGGCACCACGGGCGGCGGCATTCAGTCGAACGCCGCGAACGCCGTCATCTCCCTTTCCGGCGTGACGTTCAACGGAAACAGCGCCACCACGAGCGGTGGCGCGTTGTACGTGACCGGGACGAACGCGCTCGCCACTCTGACCAATTCGACGTTCACGGGCAACTGGTCCGCGGGCAGCGGCGGCGGGGTGTTCATGGCGAGCGGAACATTCCTGTCGGTTCAAAGCAGCACGATCAACAACAATGCGGCCGCAGCCAACGGCGGGGGGGTGCACCTGGTCGGGGGTGGCGGACTGGTGGTGAACAACAGCAGCATTTCAGGGAACAGCGCGGGCGCCTCGATCGGTGGCGGCGGCATTTACTTCCCCGGCACCGCGAGCGCGTCCCCGCCGGCCGGCTTCACCGCGAGCACCGTGGTCGTCCGCAACAGCACGATCAGCAATAACGCGTCCGGGTCGGCGGGCGGCGGCATCGTCTTGTCCACGTTTGCCAGCACGCTCTCGGTCGTGAACAGCACCTTGTCAGGAAACACGGCGGCCACGTCCGGCGGGGCCATCGCCCAGGTCTCGGGCGCCGGGTCGGTTTCAGTCGTCAATAGCACGATCGCCGGAAACACGGCGAACGCTACGGCCGCCAATACCGGCGGCGGTGGCATCGCCCGGACGAGCACGACGGCCGGGACCGTTACCGTTGCCAACACCGTGGTATCCGGGAACACCAGCGCCAACGCCCCGGACATTGTCACGGGAGCCAGCGGCACCACCGTTAACGTGAACTTCAGCGCCGTGGGCAGCCCCGTGGGTTTCACACCGTCCGGGTCGAGCGGCAACAACCTGGCTTTCGGCACCAACCCTCTGCTTGGGCCGCTGGCCAATTACGGTGGTCCGAACCGGGCCATGTCCCCACTCCCCGGCAGCCCGCTTGTCGGCGCCGGCAGCGACGCCCTGATCCCGTCCGGCGTCACCACCGACCAGCGCGGCGGGTCATTCGCCCGCAGCTCCGGCGGGACGGTGGACATCGGCGCGATCGAGAGCCAGGCCCCCTTCATTCCCATTGCCATTGCCACCAGTGCGGACATCGCCGACTCCGGCAGTTCGACCTACCAGTTCACGGTCACCTACTCCGACCCGACCGGGACGAACAACGGGATCAACACGACGGGGATCGTCGGCAACAATAGCGCGGTCCGGGTGACCGGGCCGAACGGGTTCAGCGCCCTGGCCACGTTCGTTAGCATCGACAACTCGGGGAACGGGACGCCGCGGACGGCGACCTATACGATCTCGACGCCCGGCGGCAGTTGGGACCCGACGGACAACGGCCTGTACACGGTCAGCACGCAGACCAACCAGGTCGCCGACCTGGACGGTAACTTCGTCGTCGCGGACGTGGCCGGGTCGTTCCTGGTGTCCACACCGATCGTGGTGACCAATGACAACAACTCGGGCGCCGGCAGCTTGCGCGTCGCCATCGAGCAGGCCAACGCGGTGCCGATAAGCGACAGGATCTTCTTCTCGAGCTTTTTCGACACGCCCCGGACCATTTCACTGCTCACGGCCTTGCCGCAGTTCGCGGGCGTCGGCGGCCTGACGATCGTCGGGCCCGGGGCCGCCAATCTGACGGTCACGCGCGCCGCGGCGGCACCGGCCTTCCGCATCTTCGATTCGGCCGCACCGACGCTGAACATGTCCGGCATCACCGTATCGGGCGGCATCGGCACCACCGGCGGCGGCCTGCAACAGATCGCCGCGAACTCGGTCCTCAACTTGTCCGGCCTGCGCTTCAACGGCAACACCGCCACCACCAACGGCGGCGGCCTGTACGTGACCGGCACGAACGCTCTGGCCACCGTGACCAATTCCACATTCGCCAACAACCTGGTATCGGGGAGCGGCAACGGCGGCGCCGTGTTCATGGACAGCAGCACGTTCTTGTCGCTTCAGAACAGCGCCGTCACTGGGAACACCGCGGCGGCCGACGGCGGCGGACTTTACTTCTTCAGCGGCGGCGGCCTGGTCGTGGACAACAGCACCATCTCGGGCAACACCTCGGGAACGGTGTCCGTCGGCGGCGGCGCCCTGTACTTCTTCGGCACGGCCAGCGCCACGCCACCGCCCGGCTTCACGGCGAGCACGGTGGTGATTCGCAACAGCACCATCAGTAACAACTTGACGGGGCTGACCGGAGGCGGCATCGTTCTGCCGACCTTCACCGGCACGCTCCTGGTTCAGAACAGCACCATCACCGGGAACACGTCCGGCACTTCAGGCGGCGGCATCAATGCTCTCTCGGGCAGTGGGTCCATCACGGTCGTCAACAGCACCATCGTCGGAAACACGAGCTTGGGGACCGTGCCCGGTGTCGGCGGCGGCGGTATTGCTCGTTCGAGCACGACCGCGGGCAACATCACAGTGGCCAATTCGGTCGTGTCCGGCAACACAAACGTGATCGGTCCGGACATCCTGAGCAGTGCCAACACCACCACGAACGTCAACTTCAGCCTGGTCGGCAGCAACACCGGGTTCACCCTGTCCGGGACGAGCGGTGACAACCTGGCTTTCGGCACCGACCCCCTGCTCGGGCCACTGGCTAATTACGGCGGCCCGACCCGGACCATGGCCCCGCTCCCCGGTAGCCCGCTCGTCGGCGCCGGCAGCGACGCCCTGATCCCGTCCGGCGTCACCACCGACCAGCGCGGCGGGTCATTCGCCCGCAGCTCCGGCGGAACCGTGGACATTGGGTCGGTCGAAAGCCAGTCGCCGTTCATTCCAATCGCCTTGGCCAACGCCGCGAACGTGACCACCGCGGGCAACCCGACCTACCAGTTCACGGTCACCTACTCCGACCCGACCGGGACGAACAACGGGATCAACACGTCGGGGATTATCGGCAACAATAGCGTGGTCCTGGTGACCGGGCCGAACGGGTTCAGCGCCCTGGCCACGTTCGTTAGCATCGACAACTCGGGGAACGGGACGCCGCGGACGGCGACCTATACGATCTCAACGCCCGGCGGCAGTTGGGACCCGACGGACAACGGTCTGTACACGGTCAGCACGCTGGCCAACCAGGTCGCCGACCTGGACGGCAACTTCGTGGCTGCGGACCTCGCCGGGACGTTCACGGTGATCTCACCGTACATCGTGACCACCGACGCCGACGCGGGCACCGGCAGCTTGCGCGAGGCGGTGATCGCGGCCACTGCGTCCGGAGTGGCCGACGCGATCGCGTTTTCGCCGACGTTCTTCAACGTCCCGCGGACCATTTCGCTTCTCACAGCCCTGCCGACCTTCGCCACTGCCGGCGGACCCCTGACGATCAACGGACCCGGCTCGACCGTGCTCACCGTGCGCCGCAACCCGGGGGCGGCCAACTTCCGCGTGCTCGACTCGACCGCGCCGACCCTGACACTGTCCGGGTTTACCGTCAGCGGCGGAAATGTGGCCGGCAACGGCGCCGGCTTGCAAACCGCTGGGATCATCACCCTGGACAGCATGGTGTTCACCGGCAACCAGACGACCGGATCGACCGGCGACGGCGGGGCCATCCGCGTGAATTCGCCCGGGTTCCTCCGCCTCCGCAACAGCACGCTGTCCGGCAACACCGCAGCCAGGAACGGCGGCGGTATTTCTTTTGTCAGCGGCACCTCGCTCCTGATGGAGAACAGTACGATCACCGGCAACACGGCCAGCGGCACGGCCGCCAACCAGGGCGGTGGCGGGATCTACTTCACCGGCACAGTCGCCGCCACAGCCATCCCGGGATTCGTTCCCAGCACCCTGGTCATCCGCAACAGCACGATCGACACGAACGTGTCCACATCTTTCGGGGGCGGCGTCCAATTGATGACGTTCGCCGGCACGCTGCTCGTTCAGAACAGCACGATCAGCGGGAACACCGCGACCGGGACCGGCGGCGGCATTTCTCAGAGCGCAGGTGCCGGCGGGATCACCGTCCAGAACAGCACGATCAGCGGCAACACATCGAACACCGCCGCGGCGGGTCAGGGCGGTGGCGGCATCGCCCGGACAAGCCCCACAGCGGGGACGATCAACGTTCTCAACTCGATCGTGTCCGGTAACACCAACACGAACGGTCCCGACATCCTGGCTCCGTCCGGCTCGAATACAGTTAACGTGAACTTCAGCGCCATCGGTAGCGCTACGGGATACACGCCGTCCGGTACGAGCGGCAACAACCTGCCTTTCGCGACCAACCTCTTGCTCGGGCCGTTGGCGGACAACGGCGGGCTGACGCGCACTCGGGCCCCGCAGCCGACGAGCCCGCTGATCGACGCCGGAGACAACGCCAGCATCCCGGCCGGGCTGACGACCGACCAGCGCGGCGGCGCGCTCGTCCGCCTGTTCGGCTCCGCCGTGGACATCGGGTCGTTCGAGGTCCAGCCGCCCACGGTCGCGATCAACCAGGCCCCCGGCCAGGCGGACCCGGCCAACGCCGAGCCGATCAGTTTCGCCGTCGCGTTCAACGTTCCGGTGACCGACTTCACCGGGTCGGACATCAGTTTCGCCGGCAGCACGGTCGGCGGGACGCTGGTCGCCAACGTCACCGGCTCGGGCGCCAACTACACGGTGTCGGTCACCGGCATGAGCGGGGTTGGCACGGTCGTCGCCTCGATCCCGGCCGGGGTCGCGGTGGACGGGTCCCAGAGCGGGAACCTGGCCTCGAGCAGCACGGACAACACGGTCCTGTTCGACAACGTGGCCCCCACGTTGACCATCAACCAGGCCGCGGGCCAGGCCGACCCGACGAACACCGGGCCGATCACGTTTGACGTCGTGTTCAACGAGCCGGTGACTGGGTTTACCGGGTCAGACGTGAGCTTCGCGGGCAGCACCGTCGGCGGGACGCTGGTGGCCAACGTCTCCGGGTCGGGCACCAACTACACGGTGACCGTGACCGGCATGGACGGGGCCGGCACCGTCATTGCGACCGTCCCGGCCGGCGGGGCGGCGGACGCCGCGGGGAATTCAAATTCGACCTCGACCAGCAGCGACAACACCGTCCTCTTTGACAATGTCCCCCCGACGGTCACGATCGACCAGGCCGCGGGCCAGGCCGACCCGACGAACACCGGGCCGATCACGTTCGACGTCGTCTTCAGCGAGCCGGTCACGGACTTCACGGCCGCGGACGTTAGCCTCGCGGGCAGCACCGTCGGTGGGACGCTCGTCACCAACGTGAGTGGGTCGGGCACGACCTACACGGTCACGGTGACCGGGATGAACGGCACGGGCAACCTGATCGCGAGCATCCCCGCGGGTGGCGTTTTCGACGTGGCTGGGAACGTCAACGCCGCGTCCACGAGCACGGACAACACCGTGCTCTTCGACAACGAATCTCCGGACGTGACGATCAACCAATCGGCCGCCCAGGCCGACCCGACCAACGTGTCCCCGATCACGTTTGACGTCGTGTTCGACGAACCGGTGACCGGGTTCGACGCGAGCGATGTCAGCTTCGCCGGCAGCACTGTCGGCGGGACACTGCAGGCCCTCGTCTCCGGGCTTGGGCCCAACTACACGGTGACCGTGACCGGTATGGACGGTGAAGGGAACGTGGTCGTCAGCATCCCGGCCGGGGCCGCGGGGGACATCGTCGGCAACCCGAGCTTCGCGTCCACCAGTACCGACAACTCCGTGCACTTCGACAACGTCGCCCCGACCGTGACCATCGACCAGGCCGCGGGCCAGGTGGATCCGACCAACGCCTCGCCGATCACGTTCAACGTCGTATTCAGTGAGGCGGTGACCGGATTCACCGCGTCCGACATCAGCCTGGCCGGCAGTACCGTCGGCGGGACGCTCGTAGCCAACGTCCTCGGGAACGGGACCACCTACACGGTCACGGTCACCGGGATGAACGGGACCGGCACCGTGATCGCGAGCATCCCGGCCGCGGCCGCGGCGGACCTCACCGGGAACGCCAGCACCGCGTCCACCAGCAGCGATAACACGGTCGTCTTCGACAACGTGGTCCCGACGGTCACGATTGACCAGGCCGCGGGCCAGGTCGATCCGACCAATGCCGCGCCGATCACCTTCAACGTGCTGTTCAGCGAGCCGGTCACCGGCTTTACGGCGTCGGACATCAGCCTCGCGGGCAGCACCGTGGGCGGCACTCTGGTGGCGAACGTCATCGGCACCGGGGCAAGCTACACGGTGACGGTGACCGGCATGGACGGGGTCGGCACGGTGGTCGCGTCAATCCCGGGCGGGGCCGCGTCGGACGCGGCCGGGAACGTGAGCGACGAGTCCACGAGCACGGACAACACCGTCGCGTTCGACAATGTCGCCCCGACGGTGACGATCGAGCAGGCCGCCGGGCAGATCGACCCGACGAGTGCCCCCGCCATTACATACACGGTTCACTTCAGCGAGCCAGTCTCCGGGTTCACCGCGTCCGATATCAGCTTCGCGGGGAGTACCGTTGGTGGGACGCTCCAGGCGAACGTCACCGGGTCCGGGGCCGACTACACGGTGACTGTGAATGGGATGTTCGGCATCGGGACCGTGGTGGCGTCCATCCCGGCGGGTGCTGCGTCCGACGTCGCGACCAACACGAACGTCGCCTCGACCAGCTCCGACAACACGGTGACCTACGACAATATCGGCCACCTCGGGCTCGACGCGTCGGTGGTCAACGTGAACGAAGCCGACGGAATCGCGACGATCACCGTCAGCCGACTGAATGGCACTGATGGGGCCATCTCAATCGACTATGCAACCTCCCCCAACACGGCGCACGCCAACGACTTCACAGCCACCACAGGCACGCTGAGCTGGGCCGACGGCGAAGGCGGGACCAAGTCGTTCACCATCGACCTCACGAACGACCCCGCGAACGAGGGCCGCGAGAACTTCAACATCACGTTGAGCAACCTGGTCGGCGTGGTCCACCCCGAGCTGTTCGCCAGCCAGGTCTCGATCGCCCCCAGCGATCCGAAGGGACCGGGTATCTTCTTCGACCAGGACGGCGACAAGGTCACGCTCAAGCTCACGGGTGGCGGGACGCTCGGTTACTACCTGACCGACTGGGACGGGGACGGTAAGGGGCCCATCGAACTGATCGAGTTGGCCAACACAACCCCGCTGTCGGTGGTTAACCTCTCGGTCCTCAAGGCGACGGCCACGACCACGGATGGCGGCCGGATCGGCCTCGGCGAGGTGACCGGCACCGGTGTGAAGGCCTTCAACGCCAAGCTCGCGAACCTGAACGGGCCGGGGATCAACCTGAACGGCTACCTCGGTGCGCTCGTGATCGGGGACGTGCAGAACGGGGCGGACATCCGCGCCCTGGGCACCGCGACTCAGAAGACTCGGATCACGGCGGGGGTCATCGGCGACGGGACCGACATCGACGTCGATGCCTCGCTCGCCGCCCTGATGGCCACCAAGATCGGGGTCGGTTTGATCACCGCCCCAAGCATTGGGACCATGACGGTCAAGGGGAACGTCCTGCAGCACATCGTCGGCGATATGGGTTCGGACGTCGCAGTCAGCGGCGTGGGCGTGGTGGCCGGCGTGCCGGCCGTGAAGGTACTCAAGGTGACCGGGTCGGTACCGGTCGGGGCCGACATCACCGCCCCAAGCATCGGCTCACTGATCGTCATCGGCGACCTGGCCAGCGACGTCACGGTCAGCGGCGTCGGGATGCCGACGGGCAAGTACGCGATCAACGTCTTCAAGGTCGTCAAGTCGGTGTTGCCCGGCGTGGACATCACCGCCCCGAGCATCGGAACGCTAACCGTGACCGGCAACATGGCCGGCGACGTGAACCTCAGCGGCACCGGGCTCCTGGCCGGCCAGCCGGCGCTACGGGTATTCACGGTCGTCGGGTCGGTCGCCAGCGACATCCAGGTCGGCGGGAGGATGACCACGGTGGTGACTGGCGGGTTCAACGGCACGCTGACGGCCGCGTCGGTCGGGACCATGACGGTCAAGGGGAATCTAAATGGGGATGTGACTTTCACGGGGACCGGGTTGGCCGCGGGCAAGGTGGCGCTGCCGCTCCTGACTGTGACCGGGTCGATCCTGGGCGGGGCAATTTCGGCCCCGAACGCGGGGACCATCACGGTCAAGGGCAACATGAGCGGCGACCTGAACCTGGCCGGGCCCGCCCCGGCGACCGGCAAGCCGGTCCTGTCAGCGCTCAAGGTGACGGGGGCCGTGTCCGGAAGCGACATCCGGGTCGGCGGCGACATCACGACGGTGCTGGCCAATTCGTTCCGCGACAGCACCTTGTTCGCGGGCTACACCGGGCTGGACGACGGCAGCGGCGTGTTCAACGTCCCGGCCGTGGTCAGCTCGTTCAAGGTGACAGGGCTCACCGACGCGTTTGCCAATAGCACGGTGATCGCGTCCACGTTCAAGAACGTGACGCTGCAGAGCGTGAAGGGAGACAACGGCGGCGACAAGTTCGGGTTCATCGCCGACCTGTTCTACCTGGTGCTGAAAGTTGCGACCCCGCCGTTCGTGTACGACATCGCCAACCAGGGGCCGCAGGGCTTCGGTGACTTCGTGGTGAAGTTGGTGTAGACGACGAGGAACTCACCTTCGCTTGCGCTTCAGGCTCTGAGGCCAGCGCGGACGCTTGACAGGCCCGGCCGAACTCGCGGTTCGGCCGGGCCTGATCATTCACAGGTCAGTTCATTCGCAGTCGGTCTGAGTGTTAAGGCGACGCGCGGGTATGAGAGGCGATCTGCATCGGTTGGATAGAACTCAGGCCCCCGTCAAGTTTCCGTCGCGATCCGTTCGCAAATGCTGGCGGTCCGCCCCGCTTGCCGGATTCACCCGTTCTAGTCTGCAAACAGGTTCCCCTGACGCCAATCCAACGGAGCCATATCGCCCCGGGGTCGTCGGCAGGGGGTCGTCCACATCCTGATGAGTCGCCCGGTAACGGGCGCGCGGATCGTTTCGACAAGTCGTGACAGCGAAGCGAACTGAGCCCCTCTGAATCCTCCGCACCCCGTCCCAGTCAGGGGAAAAGCCATGCGGAACCCTTCTTCAACCGGCCGACGCGCCGGGACCGTGCTGCCTCTCGTGGTGATTTGCCTGGTGGGCCTGATGGCATTCCTGGCCCTGGGCATCGACATCGGAATGATGGCCGTGGCGCGCACGCAGGCGCAGGCCGCGGCGGACATCTCCGCCCTGGCCGGCGCCCGGACTCTGAACGGCCAGCCGGGCAACAACCGTGTCAACGCTGAGGCCGAGGCCCGCGAGGCGGCCCGCGCCAATTCGATCCTGAATGCTCCGATCACAGACGCGAACATCGAACTCGTCCGGACCGGCGTCTTCCGGTACAGCTACACGGGCCAGAAGTTTGACGTGGACTTCACCAACCCGCCGTCTGGCACCGACGCCTACGGCCTGATGCAGGTCCGGCTCACGACGCAGATGGACACTTATTTCGGCCGGGTTCTCGGGGTCAATTCGATCGCCGTGGCGGCGCAGGCGACCGCAGTGCACCGGCCGCGCGACACAGCCATCAGCCTCGACTTCTCGGGGTCGATGAAGTTCTCCTGCGAGTTCAATTACCCGCCGGTCAGCGGCAATGGGAGCGTGGTGACGGGCGGGCTGAACCCAGACCCGGTGTTCCCGCGATTCGGCCCGTGGTCCCTCTACCCGGTGGCGACGCCGGGAAGTCCCAATCCGATGCACCGCGTCGATGCGTACGTGGACAGCGGCGGGGAAACGCACGCCGCGAACAACCTGACCGTCCAGACGTCCAACGGCCCGCCGATCGTTCCCTGCTTCCAGACCACGCCGGTGCAGGGCGGGCCGAACGCGTTCGTCTACAACGGCGATCAGACCGGGACGGCCTTCAGCTTGACGAACCAACCGGTTTGCACGCCGGCGCCGTCTGCCTGGACCAGTCAATACGCCCCCGGCTATGCCGGCGACCGGTGGCCGCTGACGTGGGGCAACACCAGCACGGCGCCCGCCAACACCGACTACGCCAAAACCGTCGCCGATACACTCGGCATCGCGGTGGTCACCGTGAATACGCGCAACGGCCCGTGGGAGCTGGACGGGTACGACATGGCCGGCCTGGGCTGGACGAACGGTCCGTTCCAGGGGTACTCGATGGGGCCCGGGTACTACGGCAAGTCGTTCTACATCTGGCCGCCCGACCCGCGGTTCACCGCCGGGGCTGACCCGTCCATCATCTCTACCGCGAATCCGGTGCAGGATTCTTCCGGCCGGTGGATCGCCGACTGGCGGAAGCGGTTTTTCCTGAACCCGAGCCCGAACCCGTCGAACAAGGGGACTGCGCTCGCGGACAACAGCAAGCTCTTTAGCAGCACCGGCGTGTGGAACCGCCAGAACCTCGGCGGCACCCTCAACTACGTTCCCAACTACGAGGCGATTCTGGCCTGGATCAAGAGCGGACCCGCGACGTTGCCCCCGTCGCTCCGCGCCGGCCGGGTGCTCTACTACGACTCGATCCCGGACTCGATCCCGATGAACTGGCAAAGCGGGATCATCAGCCCGAGCGCCAGCTCCGATCAACGGTTCTGGAAGGGGTACATCGACTTCGTCCTCGGCTGCGGTGAGCACGACCGCAACCAGACTCTCTACGGGTACGGCACGAACAACACCTGGGCCGGTCAGACGTTCGGGACCGGCAAGATCACGCCGGCCGGCTCCCTGACCGGGAATCCACGAGCTTACATGGCGTATGACGACTGCCCGGTCCATCCGCGGTTGAATATGTGGTTCGGACCGATCACCATGCTCGGCTACCTGTCGATCAACTCGGACAACCAGGACTACAACTGGATGGCCGGAACGACCTACGAGGCGCACTGCTGGCAGCTCAAGGCCGGCATCCAGTCCGCGCTCGAGGACATCAAGCGAAACCACCCGAACGACCTGGCCAGCTTGAACATCTGGTCGAGCCACAATGGCTACAACACGACGCGGGTGGCGATGAGCAAGGACTACGACAAGATGAAGAACTGCCTGTTCTACCCGTTCTCGCTGATCGACTCTCTCGGCACTCCGACCGCGGAAAAGCGGCCGTACTCGACTAACAACCCGACGACCGGCAATCCGTCCGGGATCAACCCGTTTAACTACCAGGCCGACGTCCCCAATGCCGACGGCGGCACCAACCCAACCATGGGGCTGATGCTGGCGTACAACCAGTTCAACTGGACCGGGCCCTACACCGGGCGCAAGGGGGCGCGGAAGACGGTCATCCTGGAGACGGACGGCGTTTGCAACCAGCGGATCAACGCGACATTCACCCCCATTAGCGGCGGGGGCGGACAGTACCACTGGACGGCTGTCGGCAACGCCGGGTCGGCGCCGGCGCCGATGAACGGCCATCCGCAGGCCATGGAGCCGACGGTCACCCTCGCGTGGCTGATCTGCCAAGATGGAACTGGGTCCAAGCCGTGGCCGGGCTTCCAAGGCTACGCCAACGGCAATGGCGTGGCCAGCGCAGGCCCGCCGGCGAAGTGGGGCGGGTTGTCCGGCAACGGGCCGGGCTTCTCGACCCCGCGGATGCCGGCGCAGATTCACACGATCGCGTTCGGCTACCTCTTCGAGAACTCGACGAATTCCGCCCTGAAGATCCGGTCGCTGGAATTCCTGCGGAACATCCAGCTCGCGGCCGGCACCCCGCCCGACCCGACGACCGGGACGATCGAAGACTACAAGCGTATCGTCGGGACGTACGAGCAGCGGATCAACAAGCTGCGCGAGGCCATGGAACGGATCATGCAATCGGGAGTACTGGTGGCGCTGATTGAGTGAGGCGAGGAAGGCAGAGCCCAACGCGCGGAGAAAGTCGCGTCTTACTCCCTCTCCCCCCGCTTCGGGGGGAGAGGG
>Ga0075428_100004412_pt1 | contig 15537 bp, 17 predicted proteins | sample RhiMetdeltSRZDD2_FD_75291 | JGI IMG/M metagenome (GOLD analysis project Ga0075428, IMG submission 75291) | Populus rhizosphere microbial communities from Tennessee, USA - Rhizosphere MetaG P. deltoides SRZDD2 | ecosystem: Host-associated > Plants > Roots > Rhizosphere > Soil | place: USA... | reverse complement strand
CCGACTCGCAGACCGACTCGCAGACCGACTCGCAGACCGACTCGCAGACCGACTCGCAGACCGACTCGCAGACCGACTCGCAGACCGACTCGCAGACGAAGGAGGCGCGCTGGTCGCGGCAGGAGCAGTCGGGCGTGTCCGCCGGCTCCCGGGAGGCATTCATCGCGGGAAATGCCGCTTATGAGAGCAGATTCGGGCACATATTTCTTATCTGCGCCACCGGGCTCTCCGGTGAGCAGATGCTCGCCGAACTCACCCGGCGGCTGGACAACGAGGCCGCACAGGAGCAACTTGTGGTCCGCGAGGAACTCGCCAAGATCGTCGAGTTGCGGTTGCGGAAGTTGGTGACGCCGTGACGGTCTCCACCCACGTACTGGACGCCACCGCCGGGCGGCCGCTGGCCGGCATCGGGATAAGGCTCGAACACAACGGCACTGTGACAGCAGCCCATACCGACGCCGACGGCCGGGTCGCCTCGCTGCCCACACCCGCCGGCGGGGTGTACCGCCTGGTCTTCGACCTCGACGGCCGCCCCGGGTTCTATCCGGAAGTCGTCATCGCCTTCCGGGTCACCGATCCGGCCGCGCACTACCACGTGCCGCTGCTGCTGAGCCCGTTTGCCTATTCGACCTACCGAGGGAGTTGACGCCGTGGGCATCAAGCTCGGAGCCAACCGGTACGGCAAGGCCGAGACCCGTGTGGTCGTGGTTCGCCGCCACCCCGACCGGCACGAAATCAAAGACCTCAATGTCAGTGTCGCCTTGTCCGGCGACATGGCCGACGCGCACATCTTCGGCGACAACTCCAAGGTACTGCCGACCGATACCCAGAAAAACACCGTCTTCGCCTTCGCCCGCCAGCACGGCGTCGGCGAGATCGAGGAGTTTGCGATCATCTTGGCTAGGCATTTTGTCGACAGCCAGCCTTCGGTGCAGCACGCACGGATCGCGGTCGATGAGTACACCTGGGACAGGATTTCCTTGCCCGGCAACGGGGTCGCGCACTCGTTCTCGCGCTCGGGCACAGCGGCGGTGCGCACCGCGGTCGTGCACTATGACGCCGCGAACACCCACGTGGTCTCCGGCATCAAGGATCTGCTCGTGCTCAACTCCACCGGCTCGGAGTTCTGGGGCTTCCTCACCGATGAGCTGACCACGCTGAAGGAGACCAACGACCGGATCCTGTCGACCGTGGTCACCGCCGGCTGGCGGCACACCGACACCACAGCCGATCCACACCGGACAGACTGGGCAAGCTCGTTCCGCGAAGCCAGCCGTCACCTGCTGGCGGCGTTCGCGGACACGCACAGTTATTCGTTGCAACAAACCCTTTTTGCCATGGGTACCAGGGTGCTCGATCACCGGCCGGAGCTGTGCGAGGTGCGGCTGGAGTTGCCTAACAAGCATCACTTCGTTGTCGACCTGTCCCCGTTCGGGCTCGACAACGCCAACGAGGTGTTCATCGCGGCCGACCGGCCCTATGGCCTGATGGAGGGCAGCGTGCTTCGCGACGACGCCCCCGACGCCGGCCCGGCCTGGAGCTGACGATGGACTTCCTGCGCCCCGGGACGTGGCATGAAGCCTTGGCCGCCAAGGCCGAGCGCCCCGAGGTGGTGCCCATCGCCGGTGGGACGGACGTGATGGTGGAAATCAACTTCGACCGTCGCCGCCCGCCCGCCCTGCTCGACCTGACCCGGATCCCGGAGCTGACCCGCTGGGAACGCGACGAGCACGCCCAAAGTGAGTTGTCGCGGCGGCCCGCTTCCGCCGCGGAGCCGCCAAGCGACAGCTCACCATGGGCCCAAAGTGAGTTGTCGCGGCGGCCTGCCTCCGCCGCGGAGCCGCCAAGCGACAGCTCACCATGGGTTCGGATCGGCGCCAACGTCAGCTACGCGCGGGTCATCGGCGAGCTCGGCACCGACCTGCCCGGGCTGGCCATGGCCTCGCGGACCGTGGGCTCACCGCAGATTCGCAATCGTGGCACCATCGCCGGCAATCTCGCCGCGGCCTCACCCGCCGGTGACTCCCACCCGATCCTGCTGGCCTTGGGCGCCTCGGTGGAGGCCGAATCGGTGCGGGGCACCAGACTCATCCCGGTCGCCGAGTTCTATCTGGGCGTCAAACGCCACGCGCTGGCGCCAGACGAGCTCATCCGCGCCGTGCGTGTGCCGGTTTACCAAGGCCCGCAACAGTTCTCGAAGATCGGTACCCGCAACGCCATGGTGATCGCGGTCTGCTCCTTCGCGCTGGCGCTCGACGTGACCGCCAGGCGGGTGGGCACCGGGATCGGCTCGGCCGCGCCCACGCCTCGGCGGGCCCTGGCCGCCGAGGACTTCGCGGCCGAGGCGCTGGCGTGGGAAAGCCGCGATCCGATCCCGCCGGGTGTGGCCAGCCGGTTCGGCGAGTTGGTGTCGCAGGCCGCCTCACCCATCGACGATGTGCGCGGCCGTGCCGCTTATCGCCGTCATGCCCTGGCCGTGCTGGCCCGGCGCAACCTGGCCTGGGCTTGGAAGGAGTACCAATGCATCTCAAGCTGACGGTCAACGGGGAAAGCCGGGACGCCGACGGCGTGTGGCCCGGCGAGAGCCTGCTTTACCTGCTGCGTGAAAGGCTGGGCCTTCCGGGTTCGAAGAACGCCTGCGAGCAAGGCGAATGCGGCTCGTGCACGGTTTACCTCGACGGGGTCGCGGTCTGCGCCTGCCTGGTCGCGGCGGGCCAGGCCATCGACCGGCACGTGGTCACGGTCGAAGGGCTGGCCGGCGGCGGCCGGCTCGATCCGGTGCAGGAGTGCTTCGTGGAAGCCGGGGCTGTCCAATGTGGATTCTGCACGCCCGGACTGATCGTGGCCACGCATGACCTGATCGCCAGAGTTCCGTCGCCATCGGACGAGGAGATCCGCGAGGCGCTCGCAGGCAACCTGTGCCGGTGTACCGGGTACGAGAAAATCCTCGACGCGGTCAGAGCGGCGGCCCAGCGCAAGGCGGCCCAGGCATGACCCTCGTCATCGAAAACTCCGCCATAGCCACGGTTTCCGGGCCCGAACTGCCCAATGGTCATATCGTCATCGACGGCGACTACATCACGGCGGTCGGGGCCGGCCCGGCACCCCACCGTGAGAACGCCACCTATATGGACGGTTCCGGTTGCCTGGCCACCCCGGGTCTGGTCAACACCCACCACCACCTCTACCAGTGGGTGACCCGCGGGCTGGCGCAGGACGAGACCCTGTTCGGCTGGCTCAAGGCGCTCTACCCGATCTGGGCTCGCATCGACGCGGAGACCGTGCACGCCGCCGCCTCGGCCGGCCTGGGTTGGCTGGCCCGCACCGGCTGCACCACCTCCAGCGACCACCACTACGTCTTCCCCCGCGACGGCGGCGACCTGCTGGCCGCCGAGATCGACGCGGCTCGCACGATCGGGTTGCGTTTCCACCCGACCCGAGGCTCGATGGACCGGGGAGCCTCCGCCGGAGGGCTGCCGCCCGACGCGATAGTCGAAGACCTGGATACGATCCTGGCCGCCTGCGAGGACGCGATCACGAAATACCATGACCCGGCGCCCAATTCGATGCTGCGCCTGGGTGTCGCGCCGTGCTCGCCGTTTTCGGTCAGCTCGCGGCTGATGACCGAATCGGCGAGCCTGGCCCGGCGGCACGGGGTGCGGCTGCACACCCACCTAGCCGAGACCGTGGACGAGGAGGAGTTCTGCCTGGCCACCCACGGCTGCACACCGGCCGAATACGCCGATTCGCTGGGCTGGCTCGGCGAGGATGTCTGGCTGGCCCACGGCGTGCACCTGTCGGAGTCGGCGATCAAACGGTTTGCCCAGACCGGCACGGGCACGGCCCACTGCCCGAGCTCCAACGCCCGGCTCGGCGCGGGCCTGGCCCCGGTCAAGGCCCTGCTGCGGGCGGGTGCCCCGGTCGGGCTCGGCGTCGACGGCGCCGCTTCGCAGGAGGCCGGCATGATGGTCGAGGAGCTGCGCCAGGCGATGTACACCTCGCGGCTGCGCGCCGGCACCAGCGATCCCAGCGTCGCGCTCAACGCTCGCGAGGCGCTGTATCTGGGTACCCTGGGCGGCGCTCGCAACCTCGGCCGGCACAACGAAATCGGGTCGCTTGAGCCCGGCAAGCTCGCCGACATCGCCCTGTGGCGATTGGACGGGCTCGGCCACGCCGGCATCGCCGACCCGGTCGCGGCTCTGGTCTTCGGCCCGCCGGCCCCGCTGGAACTGCTGATGGTCGGCGGTAAGCCGGTCGTGGCGCACAACGCGTTGGTCAACGCCGACGAGCGGGCACTGGCCGCCGCCGCCCGGGCCACGAGCCGCAAACTCACGAAGGCCATGTGATGAAACCGCTCACCTCCTCCAACCGCGCCGGCATCGGCAACAGCCCGGTGCGGCCCGACGCGCCGCTGAAGGTCAAGGGCGAGTTCGCCTACTCCTCGGACCTGTGGATCGACGGAATGCTCTGGGGGGCCACGCTTCGCAGCCCTCACCCGCGGGCTCGGATCACCGGTATCGACCTCGGGCCGGCGCTGGCGATCCCGGGCGTGCACGCGGTGCTGACCGCCGCCGACGTGCCCGGGGAAAGGTGCTATGGAATCGACCGGCGCGATCAGCCGGTGCTGGCCATAGACGAGACTCGATATCAAGGTGAGCCGGTGGCGCTGGTGGCCGCCGATCACCCGGAGATCGCCCGGCGCGCGGTGGACGCCATCGAGGTCCACTATGAGGTGCTGGAGCCGATTTTCGACGCCTACCGGGCGCTGTTCGATCCGGCGTCGGAGCAGGTGCATCCGGGTACCAATCTGGTGCGCCATCAACCGGTGCGCCAGGGCGATCCGGACGATCCCAAGGTGCGCCAACAATGTGCGGTCGTCATCGCCCGTGACTACGAGGTGGGCATCCAGGATCAGGCGTTCCTCGGCCCGGAATCGGGGCTGGCGATCCCGTCCGAGGACGGCGGAGTCGAGCTTTATGTGGCCACCCAATGGCTGCACCACGACCTCGCCCAGATCGCACCGTGCCTCGGCCTGCCGGAGGACAAGGTGCGCATGACGATGGCCGGCGTCGGCGGCGCGTTCGGCGGCCGCGAGGATCTGTCCATGCAGATTCACGCCGCGATGCTCGCACTGCGCACGAGCAAGCCGGTGAAGATGGTCTACAACCGCGAGGAATCCTTTTTCGGGCACGTGCACCGGCATCCGGCCGTCATGCGCTACGAGCACGGCGCGGCGGCCGACGGCAAGCTGGTGTTCGTGAAGGCGCAGATCGTGCTCGACGGGGGCGGGTATGCCTCGACCACACCGGCCGTGGTCGCCAACGCGGCGTCGCTGGGTGCGGGGCCCTATGAGGTACCGCATGTGAAAATCGATGCGTATGGCGCGTACACCAACAATCCGCCCTGTGGCGCCATGCGAGGCTTCGGCGCGGTCCAGGCCTGCTTCGCCTATGAGTCGCAAATGGACGCTGTGGCCGCCGCGCTTGGCCTGAGCCCGTGGCGATTTCGTCAGATCAACGCGGCCAGCGAAGGCTCGAAGCTGCCCACCGGTCAACTGATCGACTCGCCGGTACCGCTGGCCGAGATGCTCGACGATCTGGTGGCGATGCCATTGCCACCTATTGAAGACTTCGACCCGCGGCGGATGCCGGGAGGGGTGTCCAACACCACCCACGGCGAAGGGGTGCGCCGCGGTGTCGGCTACGGCGTGGGTATCAAAAACATCTGCTTCTCCGAAGGATTCGACGACTACTCCACCGCCCGGGTCCGGCTCGAGATGATCGCCGGTGAGCCCGCGGCGCTGGTGCACACGGCCGCCGCCGAGGTGGGCCAAGGGCTGGTGACCCTCAAAGCGCAGATCGTGCGCACCGAGCTGGGTATCGAGCGCGTGACGATCGCGCCCGCCGACAACCGGGTCGGCAGCGCCGGCTCCAGCTCCGCCTCGCGGCAGTCCTATATGACCGGCGGCGCGGTCAAGGAGGCCTGTTCGGCTGTCCGGCAACGGGTCATCGAGCGGGTGGGCGCGCCGGCCGGCTCGCGACTCGTCGACGGCAAGGTGGTGACCGCGCTCGGTGAGGTCGTGGCCGAACTGGCCGATGTCCTGGGCGACACGGCGATCGAGGAGACGCGCGAGTACCGGCATCGACCGACCGAGAGGATGAATCCCGTTACCGGGCAAGGGAATTCGCACGTCCAGCTCGCCGTGTGCGTGCATCGGGCGGTGGTCGACGTCGACGTCGAACTCGGCCTGGTGCGGGTGGTCGAGCTCGCGGCGGTACAGGACGTCGGGAAGATCCTCAACCGGTTGTCATTGGAGGGCCAGATCCACGGCGGGACCGCCCAAGGGCTGGGCCTGGCCGTCATGGAGGAGATCCAGGTCGCCCACGGCACGGTGCTCAACCCGTCCTTCACCGACTATCTGATCCCCACCATTCTCGACATGCCGCCCATGCGGCTGAAAATCCTGGAGAACGCCGATCCGCATGCCCCGTACGGGTTACGCGGCGCGGGCGAGCCGCCGACGCTGTCGTCGACGCCGGCGATCGTGGCGGCCATCCGGCAGGCCACCGGCCTTGAGCTCAAGCGCGTCCCGGTCCGGCCAGAACATTTGACCTGCGGCGAAGGGACGGCTCGATGACCCTGATGTTCCTCAACGGCGGCGCGATGCGCGGCGGCCCGCTGCACCACCTGCTGCGCGATGCTCCGCTTCTGGGCGAGGTGCGCACGGCGGCGCGCTACCGCTTCTACTCCGTGGGCGATCGCTTCCCGGCGCTGCAAGAGGTCGGCAGCGGTGGCGTCGAGATTTCCGGAGAGGTCTACGACGTACCCATGGGGGTGCTGCGAGATAGCCTGCTACCGGCCGAGCCGCCCGAGCTGGAGCTCGGCGTGATCGAGCTGGCCGATGGCCGGCCCAGCCTGGCGATGGTGCTACGCCGCGAGTTCGCCGCGCATACCGGCCTCAAGGACATCAGCACCGCCGGCGGTTGGAGAGCCTATCGTGGCGAATGATGAGTTGACCGCGATCAGGTCGCGCCGGGTGGTGCTGCCCGATGGGGAACGCCCGGCCACCCTTCGCATCGACGATGGGAAGATCAGCGCGATCCTGCCCTACGAATCGGGCACCGGCGCCTACGACTGCGGCGACGACGCTTTGCTGCCCGGCCTGGTCGACACCCACGTGCACATCAACGAACCTGGACGCACCGAGTGGGAAGGCTTCGCCACCGCCACCCGGGCCGCCGCCGCCGGCGGCGTCACCACGCTGCTGGACATGCCGCTCAACAGCCTGCCGCCCACCGTCGATGTCACCGCGCTCAAGCTCAAACAAGAAGCGGCCCAAGGGCAATGCGTCGTCGATGTCGGGTTCTGGGGCGGCGCGATCCCGGAGAACCTTGCCGCCCTGCGGCCCTTGCACGAGGCCGGGGTCTACGGCTTCAAGTGCTTCCTGGCCGACAGCGGTGTCGCGGAGTTCCCGCCGCTGCACCGCGCCCAGCTGGCCGCCGCACTCAGCGAGGTGCGTCGATTTGATGGGTTGCTCATCGTCCACGCCGAATCGGCGGCCGCGCTGAACCGGATGGACGATTCCCCACGCTACCAAGACTTTCTCGACTCGCGCCCGGGCGCCGCCGAGGTCGAGGCGATCGCCCTGCTGGCCGATCTGGCCGGATCGGTTGGGGGAACGCGGGTGCATGTGCTGCACCTGTCGGCCGCCGAAGCGCTGGAAACGGTGGCCGCCGCGAAGCGGCGCGGCGTGAGGCTGACCGCCGAGACCTGCCCGCACTACCTGACCCTAGCCGCGCCGGAGGTAGCCGACGGCGCCACCGAGTTCAAGTGCTGCCCACCGATCCGCGAGGCGGGCAACCGCGAGCGGCTCTGGACCGGGCTGGCCACGGGCACCATCGACTGTGTAGTCTCCGACCACTCGCCGGCCACACCTGAGCTGAAACTGACGGGCAGCTTCAGCACCGCCTGGGGCGGGATAGCCTCGCTTCAACTCGGCCTGCCTCTCATGTGGACGCAGGCCCGCCGGCGCGGCCACACGCTGGTCGACATCGCCCGCTGGATGGCCGATTCCCCGGCCCGGCTCGCCGGCATAAAAGACAAAGGGCGAATTTCTCTTGGGTACCAAGCAGATCTGACCCAATTCCAGCCGGACGCCGAATTCGTCGTGGATCCGGCAACGCTGTCGCACCGCCACCCGGTCTCGCCCTACGCCGGCCGCGAACTCACCGGCGTGGTGCGCTCGACGTGGCTGGCCGGCGCGGCCGTTGACCCGGAAAAGCCCAGCGGAAGGTTGCTGTCCCGATGACCTACGTTGATCTCGCCTCGCGGGCGCTCGGCGGCGCGGTCGTCGCCGCCAACGATGAATCGTTCTGCGGCGCCGGGCATCTCATCGACCCGCGTCCCCCGGTGTTCAGCCCGAAGACGTTTGACCACAATGGACAGATCTATGACGGCTGGGAGACCCGCCGCCGCCGTGAGCCGGGCCACGACTGGGTCATCGTCCGGCTCGGCGCACCCGGCATCGTGCGCGAGGTCGTGGTCGACACGGCTTTCTTCAAAGGCAACTATCCACCCCATTGCAGCCTTTCGGCGGCGCGGGTGCGGGGCTACCCGTCGGTCGAGGAACTGTCCGAAGTGGAGTGGACGCCGCTGGTCGAGCTGTCCACGCTCAAAGGCGATACCGCCAACACCTTCGCCGTGAGCGACGAAGCCACCTACACCCACGTGCGGCTGGCGATCCATCCCGACGGCGGGGTGGCCCGGCTGCGGGTGCGCGGCGAGGTCGTCCCCGATCTGGAGCTGCTTTGCCTGGTACCAAGTGATTTGGCAGCCTTGGCCAATGGCGGCCGTGCGGTTGATTGCTCCGACGCGTTCTTCTCCGATCCCAATAACATGCTCATGCCGGGTCTGGCCCGCACGACCGGGGAAGGCTGGGAGGTCCGGCGCCGCCGCGACCACGGCCATGACTGGGTCCTCATCCAGCTCGCCGTCCCGGGCAGGCTTGTTCTGGCCGAGCTGGACACGACGCATTTCAAGTTCAACGCGCCGGGCTGGGCCGGGCTGGTGGGCTACACCCCGGACGGGCAGGAGGCGACCATACTGCCCAAGACCCGGCTGCAGCCGGATACGTTGCACCGATTCCGGTTAAGCCCCGAGCTTCCCGTCCTGGAACGGGTCCGGTTGAACATCTATCCCGACGGCGGCGTGGCCCGGTTGCATCTGATCGGCATACCGGCTTGATGATCACACTCGGTGGGTGCGCGGCTGGGAGGACGTTGGGAGTCCGCGCACCCACCACCCCGCAGCCTTGCCGACTGCGGGTATGCGGCGCTTACCGCAGGAGGTCGGCGAGCGCCCGCACGAGCGTGGCCACTCCGCTGACCAGCGCCGCTGTCGCGAGGATCAACCCTGTGACCCTCGTGCATACCGCCACGAGGCGACGCCTACCCTCGTTGCCCTCGTTGCGAGCCACCGATAGGTTCACCTTGCCCTTCTCGACAGGTTGGGTACCTTTACGCGCCCTGTGCCCAAACCCGGGCGCGCTTTCTGCCAAGAACAACGATGTAAGCCTCCGGTGGAGGTGCCGTCAGTCCATGACCTCGAGCTGACATCCACTTAAGGGTGAATCACCAGATCACGGGCGGTTTGCCTCTGGGCTCGCCGCTTACGGCGGTAGGGTCGCACGGCGGCGCCGGGCGGGCCCTTGGACACTGTCCCCATCGGAGACCTGAACAGACGCTTGAGCTATGGCCGAAGTTGTCATTCAAGATGTGAGTAAGGTCTTTCCTGGCGGCACCACCGCGCTCGATCACATCGACCTGACGGTCGCGCACGGCGAGTTCCTGGTCCTGGTGGGTCCGTCCGGCTGCGGGAAATCGACACTGTTGCGTATCATCGCCGGCCTCGAGGATCCCACGCATGCCCACGTCGACCCGCAAGCGCGCGTCAGCCCCGGTGACCAGATCGCGCTGCGATTCGACCTCGACACCGCCCACTACTTCGACGCAGTCACGGGATTGGCGATCCCGCACCGAGACCGCACCGAGATTTGACGCGGATGGTGAGAAAGGCGTCCGGGTCGCCGCGATGACCCGGACGCCTTTGTGCGGCAAGGCTTAGGTGGCCTAGCGGGTGAGCAGGACCTTCAATGCGCCGGTTTCGGCCGGACGGGAGAAGACGTCGTACGCCTCGAGGATCTCGTCGAGCGGGAACCGGTGGGTGATCATCTCGTTGGCGGGGATCTGCCCGTTGGCGAGCATGCGCAGCAACGTCGGTGTGGTGTAGGTGTCGACCAGGCCGGTGGTGATGGTGACGTTGCGGATCCACAGGTCCTCTAGATGCAAGGTGGCCGGCTTGCCGTGCACGCCGATGTTGGCCACGCGCCCGCCCGGGCGTACCAGGCTTGTGCACATCTCGAAGGTCACCGGCTGGCCGACGGCCTCCATCACCACATCCGCGCCCAGGCCACCGGTCAGGGCGGCGACCATCTCGGCCACGTCGGATCCGGGCTGGGCGGTGGCGTCGGCGCCCAGGTGCTTGGCCGCCTCCAGCCGGCTGACCGCATAGTCGACGGCGACGATGTGCGAAGGCGAGAACAACTTGGCGGTGACGATGGCGGCCAAGCCGATCGGGCCGACGCCGACGATGACGACGGTGTCGCCCGGGCGCACCTGACCGTTGAGCACACCGACCTCATATGAGGTGGGCAGGATGTCGGCCAGCAGCACCGCCTGCTCGTCGGTGACGTTGCCGGGCAACAGGTGGGTCGACAGGTCGGCGAACGGGAGCCGGGCGAACTCGGCCTGCACGCCGTCGATGAGGTGGCCCAGGATCCAGCCTCCACCGCCGCGGCACTGTCCATAGTGGCCGGTGCGGCAGTAGGAACAGCGCCCGCAGCCGGAGATGCACGAGGCCAGAACGCGGTCTCCGGGCCGCACACCGGTGACGGCCGCGCCGACCTCGACGATGGTGCCGACCGCCTCGTGGCCCAGGATCCGGCCGGGGGTCACGGCGGGTATGTCACCCTTGAGGATGTGAAGGTCGGTGCCGCAGATGGTGACCGCGTCCACCCGCATGAGCGCGTCGGTGGCCTCCACGAGCCGCGGGTCGGGCACTCTGGTCCACTCCTTGGCACCGTTTCCTTGGTAGACAAGCGCTTTCATGATGTGCTCCTTGCAGTTGGTCGGGCAGGGCCGGGCCACTGCGAGCCCGGCCCTGTCACTCAGACCGGCAGAGCAGCGCAGACGACTCGCCGGCCAGCATTGGTGATAGAGAAGCGTTCATGGGTAGATGACCTCGTCGGGAAGCCGGCGCGGCACGGATGGTGGTGTGCCGGGCGGTGACCGTCCTATCCGGACGGCCAGCTGCGGGACGCCGATATCGGCCAGCAGGCGGCGCAGTTGTTCGCGGGTGACGGCAAGCTCGGTGACGTCACTGATGGGCGCGGTGCCCAGGCCCAGGCTGGTCGCGGTGAGCAGCACCGCCGAAAGTGCCTCGCCGGCCCGGATCCAGTCCGCCGGGCCGTCCTCGTCGGTGAAGAACACCGCGTACTGGGCCCCGGCGTCGTTGTAGGGGCCGGCGGGCATGACCGACTGGCCGAACGGGGCGAAGTCGCGCACCGGCACCGCCCGCGGGATCCGCTCGACCGCGGTGGACAGCGGTACCCCGTCATTGCTCCATTGTGGACGGTGGGTCCAGTGGATCAGCTCGCGGCGGTAGCCGGCGTCGGCCAGCTGGAGCGCATCGGCTCGGGTGGCGGCCAGCGCAAGCGAGCCGACCTCGTCCGGGCGGATCAGGCGCAGGTGGGCCCGCTGGAACTCAGCGGCGTCTATCAACGCCGGCACGGCCTCCACCGGTACCCCCTGAGAAAAAGCCCGCCTGTCCGTGCGCCGCAGCCCGATCGCTTCCTTGAGCCGCACCTCGCTGTCGGTGGGTCGGTGTCCGCCGGCGACGCGGACCTCGGCGAGCAGGTCGGTGTCGCCCGGGTCGGGCAGCCGCCGCACCGCCGACCAGTGCCCGACGGCCGCCAGCGCCACCCGGGCATGGTGTAAAGCAACCCCGCAGCTGATGGTGAGCATCCGCGCTTCGGGGTCGGCGACCAGCAGCTGCCGTTCCCGGTCGGCCCACAACCGCAGCGTGTCGCCGCTGACCTGCCAGCGCCACGGCTGGGTGTTGAAGATCGACGGCGCGGCCAAGGCCGTCTCGGCGGCTTCACGAAGTGCTCGCATACCACAACCCTGCGCCGCCCGACACGCACGGTTCAGAGTCGTAAGTCCCTTCCCGGGCGCCATTGGACCGGGCAGACTGGGATCGTGATCAGGGTCTTTCTCCTCGACGACCACGAGGTGGTCCGCCGCGGCCTTCGGGAGCTGCTGGAGAGCGCGGGCGACATCGAGGTGGTCGGCGAGTCCGGATCGGCGATCGAGGCGGGGCACCGCGCCCCGGCGCTGCGGCCCGACGTTGCCGTGCTGGACGCCCGGCTGCCCGACGGCAGCGGCATCGACGCGTGTCGCCAGATCCGTTCGGTGGACCCGTCGATCCGGGCCCTGATCCTGACCTCTTACGACGATGACGAGGCACTGTTCGCCGCCATCATGGCCGGGGCGTCCGGTTATGTGCTCAAGCAGATCCGCGGCACCGATCTCGTCGATGCCGTGCGGCGGGTCGCCGCCGGCCAGTCGTTGCTGGATCCCGCGGTCACGCAACAGGTGTTGGAGCGTATCCGCCACCCTCACCAGCTGCCGGATCAGCTCAAGGCGCTGACCGAACAGGAGCGCAAGATCCTCGCCCTGATCGCTGACGGGCTGACCAACCGGCAGATCGCCGTGGAGATGTTCCTGGCCGAGAAGACGGTCAAGAATTACGTCTCCAGCCTGTTGGCCAAGCTGGGTTTGGAGCGGCGCACGCAGGCGGCGGTCCTGGCGGTCAAGCTTCGGGACGAGCAATCCAAGTAGTCACACGATTCTCGCGCTGAGCCGGTCGGTGGTCCCGCGATTTCAGGGTCTTTAGGCCATCGTGTTCGGGTCCTGCGAACCTGACCCCGACCCGCGCCCCGCGATGCACTTGAGGCGCTCATAAAGGGTTCCCGGAGAGGAAAGGAAAATGAAGAAGTGGACCGTGCAGGACGTGATGACCCATAACGTAGTCACCGTCCGGTTCCGAACGTCCTATCACGACATCGTGAACGTCATGGCCGCCCGCGGCGTCAGCGCCGTGCCGGTCATCGACGACATGGACCGCGTGCTCGGCGTGGTCTCCGAGGCCGACCTCCTGCTCAAAATCGAATACGGTTCCGAGGACGCGCCCCGGTTCTTCTCCTGGGGTACCAGAAGAAAAGAGCAAGCGAAGGCACACGGCGCCACCGCCGCCGAACTCATGTCCACCCCGGCCGTCACCGTCCAGCCCACAGCCTCGCTGACCTCCGCCGCCAAACTGCTCGACCACGAACACGTCAAGCGGCTGCCCGTGGTCAACCAGCTGGGCCGCCTGGTGGGCATCGTGTCCCGCCGCGACCTGCTGTCGGTCTACCTGCGCCCCGACCAGACCATCCGCGAGGACATCGCCGAGGACGTACTGCGGCGCGTGCTCCAGCTCGACGTCACCGACGTCCAAGTTGACGTCGCCGACGGCATCGCCGCCCTGACCGGCACCGTGGACCGCAAATCCACCGTCCAGATCGCCGTGCACCTCACCCGCGCCGTCCCCGGCGTCATCGATGTCGTGGACCACCTCAGCTTCGCTTACGACGACACCGTCGTCAGCGCCACCACCGGACTGTAGAAAGGAGGTGAGCATCATGTTGCCGACCCGCAGACGCGCCCTGTTCGACCTGGCCGACCTGTCGTGGTTCCCGTTCCTGGAACCGGTGCTGCGCCTCGAGGAATACCACAAGGACGACAGGTTCGTGGTGCGGGCTGAGATCCCCGGCATCGACCCGGCCAAGGACGTCACGGTCACCGCCGAACACGGCCTGCTGCGCATCGCCGCCGTGAGGCTGGAGGAGACCAAGGATGAGGGCCGCACCGAATTCCGGTACGGCACCTTCCACCGCAGCGTGCCGCTTCCCCCCGGTACCAAGGAGGAGACCATCCACGCGTGCTACGCCAACGGGATCCTGGAGATCACGATGGCCATCGGCGAACCGGCACCGGCCGGCCGCACCATCCCCATCGCCGTCACCAACGGGCAACCGAAGCTTGTGAAGAAGAGCTGACGTCAACCCCTCTCAGCCGCCGGCTCGACCGCGGGACTTCCGGCGATCGGGCCGGCTGACCAACGACCGTCTCTTGACTCAAAAGGTCTCTTGACTCAAAGGAGTGAGAAAGATGATGCCCGGATTCGGTGGTGGCATGGGCGGCTTCGGCTGGTTGGCGATGTCGGCGGGGTGGCTGGTGTTCCTCGCGCTCGCCGTCGCTGTCGTGTGGCTGTTGGCCCGAAACGTCACGCCGCGGGACTCGGCCCGCACGATCCTGGACCAGCGCTACGCCCGCGGAGAGATCGATGATCAGGAGTATCAGCAGCGGCTGCGGACCCTCGGGCCCTAAGGCCTACCCTGCCCGCCGGCAAGATCAAGGCGCTAAGTCAAGGCGCTAGGCGGAAGGGTGGGTAGCGGTCGGTGACCAACGTGAAGGCGTAGGCCACAACGCGGTTGTGCCAGCGCAGCACGCCCTCCACGAACTCGAACATGCCGCGCGGGTACCGGCCGGTGAACAGGATCGCGAACCAGGCGATGATGACCACCACCACGGCCGCGACGTCCAAGAAGAACAGCACGATGTAGTGCGGGATGGCCAGCAGCCACTTCACCAGGGGCAGCCAGCGGTTCAAATCCCTTGAGGCATCGGGATAGTCGTAGTCGAGCCGGAGCGACTGGTGCTCGTCGGTGGACGGGTAGCGGTCGTCCATCAGCGCCAGGTAGGCCAGCACACGGTTGCCGAAGCGCTGCAGCTCCAGGTTCCAGTCGAACCACCAGCGCGGGTACTTGCGCCGGAACACAATCATCAGCAGCGGACCGAGGAACAGTAGGCCGCCGGCCCCGGCGATGACGGTGGTCGGCATGTCGCCGTTGTCCCACTGCATGGTGGCGCCGGACACCGTGGCCAGAAGGATGAGAATGGGTATCGCGGCGAAGATACGAAACAGGGTCGTGACCCGGTCGAGCGGGCGGTCGGGATACCGCACCGACAGCCGCACCGGGTAGTCCACTGTTGGTTGCATGGCTGCCTGCCTGTCTAGGTGGGTTTTCGCCTTCTGCCTTCATTGCATGCTGCCGCGCCCCATGGCGCCTAGGGTCGAAGGTCCCGCCGGCCGTGTGCCACAGGACCGTCAGGTCGGGACTTCCACACCTGCCGCCGCCCTCGCGGTAGGCCGCACGCTGAACTGGACAACAAGACGGAAACAGAACTTAGGAGCACACCGTGAAGCGCAGAACGCTGGACATCCTGTTCAGCATCGGAGGCCTAGGCATCGCCGCCCTCCTCCTGATCGCCGGACTCGTCCTCACCTCCAACGCCAACTTCGCCACCACCTACGTCG
>Ga0075428_100004411_pt1 | contig 15540 bp, 10 predicted proteins | sample RhiMetdeltSRZDD2_FD_75291 | JGI IMG/M metagenome (GOLD analysis project Ga0075428, IMG submission 75291) | Populus rhizosphere microbial communities from Tennessee, USA - Rhizosphere MetaG P. deltoides SRZDD2 | ecosystem: Host-associated > Plants > Roots > Rhizosphere > Soil | place: USA... | reverse complement strand
AGGGCCGTGGGCCTTAAACCGCCGCCTCCAGACAGCTCAACCGAAGGCATGGTCTGGATTCCCGCCGGCGCTTTCTGGATGGGTTCGGAGGAGGGCCAAAGCGATGAGAAGCCGGTACACAGGGTTGCTGTCGAAGGGTTCTGGATGGACAAGACGGAAGTGACGAACGAGCAGTTTGGGCGGTTTGTGAAGGAGACGGGTTACACGACGACAGCCGAGCAAAAGCCCGATCCCAGGGATTTCCCCGGGGTGCCGCAGGAGAACCTGGTGGCCGGAGCCATAGTCTTTGCTCCCCCGCCAGGCGAAGTGCCACTCGACAATCACTATGCCTGGTGGCGGTATCAGGCTGGCGCAAGTTGGCGCCAACCGGAAGGTCCTGGCTCAACCCTCGAGGGCAGAGAGAAACACCCCGTGGTTCAGGTGAGCTGGGATGATGCCATGGCGTACGCTCGCTGGGCTGGCAAACGGCTTCCCACTGAAGCCGAGTGGGAGTTTGCAGCTCGCGGCGGATTGAACCGGCAGCTTTATGTTTGGGGCAAGGAGCAGGTGCCGGGGGGCAAATGGCAGGCAAACATCTGGCAGGGAAAGTTCCCGAGTCAGAACGCTCTCACAGACGGTTTTCGCGGAACGGCTCCCGTGGCGTCGTTTCGCCCGAACGGATATGGACTCTACGACATGTCCGGCAACGTTTGGGAGTGGTGCGCCGACTGGTATCTGCCAGACTACTATGCGACGAGTCCTGAAAAGAACCCGCCGGGACCAGACCACAGTTTCGATCCGAACGAACCCGGAGCCAAAAAGCGCGTGCAGCGCGGCGGTTCCTATCTCTGTAATGATTCGTACTGCAGTGGCTACCGTCCCAGCGCGCGCATGAAGTCCACGCCCGATACCGGACTCAATCATACTGGCTTCCGCTGCGTGAAGTACGCAGTCACTACGGTCGTTGGCAAGAAGTAGCTGCGCAGTCTGTTCGCGACCTGGCGACGAGCTGTCCCCCTTGCGTAAGCGTATAAGGGAGAGCTGGAGGGGTGAATCTCCGCCAGAGTCAATCCCGGGGCCGCGGTAGAGAGTTCAGTTCACAGACTTGATTGGTGGAATGAAGCTGCCGTCGTTGGTCTGATTGTCCACCACAACCGCAAAGCAACTGGGAGACACACCAAACTGGAGCCGCCAGATGAGATAGCCGCCCGAGACGTCTTGGAGAATTCCATTCTGTGCCCAGCCACCGGCTGGAACGGTCAGGAAATGGGTCGTCAACAACCCGCCTGAGCTGCTATACACGTCCACATTCACAATGGCCTGGGTTGTCGCGGTATTCAAACATCCAACATTGGTTCTCGCGGACCCATCCACAAATATTCCCGGAGTAATCGATGGATCCGTCAACGAGAGACCGTCTGCGGGATCTGCAATGTTCACCACAGTCTTGTAGACTCCATTGGCACCGTCGTTGTACACCTCAGCGAACACCGCAAACTGGTTCAGGTCGCTGCCTCCGGCAGATGGGGCAGCAACCGCGTCCAGCTCAACTCCTGCCGCCCCACTGTAGCTGAATACGTCCTGCAGAAAGTTGTCGTAATTCCGCGCCTGTCGCGATCCCATCGTGATCTGCCGAACGATGGTTCCGCTGCCGCTGCGGTAGAGGGTTGCGGTGATCGTGTATGTTCGGTTGGTCACGTTCACAATCGAGACTCTGGTCTTGAACACCGCACCGAATAGTCCCGCATTGTTGGCTGCCGTGGGGATCAGCAGGTGAGCGCTCGTAGCGATTGCCTGGCGCTGTTGACCTTCGCCCAGTTCAACGATGCTTCCGGAAAGAAGGAACACCAAGCACACGAGTGCCGTTCGAGCAATATGCATCGCTACCTCCGTCGCATTGTGCAATTCTTGTGAAGGGCAGTATCGTCATGACACGACAGTAGCATGAGCTGGCAGCGAAAGGGAATTGGGGATGGCCTCGAGATTGTGAACGTTGGGGGACCGAAACAGGGGATGCCAGTGATGAAAATCCTCTCCCGGGGAGGGGCAAGCGACGGAGGCGCTGGGGTGGGTTATGGGTTCACAGAGAGCTACCCAGCCCAGCTGCCCTCCGGCAGTCACGCCTCCGACGGAGAGGATTGTCAGGGGCCGGAGGATTGACAGAAGAACACCACGTTGAGCTTAAAGCGAGTTAAGGGACAGGAATCACAACTATCCTGGAAGTTCCAAGCGCGGCGATTCAGAAATACACCAGCGGATTCCCGACGCCAACGGGACTCCCGCTGGGGATCATTTTGAATGGTCACAGCTGGAGAGATGACACGTCAGTCCCGGAATGGAAAACTGCGAACAGAGATTGGGCCCGCAGTTTCACTTCTTTTCTTTTGGTTCCTCTTTCTGTTCCCACCCCGTCACGATTTCCAGATTGGGCAAAGCCTTCTTCAACTTGCTTACGCCTCCCTCGGTCACCTTCGTCTGCCACAGATACAGACTCTTCAATTTGGAGAGCCCTGCCAGCTCTTCTAACCCGCGATCGGTAATGTCGGTGCCGTAGAGATTGAGGTACTCCAGATTCGTGAGACCTTTCAGGTTAGCCAGTCCTTTGTCGGTGACCTTGGTCTGTTCGAGATGAAGCCGCGTCAGCGTCGTCATCCCCTTAATCTGGGCCAAGCCGGCGTCCGTGACACCCGTTTTACCCAGGTTCAACTGGACTACGTCCTTCAATCCCGCTACTGCGGCCAGAGCCGGATCACCCACCGACGCTCCTTGCAGATGAAAATCGACTTCAAGGTGGTTGTCGTTTTGGGCGATCGCAGCCACGCGTCCACCCGCCTTTTCGATTAAGGCCGTTTTTTGCTGGTCCGGACTTGCCGCCTGCCCTTTGGCCTGAACACCCCCTTGAGGGGAAAAGAGAGCGGCAATAAGGCTATTCATAGGTTCCTCCTCCATTGATGTTCTCTGGGTTGTTTAGTGAATAAGATCAGGCTCAGGGTTGTCAAGTGTACCGGCAGGAAGTTGAGTTTGAATGAGTCACTCGAAAATGTGAGACCCATCTTGGACGGCGAGGAAGAGGAATTTCGAAGTGTGTCCGATTCCAGCAGTGAGCCGAGCGGCATTTGGAGGTTGCCCGTCATCTCGAGATCGTGATTTCGATCCTATGCGCCTCCAGCTACCACTACCTCGTTCCAGGAAACTGCAGCCTCAGAGCTCTCCAAGGCCTGCGAAAAGTATGACTACGGAACGCGTCTCGGCGCGATAGGTGGGACCCGAAACGGGTATTGCTTCCTGCCACGGAACGATGTCCTGCGGAGAGTCGAGGGACGTGTCGATCCACCGCCGCCATGGGTTTCCCTCTGCTTGCTCTTCCGATGGCAGCTCAAACTCGAGCGGTTCCCAATAAGCGTTCAGGATCAGATGGAACCGAAACTTTTCCTTTCGGATCTCTGCGGTAAATGCCAGGCTGTGCGACCAAGGACTCCAGTCTGGTTGGTTCAGTTTTGCGCCATGCCAGGTTTTGCTGGCCCCCTGGATCAGTTGGTTCAAGCTCAAGCGCTGACGCTCGTGCGCCACGTTTCGCTGCAAGCGTCGCGCGATCAGCAGGGTCACGAACCGATGCAGGTCTGCATGCTTCGCGACCAACGTCCAGTCAAACCAACTGATTTCGTTGTCCTGGCAGTAGGCGTTGTTGTTGCCTCGCTGCGTATGGCGTACCTCGTCGCCCATCAGAATCATCGGCACACCCAGCGAAAGCATTGTGGTCGTCAGAAAGTTCTTCACTTGCTGGTTTCGCAGCTTCTCCACGGCGGGATCATCGGTCGGGCCTTCGACGCCACAGTTCCAGCTACGGTTGTCATCCATTCCATCGCGGTTGCCTTCGCCGTTTCCTTCGTTGTGCTTTTGGTTATAGGAAACGAGGTCGTTGAGCGTGAAGCCGTCGTGACACGTTACAAAGTTAACGCTCTGCTCGGGCTCCCGTTCTTTGTGCCCATAAATCTCGGGGCTGCCAACCAAGCGGTCGGCCAGTCGCGAGACAGTCCCGTCTTCGCCACGAAAGAAGCTACGGACGTCGTCGCGGAACCTTCCATTCCATTCTTTCCAACTGTCCCCGATGAAACTGCCCACCTGATAGAGTCCTGCAGCATCCCACGCCTCAGCGATCAGCTTCGTGCCCGCGAGCACCGGGTCCGACTCGATATCCCACAATACAGGCGGGTGCGGAAGTACCTGGCCCGAGGCATCGCGCGCCAGAATCGAAGCGAGATCAAATCGGAAGCCATCCACATGCATTTCCTCGACCCAATAGCGGAGACTGTCGATGATCATGCGCCGGACAATGGGATGGTTGGCGTTGAGGGTGTTGCCACAACCGCTGTAGTTGGCGTAGCGCGAGCGGTCAGGCTCAAGAATGTAATAGGCGCTATTCTCCAGACCCCGGAAGCTCAGCGTCGCTCCTTCATGGCTGCCTTCAGCGGTGTGATTGAACACTACGTCGAGAATGACCTCGATGCCCGCCCGGTGCAGCGCCTTCACCATGTCGCGGAACTCGTCGACCGGGCCAAGGGGGTCCTGACGTGAACTGTACGCTTGGTGGGGTGCAAAGAACGATACCGGTGCATAGCCCCAGTAGTTAAGCCGTCCTGGCGGACAATCCTGCGCGTCGAATTGAAACACCGGCAAGAGTTCTACTGCGGTGATGCCTAGCTGCTGTAGATATGGGATCTTTTCGGTCAGGCCGGCAAAGGTACCGCGTGTTTTTTCCGCAACACCAGAGTTGGGATTGCGTGTGAAGCCGCGCACGTGCATCTCGTAGATGATGGTGCGCGAGGCGGGCAGGCTCAGAGGGGCATCACCCTCCCAATCGTATCTGTGCGGATCCAACACCACACTTTTCATCGCCGTCGCGGCGTTGTCGCCTTCACGTTCGGCCGCGCGACGGCCGTAATTCTTGGGGACAACCACACCGCGCCCGTACGGGTCCAGGAGAACCTTAGTGCGGTCGAAGCGCATTCCCCTGGCAGGATCGAACGGACCTTCAACGCGATAGCCGTAGATCTGCCCCGCCTCCACGCCTGGCACGAACACATGCCAGTAATGGTAGGTACGGTTGGCGGAGGAATCAAGGTGGACCACGCGCGCCGGCCGGGTGTCGTCCTCCCGGTCAAAGAAAAGCAACTCCACGCCTGTGGCGCTCCGGGAAAAGAGACTGAAATTCACCCCAGCGTCGGCAACCGTGGCTCCAAGAGGACTGCTCTGGCCGGGTGTCACGAAAGGACTCATGGCTGTTCGGCAGAAGCTGCCTTCGCGTTTTTGCTCTTCACGGCGGAGTCGGCAGGAGGGTACTCGATCGTGCCGTCGAGTTCCGCGATTTTCTCGACCGGGAAATCCGGAAATGGCAGGTCGCTGCGTTCTCTCCAAGTCTGGACCTGCTTGCTGGCCTCTTGACTTCTGGCATGATTGAGTCCTCTGTCTTCAACCACGTAAGTCGTCTGCGACGGAAAGGCGACCGAGGTTCCACTGGCTTCGATGATGTCCATAACTCGTAGCAGCAGGTCCTCCTGAATCCCCAGAAACGCCGCAAAATCGGTGACCAACACGTAGGCCAAAACCTCTACGTCGAGAGAGGAATTCGCGAACCCAACGAACCGGACACGGGCATCCGTTGAGTCGACCTTGGAATGTTTGTAAAGCAACTGGCGGATCTCGACCAGGACATAACGCAACTGGTCCGCTGTGGTCTCGTAGCGTAGCCCGATCATGTGGCGAAAGCGGATGCGGTCCCGCTGGGTGAAGTTTTCCAGACTCATTGTGGCCAGTTGGCCATTGGGAATGGAAACGATGGTTCGTTCCAGAGTGCGCAGTCGTGTTGACCGCAGCCCGATATCTTCCACGACTCCTGTGAACTCGCCCGCCCGGCAAAAATCCCCCACTTGAATGGGTTTGTCTGAGATCACCATGATGCCCCCAAACAGATTCTCGAGGGTCTTTTGCGCCGCAAAGGCGATGGCGACGCCTCCTAGACCCAGTCCGGTGAGCACCGCGGTGAGGTCGAAGCCGGAAAGACGAAGCAGAACCAAGGCGCACACAACGACCAGAGCGGCCTTGCCGAGCCGGTTGATTAGCCGCACCAGCATGATATCTACAGAGCGGTTGAGGCGCATCAAACGCCGGGTCAACAAGTCGGTGATGCCATCGCCGAGTCTCATCAGCACCCAGGTGACTGCAACGACACCCAGCGTGATGGCGACGTTCGCCCAGAACCGGCGCGCCAGAACTGAAGCGGCGTAACGGGAAAGGACATAAACGAGAAAAGCTAGAACCTGCAAGCGCAGCGGCCAGGCGATGCGAGCCAGCCTCCGATCGTCCTGTTCGGGGGTGAGACGACGCGCGAGCAGACGCAGGAACGTAAGCAGAATACGGGTCAGAGCTGAGGCAACTGCAAGAATCAGCAGGAGCGAAAGCAGCGCCCCGATCCATCGGTAGAGTGGGATGGAAAACCAGCGCCGAGTCTGGAGCGCCTCGGGAATATATTGTTCAAGCCAGATCGGTTCGACTTCGTCATAGAGCCTGGGCACTTCCTGCAAGCTCTCAGAAGCGAACTGCCAAATCGGACGGTCCTTTCCCCGCTGCACGCGGTCCAGGAGAATCTCTACGTCTCCCGACGCGCTAGTGATGATGCCGAGCAGGTCCCGGCTGGGGCCAAAGCTATCGTCGAGATTCCCCTCACGCTTGTCGCTCAGAGTACTGAAACTAATCGATAACTTACGATCCAGCACGACGCCAAGCTGCCGAGCCAGTTCCTGCCGCTCGGGAAGATTTTTTCTGGAGTCCAAGTACTCTGCTGCACGTTCGTACTGTTGCCTTTGGATAACCTTGAAAAAACTGGTCGCCGCCGACCGCGGTGTGTCACGTCCCAACGGATCTGCAGGTTCGGGTGGTGGGGCTACCGTCGCCTTTTGCTCACTTGCTGGGTTCGCAATCTGAGCCTCAGACCTTTCAGTGAAGATCAAACCGAATACCAGCATTAGAGTTAAGACCCTTGTCAGCATGATTTTCTAGCCAGGTTGCAGTGGGCGTCCCACAATCAGCGAACCTTGACATTCCGCTTAGTCGCGTCGTCCTAGTTCAAAAGGCCGACAGGAGGGGAACGAAGACGACTCCGAAGAGGAACAGCGGGCGGGTCCAAACACGTGAGAACCCTACCTGCCTCAAGATCGACAAGTGTTTCGGTTCTAACTAACCTTTGGCATGAGCCGTTGATATCCTGAGTAGCACCAAACCATCTGCCGGAGGTACTGCTACAGATCGCCAAGTATGCGGTGACATGGAACGGCGCTGAACTGGAATAGATGGCAGGTTCAGTGGCTGGGCAATGAGTCGTTGGGGTCAGTAGATGTGACACACACATTACGTGTGTCTTTGCGGGTCTGCGGCTTGGCAGAATTGTCGTGACGATTTCAAATTCTCCCCCAAGGCGAGACCTACGCGACGAGACAGTATCTTCGTCGAATTACGACACGATTTCAGGCTCGGGGAATTTTGAATCAGCGGACAGCCAAAAGCGGAGGAGTGGCTCTACCCAGTTCAGGGTCACCAGGAAGAGGAACGCAATACTGAGATTAAACAGGAGGTGCGCCCACGCAACGGCAATACCTGGATTCGCAGCCCTGTCGACGACCCAATGTGAAAATGGCCGCAAGAACGGAAGGTACAAGAGCATACCGGTAGCGTTAAACAGCAAGTTAGTGATTCCGGTTGCCCGAGCAACGGGACTCATTCCGACGCTTGCCATCAACGCCGTCGATGTGGAGCCCACATTCGCTCCGATGACCATGGGTATCGCAGCCTGTCCGGGAAGGATGCCCTGCTGAACCAGGAGGATGGCCAGCCCTGTGCTGACGCTGCTGGATTGAACCAGTGCCGTGAAAACCAGACCTGCCAGCACTCCCGCCCAGGGAGCGTCCGCGAGTGCCAGCCATTGTCTGAACTCCGGCTGGCTCTGCAGCGGCTTGAGTTCCGCCGAGATGAGATCGAGCGTGAAGAAGATCAATCCAAAGTAGAAGAAAGCTTTGCCCATCACCTTCATTCGCACGGGCAGCGCCGAAATGAGTGCACCGAGGACGATGAACATGGGGCCGATGCCGGTGAGTTTAAACGACACCAGCCAGGCTGTTGCTGTCGTCCCGACATTGGCCCCCAACAGAACGCCGAGACTCGCGCGAAAAGAGATAACGGCAGCGTCGACGAGAGTAACGGTGAGCGCAGTGATGGCACTGCTCGACTGCACGACGGCTGTGGCCAGGGCCCCGACCAGAAACCCGATCCAGCGGTTCGCGGTCACACGGCCCAGCCATGACTGCAGCGTTGGGCCCCCAACGGCTTGCAGCTCGCGGCTGAAGCCTTGAAGTCCGTACAGGAAAAGGATGACCGCAGATATCGCAGCAAACAGTCCGTGGAGTGGGGTCATGGGTAACCGTTGATTGGTTCGAAACGAGCGTGCGCAGGGGACGGTGGTCCTGTACGCCTAGAGGTGTTCGCGTCTGCGCTGCGCCACGGGTTTTGGAGTGCGGCAGCTCGCGCTCTGGGGTTTGTACATTTGTCCCCCTTTGCCAAGGAAGACGCCGCGTCTTTTGCGGCAGGGGGTCTTCGTTGGCTTGTACTGGACCCCCTGTAGTCCCCCTTGCCAAGGGGGACAAAAATGGGGCCGCAGGCCAGCTACTTCGCGCTCGGTGGCGCCCCTGGGAACGCGTAGCGCAGGTTCAAGTAGAACATGTTCAGGTTTGCCTCCCCCGGCTGAGCCGGCGCAACGTACCATGGCTGCCGAAATAGATAGGAATATTGGGTCATGAGCTGCAGTGCCCCATAAGCAGGGTCTCTCCAGAAGGTGCGTGAGAAACCGGCTGTCACTTGTTGGAGCGAACGGTTATGCTCGGAAGGGGAGCCACTATAACCATAGCCGACAGGGCCGCCAGTCGTCGGATCGATGGCAACATTCTTCTGAAAGTAAGCGCCTCCATAGTACGCAAAGAGCAGAGTCTTGGGCCTCACTTGGTACTCAAGGCCATGCACCATGGAGTAGGAATGGATCAGCGAAGGACTCCCGTCCCCTTGAATAATCAGATCGGGACCCTGGCCGAAGATGTATCGGCCGCCGCCATCACTGAAAAAATTATTGGAGAACAGACGAAGGTTCTTAACTACTTCCACATTGAAGTTCAGACTACCCCCACCACCGGCCACCTTGAAAGTCTGCAGGGTTAGCGGGTTGTAAAACTTAAAGCGGCGTAAGATCCCCGCCAGCTCCACATGGAACGGACGTCCTCCAACCTTGTTGTCGAAGGCCAACTTGCCGATCAGGTCTTGATTCGGCGACGGAACACTCAATCCGCTGCTTCCCGTGTTCAACTGGCCTGAATAAGACGGGACGAGGGCCGAGGGAAGCGTAATCGCCGCACTTCCAGCAGAACCGCCAGCGTATTGTTCCGCTGCTTCCGACGAGATGCCGAGGGTTACTGTCTCGCTGGGACGAAATACCAACCGAAGCTGGGGGCTTCGAGCCCAGGTCATGCCGACCTGAATGTTGGGGTCGATGTCTTGAGTCAGAAACAGATCGGCCGGCAACGGCGAGATCCCTCTGCGGTTGGGAGTGAACATACTCCAAGACTGGCCAGCCAGGATCTCAAACCTGGGCTTGCTCAGTCTCACCCAGAAGAGGCGCAAGCGCAGACTATTGCTGTTGGTGGTCACCGCGGAGTTGCCCGGAGTGAATCCCAGAAAGTCCGTCTCCAGGTAGCCGAGCAGATTAAAGCCGCGCACCTGGCTGTCGAGCCGCGCACCCAGCCGGGAGTTCTGTGCGCTCAGCCGGTATTCCGAGAGATTTCCATTAACACTATTCGCGAAAGGGACGGTGCCAAAGCTTGTTCCCAAGCCGCTCCCAACATTCTTGCTCCGAAAGACGGCTGTGAAGTCCATGAAGCCTACCGGTGTGATGTGAGTAGACCCAATACTGAAGGACAGAGGAGCGGGCCCGGGCTCGGGCCCGGATACTAGCTGTGGAGTTCGTGGCGGCGCACTTGTGCTGGCGGCTTGGACTGGAATGAATGGAGCGGGGGTGACTGGCGGCCTGGCACTGGCAAGGACCGCGTCCGGACTGGCCGTGGCTAAACGGGCTGACGTCCCGACATTGGAATGCGAGCCCATCAGCAACGCTCGCTGCTCCTGCAATTCCTTGCGCAATTCCTCGATCTGCGCCTGCTGGGCAGCCAACTGGGAGCGAAGCCAGGCGATCTGCTGGCTTTCCCAGGAGGTTGGCGCCGGACTCTCCTCTGCGACCACCGACAGGGAGGCCCAGATCAATCCTCCCAGCAGCATGACGATTCTTTGTGTGATGACGGGCCGAATTGGTCGCATGAAGTTGATAGCCACTTGACCTCCTACTTGTTCGTCTTGAGAGGCAGTTGAACCACTGGGCCAGATCCATGGCAAACAGCAAAGCTGTTTCAAACCGTTGCCGTGTTCAGCCTTATTGGAAATCAAGAGGCATGATCTCTTCGCACGGTCCCAAATCTTCCGTGTAGACGACGAACTCGCGGCTTCGGTATCGCACCAAGGTCAAGCTTGGCATCGGATCGATGACTTCCACGATCAGTCCAAAGTAGGTGGCTGTCTGCTCGTGTGAGTGTTCCTTGATTCTGGCTCGGAGAGTAGCTTGGGTGCCCATGTCCCGACCTCCTGCATCGTTGCACTGGCGGTGGAGAGAAATCCATCAGTCTCCAGCGTATTCAGTTTCTCCAGCCCGGTTGAACTGACAACGTTGGCAGGTAACTCAAATCCGGGGAAGTGGTGTTCTTGAGATCCCGTAGGGTGCGTTGCGCTTTCTGACGCACCAACGAGCTCGAGAGAGAATCTGGTGCGTCGAAAGGCGCGACGCACCAGATTCCTGAAGGAAGGCGATTAGAAGTGGGCTTCAGTCTTGTAAGGACTCCCAGCCGCGTGAACGCCACTTTCGGCAGCCCTGGAATCGTTACTTGGCGGTGGTACTTCTTTGATAAATCTCCAAAGTGTCGCGCGTTCCTTCGACCGCCTTGCCGGTGGCTACTTTCCGGACAATGGAGAGCTTCAGCGATCCAAAATCAGGCATCCGGGAATCATTCATCCCGATCAAGAAGAAGCCGGGTTTGTTCGGGTTCTGAGTATCGGGAACGCAATAGTACATCTGCAGAGCGACCCGAATGTAACGAGTGGAGTAGAGCTGCTTGTTGGCAACCACCAGCTTGACTGTGCCGGCCCCCTTGGGAAAGAGCATCAGATGGTTCACCCGCACCGTGGGCTCCTGCCCAAAGTCGATTTTCTCCCAATAGAAAATATCCTCGGCCCCAGCGAGTTTCCCTTGTGGGTACTCCAGGACGTGACGATAGATGTCGGGCGCTTTAGCCGCCGGGAGGTAGTACGATTTGTCGGCCATGTCTTTGGTGGCCTGGTAGAGGTTCAGGGGCTTCGACCGATCGACATAGCTCCCAAGCGACTTCAGACCGCCTGACAAGTAGCGGGTCATTCCATCGAAAACGCGCTGCCGTACTTCCTGATTTGCCAGCGCGTATTTGTTCTGCGATTTCCAGTCGATCTTCTGCTTCAGTCCCTCGATGTCAATTACTTGAATGTCGCAATCCCCGGCTTTGCAACCCTGAATCTCATCGATATCCTTCTTTTCCAACTCGAGGCGGGCAAAATCAGACATCTTTGGAGGTGCACCAATCTTGCTAAACTCCTGCACGGCAAGATAGACCTTCTCACCTTGCAGCTTGCTTACATCGCGGACCACTTGCGTAAACTTTTCGACGGTTCCATTTACATACACGCCACCAAAGACGAGTATCCCGTAGGTTGGATCGCCGGACTGGAGAACCTTGGTGACCACCTGACCCTTCTCCATGGTTTGAATTTCGGCATCCGTCAGCTTGACGCGGTCCTTGAAAAACGCCTTGGGATCTTGGCCGTGAACGAATCCTGTGCCCAGTCCCATGGCGAGAACAGTCGCTACTAGAGTCTTCAGTGCCATTAGCCTGCCTCCACGATTGGTGATTGTTTAGTTGTACGTCAGGCTTTCCAGCCTGACCCTGGAGTTTCTACGTTTGTCCCCCCCCTTGGCAAGAGGGACGCCGTGCACTTAGAGGCAGGGGTTTCAAGAATGCCTGACCCCGTGGTCCCCCTTCGCAAGGGGGAAAGAAGCGCCAGACCTTCGATTTGACTGTCGTCAGGCTCGAAAGCCTGACGTACCGACGCGGGCCTACCTACCGAGCAGCTCCTTTGCAGCCGCCGCCACCTGTTCTGGCTCGAACCCGAACTTTCTCTGCAGCTCCTGAAGCGGAGCCGAAGCTCCGAAGGTTTTCATGCCAATAGTTCGACCCGACAGGCCAACGTATCGCTCCCATCCGAAGGTCGAACCCTGCTCCACCGCGACCCGTGCTGTCACACTGGGTGGCAAAACGGTATCCCGATACTCCTGTGACTGGTGGTCGAAGATCTCCCAGGAAGGCATCGAGACGACTCGCGAGCGGATGCGGTCCGCGACCAGCTTCTCATGAGCCTGAACAGCGAGGCTGACTTCGCTTCCCGAGGCGATCAGGATGACCTGTGGATTTCCGCCGGGTGGATCGGCAAGGACGTAAGCACCGCGCGCCAAGCCTGACGCTGGCGCGTACTTGCTGCGATCGAGGGTCGGTACGGCCTGGCGCGACAGGACGAGCACCGCAGGCTCATGGTGCAGTTGCATGATGTACCGGTACGCCTCGACGACTTCATTCGCGTCCCCCGGCCGCAGCGTGACCAGTCCGGGGATGGCGCGCAGCGAAGCAAGATGCTCTACAGGTTGGTGCGTCGGCCCGTCTTCCCCGACTCCAATGGAATCATGCGTAAAAATATGAATCACAGGAATTTCCATCAAGGCACTTAACCGAATCGCTGGCCGGCCATAGTCGCTGAAGATCAGGAAGCCTGAGCCAAACGGCCGAATTTTCGAAAGCGATAACCCGTTCAGGATGGCGCCCATGGCGTGTTCCCGGATTCCGAAATGCAGGTTCCGCCCACCAAAGTTCTCGGAGCTAAAATCACCGGCACCCTCGAACGTGAGGCGCGTCTTGCATGAGGGGTTCAGGTCGGCCGAGCCTCCGAGCAGCCACGGCACGTTCTTTGCGATCACGTTAAGCACCTTGCCGGACGTGTCGCGAGTCGCGATTCCTTTCGGGTCGGCGGCAAATGTCGGCAGTCCTTGGTCCCAACCCTCGGGCAGCTCGCGGCGAAGCATCCGGTAGCCAAGCTCGGCGAGCTTGGGGTACTGCTTCTTATACTCGTCAAACTGGGTCACCCAAGCGTCGCGCAACGCCTGGCCGCGCGCACCCATACCCGCAGCGAAGGATTCGCGCACTCCGTCAGGCACGAGGAACTTGGCATCTTCAGGCCAGCCGTAGTGGCGCTTTGCCAGGCGGATCTCCTGTTCGCCCAGGGGCTCGCCATGCGCGGCGCTGGTGTCTTGTTTGTTGGGTGCGCCGTAAGCGATGTGGCTGTCGACAATGATCAAGGTGGGCCGCAACTTCTCATTCTTGAAGGTGTGAAAGGCGCGCTCGACCATCTCCAGATCGTTGGCGTCGCCAACACGCGTCACATTCCAGCCGTATCCCATGAATCGGGTGGCCACGTCATCGCTGTAAGTCAGCGCCGTGTTTCCTTCGATGGTGATGTGGTTGTTGTCGTAGATCCAGCACAGGTTGTCGAGTTTGAGGTGCCCGGCCAGAGACGCGCCCTCCCCGGAGATCCCTTCCATCATGCAGCCGTCGCCACACAGGGCATAGACGTCGTAATCGAACAGTTCGAAGCCCGGACGATTGAAGGTGCTCGCCAGCCACCGGGCAGCGATCGCCATGCCCACACTGGTGGCTAGACCTTGCCCCAAAGGGCCGGTGGTCGTCTCGATACCGGAGGTCCAGCGGTATTCCGGGTGGCCTGGGCATTTGCTGTCGAGCTGCCGAAACCTCTTGATGTCATCCAACGTTACCGACAAATGTCCGAGCGTTTCATACTTGGGATTGACGGCCTTCACACCGGTCAAGTGCAGCATTGAGTACAACAACATCGAAGCATGACCTGCCGAAAGCACGAACCGGTCGCGGTTGGGCCAGATCGGATGGTTGGGATCAAACCTCAGGAAGCGTTGCCACAGACAGTAGGCGACCGGCGCCATGGCCATGGGCGCTCCGGGATGGCCGGAGTTGGCCTGTTGTACGGCATCCATCGAAAGCGTGCGGATCGTGTTGATACAGAGCTGAGAGACTTCTTTGTCTGAAATTGCCTGAGCGGCTTGCATGGGGTTTCTCCTTCCCATCGCTTAGGTTTCTTGTCTTGAGGTCAAAAACGTCCTCATCCGAACTGCGAATGACGGCCGACCACGAATGCGTTGGCCACCGCAGCGAAGTTGTTGTCTGACCGGTCACCACCCCTTTGATCCACTCTGGCCAGGCGCAGACCGGCGGAGACTGGTGCAAGTCCTGGCAGGGTGGAGGATCGCCAAGGTGGCTTGCTCGAGTTTCAACCAGAGGCGCACAACGATGAGCGTGAGCAGGGCCGTCACCAGGGTGGCGAGCAACACAGCCAGAGCTTTGGGGCCACACCAAGCCAGCTCACCAGGCTCTTCACGCTGGTGCTGCGCAAAGGCACCGCAGCGGCGATCAAGGGGAAGCAGGCGATTGTCATCCCGTACCCGGAAACTCTCACGAGTTCCCGGACGTGGTCCGTTCAGTACCTTTGAAGCAATAGCCATAAGGCTGAGATCGACTGTCACAAACGGCGCTCAATCAAAACGCCAGCCGTCATCGGGCATAGCTTTCTGGATGATCCAGGCATGAAGCAGAGAACCAGCGGTCGCTCATCTCCCTGGGAGTTTGACCTGGGTGATTTTGAACCGGCAGTAGCTGGGGATTAACTGTAAACCTCGGCAGGTCGTTCGAGTTGGCCAGCTTCGCGCCCTTCTGGCGACGGATGAGCCGTTCTACCTGTCTCACTCTGGAAGCAATAGCACAGAACCACTATCGAGCTCATAGACGGCGCCCACGATTCTGATCTTGTGACTGCGCAATTGCTCAGCCAAGATCGGACCCGACCGCCTCAGTTGTTGGACCACGAGTTGGACATTGGCGCGCACAGCGTTGACGAGTGGCTCGCCAGGTTTTTTCTTGGCCTCAATGACCGCCGGAGATATGGCCTCGACCAGGCTCTGAATGTGGGTCCCGGGCTCGCCACCGCCCAGGGTTGCCTGAACTGCACCGCACTTCTCGTGCCCCATTACCACAACGACAGGCGTGCCAAGGTGCTCGACGGCGTACTCGATGCTGCCCGTAACGGCGCTATCCACGATATTTCCTGCGACCCGAACCACAAACAGATCTCCCAGCCCTTCATCGAAAACGATCTCTGGAGGAACACGGGAATCGGAGCAGCTCAGGATGCAGGCAAAGGGATGCTGGTCTTTCTCCAGTTCGTGTCGCCGGCGGGCGCTTTGGTGAGGGCGCTGGG
>Ga0075428_100004410_pt1 | contig 15540 bp, 16 predicted proteins | sample RhiMetdeltSRZDD2_FD_75291 | JGI IMG/M metagenome (GOLD analysis project Ga0075428, IMG submission 75291) | Populus rhizosphere microbial communities from Tennessee, USA - Rhizosphere MetaG P. deltoides SRZDD2 | ecosystem: Host-associated > Plants > Roots > Rhizosphere > Soil | place: USA... | reverse complement strand
GAATTCTTCCGCCAGATTGTAGACGATCGTCCACAGACGATCCGGCATCCTTCCCGGCATGATACACCGATGCCGTACCGAGACCGCACCCTCATCTCCTTTGGCCGCAATGTCGCGCGACTTCGAGGCGAACGAGGGTTTTCCCAGGACAAACTGGCCGAAAAGGCTGACCTCGACCGGACTTATGTCAGCGGAATTGAGCGTGGAGTCCGAAATCCCGGAATTAAAACCGTCATCCGAATCGCGAAAGCGCTTAATTCCTCTATTGGCGATCTTTGCAAGGGGGTGGAAGCGTGAAGCGTCGCACTCTCCGCAAGAAGACGGAACTTCGAGAAGACGTCATTTCGTATCGCATCGGTGGTCAGGCGGAGCAACAGCCACTTCGGTTTATCGACCTGTTTTGTGGAATCGGAGGCTTCCGCATCGCGTTTGAATCCGCAGACGCAAAGTGCGTGTTCTCGTGCGATTGGGACAAGCACTCTCAAGTGACTTACGAGGCCAATTTCGGCGAAAAGCCGCATGGAGACATTCACACAATCGCGGTTGCCGACATCCCGAAGCACAACATTCTTTGTGCAGGTTTCCCTTGCCAGCCCTTCAGTATCGCCGGCGTTTCTAAGAAACTCAGCCTGGGACGCAAGCATGGTTTCCAAGACGAAAAGCAGGGCAACCTGTTTTTCGAAATCGCGAATATCTTGGACTACCACAGGCCGGCTGCATTCGTCTTGGAGAATGTCAAACACCTCAAAAATCATGACAAAGGCCGCACATTTCAGATCATCTACAACACGCTGACGGAGGCGCTTGGATACACAGTTTTTCACAAGATCATTGATGCCCAATCGGTCGTCCCGCAGCACAGGGAAAGAATCTTTCTGGTTGGATTTCGGGAGCGTCGGCACTTCGAGTTTCCAGAATTTCCAAAGGAGGGACCTCGCTTGGGCGAAATACTGGACCGCGAGGTCCCCGCGAAATACACACTCACCGACCATTTGTGGAGTTACTTACAGGCATACGCGCGCAAGCACAAAGAGGCAGGCAACGGATTTGGCTTCGGGCTGTTCGGCGCGGTCGATGTCGCGAGAACACTTAGCGCGCGGTACCACAAGGACGGCTCAGAAATTTTGATCGCTCAGGGAGGGCGAAAGAATCCCCGAAGACTCACGCCGCACGAATGTGCTCGGCTGATGGGTTTCCCTGAAAACTTCAAGATTCCGGTTTCAGATACACAGGCATACAGGCAGTTCGGAAACTCCGTCGTAGTCCCGGTTGTTGAACGAATCGCGAAACAGGTCCTTCTTACGCTGAGTAGACCGGTCGACTACAGACCTGAACTGATCCTTTCACTCGCCGAGCACGCGGTTAGGTACGTTACTCGCAAACGCCGTCGCCAAAGTGGCATCGCGTGACAAATCTTTCCCAACTGTTCGCTGCTGTCGCTCACAAGAGACTGGCGGCGGTGGATTTGCCCGACGCTGGCTCAAATCAACATGAGCTGAATGGGTCTGCGGCCCTGCGCGAATTCTTCGGAACGGTGGGCGAGACGAGGGGACTAATTAGCTGGCACTACTTTGCAGAGGATGATGAACCCGCCCATATTGAGAACTCCTTTACCTTCTATGATGCCCGTGCGAAAAGCGCCGCCCGAACTCGCCGCAGTGAATGGCGGTTCTACTATTATGGAGATTTCTTGAGTCGAGCAGAAGAAGGAGACCTTTTGGTTCTAGCACGGAGCCAGTCCGGAAAAATCTTCGGGCTCGTATTCCAGAGGAATTCGAGTTGGTGCCGCGCCGGGGAGATATTCTTTGGCTTGGCTGAAACCGCGCCGGAGTTCCAGCAGTTGACCGATCAAGACCTGAATACTCAGAAACTGCACTTGCTGCGCCAGCAGATCCTTAGCGAGCTTGAACTGGACATCCAAGTGCCGAGTGCCCGCTCGGATGAAGATGTAATAGTTGAAAAGTTTGGCGAGGGCTTTCCCACAACCCGTCAGATGTCAGATTTCGCGGGCTCACAAACTGCGGCCGACACCGACAATGCCGATAGCGCTTTAACCACTTGGCTCGAACGGGAGGAGCAACTCTTCCGGGCTCTGGAGAATACGATCATCCGAAAACGTCTCACAGTCGGCTTTAGAAGTGTCGACGAATTTATCGAATATTCTCTGTCTGTTCAAAACCGCCGCAAATCTCGAATGGGATTCGCTTTACAGAACCACTTGGCCGAAATCTTTACCCGCCAGCGAGTGCGCTTCAGCGCCCAAGCTCGTACCGAAGGTCGGAACAGACCCGACTTCGTCTTTCCCGGAGAATCCGAGTATCGGGATCCGAAGTTCGACCCCGCATTCCTGCTTGTGCTGGGCGTAAAGTCTTCAGCGAAGGACCGCTGGAGGCAGGTCCTCGTTGAAGCCGACCGAATTCACGACAAACACCTGTGCACGCTCGAAGCTCCGATATCGGAAGCCCAGACCGAGGAAATGCGCCGCCATCACTTGGCGCTCGTTATTCCTTCCAGTCTGCACCAGATGTACACGAGCAACCAGAGATTGCGCATTCTCTCAGTCGCCGACTTCGTAGCCCTGATCCGTCAACGACAGCAGCAAATCTATGCCTGACAGTTACGAGAGCGTATCAGTGCCCTTTCGCCCGAAAGCGAGGATGCTCGTGCTTCTGGGGGAGCAACTGATCCGTGATTCCGGGTTGGCGGTGTTTGAATTGGTGAAGAACGCCTATGACGCAGACGCTTCAGTATGTCGCGTAACTGTAGAAACTCCATTCATGACTCAGGCAGGGCGAATCGTCGTCGAAGACGATGGTTCAGGCATGACATTTGAACTGCTGCGCGATGTTTATCTTGTCATTGGCACGGATTTTCGAGCGAAACAGAAGGCGGTTCAGCAGAGCACTCCGATTCACGGACGACTTCCTCTTGGTGAGAAAGGCGTCGGACGTCTGGCGGTTCACAAACTTGGTCACAAGATTTCACTGGTAACGCGGGCGGCGGGTCGGCCTGAAGTAGTTATGAATTTAGACTGGGATGCATTTGATACCGCATCCGAACTTGATGACGTCAAGGTTGCCATAAAGAGCCGCGAACCCGAAGTCTTTACGGGGTCAAAACATGGAACGCGCATTGAAGTTACCAAGCTAAGAGAGGATTGGACTCGGGCGAAAGTTCGAGCCCTACACCGCGCGGTCGTCTCCCTGTGCTCGCCTTTTGACACGCCAAGCGATTTCAAAGTGACATTTTCGATATCCCCACAGGATGATTGGCTCGAAGGCTTGCTGAACGTGAGCAACGTTCTTGAGGATGCGCTGTATCGCGCCTCTGGCTGGATTGAAGGTTCTCAGGTAGTCTATGACTATCGCTTTGTTCCATTCGAGGCGATGCGCAACGTGCTTGAAGGGCGTACTGAGCAAGGTCTCTCGCACAGGCTCGTTAAGAAGGTTGGAAGACACCCAGAACCTCTTGACCTCAGCCCCTACAAAATCGGCCGTGTAGGATTTCAGTTCCACATTTTCGATCGGGAGCCGCGTATCCTTGACTTGGCGACGAGCGACAAGAAAGGACTAAAGGAATACTTGGACCAAAATGGTGGAGTTCGAATCTACCGCGACGGGATTCGCGTTTTCGACTTCGGTGAACCAGGGAATGATTGGCTCAACTTAGGTGGCCGTCGTGTTAACAAACCAACGGTGCGCGTGAGCAATAACCAAATTATCGGCGCGTTGATGTTAAAGGGGGCGCAGAGCGGGGACCTGATTGAGAAAACGAATCGTGAGGGGTTCATCGAGAACTCGGCTTATGAAGCCTTACGTGATGCTGTCACGTTTGCTTTGGCTCAGATTGAAGCCGAACGCCAGAAGGACCAGAAACTTGTTCGCCTCCACTACTCGCGCCAAGGGCCGAACCGGCCAGTGCTTGATGAGATTACGGATTTGCGTGAAGCCTTGGACAGGCGCGGGCTACTTCCGGAATTTGCAGATCATCTTGCGCGAATCGAGAAGCAATACTCGGAGGTTCAGGAAACTATGCTGGCCGCCGCCGCACCGGGCCTGACCTTCGCGGCGGTAATTCATCAAGCTGAAAAGGTAATTAAGGAACTGGTCCAAGCTGTAGAAACCGACGCTGACCGGCGGCGCATTCGTAACCTGGTTAATCAGATCGCGCAGATGATGGACGGTCTCACGTTTCTGGTTCGCAAATCCGGCATGTCTCGCGAACGTGCGAGCGTCCTGATTCAGCAGGCATGCTTCAATAACGAACTTCGGTTCAGGGCTCATCGTGTAGTGCTTGTCAACGGGCTCGAACATGGAGACCGCGACTTCATCGTGAAATGTGTTCGCCGGCTGATTGTCGCAACACTGATGAACTTTCTCGATAATTCGATTTATTGGCTTGATAGCACGGGCCAGTCGGACAAACGAATCTACGTCGGAACCTCTTTCGAGTTGGACGACCGCCCGAGCCTTGTAGTCGCGGATAACGGGCCCGGGTTTCGCGACGATGTTGACGCTGTGACGCAGCCTTTCTTTTCGCGAAAGCCGGAGGGCATGGGTTTAGGTTTGTACATCGCGAACGAGGTCGCAAAACAACACCAAGGTGCGCGCCTTGTTTTCCCGAGCAGGGGAGATGTGAGATTGCCACGGGAGTTTACGGGGGCAATCGTCGCTCTTCAATTCCCTGCAGCCGTATGAAGGCCCTTCAAACATACAAAATCTGTATTATTGACGATGAGCTTACCGAATTCCTGCCTTTGATCTATGCGCTAAGCAAGCTTCGCTTGAGCTACATCCACATTGCCGGGGATCGGATGGAAGACCTCCCGGGCAAACTTTCCGGGCTGCGACTCGTGTTCCTTGACATGCACTTGGGAACAGCCGGTGACGAGGCGCAAATCACGGCTCATACTGCAAACGTGTTTGGCAATGTGGTATCCGCGACCGACGGCCCTGTTCTCGTGGTCGTATGGACGAAACATGCGGACTACATTCAAGCGTTTCGCGAGCGCCTCTATCAAGCGTTCCCTGAATTCAAAACCAAGCTTCTTTTCACTCGGATGGATAAGCCAGCGGCATTATCTGTAGACCCAAATATCACTTGGCCTGAGATTGCGGCTCGATATCGTGATTTGGTCCCCGATTTGCATGAGAAAATCGGTGCCGCGATAAAATTCTTTTATCCGCTGGAACTTTTGTGGCGCTGGGAACAACTGGTTCACGATGCGGCGACAGCCACGACAAGCGCCGTCGCAGAGCAAGCGAGCGCCCGATGCAAGTCCGAGGAATGCGATGAGGAGACCCGTGAAGCGGAAGCGCTTCTGCGCGGACTATCTGAGATCATGTGCGTACTGGCCCAAGCCGAGGGCGAGCAAAACCTAACGGGGAATACCGCATTTCTTGATCTTGTCGCTGTACTTAACACTTTGCACCGGGATCGTCTTGAGCACCAGGCAGGTGCAGACGATGAGAAGTTAGGGGACAGATTGCTCGCGCACGCAGCGGCAGAACCCTCGGCCACGGAGAAGATTAAGATCAATTCGATGCTCTACATCGCTAAGTGCCGCCATGAGGACCGGCGCATTGAGCCGGGGGCTCTACTGAGGATAACGGACGGACCCGGATTTTCCGCCGAGTTTGGTTGTGCTCTTGAGCCCCTATTTAGTGACTGCTTGAACGTTCCGCAAAAGGGCGTCAATCGAGTGCTTTCTGAACTTCGCTCAAAAAAAATTGACGAGAAAAGACGGACCGAATGGGAAGACAAATTGAAGGAGGAACAACAAAAGTGTGCACATACGAGAGCAGAATGGTTTCTGCAATGTGTGCCGGTCCTTTTGGATGTTTCACCGTCTTGCGATTACTCTCAACGCACTGTCCATTTGTCGCGCTTAATGGCTGGAGTCCTCATTCCTTCTCGCGCAGGAATTGAGCATAAGGCGCGGAGTGACGAATCAGCGTTTCGGTCGCTGCCTGATATCATTGTACCCGGTCTCGACGGAGTATGGACGCCGGTGTTTTGTAGCAGGCTCATTCTGTCTCACAACCCCGATGCAGACCTGCGTTCCGCGACCGCTGTGTGTCGGTTGCGCGAGCCCCTGTTATCTGATCTGCGGAACTGGGCCGCTTCGCACAGTGCTCGCATCGGGTATGTCAAACTGTAGAGCGGATGGCAGCGATTGTCCGCCTTACTTCGTCCACAATTCTATGTGTCGATAATTGACATTCCCACACTGTAATTGATCTCCAGCCTATTTTCCGCAGCGCTCGCTGATGGATTTTGTCGCGTGCCGCATTCCCATTCAGCTTCTCCAGCCAGAACTCCCGTCGGTTTGTCGGCGTCGTGCAATTCTTGCATCCTTTGTGGCGATGCCAGAAGCAGCCGTGGACGAAGATCACGGTTTTGTATTTTGGCAGGACGATGTCGGGGCGGACGTAAAAGGCGACGTCGGAGTTTCGAGTTTTGAGTTTTGGGTTTTGGGTTCTCAGTTTTGAGTTCTGAGTTTGGAGTTTGGAGTTTGGATTGTGAGGGACAGGAATGCGGACGTGGAGGCGAAAGCGGTAACCCATCCGATGCAGCAGGCGCCGGACGATGAGCTCCGGGGATGTATTTTTCCCGCGGATTCGGCTCATATTCCAACTGCGCCGCTCCGTGCTCAGTCTATCCTGGCCCTTCACGACGCGACTTTAACGCAGAGACGCGGAGGCGCAAAGGCGCAAACTTTTAGGGCGAGCGAATCGTGGTTGCATTCTGTTGTTTCGGGATGGTCATACTTTCCAAGTGATCGCACGTGACACAGGCCAGATTGCTTACTCGGATAGAATCTGCATCCCGCCCTCGGTTACACCTTCGGCAATTCCCGCATCAGTTATCCGGAAAAGCCAGGCATGGCGTGATCAAAATGGGCGACCATGGCAAGCGATTCATCTGCGTCCTGTCGCACACGACTGCGAAATCTTCATCACGCTGCGCTTTTGCGGTGATGCACTTTTCTCCGCCGAGTTTTGTGCAAATATCTTTGCTGAGGGCTTCGATTGGCATGACTGGACCGTGGCTAAAGAGCTGGAAAGGAAGGAATACCACGACCGTCTTTTACGCCAGTGGGTTGGACCGCAAACCACATTTGATTGGGGGGAGGTCTGGTCAAATTATGACCCCAAAGGGGGCTTCAGCACGTTCGGCGTGACTTATCGCCAGTCTTAACAGAAAATCGTCGCCCTTAAGCAGCAACCTGCGAATGCAGAAGTTTCCAACGGTTTGTTGGCGTCGTGCAATTCTTGCAGCCCTTATGCCGATGCCAGAAGCAGCCGTGGACGAAGATGACGGTTTTGTATTTCGGCAGGACGATGTCGGGTTTGCCGGGGAGGTTTTTGACGTGAAGACGAAAACGATAGCCCATCCGATGGAGTAAGCGACGCACAATGAGTTCCGGATTCGTGTTTTTGGCACGGATGCGGCTCATGTTCCAACCTGCGCCGTTCGGGTGTCAGTCTGTCGCGCACGGGTGGGAAATTTAACGCAAAGGCGCCAATGCGCAAAGAGGCAAGACTGCTCTTGACGCTCGCCCCCTCCCTCGGGCTGCGGAGACGAAGTCTCTCGGGCGCAGCAGAAACCCAGGATGAGGGACAAACCAGTAAGACCGTCCGCCCTTCGTTCTCTCCGTTGCCTTCTGTAAGAAACTTCCCCCGATGTTTCAAAATTTCTTCGTTTTGCCCTTTGAATTCTGCACCGAAACGTGCTATACATATTGGATGTAAATCAGCCAAAGCTGGCCACCGGCAGACAGCCCTTGGCCAGCTAGGAAAGGGTAACCCGATGAAGGACCATGCCCGCCACGTTCTAGGCTCCACCCAGAGCCGTCACACTCCTTTACGCGTTAACGCCACCCCGGCCCGGCGCTTTGAGACGGTTTCGGAAAAATCCGTACAAAATCCGTACAAATCCGACCATTTTCGCATATGTGAATTTTTTAATGCTTCGGCATCAACCACTTACAACTTTAACGCGTTAAAGTGTACGGATTTTCCTGTTGCCAGGCTGGTAGGACGTCGCTCCGCCGACCTCCGTCTTGGGGCGGGGCGACCTCCGTCGAGCCCGCGACGTGGACCCGGCGTCTCCTCTCCCTCGGGGAGAGGGCTAGGGTCACGGACAACCTGGTACATTTCGGTGCGAGCCACCCCTCTCGCAACAGAAGTTTCAATACTGTATAAAACGAGATAAAATGAGACATTTCCCAAAACCAACAAATCTGACCCGTTGCGCCCCAGGCACTTGCGACGCCGCCCCTCCACCCCGTCTCATTTTCCGGGTGTCAGGTAGGGCGGGTTGTCCCAGCACGCCGTCCTTCGCGGCCTTCGTGGCCTTTTGTAAAACGCTTTCCTGTATTCCCGTCTTCGGAGATCCGAAAACTGGTACAAAACTAGTACGTTTGTTGTACAAAAAGGTGGGGGGTCGTACAACTTTTTAAAAACCGAATGGAAATGCCAGGGGGGGTGTTCATTTTTCGGGCGACGACCGATCGCACCCTGAATGTTCTTTGACAAGTTAACGGTAGGGCCGCGCTCCGCGCCCGACATTGGTTCAAGATAGCCGAACGGGCTTTCTTCTGATGCGGTATGGGATGGAGTCTTCCTTGATGTGGAAGCCGATTTCCGGTTTCGACGGCTCAGAGGGCGGTGCCAGCAGCGGTTGAAGCTTCTCATAAATGTCGCGCAGAGCGCCGTCATGAAGGAGCAAATCTTTTTCGATCTCTGCCAGGCGTTTGAGGATGACTGCGTTGGCGGTCAGTTCTTCCCGCATTTTGACAAATGCGCGAATCACGTAAACGCTCATCGCCACGGCCCGCGGGCTGTTCAGGATGTTCGCCGCTTGCAAAGCGCCATGCTCGGTAAACACGAAGGGCAAATATCGGACGTTGCGTTTCGATGCGGTTGCAAATTGCAACCGCATGGTCTGCCCTGTACTCAAACCGGCCCATTCCTCGGCGGTAAGTTGAAACGCAAAATCCTTCGGAAAACGGTCAAGATTCCGACGTAGTTGCTGATTCAATCGCTTGGTGGAGACCCCATACAGGCTGGCTAGCTGAGAATCCAGAATGACACGCTGCCCGCGAAGAGTATGGATTAAGCTTTTAATGCTCTCCGCGTTGCCAGATGTAACGTTTTTCCGCTTCATCGAGTCGCTGTGACGGCCATGCTATCAATTCCTTCAGTTTGCACCGAGCAAAATGTGGGGTATGCGGCGCAATGACGGACGTCGGCGGAGCGGCGTCCCTACCGTTATGCAACGAGTTGGGCGTCTTCGCATTCGCGGAGGCGTTTGGAGAGGAATTCGCGTTCGGATTTGACTTCGATAAATTCCAGGGCTTTGCGGAAGTGTTGCGCGGCGGCGTCAAAATCCCTGAGCTGCAGTTCGAATTCGCCGAGGACGGCGTAGAGGAGGTAGTAGGCGTCCAGGGCCTTGCGGTTGCAGATGGATTCGACGGCTTCGATGCCGGCGCGGGGGCCGCCGACTTTGGCCAGAGCCACGGCGCGGTTCAACGCGATGACGGGTGAACTATCGAGTTGGACGAGTTGGTCGTAGAGGCCGAGAATCTGGCGCCAGTCGGTGGACTCATAATCCTGTGCCGCACAATGGCAGGCGGCGATGCCGGCCTGGAGGTGATATTCGCTGATCGCGTTGCCGGCGGCGGATTGGGCGAGGTGAAAGATGCCGCGAGCGATCATGCGCTGGTCCCAGGTTGCGCGGTCCTGTTCTTTCAAGCGGAGGAGGTTGCCGTCGGTATCGACGCGGGAACGGAGCCGCGCGGCGTTCAGGCACATGAGCGCCACGAGGGCGTGGGTGCGCGGCTGGTTGCCGGCGGGATGTTCTGCGAGCTGCGTGCCGAGGCGGATCGCTTCGTGGCAAAGTTCTTCGCGGATCAGGCTCTCGCCGCTGGAGGCTTTGTATCCTTCGTTGAAAAGCAGGTAGAGAGTTTGCAGGACGCCGTCGAGTCGCGCGGAAAGTTCTTCACCGGCGGGAATCTCGAAGGGAATTTTCAGTTCGCGGACCTTTTGGCGGGCGCGCACGAGGCGCTTTGCGACCGCGGCTTCGGTGGAGAGAAAGGCTTTCGCAATTTCAATGGTGCCGAAACCGCAAAGGGTCTTGAGCGCGAGCGCGGTCTGGTCTTCGTGCGCGATCTGCGGATGGCAGCAGGTGAACATGAGGCGCAGGCGATCGTCCTTGATCTCGGTCTCGAATTGCGCGGCGTGCTGGCCGGACTCTTCGGGCCATTGCTCGAAGGTGGCGATGATCTGCGGTTGTTTGTCGTGGAAGACTTTTTCGCGCCGGATCAAATCGAGCGCGAGGTTTTTGGCGGTCTGCGTGAGCCAGGCGGCGGGGTTCTTCGGAATGCCGTAGTAGGGCCAGGTCTTGAGCGCGCGAACCATGGCTTCCTGGACGACGTCTTCGGCCAATTGCAAGCGCTCGATGCCGAAGATGCTCGTGAGGACGGAGACGAGCTTGCCCGCCTCGGCGCGAAAAAGGTGATCGGCGAGGCGGGAAATGTCGCCCGCCGAAGCGGGCGGCGTTTCCTGTTGGACGGCGTCCACGGGTCAGGCGGTGGCGCCGGCGAGTTGGTCCTTGCGCGCGGCGATCTCCATCGAGCGGGCGCGGACGGTGCACATCTCGGCGACGGGGCGGACTTCAACCTGGCAACCGTATTCGAGGCCGGGGCACTGTTGCGCGATGGCGATGGCTTCGGCTTCGTCGGCAACGCGAAGATAAAAGTAACCGCCCACGGCTTCCTTGGATTCGGCGAACGGACCGTCGGCGACGGTGCGGCCCTTCTTGCCGGAAACGACCTTGCCTTCGTTCTGCAGGGGATGGCCGGAGAGGGCTTTGCCTTCCTGGGTGAGCCGTTGGAACCACGCGGCCCAATCGGCGACGACTTTCTGAAGTTGTTCGGGGGAGAGGCCTTTGTCCCAATTGTTGCCGCGGAAGAGGATGAGGTAATCGACTTTTTCTGTGTTCATAGCTTTGGGATTATTGACGTTTGGTTAAGCGGTGGCGAGAGCGAGTTGCTCGCGCACGCGTTGGAAACACGGGCATTCCTCGAGCACGGGACGGACTTCAATGGTGACGCCATAATCGACCATGGGGGCCGAGCTTGCGATGGCGACGGCTTCGTCCAGAGAGTCCGCTTCGATTTGCAGGAAACCGCCGACGGCTTCCTTGGATTCGGCGAACGGGCCGTCGGATACGGTGCGGCCGTTCTTTCCGGAGACTACTTTATTTTCGGGCCCAAGCGGCTGGCCGCCCTTGACCTTGCCCTGGTCCTTGAGTCCTTCGAACCATGCCATTATGCGATCCATCCTTTGTTGAAGTTCGTCGCGAGAGACTCCCCGGTCCCAATGCGGGCCGCGGAACAGCAGCATGTATTCAGAGGTCGAATTCGGTGTGGTCATATTTGCCTTTCTACGATTTTTGTTTCACTTCAATGATACGACGAACGGGAAGGCGGGCCGAGGACATTGATTTTTGGGGCTTTGGAGGGGTCAGGCCGCCAGTTCCAGGAATCGCTTGCCCATGAGCGGGCCTTTGCCTTCGTCTTCGTGCTTGAAGAAAACGAAGGCGTCGCTCCAGTTCTGGCCTCGCACGCGGTCGACCCAGGCCTTGAGTTCCGGATCGCCGTAATCAGGGCGGCGCAGGCGCAGGTATCCCCAGGGGGCGGTGGCGACGAAGGGAACCTCGACGCCATCCTCGGCTTCGGCGATGCAAAGGGCCGCCTGGTGCTCGCGCAGGAGCGTGAGGGTCTCGTCGTCGAACCAGGATGCGTGGCGGAATTCGACGGCGACGCGACGGTGCGGCGGGAGGATTTTTAGAAATTCCCGCAACCGGGGGGCATCCTTCTGTAAATGCGGCGGCAATTGAAACAGCAGCGGACCGAGACGTTCGTTGAGCACGTCGGCCACTCTTAGAAAATAGGAGACCGGGTCCTCCACGTCCTTGAGACGTTTGATGTGGGTGATCTGCTGGGGGGCCTTGAGCACGAACTTGAAATCGGCGGGAACCTCGTTGGCCCAGCCCTCCAGCATTGCGGGCTTGGGCATGCGATAAAAAGTGTTGTTGATTTCGACGGAGCGAAAACGCTCGCCGTAAAAATGGAGCATCTGCTTGTCCGGCAGGTCCTCAGGATAGAAGGGGCCCTTCCATTCCTTGTAGGAGTACCCGCTCGTGCCGACGTAGAGGTTCATATCCCGGTGAAGTGTGGTATCGGATTGCCGCGCTGTCTAGGAAGGCTTGGCAATTACTGAATCGAACCATTGGGCGAGTGTGTCGAGCAGTTCGCTCATGATTTCGGAATCTTTGCGCCCGGTGCGTGCGGGCGCGTGGAAGGAGTGATCAGCGTCCCGAAATAATTTCAGGGTCGCACGGGGACCAAGTTGTTGGCAGACCGTTTCCACGAGGGGTAAGTGGGCGAGGTCATCGCGTGTTCCCTGGAGGAACAGCATCGGGATTTGGACATCGAAAAGATGCTTTGCCCGCTCGGTGGAGGGCTGACCGGCCGGATGAAGAGGGAAGCCGAGGAAAACGAGACCGCGGACTCCGGGCAACGGTAATGCGGCTTGCGCCTGTGAAGTCATGCGGCCTCCAAAGGATTTGCCGCCCGCGAAAAGTGCGAGCTGAGGAACCAGACGTGATGCTTCGAGCACCGCGGCGCGAACCGTTGCATGGGCAACTTTGGGAGAGTCGGGACGTTTCGAGCGCTGCTCCATGTACGGAAATTGATAGCGCAACGTGGCGATGCCGCGGTCGGCCAGGCCGTTTGCGACAGCGGTCATGAACGGATGTGTCATACCGGCGCCGGCGCCGTGTGCCAGCACATAACACGCCCGCGCTTCGGACGGCGCCTGGAGAAGGCCGGACACGCGCTGGGTATCGTTCAGCGCGATCGTGACTGGTTGTGGCGATGCCGAACTCATCAAATAGGAGTCACGTTTGCATGAGATGTTGCGAGCAGCCAGCAGGTTTTGGCAAACTGAGAATGGGTCGTGAGTAACAACTCCAATGCCCGCGCGCACATCTCAGATTGCCCAGGTCGGCAAGCGGAAGGTTGAACTTTCGAATTTGCAGAAGGTTCTCTATCCGGACGACCACATCGTCAAGGCGCAACTGATCGAGTTTTACTTCAAGCTCGCGCCGACGATTCTCGCCCATCTGAAGGGCCGGCCGCTTTCGGTGGTGCGTTATCCGGATGGGATTGGCGGTGAATCATTTTTCCAGAAGGACCGCCCCAAGTGGGCGCCAGAGTGGATTGAGCATGTTGTCCTCGGCGAGGAGAAGAAGGATTACGTGATCGCGAGTGAAGCGGCGTCGCTGGTCTGGCTGGCGAACCTGGCGTGCATCGAATTGCACCAGATGCATTCGCGAGCGCCGCACTTCGACAAACCCGATTACATTGTTTACGACCTCGATCCGCCGGAGAGCTTTGCCTTTCCGCAGGTGGCGGAACTGGCAGTGGAATTCAAGGAGCACCTCGAGGGTTTTGGGTATCATGTTTTCGTCAAGACGACTGGCCGCAAGGGCCTGCACATCGTGACGCCGGTCGAACCGAGATGGGAATTTCACCAGTTGTTTGAAGTTGCGAAGGCGGTCGCGCAGCCGTTCGTGGAAGCGCACGCGTCGTCGATGACGTTGCAGATCAAGAAGGAGCATCGCGGAGGCAAGGTGCTGCTGGATATTTATCGCAACCGACAATCGCAAACGATCGTTGGCGCGTACAGCCTGCGCGGGCTCCCCGGCGCGCCGGTCTCGACGCCGCTGCAATGGGAGGAATTGGAATCGGTGGAAACTTCAAAGTCATTCAACCTGCAGAGCGTGCCAGAGCGCGTGCTGGAAAAGGGCGACCCGTGGGAGGCGATCGCCGCGTACGCGACGCCGATTCATACGGAACAGAAAGCGGGCAGGGCTGCGAAGAAGAAATTGAAGCCAGCGAGAACTTACAAAACGCCAGAGCAGTTGGAGGGCTACTCGGAAAAGAGGAGCTTCAACAAGACGCCGGAGCCGCGTCCGGCGGAGATAGTTGGAGGGGGCCGCGCGTTCGTGGTCCACAGGCATCACGCGTCGCGACTGCACTATGATTTGCGGTTGGAGCGGAACGGCGTTCTGAAATCGTGGGCGGTTCCGAAAGGGCTGCCGCCGCGTCCCGGTATTAAGCGGCTCGCGGTAAACGTAGAGGATCACCCGCTGGAGTACGTGAATTTCGAAGGCGCGATTCCGAAAGGCGAATACGGCGGGGGGATGATGTGGAAATTTGCGCAAGGCCGCTACCAAACCACCAAAGAGAAGGAGGATGGGTTCTACTTTCGGTTGCAGTCCCGCGAACTGAACGCGGAATACCGCGTGCATCGCACAAAGGAAAACCAGTGGCTGCTCGAACGCGTGGACAGCCCGCAGATCGACTGGTTGCGCGACCGTATCGAACCGATGTTTGCGCGGGCTGCGGACAAGCCGCCCGCCTCGGGAGATTACGTTTACGAGGTCAAGTGGGACGGCATTCGCGCCATGATTTCCCTCGACGAGGGACAGGTGAGAATTCGGGGGCGGAACGGATTGGATTTCACGAAGCAGTTTCCTGAATTGCAGATTCCCGAACAGGCGTTTCGCGCCACTTCAGCGTTGTTCGATGGCGAAATCGTCTGCCTTGAGGCCGACGGAAGACCGAACTTCGCTAACGTGATTCACCGAATGCAGCAAAAGAGCGAAGGGGCGATTGAGCGGATGAAAAGTAAACACCCAGCGGTGTGCTATGTGTTTGATTGCCTTTATTTGGATGGCCGACCGATTGTCAATGAACCGCTGATGCGCCGGCGCGAGTGGCTGCAGGATGTGATTCGAAAGAATTCCACGTATCGTGTGAGCGAAGCTGTCGAAGACGGAGCGACTTTCATTGAGGCTGTGAAGCAGTTGGGACTCGAGGGTGTCATGGCCAAGCAGCGCAACAGCCCGTATGTGCCCGGAAAGAGGAACGACTCGTGGCTGAAGATTAAAGGGCGGCAGACCGCGGAGTGCTCGATCATTGGTTACACACGCGGAAAAGGGGATCGGGCTGCGCACTTCGGCGCGCTGCATCTGGCGCAGGTCGATGGCGACAAACTGAAGTATGTGGGAAAGGTCGGCTCGGGATTCAATGATCAGTCAATCAAGGCGGTTTGGGCCGAGTTGCAAAGACTGACGCCCATCAAACGACCCGTTAAGGAGAAACCCCTCGACGACGCGCAATCGGTGTGGGTGGAAGGAAAGTTAAAGTGCGAAGTGGAATTTGCGTCGGTGACCGAAGACGGCATGCTGCGGGAAGCAGTGTTTTTGAGGCTCCGGCCGGATTTGGGTCTTCCCGAATAGTGTTGCCCTGTGAGCGCTGGCGTTAGGGAGCACTGGATATAATTGTCGTTGCAATCCCGCGCTCTGGCAGGTTTCATGCTCAATGTGCCATCTATGACCGTAACCTTAACAACGGGATGAGTTATGAGATCGATATGGAAAGGTCACATTCGTTTCTCCCTG
>Ga0075428_100004405_pt1 | contig 15544 bp, 11 predicted proteins | sample RhiMetdeltSRZDD2_FD_75291 | JGI IMG/M metagenome (GOLD analysis project Ga0075428, IMG submission 75291) | Populus rhizosphere microbial communities from Tennessee, USA - Rhizosphere MetaG P. deltoides SRZDD2 | ecosystem: Host-associated > Plants > Roots > Rhizosphere > Soil | place: USA... | reverse complement strand
ATTCCCCGCCGCCGCGACGACGAGCTTGCCCGGGCCGACCAGCGCATCGATCCCCGTCTCGAGGGGTGTCGAGCCATCATGAGGCCCGAATTGGTTTCCAAGCGAGAGGTTCACCACCGCGGGCTTGCCTTCGCTCTCGGCGCGCTCGAACACGTACGAGACCGCATCGAGAATGTTCGTGTCCCGAGACAGGTCCACCGCCACCACGACCAGCTCCGCCTCCGGCGCCAACCCGATCAGGCGATAGCGGAGACTGTCCACTTTGGATGCGCTTCCGTCCCCGGCTGCAATGCCGGCCACGTGGGTTCCGTGCCCGATCGAATCCCACGCTCGCGGGTTGGATAGGAGCGCACTGGCGGGCCATTCGGATCCGTAACCAAAGCTGGACGGCGTTCCCGTGCTGTCGTTTTGATCCCAGTATGCGGAGATGCGTGTCGTGCCATCGGGGTTCCGAAAGTCGTCGTGGGTGACATCCACCCCGCTGTCCACGATGCCCAGGATCACGCCGCTTCCGGTGTGCCCGGTCCACGAACCGTCGGGGTCGCGCGTGCGCAAGAAACGGGCATGCACGGAATCCACGGAGGCGTCGAGCAGAAATCCCATGGGGCGCGCCAGCATCACTGCGTCGAGCCCCGGCACTCGCGCCAATGCGTCGAGCCGTCGGTTCGGAACGCGCGCGGTGAGCACCCGTCCCGCGCGTCCTCGAATCCTCACCTCGAGGGCACGGAGGGCGGCTTCATCGGGAGTACCGAGCAGAAAGACATCTATCCACGCCGCACGTCCTAGGGCGACGCGTTGAGACTCCACGCGGGGGGCCTTGAGCCATGGGTCCATGCGGACCGGCGTGGGCGTCGCCGCAGTTACGAGGGCGCCGGCCAGGATAGCGGCCACTGTCCCGACTCGAATGATCACGCGCCGTCCTGTCCGTAGCGTTGTTTCCAGCGCACGAGGAGCTGGAGCGCTTCGAGTGGGGTGAGTCCATCCGGTTCTAGATGGGCGAGCTCCTTGAGCAAATCCCCACCCGCCGGCTCAAACAGGGTGAGCTGGGCACCTTGGCGGACCGGAGCTTCATGGTCGCGCTCAAGCGTCTCGAGGATCGCACGCGCACGATCGACTACAGCCGCCGGCAACCCGGCGAGCTCGGCCACGTGAATGCCGTAGCTGCGATCGGCCGCGCCCTCGACGATTTGCCGCAGAAAAATCACCTTCCCGTTCCACTCCTTCACCAGAACGGTGAGGTTGATGGCGCGAGACAATTGATCCGGAAGAGCGGTCAGCTCGTGATAATGGGTGGCGAACAAGGTGCGCGGATGACCCTCCCGCCGTTCGTGCAAATGTTCGGTCACCGCCCAGGCAATGCTGAGACCATCGTACGTGCTCGTCCCACGCCCGATCTCATCCAGAAGCACAAGGCTCCTTCCGGTGGCACGGTCCAGAATGGTGGCCGTCTCCTCCATCTCCACCATGAACGTGGATCGCCCGCGCGCGATGTTGTCCGAAGCGCCGACCCGCGTGAACACGCGATCGACGATGCCGATCCGGGCCCGGGTGGCGGGAACGAAGGACCCCATCTGGCTCATGATGGCGAGGAGACCGATTTGTCGAAGGTAGGTTGATTTTCCCGCCATGTTCGGGCCGGTGATGACCGCGATCTGGCGCGCGCGCGCGTCGAGATCGAGATCGTTTGGCACGAACTCACCCGAAGGCAAGAGACGTTCGAGCACGGGATGGCGCGAACCCGTGAACGAAAGCACCGGTTCGTCCACCATCTCCGGTCGCTCGTATCGGTTCTCCCGCGCGGCAAGGGCGAGCGACAAGAGCGCGTCGGCCTCCCCCACTACGTCCGCGACGGCTTGAATGGCCGAGGCCTGGACGATCACCTCCGCAATCAATTCACCGAAGAGCTGCCGTTCGAGAGCGATCCGCCGCTCCTCTGCGCCCAGGATTTTTTCCTCGGCTTCCTTGAGCTCCACCGTCGCGTAGCGCTCTGCGTTCACCAGGGTTTGTTTCCGCAGGAAACGATCCGGAATCTTGTTGCGTTGGGCAGCGCTCACTTCCAAGTAATACCCAAACACTTTGTTGTAACCCACTCGCAGGCTTGGAATGCCGGTGCGCTCACGCTCATCCTCCTGGATGCGCGCCATCCATTCCTTCCCCCCTCGAGCGAGCGAAGTGAGCTCGTCCAGGGCCGCATTCCAACCCTCACGAAAAACGCCCCCCGCTCCCAGCATGGGGGATGGACTCTCCACGAGCGCGGCGTCGAGCCGTTTGCCCAAGGGCGAGACATCCGGAAAGCGCTGGGTCAGCTGCTGGAAGATCGAACTCCGAAGCCAACCAAGCCGCTCGGCCAGGACCGGGGTGGCCAGGCTTCCATCCGCGAGCGCGCGAACGTCCCGTGGGCCGGCGCGGCCGGTCGCGCATTTACCGAGGAGCCGTTCCAGATCGCGAAATCGTCCCAGCGCCTCGGCGAGGAGCGCACACTCTTCCGAGCGCGCGAGAAGCTCCGCGATCGCGTCATGTCGCTCCCCAATCCGGTCGCGAGCGAGAAGCGGTCGTTCGAGCCAGGCACGGAGCCGCCGTGCGCCGAGGCTGGTCACCGTGCGATCCAACACGTTGAGGAGCGAGGTGCGATCATCGTCCTCCTGGATAGAGCCGAAGAGCTCGAGGTTCCGCCGGGTGACGGTGTCGAGCACCATGACGTCTCCCGCGCCGAAGCGACGGGCCAGGACGAGATGCCGAAGTGGGCCGCCTTGCACTTCATGCAAGTAGCGGAGGAGGGCGCCTCCCGCAGCCAACGCAGGTTCCAGGTCGAGCACGGTTTCCCGTTCCAGTCCGTCGCGGCCAAACTGACCCAGGAGAAGCTCCCGTCCCGATGCCGTGTCGAACCAGGCATCTGGCCGGCGCAGGCCTGCGGGCATGCTGCTTGTTCCCGCGCTCTCGGCCATGATCCACTCCGCAATCGGTAGAGACTCGACCGCGTCTCGCCACGTATGGAGACTCAGGTCCTCGAGCAAAAAGGCGCCCGTGCTCATATCCGCCGCGGCAAACCCGATCGTGTCGCCGGTGGGATAGAGGGCGGCCACGTAGTTGTTGCGTCCCTCGACGAGGAGGGCATCGGACAGCGCGGTTCCCGCGGTCACGACCTGGGTGACATCCCGCGCGACCAGTCCCTTGGCCTGAGCGGGATCCTCGATTTGGTCGCAAACCGCGACGCGATGTCCACGCCGCACGAGTCGGGCGATGTATCCGTCCACCGCGTGGTGCGGTACGCCCGCCATCGGCACCGGATCGACCTTCCCTTTGTCGCGGGTGGTCAGGGTGAGGCCCAGCTCCCGAGCCGCCATCTCGGCGTCCTCGAAGAACATCTCGTAGAAGTCGCCCATGCGAAAGAGAAGCACGGCGTCGCGTGCCTTCTCCTTCATGCTCAGGTACTGCCGCATCATGGGCGTTTCACGGCTTTTCACTGTCCGCTCGCCTCCGGGGATAAGCTGAATCCCACGCCCAAAACGGTGCCCAGAGAATCTCCAAGCGCTTCGGCGCGAGCCCGCGGCAAACCGGTCCCCACCAGAACCCGGTGCAATCCGCTTTCCGTGTGCACGACGCGCACCGAAGCAATGTGCCGCTGTTCGAGCGCACGGGCAAAACTTTGTGCGTTGGCAGGATCGGCGAACGCGCCCAGCTGCACGCTGTACGTTTGCGGGCGCGGTCCAATGATCACCGCCGAAGGCGACGCGGCGGCTTCCGGAGTGACGACGTCCAAACGGCTGAGCGCAATCGGCGCCTCGTACGCATCCGGCCGCTCGGCGAGCAGTTCCTTGTAGAGACCCACCGCCCCCGCGGCATCGTTCGTGTGCTCGAGGCATTCCGCTTCGGCGAGCAATGCCGCCGGCCACCAGTTACCCTCCGAACCGTCCTCGCGAATTTTCCGGAAGGCATCGCGCGCCGATGTCCAGTTCTCGCCCGCGCGATAGGAATTTCCCTGGATGAAGAGCGCTCGATCGTGAATGGCGCGGTTCTTGGAATGTTCCGCGCGCCCCAGGGCCGCTTGCGCCACTTCAATATCGCCGAGCGCGGTGGCGGCGAGGCCCTCCCACAAGCTGGCTTCGTCGGTGCGACCCTCTTCGCGCGCCCTCTGAAATTCTCGCATTGCGACCGCGAAGTCCCCGCGCACGTAGGCAATTTGTCCCAGGGCGAGATGCGCGGAGCCTTGACGTTCCTGGTCGAGGCCGCGATCGAGAAGCGCGCGCAAGCGATCCTCGTAGTTCTCTCCGCTTTCTTCGAGGCCAGCACGCAAGAACTCGGCCTCCCGCCGCTCATCTTCGGGAAGCGCGCCACCCCCCGGCGCCAAGAGCGCGTCGAGCATGATCCGGGCCCCCGCTCGGTCTCCCGCGGCCAGGCGCCCGCGCGCTTCGGCCAGCGATGCGGCCCCACACCGGGACGGCAAGAGGCCGCAAACCAGGAGGAACACGGCGGCAACGATGGCGCGCCGTGCGGTCATAGCCCCTGGGGATCCAGGGCGTGGCACTCGGGACAGCGCCAGGAGGGCTGCTTCAGCGTGTAGCCGCAATGACGGCATCGGCTCCCCTCCCCGTCTTCAGGCAGGGATTGCAGCACGCGGTCGACGTGCGTAAGCGCGCCCTTGAGATCGTGGCGATCGAGCGCGATCTTGGCCAGGTGCCGGTACGCGCGCGGCTGATCCGGCGCCACCTCGAGCGCTTCCTGAATGAAGCTCTCCGCCTGGTCGAGCTCCCCCTTTCTGCGGTAGATCTCCGCCAGCGCCAGAAGCGCAGGAGCGGAGTTCTCCTTGGGCGCCTTCGCGAGTAGCTCCCGATAAAATGACACGACTTCCTCGAAGCGCCCCAGCTCGAAATACGCGCGCTCGAGCCGATCGAACACGAGGGGGGCGTGGTCGGGAGCGATATTGGCCAGGGCCCGCCAGCGTTCGACGGCGCGCTCGGTGTGCCCCTCGGCCTGATCCATGTCGCCAAGGGAGACGTACGCGAGAAGACAGCGGGAGTCGAGCTTGAGCGCCTCTTCCATTTGCCGGCGCGCTTCCCGTGCGTTGCCGGCGGCGAACTCCTGCTCGCCGACGAACCCGTGGTAACGGGCCAGGAGCGGTTTGCCACCCTCGCCCTCCAGCTTCGTGCGTTCCTCGACGATGCGGATCGCTCGCGACCAATCCTTGAGTGCTTCGGCCACCTGCTGCACGGCCCGGTAGGCGAAGCGGTTCTGGCGGTTGATTCGGAGAAGCCGCTCCGCGCTTTGCCCCGCTTCCTCGTAGCGGCCGGCGGCGAAGTAATCGCGAGTGAGGCTTTCCAGGATGCGGGCGCGATCCATGTCGGCCAGCTCGGCCCGAACCATCAAATCCCGGTGGATGGCGAGCGCTTTCTCGACGTCGCCGCTTTCGCGAAGCAGGTCGCCGAGACGGATATAGGCATCCAGGTTGGTCGAGTCGCCCTGCACCGCCTCCTTGAGCCGCCGCAGCGCTTCGCGGCGGTCCCCCCCGACGAGCGCGGACAGCCCCAGGGTGTAGGCGTCCTGCGGCACGCGTGCGACGCGGCGTTCGGCGCTGCGCTTGGTGCGAAGCAAGTACCAGCTGCCGAGCAGGATGGCCACGAGAACAATGAGGCCGACGCTCTCCATCCAGCTCATGCAGGTGTTTCCGTCCGGGTGGGAATCAAGAACCGGGGCGGAGCACTTCCGTCCCGATCGGGTTGGTTATCGAATCGGGATCGAGATCGCGCACCGGCATGTTGCGCAGATCGGTGAGCTCGCGAGTGAGCTCACGGTTGCGCCGTTTGAGCGCGGCCACCTCGGATTTTGCCGAGAGAACCTGGAAGAGCGACACGAAGAACCACACCAGGGCACCGAGGACGAAGCTGGCCAAAAGCGCTACGGGAAGCTCGACGTTGGGCAGCGAGGGCACGTTGGGATCGAGAAGGAAGATATTGACCTGTTGGCCGGAGTTGAGAAGCGCCACATAGAGAAGCGCGGCCACCACTACGATGGTGAAAAACGCCTTGATGAACCACATACCGCCTCCTAAGCCGCGCCTTGCGCGGCGGCCGGCTCGATCGGGTCTCCGAAGAGCGTCACCCCCCGGGTTTCCGTGACGCGCAACCGTTTCAGGGTTCCAATCCACTCCGGACGTCCCGGGAACACCGCGTTCTTGAACTCGCGGGTCTTACCCACCACGCGATGTTGATCCCGGGGGCTGGTTCCGTCTACCAGCACCTCCACCTCCTGCCCAACGAATCGCGCCGAACGTTCGTCGGTGATGCCGCGCTGGGTTTGAATCACGATGGCCAGTCTGCGCTGTTTTTCCTCGGTCGTCACGTCGTCGTCATAGCCGGCGGCCACCGTCCCCCGCCGCGGCGAGTACTTGAACAGGAAGGCGGAATCGTAACGGACTTCCTGGAGCGCGCGCACGGTGGCCTGGAAATCCTCTTCCGTCTCGCCCGGATACCCCACGATCATGTCCGTCGAGAGCGCCATCTGCGGCATGAGCTCCCGCGCCCGATCGACCAGCCGTTTGTAGATCGCCCAGGTGTACTCGCGATTCATGCTCGCCAGCACCCGGTCGCTTCCCGACTGAATCGGCAAATGCAGGTGGGGCATGATCCGGGGCTCTTCCGCCATGGCCACCAGGACGTCATCGGTCATGTAGCCCGGATGCGACGTCGTGAAGCGCACCCGCTCCAGCCCCGGAACCTGAGCGACGCGTCGCAAGCATTCCGCCAGGCCAAACTCACCGTCGCGATAGTGGTTCACGTTCTGGCCCAATAGCGTGATCTCGCGCACGCCGTGGGCCACGCACCAGGCCGCCTCGCTCAGGATCTGGCCGATGGGTTTGGAGCGCTCACGACCCCGAGTGAAGGGGACGATGCAGTAGTGACAGGAATTGTCGCAACCGCGAATGATGGTAATGAAAGTCTTGACGGAACCCGGGGCGAGTTCGGGCCGGTCTTCCATGGTGAAATCGGGGGCAAAGCCCACGTCCACTTGGGGGCGGCCGGTTTCCACGCGGGCGTTCAAGGCATCAAAAAACCGAGGATACGCACCCGATCCGATCACGAGATCCAGGAAGGGCGCCTTGGCGAGGAACTCACCGCCCAGGCGTTGGGCCATGCAGCCGGTTACGCCCAGAAGTCGCTCGTTGTCCCCGTTCTTGAGCCGCTTCAAGACGCCGAGCCGGCTCAGGACTTTGGATTCAGCGTGCTCACGAATGCTGCAGGTGTTAAGGAGGATGAGATCGGCGCCCTCGGGGGCGTCGACGAGCCGGAAGCCTTCTTCGAGCAGACGGCGTCCAAGCACGTCCGACTCGTTCAGGTTCATCTGGCAGCCGTAGGTCTCGAGATACGCCGTTTTCACCCCGAGACCCTCATCGAAAGCACCGTAGTGCCTACGACTCTTCGGATTCGTCCGAACGCTGGCGATCCAGGTGCTCTCCGATAGACGACGACCCGGACCCCGCATAGCGCTCGGAATAGGTCGTGGTGTTCTCTTCCACGTAGTCCTCGTCAACATCCTCGGCCGCGCCGGCGGGCGCGTTCTCGACCCCGAGCACGATGCGCTGGTTCGGTCCGTCCACCTTCGTGACCCGGAGCTTCATCACCTCGCCTTCCGCCTTGGTCTCACCGCCGAGCTGCGACAGAGGCACGAAACCTTCCACGTCGTTGCCCAGATCCACCACCACGCCGCGGTCGATGACGCGCACGACCTTGCCTTCCACCGCCGTACCGGGCGCATAGGTTTCGGACAGGCGCGGCCACGGGTTCTCCTGGGTTTGCTTGAGACCCAGGGAAATGCGGCGGTTGTCCTTGTCGATGTTGAGCACTTCGACTTCGATCACGTCACTCTTCTTAAGCACTTCCGAAGGATGGTTGACACGCCGGGTCCAGGACATATCGGAGATATGGACGAGCCCGTCGATGCCTTCCTCCAGCTCCACGAATGCGCCGAAGTTGGTCAGGTTCCGCACCTTTCCGGTGAAGCGGCTGCGAATGGGATATTTGAGCTCGAGGGTGTCCCAGGGATCGGTGCCGGTCTGCTTGAGGGAGAGGGAGATCTTCTCATTCTCCTTGTCCACCTTGAGCACCAAGCACTCGACTTCCTCGCCGATGGAGACGATCTTGGAGGGATGCTTCACGTGGCGGGTCCATGACATCTCGCCGATGTGGATGAGCCCCTCGACGCCGCGTTCCAGCTCCACGAACGCGCCGTAATCGGTGATCGACACCACACGGCCCTTGACCCGTGAACCGACCCGATACTTTTCTTCGACCTGCTCCCACGGATACGGGGTGAGCTGCTTGAGCCCGAGGCTGATGCGCTCGCGCTCGGGATCGAAGCTCAGCACCTTCACCATGACGCGATCGCCGATCGTGACTACCTCGGACGGATGATTGACGCGGCCCCACGACATGTCGGTGATGTGGAGTAAGCCGTCGATACCGCCCAGATCCACGAAGGCGCCGAAATCGGTGATGTTCTTGACCACGCCCTCGCGCACCTGATCCTTGGCCAGCTCCCCGAGAATCTTGCCCTTTTGCTGCGCGCGCTCTTCTTCGAGCACCACCCGGCGCGATATCACGATATTGCGACGGCGTTTGTTGAGCTTGATGATCTTGAACCGCATCACCTGGCCCAGGAGCTCGTCCACGTTCTGCACCTGGCGAAGGGCGATCTGGGATCCGGGAAGAAATGCTTCGACGCCGAAGAGATCCACCACCACCCCGCCCTTGATCTTTCGCAATAGACGTCCTTCCACGACCTCGTTCTGGTCGTAGGCGTCTTTGACCTTGTCCCAGACCTTCACGAAGTCGGCGCGCGTCTTGGACAGCTCGATCAAGCCGTCCTGGTTCTCCATTTTTTCAAGGAAGACGTCGATGATGTCGCCGACCTTGATCGCATCGGTGTCCGAGAACTCGCCCATCGAGATGACGCCTTCGGACTTGCCGCCGATATCCACCAGGACTTCCGTATCGTCGAGCCGCAACACCTTGCCGCGTACGATTTCGCCTTCGTCGAGGGTCTTCAGGGACTCTTCGATCATGGCCAGCATCTCCTGGGTGGCCGGATCCTCGAGGCCCATGTCCTCGTCGTCGCGATTCAGGATGATTACGGGTTTCTTGGCGATCGTCACGACCGCCTCTTCGGTCTTCGGCTCGACGTCTTCAGTCATGGAGTTCCTTCGGTCCGGGGGGGAACCCGGAGTACAGTGTCGCGATCGTCACCGCAAGGCATTTCCTTCCGGGATTCCGATCGTGGGTAGTTGGCGGCGATAGCGGACGAACTGTGTCCACCGAGATTCAAGATGAAGGACGCGTACGACGCGCCGTCTGCGGAGGAGCAACTAGAGCCTCCACCACCCGACTCACCGCCGCCACCTGTTCGTTCAATTCAAGGGCGGTACAGTCTACCACAACGGCATCTGGAGCGGGTCGAAGGGGGGATGCCTCCCGCCCCCGATCCCGCGCGTCCCGTTCCTCGATGTCCCGCACCACCTGTTCCAGGGTGACCCGCACCCCCCGGGCCGCCAGCTCGCGCTGGCGGCGGCGGGCTCGCTCCTCTGCGGATGCAGTGAGAAAAATCTTCGCTTCCGCATCGGGCAGCACGACGGTCCCGATGTCTCGCCCTTCCATGACCACCCCATTCTTCCGGGCCAGTTCACGTTGCCAAGCCACGAGCTGCGTACGCACGTCCGGGTGCACGGAGATGCGGCTGGCGCCGTCGGAGGCTTCCGGCGTCCGGATGGCGCTGGTGAGGTCTTTGCCGTCGCCAATGACTTTCAAGGCTCCCGAGGCGTCGTGCTCCAGGCGAACGGTGACTTGGCGGGCCAAGAGGGCGGAGGCTTCGGCGTCATCGGGAGAAATGCCCTTCGCCACGGCCAGAACCGCCAATGCCCGATACATCGCACCCGTGTCGATGTAGAGCAGCCCGAAGCGTTCGGCCAGCGACTTGGCGGTCGTGGTCTTGCCCACCCCCGCCGGTCCGTCGATGGCGATGCGGATCGTCTTCATGCCTCCCCCATCCAGCGCGCGAGGTTTTGCAGAAAAAAAGGATCCGATGTGTCGATGAGCGGTTCATCGAGAATCTCGACTCCGTCCTGGCAATTGAGCCCGGCCACGAGAAGGGCCATGGCGATGCGGTGATCCCCCCGCGAACGGACTTTGCCGCCTTTTAGCGGAACGCCTCCGGAACCGTCGATGGTCCAGCCGTCCGGTTCGAGGATGACCCGGGCGCCAATGGCCTTCAATCCTTCGGCCATGGCCTCGAGTCGATTCGATTCTTTTACCCGAAGCTCGCCGGCGCCCCGGAATGTTGAGCGTCCATTGGCGAATGCGGCGATCACGGCAAGGGCAGGCAGCTCGTCGATCATGAGTGGGACATGCTCCGGGGAGATGTCGATGCTCCGGGGGACTCCCTCTCCCGTCGCAATGATGGTTCCCCGGGGTTCGGTACCCGGCATCGAGGATGGCTGGATGTCCAGGGCCAGACCCATCGCGCTCATCACGTCCAACACCTTGATTCGGGTGAGGTTGAGACTCACTCCTTCCAGCGTCACTTGAGCCCCTGGACGGATGGCGGCAGCGGCCAGATAAAACACCCCGGCCGAGATATCCCGAGGGACCTGGAGGGTGGTGCCGGCGAGCTTGACCGGACCGCGAATCGAAACCCAGTTGTCGCCTAAACCCACGTGCGCGCCAAAGAGGGGAAGAAGGCGTTCAGTGTGATCTCGGGTTCCGCCGACCCCGCCAATCCAGGTCTCCCCTTTCGCTTGTAGACCGGCCAGGAGCAGCGCCGATTTTACCTGCGCGCTCGGCACATCGAGATCGTGACGCACGCCGCGGAGCCGGCCTCCGGTGAGCGTGACCGGAGGGCGATCGTTCTCCGAGATCGCCCCAACGCCCATGGCGCGAAGCGGGGCCAGCACGCGTTCCACCGGTCTCCGTCTCAGGGACGCATCCCCGGTCAGCGTTACGGAGAAGGGCTGCCCCGCGAGGGCCCCGAGCAGGAGTCGTAATCCCGTTCCCGAGTTGCCCAGATCGAGGGGTTGCCGGGGCTCGATGAATCCGCCCGACATGCCCGCCAGTCGAAGGGTCCGAGGATCTTCCTGGGTAACCTGAACGCCGAGCTCTTCCAAAGCGGTCAGCGTGTTACGGCAGTCGGCGCCGGGGTTGGCATCCTGAATCCGCGTTTCTCCGAAGGCGAGGCCACCGAGAATGAATGCGCGGTGCGTGATCGACTTGTCTCCGGGAAGCTCGGGGGTGAGGTGAACGTCGATTGGAAAATGCGAGCGAAGCGTCACCGCTCCGATTCTCGCTGGACGGCATCCAATGCGGCGAGGAACGTTTCGTTTTGCTCGCGCGTGCCGTGGCTCACCCGGAAAAAGCGATCACCCATGCCGAAGTTAGTAAGCGGCCTCAAGATGAATCCGCGGCGCATGAGTCCCTCCGCGATCGGCCCGCCGGCTTGCGGTGATTCGGCGAACACGAAGTTGGTTTGCGTGGAATACGTGTGCCAGCCCCGTTGTCTCAGCGCCTCGCCCAGAAACTGGGTTTCGGAATGCGCGAGGGCACGGCTTCGTTCCACGTGATCCGGGGCGGCCAGCGCGGCAATGGCCGCGTCCTGGGCGAGCACGCCAACCGAAAATGGAAGCCGCGCGCGGTCCAGGAACGCGATGACCTCCGGGGACCCCACGCCATATCCGACGCGAAGACCGGCTAGCGAATGAATCTTGGAAAACGTGCGAAAGACAAGGAGCGGCTTTCTGCCATTCACGTAATCAAAGCCATTGGCCTGATCGGCATCGAGGACGAATTCGAAGTACGCCTCGTCAAGGATGGTGAGCACCTCTTGAGGCACCTGGGCCAGAAAGCGTTCGAACTCCGGTTTGGGGAAGTAGGAGCCGGTCGGATTATTGGGGTTCACCACCACCACCGCTCGCGTACGCCCATCGATGGCTTTCAGCATCCCGGTCAGATCGTGCGAGTAAGGTGCGTTTGGCGGACCCGGTACACGCCGGACGTCCCCACCCGAGAGTTTGGCCGCGACTTCATAACGAATGAAGCCTGGAAACGCGATGACGATGTTGTCTCCCGGTTCCAGGATGCAGCGAAGGGTAAGATCGAGGAGCTCGTCGATACCCGCCCCGGTGATGATGTGTTCCGCGGGGTGGCCGGTGAACTCCGCCAGCGCACGGCGGAGACGCGGCGCGCCCGATTCGGGATACAGGCGGATGTTTTCTTCCGACCGCCGGATGACCTCCATGACCTCGGGCGCGGGCCCATAAGGGTTTTCGTTCGACCCGAGCTTCACCACGGAATCGAGACCCAGGAGGCGCACGTCTTCCAGGGTCTTGCCGGGACGATAGGGCTCCAGCGTTTTCACCGCGTCACGAACATGCATGCATCACCTCGACGAAAGCCGACGCAGTCTAGCGATCCGCACTCCCTCGCTCAAGGGGATGATGGCCCGGGCGTTTCCTCGTTACAATGCAGGTTTTTCCGGAGGTGCGGGTGGCTCACGGTGACAAAAAGGCCATGGTACTGGGGGGAAGCGGCCTGGTGGGATACCAGGTGGCACGCCGGCTCGCGCTCGGAACCGACCTCGAATCGCTGATCATCGTCGCACGGTGGCGCGGTGAAACGGATCAAGCGGTGGCCGACCTCAATGCCGAGTTCCCGCGTTTGAACGTGCGCGGGTACCACGGGGATATTTTCCTTCCTGGAGAGCCGGTGCCGGCGGGGACCGATGGACCGCGACCCGGCGGATCGAGCACTCCAGAGTTTCGGCGCCGCTTGTTCGATGACGTCTACACCGATTTCGAGAGCGCCTACCGGGATGCCATGCTCGTGCGCTTACTGTTGTCGGAGCGTCCCGATGTCATCGTCGATTGCGTCAACACCGCCACCGGCATTTCCTACCAGGACGTGTTCACGACCTGCCTCGCCGTGCGCGCCGATCTGGATCACGTTCAAGTCTCCACCGAGTCGCTCCGCGAGAACGTGGAGCGGCTCATGGTGTCGCTGTCCATCCCCCAGTTGATTCTAAGGATTCGGTTGCTGTACCGATCCCTGGCCGAATCCGGAGTGCGTTTGTACCTGAAAGTCGGCACCACCGGAACCGGCGGCATGGGGCTCAACATTCCCTACACCCACGGCGAAGAACGTCCCAGCCCCCAACTGTTGAACAAGACCGCGGTCGCGTTCGCGCACACCGGGATGCTGTTTCTGATGGCCCGCACCCCGGGGAGTCCCATCATCAAGGAAGTGAAACCCGCGGCATTGATCGGGTATCGCGGCGTGGACCATCGCGCGGCGATGGGTCGCCAGTTCCGAAAGGTGACCCGCGACGGTGAAACCGTCTTCGAGCTGGGTGACGCCAACGAGCCATACGTGTTGTACAAGCCACGAAAAGAACTGCTGTCCGGGGAGTTGGACCTCACCCCCGATCCCTCCGGCTACGAGCGTATTTCGGGGCCGGATGGAAAGTCGGAGCTTCGAGTGCCGCTCGTAGACACCGGTGAGAACGGCTTGTTCACGCTGGGCGAGTTCGAGGCGATCACCGCGCTCGATCAAATGGAGTTCATCACTCCGGAAGAGATCGCAGATATCGTGGTCCTGGAGGTGAAGGGGGTAGGGACGGGGCGCGACGTGGTGAGCGCGATCGATTCCTCGGTTTTGGGTTCAACCTACAAAGCAGGGTTGTTGCGCCCCGCGGCTTTGACCGAGCTGGCGCGGTTGGAAGACGAGCACGGCATACCGTCCATTGCTCTGGGACGGCTTGGACCCCCAGGGTTGGCGAAGCATCTTTTCGAAGCCTATCTCTTCCAGAGGGTGTTCAAGACCTTGGATCGCGTGCTGGCCCGAAGCGAAGAGCGCGGTGCGGCGGAGGCGATGAGCCGGGAGTTCTCCGAGCTCCTGGACCGGGAGCCGTTGATTGCGAGCCTCAGCACGTCGATCGGGATTCCTATTCTGGGGTCGGACGGGAAAATGCTCCTCCGCGGACCCATGATCAGCGCACCCCCCTACCGTGTTTTTCGGAAGAAAGTGCCCGTAACCGCCGAGACACTCGAGCGGTATGTCGAGACCTGGGTGGATTTGCGGCCCGAACGCATGCGCTGGTGGTTCGAAGCGTTCAAGCAAATGCAGGCCAGCGGCCGCAGCCGCCCCGGCGAAGGCCTAGCCACCGCCCGGGTGAGTCACGCCACCTATCTTTCGGACGAGATCGAGATCGGGAACGTGGTGGCCTGGATCTTCAGTACGCGCGAGGAAGGCTTCCGAGTGCTGTAGAACGGGGCCGGGGCAAATACACATTAGCCCATGTTTGGGCTACGAAACCAAAGACGTATCTCGCGAAAGAGACCCCGAACATGCTCCAGAGGGGTTTGCTTCTCGGCGTAGCGGGGTTTGTACCTTCCGAACATCAGCCGGGCACGGTAGTCGCGCTTGGCGGTGGGCTGGTCTACGGACGGCACCGGATAGAGGCCGGTCAGGTCAACGACCAGATCCCCATCTGAAAACGGACCGTATCGTTCACGGTTGGTGTGGAGTTCCAAGCGAAAGGGTTGCTGTCCCACGTCGTTGTCGAACACCTCGATGATCGCGATCGCATCCCCCGGCTCTCCGTAGTCAGAGCAGGTTTTGCAACCACCTAGCGTGCGGGCGTCGCTCACGACATCGATCAGGCGAACCGCCATGCGCGTTTCCGGCACGGCGACCGTATAGCCATAACGCGCAAATACCACCGGCAAGAAGCCGACCTCCGGGAAGCGTTCCGCCTGGGCCGGTGACACAGTATTCCCGGATGCATCGCGCGCGACCTCGAGACGCAGGATGACCCCATATCGGTCGGTGATGCGGACCCGCGTGCCGTTTCGAATATGCCCGTGGTTCTGGTTGAGCCCACCCGTGCCGAGAGATGAATAGTATTGGTATTTATAACGACCGGTCGGCGTGACGACCACGAACTGCTCCGGATATTTGTAGAGGGCTCTCTGGGGAATGAAGTCGTTGACCACGCCCTCTACGACACGAACGTCTCCGTATTCGAGAGCCTTACGTTGTCCAACGTACTGTGCCCACGTTCCGATAACGTCAACGAGAGCCAAGAAGATCGCAAACCCTACGAATATCCGTTTGAACAAGCGACTTTGGTTCATTCGGTTTGGCCGGCCGAAACGCATCAGCACGAATACGATCGCCAGGGGAAGCAAGAAACTCCACCACCATTGCGGGAGTTGGCGGCTGACGTCGAAAACGACCTGGTAGGAGAGAGAGTCCGGAAGTGTCATGAGCATGCTCTGGCGGGAGGCATGCGTCTACCAACGACGGGGCGTCGCCTACGCTTGATCCCCCACCTCGGGACCGAAGTCGGTCACGATTTCCTGGAACGCGGCGCGGTCTTCTTCCTGGGCCTTGATGGCTTCGCGCTCGACCGGTTCCCCTTCTGCTTCCGCGTATTCCAGTGCGGTCGGTGGGCGTTCCGATTCAGGGACCGGTGGCGGCATCGTGTCCGGCTCGACCCCCTGCTTCTCCAT
>Ga0075428_100004401_pt1 | contig 15552 bp, 16 predicted proteins | sample RhiMetdeltSRZDD2_FD_75291 | JGI IMG/M metagenome (GOLD analysis project Ga0075428, IMG submission 75291) | Populus rhizosphere microbial communities from Tennessee, USA - Rhizosphere MetaG P. deltoides SRZDD2 | ecosystem: Host-associated > Plants > Roots > Rhizosphere > Soil | place: USA... | reverse complement strand
GGGCGCGCCGGTGGGCAGCGCCCAGCTCCAGCTAATGGCCCCGCTGGACGAGACCTCGACGATCGCGAAGTTCCTCGACAAGCGCGGCCCGGGCCTGCAGCAGCTCGCCTACCGCGTCAGCGATATCGACGCGCTGACCGAGCGGCTGCGCGAGCAGGGCGTCCGGCTGCTCTACGAGGCGCCGCGGCGCGGCACCGCCGATTCCCGGATCAACTTCATTCACCCCAAGGACGCCGGCGGGGTACTGGTCGAGCTCGTCGAGCCGGCCGCCGAGCACTGATCCGTTAAGACCATCTGCGCGTCGGGCTGCGTGTAGCTCTGTGCGTCCAGCACGGCGTATGCCAATGGCGACGCTCGTCGACCGCCCGCTCCCCCAAATCAGTTGGCCACACTACTAAATGCGCTGTGCCAATGACGATTTCGTGGTCACACCCAGGACAGCGGTAGATCTTGGTGGCACGTGAAGCGGGGATCGGCCTTACCTCGTAGTCGTAGCCGTCAGGTCCGGCCTCGATCCGGCGGGCCGCAGGCAACGGCGCTAGGGGCTGTTGCCTGCGAGGCGGATTCCGGCGCCTAGGCATGTCACCAGTCTGTCAGAACAGCCGGAATTCGTCGCTGTCCATACCGCGCATCGCGTCGTAATCCAAAGTCACACAACGGATCCCGCGATCGGTGGCCAGGGTTCGAGCCTGCGGCTTGATCTGCTGGGCCGCGAAAATACCGCTGACGGGCGCCAGCACGGTGTCGCGGTTGAGCAGGTCGAGGTAGCGGGTGAGCTGTTCGACTCCATCGATCTCGCCGCGTCGCTTGATCTCGACGGCCACCGAACGGCCCTGCTCGTCGCGGCATAGCAGGTCGACCGGCCCGATGGCGGTCATGTACTCCCGGCGCACCAGCGTGTAGCCAGTGCCGAGCACTTCGACGTGTTCGGCCAGCAGCGCCTGCAGGTGGGCTTCGACGCCATCCTTGACCAGACCGGGATCGACGCCGAGCTCGTGGCTGGAATCGTGCTCAACGTCCTCCACCGTGATGCGCAGCTGCTCGCCCGACTTGTTCTCGACGACCCACACGGGCACCGGCCCGTCGAGTTCCTCGGACAGCCAGCAGGGCGGGCTCATCCAGTTGAGCGGTTTATACGCCCGGTCGTCGGCGTGCACGCTGACCGAGCCGTCGGCCTTGAACAGCAGCAGCCGGCGGGCGGAGGCCAGATGGGCTGTGAGCCGCCCGACGTAGTCAACGGTGCACTGAGCGATCACGAGACGCACCCGAACACCTTATGTGCCGGCACCGCCAAATTAGGCTGGGCCCACGATGAACTCCAAGAAGAGTGTCGCGCATCGGCTGGGCCGGGTCCTGGAGACAGTCACCCGGCAGAGCGGTCGGCTGCCCGATACGCCTGAGTTCGGCTCCTGGCTGCTAGGCAAATCCACTGAAAGCCCGGCACGCAGGCGGGTCCGCATTCAGGTCATCCTGACGGTGTTGATCCTGGCCACAAACATGCTCGGCATCGGCATAGCCATACTGCTGGTCACCGTCGTGTTCCCGGTCCCGAGCATCTTCAGTGACGCACCTTTGTGGATCGCTCTGGCAGTGTCCCCCGCCTATACGGCTCTCGCGTTGGCGGTGGGGACGTTCTGGATCACTCGACGCACGGTCAACACGATGCGATGGGCGATCGAGGAGCAGGCGCCGACGCGGCAGGACCAGCTCAACACCTTTCTTGCCCCGTGGCGGGTGGCGAAGGCCGTCCTGATCCTGTGGGGAGTTGGGGCCGCGCTGTTGACGACGCTGTACGGGTTGCAGGATGTCGCATTCATTCCGCGATTCCTGTTCTCTGTCGGCTTCAGCGGAGTCGTCGTCGCGACGGCGTGCTACTTGCTAACGGAATTCGCACTGCGCCCAGTGGCTGCACAGGCGTTGGAAGCGGGCCCGCCGCCGCGCCGGCTAAGCGGGGGAATCATGGGCCGGACGATGACGGTCTGGCTCTTGGGATCGGGTGTGCCGGTCGTCGGCATCTTGCTGACCGGGGTTTTCGCGCTCTCCCTGCAGAACCTGACCGAAGCTCAATTCGCTTTCGCGGTAATGATTTTGGCGGTAATCGCACTGTTCTTCGGTTTCGTTCTGATGTGGATCCTGTCATGGCTCACCGCAACGCCAGTGCGGGTGGTGCGAGCCGCGCTCAAGCACGTCGAACAGGGCGATCTCGACTGCAATGTGGTGGTATTCGATGGCACCGAACTCGGCGAGTTGCAGCGCGGGTTCAACTCGATGGTGGACGGCCTGAAAGAACGAGAACGAGTGCGAGACCTGTTCGGCCGACACGTCGGACGTGAGGTGGCCGCGGCCGCGGAGCAACAGCGCCCCAAGCTGGGTGGCGAAGAACGCCACGTCGCAGTGATATTCGTCGACATCATCGGTTCGACCCAGCTGGTCACCGGCCGGCCGGCGACAGAAGTCGTTGACCTGCTGAACCGGTTCTTCGCAGTGATCGTCGAGGAGGTCGACCGCCATCACGGCTTCGTCAACAAGTTCGAGGGGGATGCGGCGCTGGCGGTGTTCGGTGCCCCGAACCGCCTCGACAATCCCGAGGACGAGGCGCTGGCGGCCGGCCGTGCCATTGCGCGGCGGATCCGCGACGAGGTGCCGGAGTGCGAAGCGGGAATCGGCGTGGCGTCAGGTGAGGCAGTCGCCGGAAATGTCGGTGCCAAGGAGCGTTTCGAGTACACCGTCATCGGAGAGCCGGTCAACGAGGCGGCCCGGCTGTGTGAATTGGCCAAGTCCACGCCCTCACACTTGCTGGCGTCATCGGAGACGGTGCAGAACGCCGGCGAAAACGAATGTGGCCATTGGACTTTCGGCGACACGGTGACGCTGCGTGGGCACGACGAGCCTACCCGGCTTGCCTTACCGGTATAGCGGCCTGATCAATCCCGTTGATAGCAAACGGTTGTGAATCTGTAATCTCTTGCACAGCCGGCACACATCGTCACCACAGTGCCAAACAATGTCCGCTCCTTAACGTCGTTTTGCGTGGCAAGCACTGCCGCATGGACGAGAAACGGAGTGAGGAAATGTCTTTCAAGACTGCAGTATCGGCATCGGCCCTGGCCGCCGGAATCGGGGCCGCTGGACTGTTCGGCCTCGGCCTCGGAACGGCCAGTGCAGATCCGTGGGGTTGCGACCGTCCGGGCACTCCGTCGTGCGGTGACCACCGCGACGACCGTGGCCCCGGCGACTGGCACGGTCGCGGCATCGACCAGGGCCGATTCGATCACCAGCCCTTCGACTGGATGGGCCAGCAGGTGTTCCCCGTTCCCGCGGGCAACGGCGCTGGCTGGGGCTTCTGGTTCCTCGGTCAGTGGATTCCGCTGTAGGTCAACATGATTCGAGGCGGGTCGCGCCCTGGTGACCCGCCTCGAAGAGGCTAGCTTGGTTCGGCAAATCCGTCGTCGGCGAGGATCTTTCGGCCAGTTGGGCCTGTGACATCGTGAATGAACTTCGTCGCAAGGTCGCCGTGATCTGAATCCTTCATCGGCGCAATCCATGACGTGATCGCATCGACGTCGGCTTCGGGAAGTGCGAACCATGCGACGTTATCCCCGGCGTTCAGCGCATCGGTCTTGAACACCAGGCCAGCGTCGGCTTTCCCACTCGTGAGGTCCTTCAGGACATCAATGCCCGTCGTGTCGATGTTATGTGGATGAAGCTGCACACCTGTGTGGTCCTGGAGCTGTCGGGTCGCCGAGCCACAGGCACCGGGTCCTCCACAGACTGCCAACCGCAGGCCTGGTCGGGCCAGGTCGGCGACCGAGCCAGGTTTGTCGTGGTCGCCAGGAGCCATGGCAATGACCAGACTGTTTGCCGCGATAGGCACCGGAGGTGCAGCAAGCAGGCCGGCGTTTGCGACGGCTGCCATATTGTCGTGGTCGCCGGATACGAACACGTCCGCGTCATTGCCGTCCGCCAGCTGCGCCGAGAGGTCCGAAGAGCCTGAGAAGATGAATTCCACTGACGTCCCAGGGTTTTCGGCCTCGAACTGCTTGCCGATCGCGGTCAGGCTCTTGATCATCGCCGACGACGCGAACACGGTGATGGACGTCGTTGGGTGCGGCTGCGACGTACAACCGCTCGCCGAGATCGCCAACAAAATCCCGGCCACCATCGTTTGCTTGAATCCGCCGCGCATCGCTAGCACCATACCTGCTCGCAACCAGTGAAGTAGCTTGCCGTCCACATGTCTATGTTGTGGAGATGCGCCGCATCTGCTGCGAATTAGCTTGCGTTATACCCGTAATCCGTCGCTTCACGGCACGCTGGAATACGTGAGCGATATCGGAGGCTTGGGCATGCGGCTGTCCGCGCGCATATCCGTCGCCCCGGTAAACGATTCCTTCAAGCGACTTCCCGCGCGCGATGTCACCTTCCGTCTGGGGCGTGTCTTGTTGATGGTCGAGGGCCTGGCAATCGGGGTGCTCGGCGGTGTCGCGCTGGCCTGGTCGATGGGGTACACCCACTTCAGCGAGGACGGCATACCGATGCTCGGTCTCAAGGTGACGCCGCCGCACGCGGGGCTTCTGCTGATTGTGGGGACGCTGGCCCTACTGGCCTGCCTTGGGCGACGGACCGCACTTATCTTCAGCGCACTCACAGCATTCGGTTGGGCAGCACTCACTATCGTCTGCGCGTTCAAGGTGGCACATCACACGCCCGGTGTGCTCGGGTTCGATCCGCGCGACGGACTTCTCTATTGCGCATTGTGCGCCTACAACCTGGTGACGTCGTTACTGTTGGCGGCGGCGCTGGTCAAGCACCACCGTCGAGCTAGCTGACGCCGTTGATCCCCGGATGTTGGCCGGGAGGAACTGTCGGTGCAGGAGGGGCGACGACTGGGGGTGTGAAGAGATTTCCTCCGGTCGGGTTGATGCTCTTCTCGGTCGGCGCCGGCGGTGCACTGCTGGGCGACGGCGGCGCCGTGGTCGTCGTCGTCGTTGTCGTCGTGGTGCGACAGGATCGCCTTTTCCCTACTGGCGAAACGCATGTCGCTCGCAAGGGCGAGCTCGCTGCCAACACCCGTCGCCCGCCCGCGGATTGAAGCGATGGAAACCACGGGTGCACGAGTTAACCGTGCAAACATGTCGGGAAGCGCTTGTAGGCCGGTGGGACCCGGAGGAAACTGCGACGAGTCTTCGAGCCTCACCACAAAGTCGTAGTGCGTAAGGAAGAAGCCGTCCACGGCACTGTCAAAGACGACGACCTTGACCTGCTCGTCAGTCTCGATCGCTGTGATGATTTCATTGAGTTGCGGAATACTTTCTGGCCCAAAGATATTCAGCGGTGGCAGATCGAACGTAACTCTCCAGTACGCCGGTCATCGTCTCGTCAGTCAATCTGCTTGGCGGTCGTTGCCTCGGTCATGGATCGCTCCTCGTGTACCTGGCACTCTGCTCGACGGCTGATAGGTAATTGAATGCCGGCTGGATTGCATTGTCCTGCGAGATCGCTGGGAATGTGCTGCGAAGCATGAGGACAGGAGCAGCTGCTCAGGTAGGTTCGAGCTGCCATGACCCCGACCCGGTATCGGACCGTCACCGTCGATGGCCTGAATTTGTTTTACCGCGAGGCCGGCCCATCCGATGCGCCGGCGGTCCTGCTGTTACACGGTTTCCCGTCGTCATCAAGGATGTGGCAGCCGCTTATCGACCGACTCGCCGACCGCTATCGAATGGTGGCTCCCGACTATCCGGGATTCGGACACAGCGATGCGCCGCCCGCCGATAGCTTCAGCTACACGTTCGACCGTATCGCCGATTACATCGAACGGTTCGCCGACGAAATAGGGCTTCAGAGCTACTCGCTCGTCGTCCAGGACTACGGTGGACCCGTCGGCATGCGACTCGCGGTGCGCCGTCCCGAACGGCTCAGCGCACTCGTCGTGCACAACGCGGTCTGCCATGAAGACGGCCTCGGACCGCTTTGGGAAACCCGGCGAGCATTCTGGGCCGACCGCGCCAGCCACGAACAGGCACTGCGGGAAAGCTTCTTCTCCCCCCAACGCAACTCGTCAGCGGCACGTCGGTAACAGTCCAGAACCCGACCGCTACGACCCCGACCTGTGGACCGACGAACTCGCGTTCCTCCACCAACCCGGCCAACGCGACATCCAGACCGACCTGTTCTACGACTACCGCACCAACGTCGCGAGCTACCCGATCTGGCAACAGTGGCTCCGCGACGCGCAGCCTCCGCTGTTGGTGGTGTGGGGTCGCTACGATCCCTCATTCCAAGTCGAGGAGGCCGAAGCGTACCGACGCGACGTGCCCGACGCAGAGGTTCATGTCATCGACGCCGGCCATTTCGCCCTCGATGAAGCCCCTGACCTCGGCGCCGATCTGACCCGGAATTTCCTTGACGCTTCAGAACGTCAGCACCAGCCCCCCGCGCACCCCGCCGGCTTCTAGGCACCTATGCGCGTCGGCTGCCTTCTCCGCGGGATCGACGTCAGCCACGTGCATCGAAACCCGCTGTTGCTCAACTAAATCGCGAAGCTGAGTGACACCCGATGCCACTGCACGAATTGAATCTTTCGTCGCGACGTGCTTCTCATGTCGTCGTCGACGCCCTGAATCGAGATCGCGACCATCGGAATACCATCGAACTAATCTGGTATCCAGCGGTACGCTCCACGTCCGGAAGCAGCCGATCTCGTGCCGCTGTCGAGATGCAGCGAAGATTGACCAGACTCAATGGCCCGCTTTGACAAGTCTTCGGCGTGTCGGGGGAGCCTGTCAAAGTATGCGATCGCAGTTTCAGTTCCGACCGATTTGATTGTGGAGTCAGGTCCAGATCTTGGGCTTCGGCGGTGAGTAAGCCGCGCTGGCACGTCTGGATGGCCGACCTGCGATCAGTCGATCGAGACGATCAATGCGACGATCGCCGCGTACACGATGAGGCCGAGCACGGTGATCCAGAAATGGGGGTCCCGCTGGTGCGTTTCTGCGTCACGTCGCAGCGGAGGCAGCACCCGTAGCAGGATCGGCAATATGGAGACCGCGAGACCCACGGTGACCAGCACCGCGACCTCCAGACCGCCACCTTCGCGAATGGCTTCGAGCGAACCGAACAGTGTCGCGGTGAGCACGATCAGCATTAGCACCCGGACCCGCGGATCACTGGCCGATCTCCCCGGTGCGTCGGCGTCTTCGAAGAACCGGATTTGGAACAGAAGGACACCGGTGACGGCCGTCTCGATCGCGATCAGCGACTGGTAGTACTGGACAGGGACGTTCACGATCACCTCCGGGGGGCGAGCGATGTTTGATGAGTGCCCGCGAGGCTAACGCCTCGCCCGGGCGCTTCAATCGTCAGCCGCGCCACCACTTCGGCGATCATTGTCGACTCACTGATCTGGGCCACCACGTCAGCGGGCGCCACGGTCGCCGACCCCGTCAACCGGACCGCGGTCGCCGAGAGTGGCCCGATCCGTATCGTCTATCTGGGTTGTTGGGCCGGTGATACCAGTGAGTCGGGCCAGCACAATGAATCCGTCGTCGGTTCCGGGCCAATGCGCGCGTACGGCGTCGACGCCGGCGCGTCGGACGACGCTACGCAGGACGGCGGTGACGATGATGGCGTCGTCGGCGTAGCCGAGGATCGGGATGAAGTCAGGGATCAAATCGATCGGGAGCGCCAGGTAGGCCAGCAGCAGCCCCAGGCGGATCCGGATCCCGCGGGGCAGGGTCCTGTCCGCAGCGAGGCGGCGCACCAGCCGCAGCACGTCGGGCAGCACCCGCAGGGCTTCGCGCAGCAGCCCACCCCGCGGCCGCAGAATTGCTAGCGCAATCACCAGCGCTAACCAGGCCAGCATCAGCGCACTGCCGACGCCGATCACGAGATCCCACCACAACGAGCCCGTCATTGCTCCTCCACGATGCGCAGCTGCTGCGTCTTCACCGCAGCGGTCGGTTCGGGTGCGTCGGCATGCAGCGCGGCCTCTTCGAACGCGGCCAGCTCGGCTGCCGCATCCTCTACGGCCTCCCGGGCGGCCTGACCGCCGGGGGCACTGAAGTAGTCGCGGGCGGCGATCCTGGCCAGCCAGGTGCGGAAGCGGTCCAGGTCGGCCTCGGACTCCTCCACCTCGGCGTAGGTGAGTCGGCCACGGGCGGTTTCCTCGGCCAGTTCGTGGCGCAGCGCGGGCAGCCGCTCCAGGACTTCGGCGTATTCGGCCTCGCGGGCCGTGTTGAGCTCCTCGATGACGGCGTGTTCCTCGGCGGGATCGGCAAAACTCATCCGCAGGATGCGGACGGTGCCGCCCTGATGGTGGATCCGGTCGGCTAGCCGCCGCACTTCGCGCACCACCTCGGCTCGGGCAGGCAGCAGGCACACCGATTGCTGCAGATACAAGGCGCCGAGCGAACGCAGCTTGCGCCACACCTGCACCCGCAGCGTGCCCGCCGCGCCCGCGGTTGACACGCTGATCACCAGCCAGCCCCGCCTGTGTGCATCGATCACATCGCCATGTTACACCCGTAACGTATCGCTGATACATTGGAGATCACGACCGAGGGAGGCACACCAGGTGGGCATCGCGATGGCGTGCAACGGAGAGGTGAAGATCGCCTACGAGACCTTCGGGGCGCCATCGGGGCAACCCCTGCTGCTGGTGATGGGTTTGGGGGTGCAGATGCTGTTCTGGCCCGACGACTTCTGCGCCGCGCGCGCCGACGCGGGGTTCGCGGTGGCCCGCTTCGATAACCGCGACACCGGGCTGTCCACCCGCTTCAGCACTGCCGGTGTCCCCAGACTGTTCATGATGCTGACCCGGCCAGCCGCCGCGGCGGTCTACCGACTAGAGGACATGGCCGACGACGCCAGCAATGTGCTCGATGCACTCGAGTGGGACAGCGCGCACATCGTCGGCGTGTCACTGGGCGCGATGATCGCCCAGACCATCGCGATCCGTTACCCCGCACGTGTCCGCACGCTGACCTGTATCTCCTCGACACCGTACTGGCGCATCGGGCGTAAGAAGCTCTCGACATCGATTCGGACCAGCCTCGCCGGCATCGGTTACGGCTTGCCCCGCACCGCGACGAGCCGATCAGGCAGCGATTGACGGTGGTGGACCATCGTGTCGCTGCCGACGGCCGTTGCCGTGCTTCCCGCAATCAGTTCCCCGGCCAATAGAACTGGCAACGGCGATTTCATCCTCGTTCGGAGCGGCAAGTTCATGGCAAATCGATTCGAACGAACTTGCCCTCAGCGGGTTGAAACGTAGGTGGACCCGCATTTGTTAAGGGTTGCGTCCAGCAGAGTGGTGTATGAGTCGGACCTGATCAGCGGTACCGGCGTGTCGTAGCCGAATGATTGAAGGTCATCGCGTGATTCTTCGAGAGACCCGTCAAAGTCACTCGAGCAAAGGAATCAACGCGATGACCACTGCCCACGATATCGACTGGCCCCAGGTGTTGGCCGAACGACTCACCACTACCCACCCCGACGTGTTGCGCGAGCTGCTGTCCACGTTCATCCACACCTTGATGGGTGCGGAAGCCGACGCGCTGTGCGGTGCGGGATACGGGCAACGCAGCACCGAGCGGACCAATCAACGCAACGGCTACCGGCGCCGCGAATTCGATACCAGGACAGGCACATTGGATCTCGCGATCCCCAAGCTACGGCATGGCTCCTACTTCCCGGACTGGCTGCTGGAACGCCGCAAACGCGCCGAGCGGGCCCTGACGACCGTGGTGGCCACCTGCTACCTGCTGGGGGTGTCCACACGGCGGATGGACAAACTCGTCGAGACCCTAGGCATCACCAGCCTGTCCAAATCCCAAGTCAGCGTGATGGCCAAGGAACTCGACGCCACGGTGGAATCCTTCCGGACCCGGCCGCTGGATGCCGGCCCGTACACGTTCATGGCCGCTGACGCCCTGGTGCTCAAGGTGCGTGAAGGCGGCCGGGTGGTCAACGTGCACGCCCTGATCGCGGTCGGCGTCAACGCCGAGGGCTACCGCGAAATCCTGGGGATCGACGTCACCACCGCCGAGGACGGGGCCGGCTGGCTGACCTTCCTGCGGTCGCTGACCGCCCGCGGACTGACCGGGGTCAAGCTGGTCACCAGCGACGCCCACGCCGGGCTGGTGGCCGCGATCGGCGCCACACTGCCCGGGGCGGCCTGGCAGCGCTGCCGCACCCACTACACGACGAATTTGATGGCGATCACCCCGAAGGCGTCGTGGCCGTGGGTGCGCACCCTGTTGCATTCGGTGTTCGACCAACCCGATGCTGAATCTGTTGCCGCGCAATACGATCGCATCGTTGATGCGCTGGCCGACAAGCTACCCAAGGTTGCCGAGCACCTCGAAGACGCACGGGCTGACCTGCTGGCGTTCACCGCGTTCCCCAAACAGATCTGGCGCCAGATCTGGTCCAACAACCCCCAGGAACGGCTCAACAAGGAAATCCGACGCCGCACCGACGTCGTCGGCATCTTCCCCGACCGCAACGCCCTGATCCGCCTCGTTGGAGCCGTACTGGCCGAACAACACGACGAATGGGCCGAATCCCGGCGCTACCTAGGACTCGACATCCTGAGCAAATCACGCACCGTCGGCAACAACCCAACAGAACAGGAGACCACCCCCGCGGCCCTGACCGCCTGAACCATCACAACGAAGAATCACACGACGACGTCATACACCACGTCCATGGACTTGACCTTGTTAAGACAACTGCCTGCAGTAAAACAACAAAGCGCGGTTTATCAACCTTCGCTGCATCTCGACAGCCGCCGTGTAGCTTCTCATTCTCGGTGTCATCTCGCGATGCGGTGACCTGCGGTGATGGGCGGTGTCTCACGCGATGTCATCTGCTTTGTGTCTCAAATGCGTGTCATTTTTTTGAACGCGGCTTCCCGTCCCTTCGGGATATATCGAATCGCTGAGGACCTGGAACAGCGCGTCCGGAAGGTTCGGTCACATGACGGCTATCCCAGGTCGTTCACATAGGTAAGGGGCTGGTAGGAAATGAAGGACCCAGCATCACAATGCCTGGTAACGCCGCCGATCATGGATAGTCTCTATTATCCATGCCCCATGCTGCGACGTATTTGGACTAGAAGACGGCAAGTTCAAGCGCTTCGATTACTACCCGGAAGGGTCGATCATCTTCGCTCAGCTCGGAGTCTTGACCAACCTCCGAGCCGCACTCGCCCAATGACAGCGCGGCCACCGAACCCTCGGAATTCAGCCGCACTCCAACGGACCCGTCGCCACTTGCTGGCCTGATCCGTAATTTCACCGCGATCGTTGCCAAGCGGGGTGGCCGAGAGCCACATCGCCCGGCCTCAAGCAGATCCCTGGCGTGTGCTTAGCGGGTACGGGTGGGTAGTGAAGCATTGGAGTTCAGACTCGCATGGATGTGTTCCAGCACCGCAGTGAACGGGGCGATAAGCTCGTCAGGCGTTGGCTCAAAGAACAATCTTCTGACCAATGCGGCATGGCCCGGCGCGGCCGCGACTATGGCGTTCAATCCTTTCTTGGTCAAGACCGCATCAGTCGCCCTGCCGTCGTCTTCGGACTGGACGCGTTTGGTGAGGCCACGGTCGCACAGTCGCCGCACCTGGTGAGAAAGGCGGCTACGTTCCCACCCGATCAAGGTGGCCAGATCGGTGATTTGGAGCTTGTGGCCCGGCGCATTGCTCAACGCGTTGAGCACGTGATAGTCGGCCAACGAGAGGTCACTGTCTCGTTGTAACTGACGGTTGACCTCGTAGTTCATACGCAACTGCACTCGCATGAAGGTCACCCACACGCGCTGTTGTGACGGGGACAACCAGGGACTGTCACCAGGGGTTGAGTGGCGCGCCGTGGCATTTCTCGATCTCGCTGCTGGTTTCTTCACGCTTATTATCCGCGGGTGAGGCCGAGCGCTGCGGCGTCATTACCCAGTTGAACCCCCGGTGCGCTGATCGAGGCGATTGCCACGTCGATGCCGGCATCATTCATGACCGACAGCGCGTTGGCCGGCGACCAGGCGGCGGGTAGCACGCCGCCGACCGACTGGCCGTCGTGCTCGGTGGCGGCCCGATAGAAGTCGGGGATAGGTGGTGGTGGTGGATATCGACGGTGAAGGTCACGCCCGCTCCTTTACGACTTCATGATCACGACAATCTGAGCGCGCTTGCTGCTGAGGCAATGTAGTCGACATGGGCGTCGACGGAGTCCAACCCGAAGCCCATCGTGGAGATTGACAGATGGGTACCGCCCACGGCACGCCATGCGTCGACGTCCTCGGTGAGGTCGTCTACGCCCTGGCTGAACGCCACGTACTCCGCGCCGAAGTCCTCGACTGACCTGCCGTGGCTGCTGACTCGTTCGCGCAGCGACTTCCAGGCGTCGACGGCGTGGTCGATGCCGCCGGTACCGACGAAGATGAAACCGTCCGCGAGTCGGGCGGCCCGCTCGAACGCTTTTTCGCCTGATCCACCGAGCCAGATCGGGATGGGCCGTGTGGGTTTGGGGATCAGCGCGGCTCTGTCGACTCGATCGAACCGTCCCGAGAAGTCGACGACGGGTTCGTTGAACAGTCGCCGCAGGAGATCGATCTGCTCTTCCTCGCGTGCGCCACGGGTGCGGAAGTCTTGGCCGAGGGCTTCGTATTCAACGGGGTTTGAGCCGACGCCCACACCGAGGCGCAGCCGTCCGCCGGACAGCAGATCGACATCGGCGGCTTGGCGTGCCACGAGCGCGGTCTGGCGCTGCGGTAGGACAAGTACTCCGGTTGCGAAGCCGATCCGCTCGGTGATGCTGGCGAGGTAGCCGAACATGACGAACGGGTCGTGGAACGGGTCGTGCTCGGTGAAGGGAATGGATAGTTGCGGCGTTCGATCGGCGTGCACCGCACCAAGCACGTGATCGTAGGCCAGTAGGTAGTCAAACCCCAAGTCCTCGACCGCTTCTCCGGTCCGACGAACAGCGATCGGATCTCCACCGAGTTCGATCTGGGGGTACACAACACCGATCTGCACGGGTTCCGGTCTCCTTCATGGGCTGATTCTCTAACAGCGAAGATCGCCACTACCTGGTGACACCGCTCACCGTGCGGCTGATGGACATCAGGTCACTAACTTGAGAATCGTTGGGAGAGCTAACAACACTTCGACCGCCTTGCCTCATATCTTCAACGAACTGGAAGGAGGTCTGGACTGGCTCAGCCGTCCCAGACGGACATGTCGTCCGGCGGGTACTCGGCGCAGTGATCGGTTTCTTTGGCTGCGACACCCTTGTTGTTGAAGAAGATCTTCGCCCAGTTGTGCCATGACGCGGTCATGGGATCGGCGAAGTTCGTCACCATCTGTTCGGAGTAGGCGCGGCGATCCGCGGGGCTCAGCGAGTAGAAGTAGTGCGCGTTGTCGATGGCGGCTTGCTGAACCTCTGGCGACTTGTTGTGCTTGTCAATGATGTAGCGCTCGTAGTAGATCGGCGCGTAATCCCTTGCGGCAGCGAGGATCTGCTCGGCTGTGCAAGTCGTGACGATCATCCGGTGGGGGATGGGGTAGTCGTCGGTCGCATCGGCCGCCGCGGCTGTGGGGAATGCCGTAGCCACGAATGCTCCTGTGAGGATGACGATTCCGGCTCGCGAAACCGGGCGGATTCGCGTGAGTCCTAGTCGGTGCATGGGTTCCTCCTCAAATTCATCGGTTTGGTTGTGCGACCGCGGCCAGGACCGGCTGCTGCTCGGGGCAATATGTGTTGATTGCGGCAGCGAGGAATTGCCACGTCTGCGCGGTGGTGGTGCCCCGTGCCAGGTTGGGGGACAGGAACACAGCGGACTTCTCGGCACTGCTGTCTAAGCCATTGCCTAGTCGCTTACAGGTGATCTTCGCCAGCCACGCGTTGTAGTCCTTCTGTCCGTAGATGCCATAGCCATGAAGCTGATTGGCGAAATCGGTATCGACGTCGGCGTGCGCCGGGGCGGCCAGCGTGACCGTAGCTGCGGTGATCATTGCCAGTGCAGGAAGCTTCGCGTATCTCATTGCTGTCCTTCGGGAATCATCGGACCCAACCCGAGTGGCTGAGTTGCGGTCATGTCCGCTGCCGCCGGAGCAGGAGTGGGGGAGTTCCCTTCCGACTGGGGGGCGGCGTGGGTGTGGACTCGTCGTGGCCACCAGAACCACCGTCCAAGTAGCGCCGCGATGGCTGGGGTCATGAAGGATCGCACGACGAGCGTGTCGAAGAGCAGTCCGAGCATGATGGTGGAGCCGATTTGGCCGGCGATGCGTAGGTCGCTGGCGATCATCGACCCCATGGTGAAGGCGAACACCAGCCCGGCGGCGGTGACCACCCTGCCGGTGCCGCCCATGGAGCGGATGATGCCGGTCTTCAGCCCGGCGTGGATCTCTTCTTGGAACCGCGAGACCAGCAGCAGGTTGTAGTCGGATCCGACGGCCAACATGATCACGATGGCCATCGGTAGCACCAGCCAGTTCAGTGGCATGTGCAGGAGGTGCTGCCAGAGCAGCACCGAAAGTCCGAAGGAGGAGGCTAGCGAAACGGTGACCGTGCCGACGATGACCGCGGCGGCGACAAGGCTTCGGGTGAGGCCGAGCATGACCATGAAGATCAGGCATATCGATGCGGTGACGGCGATCAGCAGGTCGTACTTTGAGCCGTCGCGCATGTCCTTGTAGGTGGCCGCGGTGCCGCCCAAGTACAGATGGGCGCTCTCCAGGGGTGTTCCCTTCACCGCCTCGCTCGCTGCCTGCATGATCGGGTCTACGTGCGAGATGCCTTCCGGGGTGGCCGGATCGCCCTTGTGGGTGATGATGTACTGCGCGGATTTGCCGTCGGGGGACAAGAACAACTTCAGACCCCTTTGGAAGTCGGGGTTCTGGAACGCCTCGGGTGGCAGGTAGAAGGAGTCATCGTTCTTGGCCGCGTCAAACGCCTGCCCCATGACGGTGGCGTTCTGGGAGAAGGCGTCCATTTGGTTGATGAGGCCGGAGAAGGTGCTTGCCGTTGTCATCGTCAGCCCTCGTACCGTCGTGAGGGTGGTGATCAATTGCGGCAACGTGGCATCCAATTGCGGCAGGATCGCGTCGACCTGGTCGATGTCCTTGGTCACGTTGCCAATGTCGTCGGTCAGCTTGTCGATGCCGTCGAGGGTGTCGAACACTGATCGCAGCGACCAGCAGATCGGAATGTCGAAGCAGTGGGGTTCCCAGTAGAAGTAGTTGCGGATCGGTCTGAAGAAGTCGTCGAAGTCGGCGACGTGGTCGCGCAGATCTTCGGTGTCGGCCTGGATTTGATGGGTCTGGCCAGTCAAGTCATGAGTGACGCCGGTGAGTTGATGCGTGAGGTCTGCGATGTGTTGGCTGATGTTGATGGTCACTAGCAGCTCATCGCTCACCTTGTTCAGATTGTCGATGGCGTCGTGCATGTATTTCTGGTTCATGATGGTTTGGCTGCTTTGCATGCTGATCTGGAACGGGATCGAGCTGTGGTCGATCGGGGTGCCCAGCGGTCGGGTGATGTTCTGCACCCGGGCGAT
>Ga0075428_100004399_pt1 | contig 15552 bp, 16 predicted proteins | sample RhiMetdeltSRZDD2_FD_75291 | JGI IMG/M metagenome (GOLD analysis project Ga0075428, IMG submission 75291) | Populus rhizosphere microbial communities from Tennessee, USA - Rhizosphere MetaG P. deltoides SRZDD2 | ecosystem: Host-associated > Plants > Roots > Rhizosphere > Soil | place: USA... | reverse complement strand
CCGCGAGGTCGCCCTTTCGGCGCAATTCCTTCGCGAAAGCCTGGAGGTCGTGATCCTTGCGGGCCTCGATGGCTCCGACGGCGGCGCGCACCTCGTCCTGTTGGGCTTCGACAGCGCGGCGCTCGGATTCCAGCTGCTCCGCCTCGCGCAGGAGCCGCATCCGCTCGTCCTCGAGCTCCTTCAGCATCGCCTCGGCCTGGGCCTCCTTCAGCGACAGGCGCGAGCGCGCATCGGCGACGACCGCAGCCGGAAGGCCGAGACGCTCGGCCATCTCGAGCGCGAGGCTGCGCCCGGGCACACCCAGCTCGAGGCGGTAGGTGGGCTCGTAGGTTCGCACGTCGTAGCCGAACGAAGCGCACGCCACGCCGGGCGTCGATTGCGCGTAGGCCTTCATCAGGCCGTGGTGGGTCGTCGCCACGACCATGGCGCCCTGCGCGCGAAAGTGGTCGACGATCGCGACCCCCAGGCCGCCACCCTCGGTGGGATCTGTCCCCGCTCCGACCTCGTCGAGGAGCACCAGGGCCGGCGCGGCGAGGTCCCGCGTCATCTCCACGATCGCGGCCAGATGGGCGGAGAACGTGCTGAGGCTCTCGGCGATGGACTGGTCGTCGCCGATGTCGGCATAGAGGCGCCGGAAGACCGGCAGCCGGCTGCCGGGGGCAGCGGGCACGTACAGGCCACACTGCGCCATCAGAGCGAACAAGCCGACGGTCTTCAGGGCGACGGTCTTGCCGCCCGTGTTCGGGCCGCTGATCACGAGCACGGGTGTGCCGAAGCCGACGCGCAGGCTCACGGGCACCGGCTCCTTCGAAAGCAGCGGATGACGCGCGTCGAGCAGCTCCAGGTCGAGGCCGTCCGTGATCTCGGGGGCGTTCGCACGCATCGCTCGGGCCACGACGGCCATGGCTTGGAGCGCGTCCAGCTCGCCGAGGATGTCGGCTGCGCGCGCGAGGTCGTCGGCGCGCAGCGCAACACGCGAGGTGAGATCCCGGAGGATGCGCCGCACCTCGGCCCGCTCGTCGTCCGCCAGCGAGACGATGTCGTTGTTCAGCTCGACGGCCGGCATCGGCTCGACGAACAGGCTCTGCCCGGAGCCGGAGCTGCCGTGGACGATGCCCGGGATCTGGCCGCGGTGCTCGGCCTTGAGCAGGAGCACGTAGCGGTCGTTGCGCGTCGTGACGAGCTTGTCCTGGAGCAAGCGGTCGGCGTCCTTGCCCTTGAGGTACGACTCCATCACCGAGTGGAGCTTCGCACGGAGGCGTGCGATCGCGCGTCGGATCTCGCCGAGGCGCGGCGACGCATCGTCCGCCACCTCCCCCGAGGGCAGGATGGCCCGGCGAATGATCGCGGCCAGGTCTCCGAAATCCCCGACCTCGGCCGCGCGGCGAGCCAGGGTGGGCGCCCGTTCAGCGAGGCTCACGCACCGCGCGATCTCGCCTGTTCCCTCCGCGAACGACGCCACGTCCAGGAGCCCCGCCGGCTCGAGGTAGGCCCCGGCCACCCGCGCCGAAGCCAGGACATCACCCAGGTCCGGCAGGTCGTGGTAGGGCTGCCTGCCCGGCGTTTCGAGCAGCCCGACGGCCTCGCTGGTCCGATTCAGGGCTGCCCGAACAGTCTCCGCCTGGTCGAGGGGCCTCAGAGACCGGATTCGGGCCTTCCCGGGCACACTTCCAGCCTGAACCAAGAGAAGAGCGCGAATCTTCTCGAACTCGAGGACGCGAAACGTGTTCCCGTTCAAGGCTAAACGCCCACCAATCTGTGCGTTAGAGACAGGAACACCGGGGATCCTGCCGTCGCCACCTCGGGAGTCCACCGCCGCCACCGGACTCCACGGTCAGGGGGACAGGACCAACCTATAAAATGAGCAGAATCAAGGATTTTGTCAACTGTGACCGGCGGTTTTTCGCAGCAGCAGGCTGGCGAAGTGCCCGGCCCCGAAGCCGTTATCGATGTTCATGACGGCGACGCCCGAGGCGCAGGAATTCAACATCGCCAGGAGGGCCGCCAGGCCTTGGAACGAGGCCCCGTACCCGACACTCGTCGGGACCGCAATGACCGGACCATCCACCAGCCCTCCCACGACAGATGGAAGGGCCCCTTCCATGCCCGCGACGACGATCAGCACGGTCGCCTCTCGGAGTGTGGTGGCGCGGTCCAGCAGGCGGTGCAGGCCCGCGACCCCGACATCGTAGATGCGGTCGACGCTCGCCCCGTGGAACTCGGCTGTGACCGCGGCCTCGTCCGCAACGGGCACGTCCGAGGTCCCGGCGCAGACCACGGCGACCCGCCCTGGAAGCGGCTCCGGTGTACGTACGGGAATCGCGAGGCAACGTGGCGCGGGGTGGTAGATCGCGCTCGGGTGCCGCGCCTTCACCAATTCGTGCACGTCGCCGCCCGTACGCGTCACGAGCACGCTCTGACCGCGCGAGACGATGCGGTCCACGATCGCCACGACTTGGTCCGGGGTCTTGCCGGCGCCGAAAACGGCTTCGGGAAAGCCGCGGCGAAGGGCGCGGTGGTGGTCGACCTTCGCGAACCCCAGGTCCTCGTAAGGTAGCGTCTTGAGGCGCTCCGCTGCCTGGCCAGGCGTGAGCGTGCCCGCTTTGACCGCGCGGAGCAGCTCCTCCAAGTCCCTCGGGTCCACGGAACTCCTCTCGCTGGTTTGGCTTGGCCCGATGTTTGCTATAATGTGCGATTGTGCCCGCGCGGCACACACGCCCAAGACCGGGCGTCGCAGCCGCGGCGCCTTACGGCCATGTTCCCTTGCGGGTTCAGGGCTGTCAAGAGAAGGGCCCGAATCACGGAGGCTGCAACCCGTAGATGAGTCCTGTCGAGCTCCTTGTCCTCGGCCTGTATTTCCTGACCCTGGTCATCCTGGCGGTGTTCGGACTGCACCGCTACGTCATGGTCTACCTGTATGTGCGGCACCGGGGCCGGCGCGCGATGCCCGTGCCGTTGCCCCCAAGGCTCCCGCGCGTCACGGTTCAACTCCCGCTCTACAACGAGATGTACGTCGCCGATCGGCTGATCGATTCGGTGGCACGGATCCGATATCCGAAGCACCTGCTCGAGATCCAGGTCCTCGACGACTCCAGCGACGAGACCGTGGCGATTGCGCGCGGGGCGGTCGAGCGCTACCGCGAACAGGGCTTCGACATCCACTATCTGCACCGGACCGAACGCATCGGCTACAAGGCAGGCGCGCTCGAGGCTGGCCTTTCCGTGGCCCGCGGCGAGTTCGTGTTGATCTTCGACGCCGACTTCGTTGCGCCGACCGACATCCTGGAGAAGACGCTCGGCCACTTCGCGGATCCGAACGTCGGCATGGTCCAGGTCCGCTGGGGCCACGTGAACCGCGACTACTCGCTGCTCACGCAGGTGGAATCGGTGCTCCTGGACGGCCACTTCATCCTCGAGCACGGCGGCAGGAACCGCGCCGGCCGCTTCTTCAATTTCAACGGCACCGCCGGGATCTGGCGTCGTGAGACGATCGGCGACGCGGGCGGCTGGCAGCACGACACCCTGACGGAGGATCTCGACCTCTCCTACCGCGCGCAGATGAAGGGCTGGCGCTTCGTGTTCGTCCAGGACGTGGTCTCGCCGGCCGAGATCCCGGTGGAGATGAACGCGTTCAAGAGCCAGCAGCACCGCTGGGCCAAGGGTTCGATCCAGACCTGCCGGAAGCTGCTTCCGAAGATCCTCGCCTCCAGCCTGCCGCTGCCCGTCAAGATCGAGGCGGCCTTCCATCTCACCGCGAACCTCGCCTATCCGCTGATGGTGCTGCTCTCCGTCCTCATGTTCCCGGCGATGGTGATCCGCTACGACATGGGGCTCTACGAGATGATGATCGTGGACGTGCCGCTCTTCCTCGGCGCGACCATGAGCGTCTGCTCGTTCTACCTGGTGAGCCAGCGCGAGGTCTTCGGCGACGCCTGGCGGGCCCGGATCAAGTACCTGCCTGCGGTGCTGTCCCTCGGCATCGGCTTGTCCGTCAACAATGCCAAGGCCGTCCTGGAGGGGCTGCTCGGCCACGCGTCCGAGTTCGTGCGCACTCCCAAGCACCGCGTCGAGAGCCAGGGCGAGGACTGGCGGGCGCGCCGCTACCGAGGCAGCGTGAGCCTCGTGCCGTTCGTCGAGTTGGGTTTCGCGCTGTACTTCACGGCAATGGCCTACTACGCGGTGACGAGCGGCATCTTCGGCACGCTGCCCTTCGTGCTGCTGTTCCAGGTTGGCTTCCTGTACTGCGGCGCGATGTCGCTGTTCCAGGGCTTCTCCGCGCGCTTCGAGCAGTTCCGCGAGCAGGAGGCGTAGGCCGTCCTACACTGGCCAACACGACCGCCGAGGACACCGAGGAAGGGCCGGCCGCGCCCGAGATCACAGAGGACAACGTGCCTTCGGAACCTTCACTCCTGTGGCCTCTGCGGGCATCTCTGTGCTCTCTGTGGTTGTCCGTGCCGGAGTAGCGCGGCCTAACGCTTCTTGGCGAACAGCGCCTCGTACTGCCCGTAGCCCTCTTCCTTGAGCTTCTCGCGCGGGATGAAGCGCAGCGCCGCAGAGTTGATGCAATACCTCTGGCCTGTGGGACCGGGACCGTCGGGGAAGACGTGGCCCAGGTGTGAGTCCGCGCCAGCCGAGCGCACCTCCGTGCGCGGCACGACCAGCTTGTAGTCGGTCGTCGTCTTGACCTGCTTCTGCTCGAGGGGCCGCGTGAAGCTGGGCCAGCCGGTGCCCGAGTCGAACTTGTCGATCGAGCTGAAGAGCGGCTCGCCGGACACCACGTCGACGTAGATCCCCTCGCGGTGATCGTCCCAGTACTCGTTGCGGAACGGGGGCTCGGTGCCCTCCTTCTGCGTCACCTGGTACTGAAGCGGCGTCAGCCGCTTCTTCAGCTCCTCGTCGGCGGGCTTCTTGGGATCCACGGGGTGTCCTTTCGCGCGGGCCAGGAGCGCGGCTCCGACCACCAGAGCAGTCGCGACGGCCAGGCCCCGAATGCCGTCCACACGCATCCTCACAACCTCCATCCTAGGCCAACGCCGCGCCGAACGCCCTATTCCCGAGGGCTATACTCGTCGCTCCCGCATGGACATCATCGGCAGGTCCATCCTGGTCCTGGGCGGCTATGGCCTCGTCGGACAGGCGGTCGCCCGTCGCCTGCTCCTGGAGCGCCCGAGGCGCCTGATCCTGCTCTCGCTGAAGCGGGAGGAGGCCGAGGAGGCGGTGCGCCTGGTCGCGCCGGAGGCGCAGGGCACCAGCATCGACGCCGCCTGGGGTGATGTCTTCGCGTTCGCCGACTGGAAGGACCTCCCACGGCGGGACGTCTTCTCCGAGGCGCGGAACCGCGCGCGCCTCATCGAGAGCCTGCTCCGGCCGCTCGACGAGGAGGCGCTGGCGGAGTACTACCTGCACCGCCTGATCACCGGCGAACGGCCGGACTTCATCGTGGACTGCGTCAACACCGCGACCGGCATCGCCTACCAGGACATCTACAAGACCAGCCGTGAGGCCTGGCAGGCCGCCTGCGAGGGCCGGGACCTTCGCGACAACCTCGAGACGCTCCTCGTCACCGACTACGTCCCGCAGCTCATCCGCCACGTCCAGGTGCTCTACCAGGCCATGGTGAAGGCGGGCACGGGTGCCTACGTCAAGATCGGAACCTCGGGCACCGGAGGCATGGGCCTCAACATCCCCTACACGCACTCCGAGGAGAAGCCGTCGCGGGTGCTCCTGAGCAAGAGCGCGCTCGCCGGAGCCCACACGTTGCTGCTGTTCCTGATGGCCCGCACGCCCGGCGGGCCGATCACCAAGGAGATCAAGCCGGCCGCCGCGATCGCGTGGAAGCGCATCGGCTTCGGCGAGATCCGGCGGGGCGAGAAGCCCATCGCGCTGTTCGATCCGACCCCGCCCGAAGCGCTCCTGCCCGGCAGTCGTTTCCGGCCCGTCGACGCTTCGAAGGGCCGCGCGACCGGCGAGACCCTGAAGAGCGTGTTCATCGACACCGGCGAGAACGGCATCTTCTCCCTCGAGGAATTCTCCGCGATCACCACGGGCGAGCAGATGGAGTTCGTGACCCCCGAGGAGATCGCCGACGTGGTGGCGCGCGAGCTCAAGGGCGGCAACACCGGCCACGACGTGATCAACGCCCTCGACAACGCGGTGATGGGGCCGACCTACCGCGCAGGCCTGATGCGCCACTGGGCCCTCGAGAAGCTGCGCAATCTGGAGAAGGAACACGACGTGCGGAGCGTGGCCTTCGAGAACCTCGGCCCGCCGCGCCTGTCGAAATTGCTCTTCGAGGCCGACCTTCTGCGTCGCGCTTTCGGCGCGATGGCCGCCGTGCGCGCAGCCAAGCCCGCGGAGCTCGCGCGCCGGACCGCGGCCGTGCTCGAGGAGCCGGAACGGGGCCGCGAGATCGTCTCGATCGGCATCCCGATCCTGCTTCCCGACGGCCGACTCCGCCGTGGGCCCGAATGCAAGATCCCGACCGAGACCGACGGCGCCACGCTCGAGATCACACCGGAGCGGATCGATGCCTGGGCCGTCGCGGGCTGGGTGGACCTGCGCGAGACGAACATGGCGCTCTGGAAGGAGCGCTTCGATCGCATCGAGGCCGAGGTCGGCGCCATCCCTCCCGCCGACACCTCCTCGCGCTTCCTCCGCGACCGTCAGTTCTGGAGCGCCGAGGGCCTGATCCAGCCCGGGAAGGTGGTGGGGTTCATCTTCGCCACCGAGGAGAAGGGCGCGCGGATGAAGTAGTCTCGTTCCGTGACGGAGGCGGAGGTCCGAGGCCGTGACGTGCGACGCGTGCTGTGGATCACGCTGGCGCTCAACCTCCTCGTCAGCCTCGGCAAGATCGTGGTGGGCAAGCTGTCGGGCAGCCTGTCGATGGTAGCCGACGGCTATCACAGCCTGGTCGACGGCTCCAACAACGTGATCGGCCTGTTCGTGGTGGGCCTCGCCTACGCGCCGCCCGACCGCGGGCACCATTACGGCCACCGCAAGTTCGAGACCGCAGCGACGCTCGGCATCGGCCTGGCGCTCCTGGCGCTCGCGTACAGGGTCGTGGAGGGCGCATTCCGCGGCGTGCGCCACGACGCGCGCCCGGAGATCGGCGCCCTCAACTGGGTCGTGATGGGCACGACGCTCGTGGCCAACCTGTTCGTGGCCGCCTACGAGGCCCGCGAGGGTCGTCGCCTGCGCAGCGAGTACCTGACGGCCGATGCGGCCCACACCCGCTCGGACATTTACGTGACGCTCGGCGTCGTCGCGTCCTTCGCCGGGGTGGAGGCCGGCCTGCCTTGGGTGGACAGCCTCGTGGCGGCGGGCATCGCGGCCTTCATCGCGTTCCTCGCGGTGCGCATCCTGGTCAGTGCCTTTCACGTGCTCACCGATCGCGCGGCGATCCAACCTGAGCGCATCTCGGCGGTCGTGGAGGGTGTGCCGGGGGTGCGCGGCTGTCGAGACGCGCGCACTCGAGGCGGGCCTGGCGCGGTCTATGTGGACCTGGTGGCCTCGGTGGACGGCGGCCGGTCGCTCCGTGAGGCGCATCTCGTCTCGGATCGCATCGAGGACGCCGTGCGCGAGGCCTTCCCCGAGGTCGTGGACGTGGTCGTCCACCTAGAGCCCTGGTGATGAAATCCATGTTCCTGCTCCTCGCGCTGGCGGCTGAGCCGTCGGAACTTGCGCGAGTCGTGTTCGAGACCGATGCGGGCGCGATCGAGATCGAAGTGGACGCGCGCGCACCGCGAACTGCCGCGAACTTCCTCCGCTACGTTGACGCCGGACGCTACGACGGCAGCTCATTCTTTCGGACGGTACGGGAGGACAACCAGCGCGAGGCGAAGGTGCCGATCGCCGTGATCCAGGGTGGCGTCCCCGAGTCCCGGGAGAGGGAGGACTTCCCGCCCATCGCTCTCGAACGCACGCGCGACACCGGCCTGCAGCACTCCGACGGCACCGTGTCGATGGCGCGCAGCGGGCCCGACAGCGCCACCTCGAGCTTCTTCGTCTGCGTGGGCGATCAGCCCGCGTTGGACTTCGCCGGCCGTCGCAACCCCGACGGCCAGGGCTTCGCGGCCTTCGGCCGCGTGGTGCGCGGCATGGACGTGGTGCGGAAGATCCACTCAAGCGAGGCCACGGGCGAGCGGCTCACGCCGCCGGTGCGAATCACGAAGGCGTCGCGTAGCGCCCCGGCTCGCAAGCCATCGCCGGAGTGAAGTGCGCGGAGAGGACCTTGAGGTCCGCCGCGTAGTCCCCCGACGGCGTGTAGAGCGGCAGCGCCCGCACCGCACGCGCCGCGTAGTCGAGGGCGATCGGGAGGATCGGAACGTGCGCCGCGACCGCGATGCGATGAAAGCCGGTCTTCCAGCGCGTCACCAGGCGTCGCGTGCCCTCCGGGGCGACGACCAGCCAGAGCGGAACTCCGGAAGCAAACTCGGCGGCCACCCGCTCGGTGAAGCCCTCGGCCGAGTGCCGGTCCACGGGGATCCCCCCCACTCCGCGCATGAGCACGCCCAGCGGGAAGCGGAACAGCGTGTGCTTGCCGATGAAGCGAACGCGGAGGCCGAGCGCCCACTTCGCGGCGAGCCCGAACACGAAGTCCCAGTTCGAGGTGTGAGGCGCGATGATCAGCACGCACTGGGACACGTCGGGAAAGACGCCTTCGACGCGCCAGCCCGAGAGCCGCAGCATGAGCCGGCCGAGCGGGCGCGTCAGCCGGCCGTCGCTCTTCGGGACCCTGGGGCCGAGGGCCGGGACCGCCACGCCTTCAGCGCTTCTCGCCGCCGCAGTCTTCGCAAGGGCACAACCCGCGCAGCAGTCGGAAGCTGTAGATCCCCGTGGAGTGGCCGTCCTGCCAGGTGAAGGCCATCGCGTAGTTGCCGACCCCCTCGAGGTGGACGAGATCCTGGCCGCTGAGGTCGAGATAGCGCGGCTTCAAGGCATGGCCCTGGCACATCGCGCAGGGACACCAGCTGCGCAGGTAGTCGAGCCGGTAGCTGGACTCATGGCCGTCGTCCCACTCCACGACCAGACGCTGGTTCGCCTTCTCGTGACGGACCTCGACGGGCTCGGGGAAGGGCGGGGGCGCGGAGCTCACGAGGCACGGGTCACGAGCCCGGCTCCACGGACTCGGCGTCGATGCGCCATACGCCGCCCTCCTGGACCAACTCGCAGACGAGCGTCTCCCGGATGCCGCTCTTCGAGACGATCCGAGCGCGCACCACCGCGCGGTCGTTGACGCGGTTGAAGGTGCCGGCCGGAGGCCAAACGCCAACCTCGGCGTTGTCCTTCAAGCTGGTGTGGGCGTCGACGAGGGCCTGGAACTCCTCCTGCGAAACCCGCGATTGGTGTTCCCCGGTGAACTGCGCATAGGCCCCGGCGACGTCGCCCGCGCGAATCTTCGCGACGTGGTCGGAGACCGTGTCGAGCGGGCCGTGCGTGGCGAAGTAGAAGCCGCCGCCCAGGAGCGCCACGCAGCCGGCGACCATCGTAAGGCAGCCGCCGCAACCCAGCCCGATCCAGAACAGCGGGCCGCGGCCCTTCTTCGCCGGAGCCGGCGCCGACACGGGAGGGGCGGCAGGCGGGGCCGCGGAGCGCGCGGGAGCTTGTGGCAGCGGCGGGGGAGGCGACGGCGGAGCGGCTCTCGGAACGGCTGGCGCGGCGCGGGGCAGCGGCGGGACCGTGTACGCGGCAGTGGGGTTTGTCGGCGGCGCCGCATGCGGCAGCGGGGCGAGCGGCGTCGACTGCATCACCGTGACGTCGGCGCCCCGCTCCGCGCCGGCGGCCGCGGCCTCGGCGGGCGCCCCTTCGATCTCGACCTTGTACGGCATGCCGCCGAAGCGCAGCTCCTGACCCGTCTTCAGGGCGGCGTCCGTGACGCGATGGCTGTCGATGAACGTTCCGTTGGCGCTCCCCTGGTCGACGACGGCCCAGCCAGCGTCTTGCCGCACGAGCCGCGCGTGCCGGCGCGACACCGAGCCCTCCGGGATCACCACGTCGTTCGATGGATCGCGTCCGACCGACGCCTCGTCCTTCTCCACGACGACCGGCTCCCCCACCGGGGGGTGCAGGAGAAGTTTGCCCATGGGAGTCGCGGGATTCTACAATGGTCGTTCCGATGTCCGGAACGACGCTCCTCAGCCGGACCTTCGACGTCTCGCGCCGGCTCGCGGTCCTCACGATGCTGATGCTGGGCGCACCCTTTACGACGGCGCCGAAAGCGCCGCCGCACGCCGTCCCTGCCGCCTCCTGATCCGATCGAAAGGAGTCCGCTGATGTCGATCAAGAAGCTCGCGCTCTTGGCTCTCGCCGCGCTGGTCGCACTTCCCGTGGCCGCCGCCGAGGAGATGGTGAAGTTCAAGAGCGGCGCCGACCAGGGCTCGGGCCTGCTCGTGACGCCGGCCGCCAAGGGCCCTTCGCCCGCGGTGATCGTGATCCAGGAATGGTGGGGCCTGAACGACTGGGTGAAGGACCAGGCGCGCGCTCTCGCCAAGGAGGGCTATGTGGCCCTCGCCGTGGACTTGTACCGCGGCAAGCTGGCGACGAAACAGGAGGACGCCCACCAGTACATGATGGGCCTGCCCGACGAGCGCGCGATGAGCGACCTCAAGGACGCCTTCGCGTTTCTGGCCGGGCGCGCCGACGTGCGGAAGGATCGCATCGGCTCGATCGGCTGGTGCATGGGCGGCAAGTACTCGCTGAAGCTGGCCGTCGCCGAACCGAAGCTCGCGGCGGCGGTCGTCTACTACGGCGCGCCACCGACCCAGGCCGCGGACATCGCCGCGATCAAGGCGCCGATCCTCGGCAATTTCGGCGGGGCCGACGAGGGACCGAGCCCCGACCAGGTGAAGGCCTTCGAGGCCGCGCTCAAGGCGGCCGGCAAGAGCGCCGACATCAAGATCTACGAGGGCGCGGGCCACGCCTTCGCGAACGTGAACAACCCCTGGGGCGGCTACCGCGAGCCCGCGGCGAAGGATGCGTGGGCGCGGACCACGGCGTTCTTCTCGGCTCAGCTCAAGAAGTAGCGGTGGCGCTCACACGGCGGGCGTTCGTCGGGGCCATGGCCGGCGGCGCGGCACTCGCGGCGCAGGCGCCGCGAGCTGTGTCCGCGGCAGCGGTCGACGACGAGGAGGCCTTCTGGGCGGAGCTTCGCAGCGAGTTCCTGATCCCCGACGACGAGGTGTTCTGCAACACGGCGACGCTGGGGGCGATGCCACGGCGCGTGCTCGACACCGTGACGCGCAGCATGACCGAGCTGGAGCGAACGCTCGCGCAGTGGGACTACAAACCCGAGAACCCGGAGTGGTTCTCCGGCTACCGGCCCTACGAGGACGTGCGCGCGCCGCTGGCGCGCCTGATCGGCTGCGACGTGGACGAACTGGCCCTGACCCAGAACGCCACGGTCGGCATGAACCTGGTCGCGAACGGCCTGGAGCTCGAGCGAGGGGACGAGATCCTGCAGACCGACCAGGAGCACCCGGGCGGCCGCTGTGGCTTCGAGCAGCGCGCGAAGCGCCACGGCGCGGTGTGGAAGGGCGTGTCGATCCCGACGCCGCCCAACGACCCTGCGGAGATCGTCGCGCGCTTCCGGGAGGCGCTGACCCCGAAGACCCGCGTCCTCGCGATCCCGCACCAGACCTCGATGCTCGGCCTGGTGCTTCCCGTCGAGGAGCTGATCGCCGTCGCGCGCGAGCGGGGCCACGCGCGCATCTTCATCGTGCTCGACGGGGCGCAGTCGGTGGGACAGATCGACGTGGACGTGCGGCGTCTGGGCTGCGACGCCTACTTCATGTCGCCGCACAAGTGGCTGCTGGCGCCGCCGGGCTGCGGCGCCCTCTACGTGCGGCGCGAGCGCCAGAAGGAGCTGTGGACGACGCTCTGCTCCACGGAGTGGGCGAACCTCGACAAGGGCGCGTACCGCTTCATGCAGGTGGGCACCGGCAACCGCTCGCTCCTCGAGGGCCTGAAGGCCGCCGTGGAGTTCCGCCTGGCGCTGAACCAGGAGCGCGTGTCGCGCCGCATCCGGTCGTTGGGCGACCGGCTGCGCGCCGGGCTGCGGGAGATCCCGGGCGTCCGGATCCTGTCGTCCGTGCACCCTCGGATGGCCGCAGGCATCACGACATACCGAATCGGCGAAAGAACGGGTCCCGAGATCATGGACGCGTTCTGGCGTCGACGCTATCGCGTGCGCTCCATGGGCCAGACGCAGGGCGTGCGCCACTCCCTTCACATCTACAACTCGACGCGGGACGTGGACGCGGCCCTGGAGATCGTTCGCGACCTGGCGCGGACGGGCTAGCTCCTACTCTGGCCAGGGCAACCACAGAGGAACGGGAGAGAAACGGAGAGAACACAGAGATACGAGATCATGCGTCACTCTGTGATCTCGAGCCGATGAACGCTTTTCTGTGTCCTCTGTGGTTGGCTGGGCCGTCGTCGTAGCCGCTAAGCCCGAGTTGGCGTGGTCAAGGCGATGGCGATGCCGCCCAGGATCGCCGCGCCACCGAGGAGCAGCCGCGCCTCGAGGGTCTCGCCGAGGAACAGCACCCCGCCCAGCGCGGCGAGCGGAGGCACGGCGAGCTGGACGATCGCGGCGCGGGACGCGCTGAGTTCGCGCAGCGCCGCGTACCACGCGACGTAACCCAGGCCCGAGGCGATCCCCCCCGAAACGACCGCGAGCAGCACGCCGGTGACCGAGAACCTCAGCGGCGCGAGGGGCAGGAGCAGCGGCAGGATCGCCAGCGGCACGCTCCGCGTGAAGTTGTCGGCCGTCGCCGCGAGCGGACGTGTCGCCCCACGCCCCCGCAGCGAGTAGGCGCCCCACGCGACCCCCGCCACGGCCATGAGCGCCGCGCCTCGCGGGTCTGGGGCGTGAAGGCCGGGGCGCGTCAGCGCCAGGAGCCCGGCGAGGGCGACCGCGAGACCGAGCCACTCGCGCCGATGCGGTCGGCCGCCACGGCCGAGCTCGCGGCCGATCATGGTGGCCTGCACCGAGCCGAACAGGATCAGCGCGCCGCTTCCGGCCGGGATGAGCCGGTACGCGAAGGAGAACGCGATCGCGTAGGCGAAGAGGGCCGCCGCCGAGGCCCAGCTGCCGCCGGCGCGGTCAGCTGACCTAGGCCGGGCCAGCAGGGCGAGCACGACGGCTCCCGAACCGAGGCGGACGGCCGTGAAGGAGCCTGCGTCGATCACGCCTGGCCCGAGGGCCGCCCGGCACAGGAGCGAATTGGCCGCAAACGCGATGAGCGCCGCGCCCGTGAGCGCAGCGTTGCGGCTCGCTTTCACGGGCAAAGGCGACATCCGTGGGATTGTAGGGGCCGCCGCATAGAATCCGCCCAGGTACTGAACCCGACGCGGGGGGGCGGCGTCTAGCGGTCCAGGAGCAGCGATGGATGCACGGGTCGGCCTCCTCAGCGAGCGGGTGTTGAGCCGGTACGAAGCCCGGAACCTGCGCCGCGAGCTCGAGGAGCGCCTCTCCGAGGCGTCGCGACTCGCATTTCGAGTGGCCTACGGCGTGCTCCGGCAGCGCGAGGACGCCGAGGACGTCGCCCAGGAGGCCCTGGCGCGTGCCTGCGAGCGCTACGGCTCGCTGCGGGACAAGGACCGCTTCCCGGCCTGGCTCGTGCGCACGACCTGGCGCCTTGCGCTCGACCACTGCCGCGGCCGTCGACGTCGCGAGCGGCGCGAGCTCGAGGCGCTGCACGCGCCCACGCTCGAGGATGCCGAAGCAGCGGCCGCAGCGAACGAGTTCCGGCGCCGACTGCTCACCGCGATCGACGCGCTGCCCGAAAAGCTCCGCATCGTGCTGGTCCTGGCCGGGATCGAAGGCCACGGCATGCGCGAGATTGCCGCGCTCCTGGCGCTTCCGGAGGGCACGGTCAAGTCGCGGCTCCACCTTGCCCGGCGGCGTCTCCTGGAGTGGCTGCGATGAGCTGCGCGCGCTACGCAGCCGATCTCATCGAGATCGCGCTCGGCCGTGCTGCGACCGGCGAGGTGGGCGCCCACCTCGAGGAGTGCGCGGCGTGTCGAGCCGAGGTCGCCCGACTCGTCGGCCTTCAGTCCCGTATCGACGAAGATCTGGGCGCGCTGCTGCGTGAGGAGCCCTCTCCGGCCTTCCTGGCTCGGGCCCGGCAGCGTCTCGACGAATGGCGGCCGGAGCGATGGCTCAGGCGCCTTCTTCCGGTGGCGGCGGCGTTGGCAGTCGTCGCATTGGGCGTGCGCATGCTCGATCGGCCGAACACACCAACGCCTGAACCGGCGCCGCGGCCGGCCCGGGTCGAGCCACCCGCCCCAGTCGAGGCGAAAGGAGACGTGGCGTCGGCATCGCCACGCGAGCCGCGCCGCGTGCCGCGGCCGGCCGTGCCGCCCGCCGAACCCGAGGTGCTCGTCCCGAAGGAGCAGGCGGAGCTGTTGCAACGCCTCGTGAAGGCGATGGCCGACGCGCCGATGCCAGTCACCTCAGGGGCGGGGGGACCTGTGCGCTTGGAGGTTGGACGGATCGACGTGCCAGCGCTCCAGTTGGGGCCGCTGACTGTGGAATCGAGCGAGTTGAAGGCTTTGCGGATGGAGAATGGGGAGGGAGCGTCATGAGCAAGTGGGTCTGGGCGACGGTCCTAGCGCTGGGTTGCGTCAGTGCGGCGCGCGGCGAGGAGGAGGCTGGGAAATCACGCGGTCCCCTCGTTCCGCTGAAGGTACAGGTCGTGTTCACGCGCACGCTCGGGGAGAAGAAGATCAGCAGCATGCCCTACACGCTGTCGGTACACGCGGGCTCGGATGGGACGGCCGTGCGCATGGGCATCCAGATCCCGCTGACCGTTCGCGTCGACGCCAACACCCCGGCCACCGTAATGTTCAAGGACGTCGGCACCAACCTCGACTGCAGCGCCGAGTCCCTCGAGGACGGCCGCTTCAAGCTGGACTTCTCCCTCGAGCAGGGCGCACTCGCTTCGGGCGACTGGGGAGCCGTCAGCAGCACGCCGGTGTTGCGCAACTTCAAGGCGCGGAGCAGCCTGATCCTGCGAGACGGACAGACCGGCCGCTACGTCGCCGCGACCGATCCGGTCACGGGCGAGGTGCTCCAGATCGACGTGACCCTGAACCTGGTGAAGTAAGCCGCCTAGTCGAACTCGTAGTTGGGCGCAGCCTGCTCGGCGCCAACGCGGCCTGCCTCGATCGTGGCCTTGTAGTAGTTCTCACCGCGCACCGCGGCGCCCGCGAGCCGGCGCAAGAGGGCGATCTGGCCGATGTGGGTGAGCGCGTCGGCGATCGGGCCCTGGAACATCTTCTCCGGCGTCGAGCCGAGCGGCGCGGGTTCGGTGAGGCGAGCGTCGAGCGCCTGGACCGCAGCGAAGAAGCGCGCCACTTCCTGCGGCCAGGGTTGCGGCGTCGCCTCGTGAAACACGTGGCGGCCATCGGCGAGCTGGAGCGCCCAGTCCATGAGATCGCCGACGTGGGCCAGGATCTCGCCCGCCGTCCGCGAGCCGGGCCCCGCCCGGAACGTCGCGAAGCCTTCGGGCGCGTCGCGCATGGTCTTGCCGCCGCGGTAGGCGAGCGTTG
>Ga0075428_100004398_pt1 | contig 15559 bp, 13 predicted proteins | sample RhiMetdeltSRZDD2_FD_75291 | JGI IMG/M metagenome (GOLD analysis project Ga0075428, IMG submission 75291) | Populus rhizosphere microbial communities from Tennessee, USA - Rhizosphere MetaG P. deltoides SRZDD2 | ecosystem: Host-associated > Plants > Roots > Rhizosphere > Soil | place: USA... | reverse complement strand
TGCGGTCCTTGCTCGCGGCGAAGGCCCTGAAGGAGCTCGGGTACCAGAACGTGATCAACCTCCAGGGCGGCTATCAAAAGTGGGCGCAGTCCTCCCTGCCCGTCGTCAAAGACATCCCGATGACGCCGGAGCAGATCCAGCGCTACAGCCGCCACTTCCTGCTGGCCCAGGTCGGCGACAAGGGGCAGCGGCGTCTGCTGCGGAGCAAGGTGCTGCTGATCGGCGCCGGTGGCCTCGGCTCGCCGACCGCGCTCTATCTCGCCGCCGCCGGCGTCGGCACGCTGGGACTGATGGACGGCGACGTCGTGGACGTCACGAATCTCCAGCGACAAATCCTGCACACCACGGCCGACGTGGGGAAGCCGAAGGTCGAGTCGGGAACGCGCACGCTGAAGGCCCTCAATCCCGACGTGAACGTCATCGCGCTGCCGACCCGGATCACCGTCGACAACGTCATGGACATCATCAAGGACTACGACCTGATCGTCGACGGCTCGGACAACTTCGAGACGCGGTACCTCGTCAACGACGCGTGCTATCTCGCCGGCAAGACCAACGTGCACGGCTCGATCTTCCAGTTCGAGGGTATGGCCACCGTCTTCGCGCCCAATGACGGGCCGTGCTATCGCTGCCTCTATCCCTCGCCGCCGCCACCGGGCCTCGTACCCTCCTGAAGCGAGGCCGGCGTCCTGGGCGTGCTCCCGGGAATGATTGGGGTGGTGCAGGCGACCGAGGCCGTCAAGCTGATCCTCGGCATCGGTGAGCCGCTGATCGGGCGGCTCCTCACGTACGACGCGCTCGGAATGCGCTTCCGCGAGGTACGGCTGCGCCGCGATCCGAGCTGCCCGCTGTGCGGAACCTCGCCGACGATCAAGGATCTCTCGATCCACCGCGAGGGCGCGGCCGCCGCCTGCGAGGCGCCGAACGGTCACGAAGCCCCGGCGGGCGCGACCGCACGCGCCGGAGGTTAGGTCCGCGCGCTCCGCTCTGATCTGGCTCGACAAAGCGGACGCGTACGTACGCGCCGCCGAGGACGCGGGGCTCACCAAGCGCTTCGCGCTCGACGTCACCCCGCTCGCGAACGATCCGTCGGACGCCTTGCTCGCCCGCGCCGAAGCCTTGCTGGCGTGGCGTCCGCCCGCGCGCCTGGCTGCGCGCGCCCCGCGGCTGACCTGGATCCAGTCCCTCACGGGCGGCTGCGACCAGTGGCTCGTCCCCGACTACCCCGAGCGAGCGGTGCTGACGTGCGCTCGCGGGAGTCATCGTCTCTCGATGCCGGAGCACATCCTCGCCGCGCTGTTCCTGGTGACCAAGTCGCTGGCGCCGATCGTCCTCGATCAGCGCGAGCGCCGGTGGACCCGGCGCGTGAACCCCACGCTGGCCGGGCGGACGCTCGGCATCCTCGGTCTCGGCGCCATCGGCGCCGAGCTCGCGCGGAAGGCGGCCGCTCTCGAGATGCGTGTGATCGGCACCAAGCGCGACGGTGCGGCCGTGCCGCATGTCGAGCGCGTCTACTCGCCCCGCGAGACCGACGCCGTGCTCGCGGCCTCGGACTACGTCGTCGTGCTGCTCCCATCGACGGCGGAGACGCGCGGCCTGATCGATCGCGCCGCCCTGGCGCGCATGAAGCGCGGCGCGTACCTGCTCAACTTCGGGCGCGGCGACACGGTCGTGGACGACGATCTCGTCGAGGCGGTCCGGGGCGGCGTCATCCGCGGCGCCGTGCTGGACGTGTTCGTGACCGAGCCACTACCCACCGAGTCACCGCTGTGGACGACGGAGGGCATCACGATCTTCCCGCACGTCGGCGGCCTGCACCCCGAGCGAGATCACGCGGTAGCCGCTCTGTGGGTCGACAACCTGCGCCGCTTCGCGGATGGGGAGCCGCTGCGCGAGATCGTCGACCGCGGACGGGGTTACTAGCGCGCGGTATTCGGGCTGGCGATCGAGGACGAGAACGGTTGGGGCGGAGCACCGGCCGTGGCGCAGCCGGACATCGAGAACATCACCGCCGTGAGCAGCACCAGCCACCAGCGCAGGCCTTCCATGGTCCCGTCCTTCGAAGCAGGGGGACGACCCGACGCGGGTCGCGCGCAAGCGTAGTGCAAGCACCACACCACGCGGAGTCCTCACATTCGCGGCGATTTATGCGTCGAGATGGCGTCGCGTGCCATTCCGGCGTGCACGAGAGTCGACGACGTGACGGTGTTAGCATGGCGGGCGTGAGCCGCTCTCTCGGCGCCGCCCTGTCTCCCCACCTTTTGGAGCGCCTGTCGCAGCGTGATCTGCACGCCCGGCTGGGCGTCGCTCTCCCCTTCGTCACCGTCGACGGAGCTGGGCGCCCGCACGCGATGCTCGTGTCGTATCTCGAGATCCGGGCGTACGACAGCGGGACGCTGGGCCTGGTGATCCAGGGCCGAAGCGCGACCGCGCGGAACCTGGCCGCGCGCGGCGGCGCCACGCTGCTGGTCGTCGAGCCGGATGCCGTCCTCTACGTCAAGGCTCGCGCCGTGGACGGGCCTCTAGAGGTTGGCGACGACGGCGGGCTGGGGCTCGGCTACTTCCTGCTTGCGGTGGAGGAGGTCCTGGAGGACTCGGCGGCCGACTGGGAAGGCGGAACGCGCATCACCAGCGCGATCCAGTACCGGCCGATTCCGAGTCTCGACGCACCCTGGGCGCGAGCGACACTCGCCGCGCTCGCCGCCCCCCGCGCGCGCGTCTGATCAGCGAGCCGGCGTCTCCCTCACGGCTTCGCGCTCCTTGTAGAGCCCGATGGTGATCTCGACCTCGGTCTCGCGTCCCTCGCGCAGCAACCGCACGCGGACGAGCTTGCCCACCGGCGTGGACGACACGACCCGCTGCAGGTCGCGCGGGTTTTCGAGCGGGGTACCGTCGAGCGTTACCAGCACGTCGTCAGCCCGGACGCCGCCACGATCCGCCGGCTCGCCGGGCATCACGCCGCGGATCAGCACCCCCCGCGCCTCCCGCAACTTCAGGCGGGAGAGGTCTTCGTCCGTGACCTCGGCGATGGAGACGCCGAGCCAGCCCCACTCGACCTTGCCTTTGCTTGCGAGCTGCGGCACCAGCAGCTTCACGAGGTTCGACGGGATGGCGAAGCCGATCGAGCCGTTGCGGGCGGCCATGCTGTTCACGCCGATCACCTGCCCGGCCATGTTGACCAGCGGACCGCCGGAGTTCCCGGGATTGATCGCCGCGTCGGTCTGGATGAAATCGAACCCCGGCGCGGCCACCGTGAGCGGAGCCCCCTTGCGGCTCACGATCCCGAACGACACCGATTGCTCGAGCCCGAACGGATGGCCGAGGGCCAGCACGAACTCGCCCACCCGCAGCCGGTTCGAATCCCCGAGCGGCAACGATGGGAGGTCGGTCCCGTCGATCTTGACGAGAGCCAGGTCCACGCGAGTGTCCAGACCGACGATGCGGCCGCTGAAGCGCCGCCCGTCGGAAAGCCGCACCTGGATCCACTCTGCCTGCTCGACGACGTGCGCGTTGGTCACGATCATTCCCGTCGGCTCGATGACGAACCCGGAGCCCGTCGACCGGCGCGGCTCCGCGGGGCTGTCGCTGTCGTCCTTGGCGGGGGGACCGCCACGGCGCACCCGCACGTGGACGAGCGCGGGTTTGAGGCGATCGGCGAGGTCGGCGAGCAGCTCGTTGAACCGCAGCAGCTCCGGCGGCGTGGCCGCGCTCGGCGTCTCACGCCACAGCTGGCTCTGCTCTGTCTTGGTGGAGGAGGCAGCGCAGCCGACGAGACTCGCGGCGAGCAGGGTGAGGGCGATCAGAGCACGTGAACGCGACGGCATGCAGCAGGCCTCCTTATCGTGTCCGTTCAGTATAGCGCGGGGACACGGCGCTACCGACTCACCTCCCGCAGCAGGTGGCCGAGCTCCGGGATGAGGAGCTTTTCGAGCGCCAGCCGGCAGGCATTGGGTGACCCCGGCAGCGAGACGACGACGCGGCGGGCGTGGATCCCCATTTGAGCCCGGCTCAGCATCGCGGCCGCCCCGACCTCCTGGAACGACAGCATCCGGAACAGCTCGCCGAAGCCCGGAAGGCGCTTGTCCAGCAGCGCTTCGACCGCTTCGAACGTGGAGTCCCGCGACGTGATGCCGGTGCCGCCGGTCAGGATCACGACCTGGACGGCCGGATCTGCGCACGCGTCGCGAACGAGTCTCGCCACGTCGGCCGGCTCGTCGCGAACGATGGCCGAGCCCGCCACACGATGCCCGGCGGCCGTCAGGAGCTCGCGGATGACGGCGCCGCTCGTATCCGTGGCCGGCGTCTTCGTGTCGGACACGGTCAGCACGAAGCACGTGACGGACGTTGGCGCGGTGGCCTTGTGCTCACGCGGCGTGGCAGCGCGGTCCGTCGTCATCGCGGGTAGGCGCGGTCGAGGATCTCGACGAGATGCAGCACGCGGACGCTTGAGCCCGCCTCCTGCAGTCCCTGCTGGATCTGAAGAATGCACCCGGGATTGGCGGTGACGACCGCCTCGGCACCTGTCGAGGTGACGTGGCCCACCTTGCGACGCAGCAGACGCGTCGCCATCTCGGGCTGGGTAAGGTTGTAGATGCCGGCGGATCCGCAGCACCAGTCCGACTCCGGGAGCTCGACCAGCCGCAATCCGGGAACCTGCGCGAGCAGCTGACGCGGCGCCGACCGGATCTTCTGGCCGTGCACGACGTGACAGGGATCGTGATAGGTCGCCGTCAACGGCACCGGCTCGAGCGGGCCTCGCAGCGGCGCGGCCGCCAGAAACTCCGAGAGGTCGCGCACGGAGGCGGCGAAGCGGCGCGCGCGCTCGGCGTAGTCAGGATCGTCGGCGAGGAGCGTGCCGTAGGCCTTCATGTGGGCACCGCAGCCGGACGTGTTGACGACGACGGCCTCGGCGCCGGTACCCTCGAACACGTCGATGGTGCGACGTGCCATCTCGAGCGCCCGGGCGTGATCGCCGCCGTGGGCGTTGAGCGCGCCGCAGCACCCCTGCTCCCGAGGCGCCAGCACGTCCCAACCGTTCTTCGCCAGCACCCGCGCCGTGGCGCGATTGTGGGCGCCGAAAACGACGGCCTGGACGCAGCCCGTGAGCATCGCGACGCGGCCGCGACGCGTGCCCTCCGCCGGCGTGAGTGGCGGCAGCGGCGCGCGATCGGCGGCGCGGGGCAGCGAAGGCAGGAGCGCTTCCCACGCAGACAGCGTGCCCGGCAAGAGACGCACGAGGCCGCTCCGGCGCACGAGCGACTGCAGACCGCTCGCCTGATACAGGCGCAGGCCGGCCGCGGCCAGCGCGAGCACGCGCGGATGTCCGAGGAGCAGACCGAAGTTCACCCAGCGGAACGTGCGCCGGATCAAGCCGCCCGGCCTCTGGTGCTCGATCTCCGCCTTGGCCGCCTCGATGAGGCGTCCATATGGAACGCCGGCGGGACAGACCGTCTCGCAGGCGCGGCAGTCGAGACACAGGGACAGGTGCTCGACCGACGAGTCGGTGAGGCCGATGCGTCCCTCGGCGAGCGACTTGATCAGCAAGATCCGGCCGCGCGGCGAATCCATCTCCGTGCCGAGCTCCGAGAACGTCGGACAGTAGGCCAGGCAGAGACCGCAGTGCACGCACTGGTTGACGCCCTCGACGCTCAGCCCGTGCAACGCGAGCGGGCCGGCGCTCGCGGGATGCGGATCGGTCGTCGGATGCGCCGCCATCGCCGCCCTCAGATCCCCGCCACGAAACGTCCGGGGTTGAGGAGGTTGCGCGGATCGAGCTGCGCCTTGATCCGCTGCATGATCCGCCCGGCCGGGCCGGCATCGTCCCACACCGGCAGCGCCTCCTTCACGGCCAGCGGCGCCCAGGTGAGCGAGGCGTGCCCGCCGCCGGCGCGGGCGGCGGCGCGCCACTCCGCAAGCACGGCCGCGAGCGTCGCCGGATCCTGCCGGTCGCCGTCGGCGCGGACCGCGCCGGTGACGATGCCGACTCCCGCGTGCGCCGACCACGCGGTGACGAGACCGCGATGGCGCGCAGCCGCCGTGCCCTGCTCCATCACGTCGGCCACGACCGACGGCAGCACGCTGAGCGTCATGACCGCCGCCGGGGTGCCGAACGCGTTGTGGGACGCACGGGCAAGTCTGCTCCACGCCGACGGCGGCAGCGACGCGACCCCGCGGCCGCCGCCGCCGGCCACGAGCGCGGCGAGCTGCGTCACTTGCCAGTCCACCTGCTCCCCCAGGCCATCGAAGCCAACCACGAGCGTGGCCGGCGCGTCGTCCAGCCCCAGCGCGGCGGCGGCGGCGCCGTCGAGCAGGTCCACGGCGCTCGGGATGAGGTCGCTGCCGACCAGCGCGCGCGCCGCCGCCCCCGCATCCTTGAGGCGCTCGAAGCGGACACCGACGAGCCGCTCCTCGTCCGGCACGGGTCGCAGCTTGAGGGTCGCCTCCACGATGACGCCGAGCGTGCCATAGGAGCCGATGAACAGCTTCGGCAGGTCGTAACCGGCCACGTTCTTCACCACGCGGCCACCGCCCCGCACGAGCGAGCTGTCGGCGGTCACGACGGTGACCCCGATGAGCGAGTCGCGGGCGGTCCCGTAAAGGTGACGGCGTGGCCCGGAGGCGTTGGCGGCGAGGACCCCGCCCAGCGTCGCGCGCTCGGCATCCGGCGGATCCAGCGACAGCCACTGGCCGCGCGCGCGGAGCGCCGTCTGCAGCTCACCGAGGGTCACGCCGGCCTGGGCGGTCACCGTGAGATCACCCGGCTCGTGCTCGACGATCGCGCGCAGCCGCGTGAGGACGACGACGACACCGGCCCGTGGCGGCGGCATGCCGACGCTCGACGCAGTGCCGCCACCCCACGCCACCACCGGGACGCTCGCCTCCGCGGCGAAGGCGACGACGGCGGCGACTTCCTCGGCGCTTCCGGGGAACACGGCGGCCAGCGGCGTGCGACCGTCGATGACGTAGGGCGACAGCTCGACGCCCCCCAGGACGTGGGCGGCGCCGACGATCGCACGAAGCTTGTCGAGCAACGGCGCGGCCACGAGGCGCTAGAAGCGCTGGGCGAGGCCCTGCGCTTCGATCGCGTGAGGCCGATAGGCGACGGGGCCGGCCTCGCCACAGGACTTCTTGGTGGGGAACACCTTGCCGGGATTGCAGAGCCCGCGCGGGTTGAAGGCCGCCTTGAGCTGCTGCATGAAGGTGAGGTCGGCGGCCGAGAAGATGAACGGCATGAAGTCCGCTTTCTCGAGACCGATGCCGTGCTCGCCCGAGATCGAACCGCCGACCTCCGCGCAGACCTTCATGATCTCGGCGCCCGCTTCGACGACGCGCGCCTCTTCACCAGGCTTGCGGGGATCGTAGAGAATGTTCGGGTGCAGGTTGCCGTCGCCGGCGTGGAACACGTTGCCGACGCGCAGCCCATGAGCAGCCACGATCTGGTTCACGCGCGAGAGCACGTAGGGCAGCTTCGTGCGCGGGATGACGCCGTCCATCACCATGTATGCGGGCGACACGCGACCGTAGGCGCCGAACGCGGACTTCCGTCCCTTCCAGAGCAGCTGCCGTTCTGCTTCGTCGGCGGCCGTGCGGACCTCGCGCGCTCCCGCGGACCGGCAGGCCTCGACGATCCGGCTGGCCTGGACCTCCATGCCCGTCTCCAGCCCGTCTAGCTCGATGAGCAGCGCGGCCGCCGCATCGCGCGGATAGCCGCAGCCAAACGCGTCCTCCACCGCCTGGATGGTCAGCTGGTCGATCATCTCCACCGCGGCCGGCACGAGGCCCCGCGCGATGATCGACGACACCGCGGCGGAGGCGTGCTCGACCTGATCGAACACGGCGAGGACGGTCTTGACCGCCTGCGGCTTGCGCATGAGACGCACGACGATCTTGGTGGCGATGCCGAACGTCCCCTCGGAGCCGACGAAGATCCCGGCGAGGTCGAACCCGAGCGCGTCGCGCGTGCGGCCCCCGAGCCACACGATCTCGCCGTCGGGCATGACGACCTCGAGGCCGAGCACGTGGTTCACGGTGACCCCGTACTTCAGCGTGTGCGGTCCGCCCGAGTTGTTGGCGATGTTGCCGCCGATCGTGCAGGCTTGCTGGCTCGACGGGTCGGGTGCGTAGTAGTAGCCGCGAGGACCGACCGCCCACGACAGGTGCAGGTTCACGAGCCCGGGCTCGACGACGGCGATCTGGTTGTCGTAGTCGAGCTCGAGGACGCGGTTCATCCGCATGAGCGAGATCACGAGACCACCCTCGGCCGGCAGGCAGCCGCCGGACAGCCCCGTACCCGCCCCGCGGGCGACGAACGGTATGCCCTCACGCGCGGCCAGCTTCACGACGGCGGCCACATGCTCGACGGAGCGCGGAAACACCACGAAGTCGGCGAGCGCGCGGAACAGCGTGAGCCCGTCCGACTCGTACACGAGCAGCTCCTCGGGGTCGGACAGCACACCACCGGTGCCCACGATGCTCAGCAGCTCGCGGCGCAGCGCAGCCTTGCGGTCGGCAGACATGCTCGCCATGGTCGGACCTTGCCCGAGTATACTCTCGCGCGGCCGATCAGGAGTGCCGTCGAACCAGCACGTCGCGCAGGATCCGGAGGTCGGCCACGAACCGCTCCAGCTCGGCTTGCCGCGCCTCCTCGTCGGGCGCTCTCAAGATGGCCGACGGGTGAATGGTGGCCATGACATGGGGCGCCCAGCGCGCGCTCACCCACTCGCCACGCTGACGGGTGACGCGGAACTTGGGGCCGAGCAGCGCCTGGGCGGCGGTGGCGCCGAGGCACCCGAGCGCCGTCGGCTTGATCACGTCGAGCTCGGCTTCGAGCCACGGCAAGCACGCCTTGATCTCGAGGGCACTGGGCTTCGCGTGAATACGCCGCTTGCCTTTGGCCTCCCACTTGAAATGCTTCACGACGTTGGTGACGTAGACTTCGCGCCGATCGATCCCCGCCTCCTCGAGCGCGCGGTCGAGCACACGTCCGGCGGGTCCGACGAAGGGCGCGCCCGCCAGATCCTCTTCGTGACCCGGCTGCTCGCCCACCAGTACGAGGCGCGCGTCCGCCGGACCGGCGCCGAACACCGTCTGGGTGGCTCGCTGCCACAGGTGGCAGCCTCGGCAGTGTGCGGCCGCCTGGCGCAGCGCCGGCAGCGTTCGGTCCTTGGGCAGGAAGTCGGCGGCGGAACCGGTCGCGGCCGTGCCGCGCGCCTTCATGGCCATACCGAAGGGATACGCCGTGCGGAGCCCGCGGACGGTTGCGCGGTGATCATGGCGACTTTACGCCCGAACCAGCAAACGAAATGCCGCCGGTCAGACGGCCAGAAGCGTGCGGGCGGCGGTGACGATCGCCGGCGTGTCGATGCCGTAATGCTGATAGAGGTCCGCGCGACTTCCAGATTGCCCGAAATCATCGACCCCCAGCGCCAGCTGCGGGACACCGAGGGCGCCCCCCAGAAACGCGAGCGCGTGGGAATGGCCATCCAGCACCGAGACGATCGGCACGTCCTCTTCGTCGGCGCCCACGAGGGTCTCGAGATAGGGCCGCGACGCGCGCAGACCGCGATAGAGGCGGTCGGGGCTGGTGACGACGAAGACGTTGGCGAAGACGCCGGCGTCCGCGAGCTCGCGCGCCGCCGCCAGCGCTTCGGCGACCATGACCCCGGCGGCGAACAGATGCACGGCGCTCTCCGCACGATAGCCCCGACGTCCGCGGCCATCGACGAGTCGGTAGCCGCCGCGCAGCACCGCGGTCCGCTGTGGTTCGCTCGCAGGCGGCGCGAGCGATTGCTCGAGCGGGCGCGTCGACAGACGCAGATAGAGGCTCTCGCCCTCACGGGACGCGATGGCCCGCAAGGCGTCGAGCAGAATCCACTCGACCTCCTGCGCGAACGCGGGCTCGAAGTAGGCCAGCGCGGGCACGGCCACACCGATGCCCGGCGTGATCACGGACTGGTGGGCCCCGCCCTCGGGCGCCAGGCTCACGCCGGAAGGGGTGGCCACCACGACGAAGCGGCCTCCCGCGTACAGCGCGTGATAGAGCGCGTCGAGGCCGCGCGGCACGAACGGGTCGTACAGCGTCCCGATCGGCAGCAGCGTCGTGCCAGAGAGCTCCGCCGTCAAGCCAAGTGCGCCCAGCATGAGGAACAGGTTGTGCTCGGCGATCCCGAGCTCGATGTGCTGGCCGGCTGGCGATTCCCGCCAGGCGAGGGCCTGTGGCGTGTCGGAGAACGGGTCGCGACGCGCGTCGGGAAAGTACACGCCCTTGCGATTGATCCAGCCCGCGAGATGTGTGGTGATGGCCACGTCAGCGGAGACCGTCACCACAGCGTCGCCGGCGGGGCCGCGACCGAGGGCGCCGAGAACGCGGCCGAGCGCCTCCTGTGTCGACATCGCGCCCGCGTAGGTCTCGTCGACCGACGGCGGGACGGCCGGCGTCGTCCCGCGTGGCGGGGCGCTATACCACCCCGCACGCGCACGGAGAAAGCGCGCCTCGTCGCTATCCGCATCGAACGCCGCCCACTCCTCGCCCTCGGCGACACCGAGCGCGCGCCGCAGCTCCTCGATCTGTGCGCCGCTGGTCACCATCGTGTGATTGAGCGGGTCGCCGGCGAACGGCAGCCCCCAGCCCTTGATGGTGTGGGCCAGGATGACGGATGGCCGGTCGCGCTCGCGCGCCGCTTCCGCGTAAGCGTCGAGGATCACCGCGAGGTCGTGCCCGCCCACGTCCGCCACGAGCGCCGGCAGCGCCTCGTCCGGAACACCGGCCAGGAAGCGGTCGAGCCCGGCGTCGAGACCACCATCGGGCAGCGAGACCAGCGCCTTGCGGACGGAGCCCGCCGGCAACCGGAGCAGCCGTTGATAGTCCACGCTACGCATCGACTCGAGCCGCCGGGCGAGCGCGTCGCCGCCGGGCCGCCGGACCATGGCGTCGAGCCGCCGGCCCCACCGCAGCTCGTGAACGCGCCAGCCGCTCGCCTCGAAGAGGGCGGCGAGCTGGCGCGTGCGCGCTTCCGGAACGATGCGGTCGAGGCTCTGGCGATTGACGTCGACGATCCACAGGACGTTGCCCAGCCTTCGCAGCGGCTCCTCGGCGAGCGCCTCCCACACGTTGCCCTCGTCCAGCTCCGCGTCGCCGACCATGGCAATGAAGCGCTCCGGCATTGCCCGTCCGCCGTGATCGGCCACGTAGCGGGCGGCCAGCGCGCCGAACGTCGCCATGACGGCGCCGAGTCCCATCGACCCCGTGGACAGATCCACGATCTCCGGATTCTTGCGCCGGCTCGGGTACGCCTGGAGTCCGCCGAAGGCGCGCAGCGCGCGCAGCGCCTCGGCATCCAGGCGTCCCAGCAAGTACTGGATGGCGTAGAACGCCGGTGACGCGTGGGCCTTGGTGGCGACGACGTCCCCGGGCCGCAGCGCGGCGAAGTAGAGCGCGGTCAGCAGCGTCACCGACGAGGCGGACGACGCCTGATGACCGCCGACCTTGGTCGAGTCGGCGTTGGGCCGCGTGTTCGCATGGTGGACCATGAAGGCGCTCAGCCACAGGACCTTGCGCTGGATGCGCTCGAGAAGGTCGAGCTGATCGGAGGCGGCCATAGGACGTCAGTATATGCGCGCCGCGGGGGCGGGGTCAGGCCGACTGGATCGTGTTGCGACCGAGACGCTTGGCCGCATAGAGCGCGCGATCGGCGACGGCCATCAGATCGGTCGCGGAGGCGACGTCCTCGGGCATCGAGGCGACGCCGATGCTCGCGGTGAGGCGGACGTCCTGGAAGGTGTGGCTCTCCACGAGGCGCTTGATGCGATCGGCGTAGCGGAGGGCGGCGGCCTTGACCGTGTTGACCATGAGGATGGCGAACTCGTCGCCCCCGTACCGGGTGACGATCGAGACGTTCTTCGAGTGCTCGATGAGCACGCGCGTCACGTCCCGGAGCACCTCGTCGCCGGTCTGGTGCCCGTGGCGGTCATTGACGGGCTTGAAGTCGTCGAGGTCGATGAGCACGAGCGACATCGGCTCACCGAGTCGCGCGTGACGCTTGGCTTCCTCGTCGATCCGCAGGGTGAAGTAGCGGCGATTGTAGGCGCCCGTCAGCGGATCCTTGAACACGAGCTCCTCGAGCCGCGCGTTTCGGATGGCGATGGCCGCCTGGGAGGCGAGTGCTCGCACGAGACGCTCCGATCGGGGATCGAACGCGACGATGCTGCCGGCGGCATCCCGGGCGTTGATCAGCTGCAGGACGCCAATCACCTCGCCCTGGGGATCATGGAGGGCGAGCACCAGCACCGACTCCGTCCGGTAATCGTTGCGAAGATCGAAGGCCGCGTTGAAAGTGTAACGGCTGGCCCCTGGTAGCGCATACGCGTCGGCCAGCGTGATCGCCTCCCCCGTGGTGGCCACGAATCCCGCGAGGCTCTGCACGTCGAGCGGCAGCACGTCGGTCGAGAGTCGTCGCCGCAACTCGTCGTGGCCCAGGCGGCGGGCCAGTGGCGCATTCTGTACGACGGCGAAGCGCAGGGCCGCTCCCTCGCGGAGGAACAGCGTGCCCGCCTCGGCCTTGGTGACGCGGCGAGCCTCGGCCACGATGCGCTCGAGGAGCACCGACAGATCGCGCTCCGTCGTCAGCGCGATGCCGATGTCGATGAGAGGCTGAACTGCCTCGGCCGTGGCAAGCATGGCCCCCGAGGCACGCAAGACGTGCGCCACGGCAGCGAACCCGCTGATTTATCGGTGTATTCGTCACGGACTGCGGTTTTCGAGCGGGTGGTCAACCTCTGATCGACGTCGTCAGATCACCCGGGCGCATGGTGAATTTCTTGCCGAGAAGGGCTCTACGCTAAGATCGCTAGAGCATGGATACCGTCCTGGTCATCGACGACGAACGAAACATCCGGACGCTCGTGGCTCGCGTCCTGGCGGGGGACGACGTCGAGGTCCACACGGCGGGCACCGGAAAAGAAGGTCTCGAGATGGCGGAGCAGCTCGGGGGGCCCGACGTGGCCCTCGTGGACCTGCGCCTGCCCGACCTCGACGGAATTCAGGTCGTCCGCGACCTCAAGGCCAAGCATGCGGACACGGCCGTCATCATGATCACCGCCTTCGGCCACATCGAGAGCGCCGTGGCCGCGATCAAGAACGGCGCCACGGACTATCTGGAGAAGCCCTTCCAGCATCTCGAGAAGCTGCGGATCTCCGTGAGCCGTGCCCTCGACGAGGTGAAGGCGCGACGAGAGATCACGCGCCTGACGAAGCGGGAGGAAGGCAAGTACAAGGCCGATCAACTCATCGGCGAGTCGGATTCGACGCGCCGGCTTCGCGAGATCATCGGCCAGCTGGCGCGCAGTGAGGCGCACACCATCCTCGTGCACGGCGAGAGTGGCACCGGCAAAGAGCTGGTGGCCAAGGGGCTTCACTACGAGAGCAGCCGGCGCAACTCGCCCTTCATGGAAGTGAACTGCGCGGCCATCACCGAGACCCTGTTCGAGAGCGAGCTCTTCGGCCACGAGAAGGGCGCCTTCACCGACGCCCGTGCGACCAAGAAAGGGCTCATGGAGCTGGCCGACCGCGGCACGCTGTTCCTGGACGAGGTGGGCGAGATCACGCTCTCCAGCCAGGCCAAGCTTCTGCGGTGTCTACAAGAACGGTCCTTCAAGCGCGTGGGCGGGACGCGGGACATCAAGGTCGACGTCCGGGTCATCGCGGCCACCAATCGCTCTCTCGACGCGATGGTGAAAGAGGGCACGTTCCGCGAGGACCTGTTCTATCGCCTGAACGTCATCCCGATCGCCATCCCGCCGCTGCGCGAGCGCGCCGAGGACATCCTGCCGCTGGCCCGGCATTTCCTCTCGGAGGCGAATCGCACCTTCCACAAGACGGTGAAGCGATTCGCTCCGGAGACAGAGGTCCTTCTCCTCGGCCACGGATGGCCCGGCAACGTCCGCGAGCTGAAGAACCTGGTGGAACGTCTCGTCATCCTCTCCACTGGCGAATCGATCGACGTGCATCACCTGCCGCCGCAGTTCTCGAAGAACTCGGACGGCCGGCCTCCCGAGGAGACGCCCGCCGAAGCCCGCACGCTGGCGGCCATCGAGCGCGCGTACATCGTCAAGGTGATGCAGCAGTCGGGCGGCAACAAGAGCGAGGCCGCCAAGATCCTCGGCATCACCCGCCAGACCCTGCGGAAGAAGCTTACCGAATCCTGATCCGCGCCTCGGGGGCGCGGTCATTTCCTCACCGTCTCCGCCAATGAGAGGCGGTTGAAGGGCGGTCAGTAATCAGCCGCCCCGGGGCTTTTGCCCGATGCTCGAAGCCAAAAACCACTTGCTTGTCAAAGGCTTGCGCCTCGCCAGGCCTTTGGTACCCCCTTTGCTCTCCTCACGGACCCAGACGCGCGGCGACGACGCGCCAGGGGAGCGTGAATGAGCATCGTGGTCAAGAAACGGACGGTCACGGACGTCGGCGAGCTGCAGTCGCTGGTCGCCGACCACGTCGCCGGCATCGAGCCCGGCCTGGCCGTTCTCGACTCCCGACTCCTGCTGGGGCAAGCCACGATGGACGTCGTCGCGCTCGACGCACACGGCACGCTCGTCCTGATGGCCGTCGCCTTCACCGCCGATGAAGAGATGCTGCTGAGGGCGGTCGAGGCCTACTCGTGGTGTCTCGAATACCCTGAGGCGATCCGCCGGCTTTATCCGTCGGCGCAGATCTCGTCCGCGCAGCCTCCGCGCCTGGTCTTCGTCATCGAGCGAATGCCGGACGCTTTCCATCGCAAGATCAAGCAGCTCGGCTTTCCCGAGGTGGACTGCGTGGAGGTCCGCGTTCTCGAGGTCGATGGGACACCCGCCGTGTTCTTCGACACGCTGGCCCGCCTCCGCCGCGGGCCGGCGGTGGCGCCCGCCCCCGCGCCGGTACCGGAGCGGGTCAGCCCGGCGCCCGCACCGGCGGCCACCGGACGTCCCACGAGCGTGAAGCTTCAGAAGCTGCTGGGCGGCGAGCGGTCGGGACCGGGGCGCGAGCCCGGCCAGGTGGTCAGCCTCCTGAGTCGCGCTGTACCACGGCACGAGCCCGCAAAGCCAGCCGTGACGACGCCGAAGACCGGCGGCGCGGTCGCCACGCCAGCCCTCGTGGTCGTGCACGCCGCTGAGCCGCGGATCACGGGCGAATCAGCGCAGCGGAGCGTCGTGGCCGCACCACGACTGGAGGCGGTATCGCCCGCGCCGGCCGTGGACCCCGTCACCGCCGCCTTCGCCATGGAGCCCGTCGCCGCTGCCGAGCGAACCCTCGAGGTCGTCGTCGCGACCATCGAGCCCGCGCACACGTCGTCCGTCGCCGAGCCGGTGCCGGATCCTGAGCCCATGTTGGCGCAGGTCGAGGAGCCAGCGCTCGTGATCGCGCTTTCGACCGTGCCCGAGCCGGAACCGATCGTCTCGAACCCGCCACCGGAGCTCGAGCTCGCCAGCATTCCGACGCCCCAGCCCACCGTCGTGTGGGACGAACCGGAGTCGGCGGTGACGCGCGACACCTGGGCCGAGCCCGAAGCGGCCGTGGTGGCGAGCGAGC
>Ga0075428_100004397_pt1 | contig 15561 bp, 14 predicted proteins | sample RhiMetdeltSRZDD2_FD_75291 | JGI IMG/M metagenome (GOLD analysis project Ga0075428, IMG submission 75291) | Populus rhizosphere microbial communities from Tennessee, USA - Rhizosphere MetaG P. deltoides SRZDD2 | ecosystem: Host-associated > Plants > Roots > Rhizosphere > Soil | place: USA... | reverse complement strand
ACCCTGAGCTCGAGATTCACGTTGCGCTCAAGGTCCTCAAGCCCCAGTTCGCCGGCGACGAGACGTTCGAGCATCGCTTCCGCCGCGAAGCAGCCACGGCAGCCAAGCTCCGCCATCCGAACATCATCAAGATTTACTCGGTCGGGCGCGACGGCGATGCCGTGTACTTCGCGATGGATTACTACCCGACCGGGCTCGCCGAACGGCTCGAGGTGTCCAACACGCTGCCCGAGGAGTTCGTTGTTCGCGTCGGTGTGGATGTCGCGCAGGCGCTTGGCTACGCCCACCGCGAGGGCGTCATCCACCGCGACATCAAGGTCGACAATATCCTGTTCGACGCGCACGGCAACGCGGTCGTAGCCGACTTCGGGATCGCGAGGGCTTTGACCGGCTACAGCGGGCAGACCGGCACGAACATGGTCGTCGGAACGCCCCAATACTTCGCGCCGGAACAGGCGCGCGCGAAGCCCCTCGATGGTCGAGCCGACATCTACTCGCTTGGCGTTACGCTGTACCGCGCGGCGACGGGACGTCTTCCGTTCGAAGGCGACGACTGGTACGAGATCGCTCGACAGCACGTCGAGGAACCGCCCCCGCCCCCGAGGAGCCTCAACCCCGACATGTCGCCCGCCTTCGAGGCTGCCATTCTGCACTGTCTCGAGAAACAGCCAGACGATCGTCCGGCCACGGGTGAGCTTCTCGCACAGGAGCTCGTCACGCTCCTCCCCGCGTCTCTCGAGACGTCGGCGTACCGGACGCGCATCACGGGTTCCGAGCCAACGGTGGTAGTGCGCTCGGACGGGTATTCGGCGGCATCCGCCAATGGCACCGGCCCCAAGCGCTCGAGCGCTCCGTGGATCGCTGGCGCGTTGCTCGTCACCGGGCTGACGGTCGCGATTGCGATGTTCAGCAAGTCGCGTGATGCAGAGTCGGCGGCGCCACCGGTGAAACCGCCTGACTCCGGCGCGGCCGTCACGCCAACGCCCGTTTCCCCACCCCTCACGGCGCCCGTTACGGAAACGCTCCCGCCGAAGGACTCGGTGGTGCGCCCGGTTCGAACCGTCGGGTCACTGGTCGTGGAGGCGCCTGACAACGCGACGATATCGATCAATGGCCGCGAGCAGGGGATCGGGAACGGATGGCGATCCGACAGTCTGAAACCCGGCTCGTACGAGGTCGCGGCGTCGGTGCCCGCGCCGGCCGGGTGTCCCACGGCAATCGCAACCCAGTCGGTGCTCGTGCGAGCGACGTCGAGGGTCGCTCGCGTTAGGCTGTCGCCCCGCGGCTGTGCACTGCTGTCGTTCGACGCGTCGCCCAGAGGCTCGCGGTACGTGCTCACGTCGCTCACAACCGGCGACACGCTGCCACCGCGTCGCGGTACCGTGCCGGCCGAGCGGCTGCTACTCCCCGTCGGCGACTATGCGCGACTCATCAGCTACGAAAAGTGTGCCGACTACGGCGACACCGTGCACGTGGGCATGCCGGAACGGCTTCCCAAGCGGACCCTGCTCTGTCGATAGCCCGACGCGATCCGCGTTAGGTCAGATCTTCCCGAGGCCGAACCCGACGACCAGGCCGAACGCCGTTCCCATCCACATCAGCGGGTTCTTGTACCATCGGGTCCGCGGCTCGGTCCCGATGACGATGTGGTCGGTGGTGATGCGTCCGGCCTGTGCGGTGACGAGGGCCGTCGCTTCCCCGTTCGCGCTAACCGAGAGAACCTTGAGCTGAGCAACGAGCGCGTCACGGCGGCGCGGGTCGACGACGATCGCGCGTGGCGATCGGACCACCCACGTCATTTTCCCCGCCTGAAACGTGACCGTCGTGTCCCCGACGTGCGTGATGGCAAACCGGACATCGCGATCCTGTGCGCGCGCGCGCCACGGCAGTGCGACCGTGACGACTGCCGTGAGCACCACCAGGAAAAGCCTCATCACAGGATGCGCTGCACGATTCCCTTGATGTCGTTGAACATCACGAGCACGAACAACAGGGCGATCGCGACGAGACCAACCCGCAGGATGTACTCCCGCGTTCGCTCGCTGAAGGCGCTGCCCTTTGCCGCCTCGAGCACGTTCAGCAGAATCTGTCCGCCATCGAGGATCGGGACCGGCAGCATGTTCAGCACTGCCACGTTGATGCTCAGGAGCGCGATGAGTCCGAGGAGCGTTTCCAGGCCGAACTTCGCCGCCTGAACGGAAACCTCGGCGATCGCGATCGGTCCGCCCAGCTGCGATGTGGAGACGTCGCCCGCGAAGAGGCCGCGCACGAGATCGACGATGCTGCTCGCCTGCTTCCACGTGGAATCCGTCCCGACCACGATCGCGTCGGAGAACGCGAGCGGCTCGCGTGCGAAGCGCCTCACCGGCCCCGCTCCGATACGACCGACGCGATGGCGTCGCCCGGTAAGCTCGTTCTGTACCTCACGCTCCTCGGGCCGAACCGACACGGTACGGCGCGATCCCCCCTGAACGACGTCGAGCGTGATGGTTCGGCCGGATGATGCACTGACCCGATCGAGCAGCTGTTGCCACTCCGTGACGGGCGAGCCGTCAATCGCGACGATGCTGTCGCCTCGTTGAAGGCCGGCCAACGCCGCCGGACGGCCCGCGAGGACGGTGTCGACGACCGGCGGCGTGTACTGCCGCCCGTAGTAGCTGACCGAACCGACGTTGATGATGAGCGCGAGGATGACGTTCATCGTCACACCGGCAACGAGGATGAACAGGCGCCCGACGAGCGGCTTCGATTCGAACCAGCGATGATCCGGGATGGGTTTCGGCCCGAACGGCTTCATCGCGTTAGGGTCCCAATCTCGCGTGCTCTCGGTACCCGTCACGATCGGTGGCACCGCATTGGCACCGACCTCCGGGACCTCCCGCTCCTCGTTACCGCCCTCGAGGAAGGCCGTCGCCTGATCCTGCTTCGACGCCATTCGCACGTATCCCCCGAGCGGGAGCAGGGCGAGCACGTATTCCGTTTCGCCCCATCGGCGCCGCCACAGCGCGGGCCCGAATCCAATGGAGAAGCGCGGGGCGTAGACGCCGAGCGCCTTCGCCGCGAGAAAATGTCCGAGCTCGTGTACGAAGACGACGAGGCCGAAGACGAGGAGTGGTGCGAGCCAGATCAACATGAGAACAACCTGCGAACATGTCGACGCGCTTCGGAGTCGACGGCGAGCAGCGCCTCCCGGCTGCCGCTGGCCGTGTCACCTAACGTGTCGAGCGCGGAGTCGATCGCACTAGCGATGTCGATGAACGTGATGCACCCGTCGAGGAACAGTGCCACGGCCTGCTCGTTCGCGGCGTTGAACACGGCGGGGGCTGCGCCGCCGGCACGGCCGGCCTGCATGCCGAGTCGCAGCGCGGGGAACTGATCGTACCGCACCGGCTCGAACGTCAACGGCGAACACGCGACGGGGTCGAACGGCTGCACCCCGTCGTCTGGAACTCGCTCAGGATGCGTGAGGGCATACAGGACGGGCAACTCCATCGTGGGCGCACTCAACTGGGCGAGGACGCTGCCGTCCACGAACTCGACGAGCGAGTGCACGACGCTCTGGGGATGGACGACAACCTCGATACGGTCGTACGGAAGGTCGAACAGATAGTGTGCCTCGATCACTTCCAGCGCCTTGTTCGCCAGCGTCGCGCTGTCCACCGTGATTTTCCGCCCCATGGTCCAGGTTGGATGGTGCAACGCGTCCTCCACGGTGGCCCGGGCGAGTCGCTCCGCTGGCCAGGCACGAAACGGCCCGCCTGAGGCAGTGAGAATCACCCGACGAACGTCGCCCGGCCGCCGGCCCGCCAGGCACTGGAGAATCGCGGAGTGCTCACTATCCACAGGGACGATTTCGCCGCCGCCGCGTTTTGCCGCTGCCCGCGCGAGGTCGCCCGCCATGACGAGCGTTTCCTTGTTCGCCAGCGCTACGCGCTTGCCGGCTTCGAGCGCCGCGAGCGTGGCATCGAGGCCGGCGGCGCCCACCACGGCGTTGAGGACGATGTCGACATCATCCCGGGTTGCGGCTTCGACGAGGCACCGCTCTCCCGTGCGCCACCGGGAATCATGCTGGGACCCATTGTGCACCAGTCCCACGAACGCCGGCTGGTAGCGGGATGCCTGCTGTTCGAGCAGACTCGTGTTCGCGAAGGCCGTCAGCGCCGCGACCCGGAAACGGTCCCGTTGCCGGTCGAGCACGCGGAGCGCCGTGGTACCGATCGAGCCGGTCGAGCCAAGGAGCGCGATTCCACGCATCACGACACCGCGGGAAGCAAAAGCCAGCCGAACAGGAGATACGCGACGGGAAGTACGAACAGCAAGCTGTCGAGGCGGTCGAGCAGGCCGCCGTGCCCGGGGATGAGGTGAGAGCTGTCCTTTACATTCGCTTCGCGTTTGAGCAGCGATTCCGCCAGATCCCCCACCTGCGCGGACACACTGATCAACGCCCCGAAGAGAATCGTGGCCGGTACCGTCATGGTCAGCAAGGCGACGGGACGAAGCGCGAAGCGGACGTAGAGCCACGACACCAGCACCGTCGCCGCGAGCCCGCCTAACGCCCCGGAGATCGTCTTGCCGGGGCTGACCGAGGGAATGAGCTTCGGTCCCCCGACGGCGCGGCCAACGAAAAATGCGCCGATGTCCGACGCCCACGTCAACACCAGCGGAAACGCCAGCAGCGCCGTACCAGCGCGATCACCGACGGCGTAGGGGTGCTCGCGAAGCGCGTAGGCGAAGCTGAGGAGTCCGCCAGTGTACAGGATGCCCATGACCGTGGTCGAAGCCGCGCCAAGCGGCCGGCGCTGCGGTCCGCGCGTCCAGATCACGGCCGCCAGAATCACGAGCATGACCGCGGCCGGCACATCGAGCGACGGCCGGTAAAGGCCGATGGCCGCCGCGTACACAACGAGCGGGATCGATCCCGCCAGCGGAATGCCGACCGGGTCGAGCGGATCCACGCCACCGGCGGCGGCAATCCGGTAGAACTCCCAGGCGCAGCCGGCGGAGACGGCGGCCAGAAACACGGCCAGCGGCAGGCCACCGAGATAGATCATGATGAGCGCGACCGGTGCCGCGATGACCGCCGAGATGACCCGCTTCGCGAGGTCGCTCACACGTTAGGCGCTCACGCGGCCGAATCGGCGCTCGCGCAACTGGTCATCGCGAATCGTGGCGTGGCGGTCCCCACGTGTAAGGTCCGGCCACAGCACCGGACTGAGGAAGAGCTCGGAGTACGCCATCTGCCGGCGATGGGCTCGGTCAGACTTCCATGATCTCGGCTTCCTTGTGCTTCAGGAGGTCGTCGATCTTGTGCATGTAGTCGTCGTGCACCTTCTGCAGGTCCTTCTCGGCGTGCTTCACGTCATCCTCGCTCACACCGTTCAGCTTCTTGAGCTGATCGCGGGCGACGGTCCGAGCGTGCCTGACGGCAATGCGCCCTTCCTCCGCCAGCTTGTGCACGACCTTCACCAGCTCCTTGCGGCGCTGCTCGTTCATCTGCGGCAACGGCACGCGGATGATGGCACCCTGCGTCGACGGCTCGAGCCCGAGGTCGGACTCGCGGATCGCCTTCTCGACGACCTTGATCTGCCCCTTGTCGAACGGCGTCACGATGATGACGCGCGGCTCCGGCGTCGACACACTCGCGACCTGATTGAGGGACATCTGCGAGCCATACATCTCGACGCGCACCGTGTCGAGCATCGACGGCGACGCCTTGCCAGAGCGAATGCCCGAGAACTCCCGCTTCGAGCTCTCGATCGCCTTGTCCATCTGTGCCCGGCAGTCCTTCACGATCTGCGGAATCGAAGTCGCTGTAGTCATCGGACGATCGTTCCCACGCGCTCGCCGCGAACCGCGCTCGCGACGGCGCCCTCATGGTGGATGTTCAACACGATCAGCGGCAAGTTGTTCTCCTTGCAGAGCGTCACCGCCGTCTGATCCATGACGCCGAGCTCCGACACCATCACCTCACGATAGCTCAACGAATCGTAGCGCTTCGCCGCCGGGTCCTTCTTCGGATCGGCGGTGTACACGCCGTCCACGCTCGTCGCCTTGATGATGACGTCGGCTTTGATCTGAATCGCCCGAAGCGCCGCGGCGGTGTCGGTGGAAAAATACGGGTTGCCCGTACCGGCCGCGAAAATGACCGTCCGCCCGACCTCGAGGTGCCGCAGCGCACGCCGCCGGATGTACGGCTCCGCGAGCTCCTCCATGCGGATGGCGGTCATGACCCGGGTATCGAGCCCCTTGCGCTCCAGGACGTCCTGGAGCGCAAGGGCGTTGATGACCGTGCCGAGCATTCCCATGTAGTCGGCCGTGACGCGATCCATGCCGTTTTTCGACAGCTGAGACCCGCGCACGATGTTGCCGCCACCGATGACGAGGCCGACGCTGACCCCCATGTCGGCAACTTCCTTCACTTCGTCACAGAACCGGTTCACCCGATCGAAATCGAACACCAGCCCCTTGTCGCCGGCGAGCGCTTCGCCCGACAGCTTGAGGAGTACGCGGGAGTACGCGACGGCAGTGGTGGCCACCGGCTCGTTACTCCTCACCCATCTGGAATCGCGCGAATCGACGCACAGTCAGCGTCGAGCCGCTTTCCTTGCTCGCCTCGGCGACGAGCTGACGAATCGTCTTCGAGTCGTCGCGCACCCACGGCTGATCGAGCAGCGTGTTCTCCGCGTAGAACTTGTTGACCTGTCCGTCGACGATCTTGCCGATCATCGCTTCGGGCTTGCCGGCGGTGCGTGCCTGCTCCTCGTAAATGCGTCGCTCACGATCGATGATGTCGCTCTTGATCTCTTCGCGGTTGACGCCGAGCGGGACCTTCGGCACGCCGGCGGCAACGTGCTCGGCGACCGAGCGCGCGAGCGTCTTGACGGATTCGCCCGAGCCGCCCGCGACGTCGACGATCACCGCCACGCGCCCGTTGTGGTGCACGTACGAGCCGATCACGCCGTCGGTCTTGAATCGTGCATAACGACGCAGGACGACGTTCTCGCCGGTCTTGCCGGACGCTTCCTTCACGACATCCGCGACCGTCTTGCCGGCGTCCTTGTGCCAGGCCTGCTTCATGAGCTCGCCCTCCTGCGCGACCGTGACGACGCCGTCGAACGACGCATCGCCGAAGAGCTGCGTCGCGACCGCCTGAGCCAGCGCGCGGAACTCCTCGTTGCGTGCAACGAAGTCCGTCTCGCTGTTCACCTCGACGAGGGCGGCGGTCTTTGCGTCGTCGCTCACGAGTGCGACGATGGCGCCCTCGGACGCGGCGCGGTCGGCGCGCTTCTCGGCCTTCGCGATGCCCTTCTTCCGCAGATATTCGACCGCCTTCTCGACGTCACCGCCCGTCTCCTCGAGCGCCTTCTTGCAATCCATCATGCCGGCGCCGGTACGCTGGCGCAGCAGCTGAACGTCTTTCGCAGTAACGGTCGTTGCAGACATGGGTCATCCTTCGTATTCGTGCGTTTCGTGGAAACGCCGCCGGCACTGCGCCGGCGGCGTTATGATTGTAGACGGTCGGTGAGGCTGGTGACAGTGGGCGATAGTTACACCCGATACACCCATTAGCCTTCGGTGTCGCCTCCCTCATCGGCATCGCCGCCCTCACCGGCCTCGCCGGCTCCGCCCTTGAGGCGGGCAGCGATCGCTTCCGGTTTCGCCCGGCGACGCCGTGGACGCCGGCGCCGTCGACGCTCATCTTCGCCCCCGGCTGCCGGCTCCATGCCGCGATCGGAGCTGTACGTGCTCTCCTCGCCTTCCTCCTCCTGAGGCCGCACCGGCGCTTCCCGGCGGGCTTCCGCGATCGCGTCGGAGATGGCGCGCGCGATCAGCTCCACCGACCGGATCGCGTCGTCGTTGCCGGCGATCGGAACGCTGATAAGATCGGGGTCGGAGTTGGTGTCACAGATGGCTACGATCGGGATGCCAAGCTTGTTGGCCTCGCTGACGCCGATACGCTCCTTCTTCGCGTCGATGACGAACATCAGGCCCGGCAGGCGGGTCATGTTCTTGATGCCCGACAAGTTCTTGGAAAGCTTGTCGCGCTGACGCGACATGAGCAGCTGCTCTTTCTTCGTGTAGTTCTCGAACTCCCCGCCGGCCTCTGAGCCGGCCTCGAGGTCCTTCAGGCGGCGCACCTGCTTCTTCACCGTCTGGAAGTTCGTGAGGAGTCCGCCGAGCCAGCGCTCGGTGACGTACATGGCGCCGCAGCGCTCGGCTTCGCTCTGGACGATCGCGCCGAGCTGGCGCTTGGTGCACACGAAGAGGACGTTCTCGCCGCGCATGACCACTTCGCGGACGAGCTTCTGCGCCAGCTCGAGCTGACGGAGCGTCTTCTGGAGGTCGATGATGTGAATCCCGTTGCGCTCGGCGAAGATGAAGCGGCGCATCTTGGGATTCCATCGGCGAGTCTGGTGTCCGAAGTGGACACCGGCCTCGAGGAGCTGTTGGAGACTGGGCTGCATTGTGCTGTCGAACCTCGTTGGGTTTAGTCGTCCGCTTCTGTCAGCGTCGCCGTCGACTGGCAGGGCCAGAACCCGCGGTGACTCGGGAAGCGTGGGTTTTTTTCGCGAGCAGCCAGCAGCGACTGATGGCTGCTCGCTGTGAAGCGAGCGCGTTAGCGCTTGCTGAACTGGAACCGCTTGCGAGCCTTCGGTCGGCCGGGCTTCTTGCGCTCGACCGCGCGGGCGTCACGGGTCAGCAGGCCGAGGTCGCGAAGCTTGCGGCGATGCGACTCATCGAGCGCGACGAGCGCACGAGCGACGGCCAGACGCAGGGCACCGGCCTGGCCCGTCTGGCCACCGCCATCGACGTTCGCGCGAACGTCAAAGCGGCCAAGCGTGTCGGTGGCGGTGAAGGGCTGCTGGATGGCCGACACGAGCGCGGCGCGCGGGAAGTAGTCGCCTAACGTGCGACCATTGACGTCCCACTTGCCGGAGCCAGGGCGAATGTAGACGCGGCACACCGCCTCCTTGCGGCGGCCGACGGCGTGCGTCGTCGAGCTGTCAGCCATTACTTCGTCTCTTTGGTGCGGGCGTTGAGCTTCAGCACGGCGGGCTGCTGCGCGACGTGCGGGTGATCGGCCGTTGCGTACACGCGAAGCTTGCGGCGGAGCGTCTGCCGACCGAGGGCGCTCTTCGGCAACATGCCGTACACGGCCTTCTCGATCACGCGCTCGGGATGCTTGGCCAGCATGGATGCCGCCGGCGTGAATCGCTCGTGGCCCATGTAGCCGGTATGACTGAAGTAGCGCTTCTGCTCCAGCTTGCGGCCGGTCAGCTTCACCTTGGCGGCGTTGATGACGATCACGCTGTCGCCGGTGTCCATGTGCGGCGTGTACATCGGCTTGTGCTTGCCGCGCAGAATGCGCACGACTTCGGCGGCGAGACGACCAAGGACCATCCCATCCGCATCGACGACGTACCACCGATGCTCGATGTCCTTTGGCGTCGCGGTGTAGGTGCTCATTGAGAATACGATTCCGAACGTGAACGGGCCGCACACCAGCGAACATCGCCGGCGGCGGACGCGACTACTACCCTAAAATTGGCAGACACGTAAGCTAGACAAGCATTTACGTGTTGTCAACGGAAGCACTGGACCAACTCACTCGAGCTCGACCAGAATGGTCCCACGTTCCACGGCGATCCCCGGCGCGACGCGGACGGCCTTCACAATGCCAGCCGATGCGGATCGCAGCTCGTTCTCCATTTTCATCGCTTCCATCACAACCAGCCCCTGGCCTGCCTGAACGCTCGCGCCGACGTCCACGTTGACGCGGACGATGAGCCCTGGCATCGGGGCGACGAGCGGGGCCGGGCCTTTGGGCCCTGCGGCGCTGCTCGAGAGCTGCCGAATCGCGCGAGCGCGCTCGTCCAGCGCCTCGACATCGTACCGCCAGCCGTCGAGCGAAAGCACGTAGCGTCCGCGCGTGGAATCTCTCGTGACCAGGACGCGATGCACCCTGTCGCCGATGGAGAGGACTGCCACGGGAGTGCCGGCGACCTCCGACAGGCTGGCCGAGACGTCCGTTCCGTCGACGCGGACGCGCTCTCCGTCGAGCTCGACCTCGACGCTGCGACCGCCGACGTCGACCACGTACTTCACGCGACCTCCGGAACGAGCTCGCAGACCGTCTCGACGTGAGCCGTCTGCGGAAACATGTCGAACGCCGTGAGCGATGCCACGCGGTAGCGCGGCATGCGCAGTACGTCGCGGGCCAGTGTCGCGGGGTTGCAGCTCACGTAGACGATCGCCCGTGGGGTAGTCGCCGCCTGCAGCGCACCGGTTACTCGCGCATCGACGCCGGCGCGCGGAGGATTCACGATCACGACGTCGGCCGGCAGCGCCTGGCCAAGCGCGTCCTCGACGCGAGCGACGAGTGACCGCGACCCGGTCGGCAAATGGGCGGCGACCCAGCGCGCCGCGGCGGCGTCGAGCTCGATGGCCGTAACCCGAACGCCGCGCCCCGCGAGCGCGATTGCCGTCGCGCCGGCGCCAGCGTAGCCGTCGATCAGCGTAGCCGGTGCGTGCGACATCGCGAGCGCGATGACGTGCGCGTGGAGCAGCTCGGCGGCTGCGGTGTTGACCTGCGCGAACGAAGCGTCTGGTGACTGTGTCTCGCGTGCTCCATCGGCCGCCACCTCGCGACGATCCACCAGCAGACGCCGTCGGCCCCCTCGGGGTTGCCACCATACGGTGCCGAGCGCTGGAACTCGGTCGGCCAGCTCACGGGCTCCCGGCCAGTGCGTCCCTCCCTCGAGCAGAAAGGAAGCCCCGTCGCGCGTCAGCCTAACGGCGCCGCGCAGTCGGCGCACTCGCGGAAGCAACGGCGCGGCCGCGAAGATGCTGCGCCAGATATTCACGACTCGCTCATCGGTGATCGGGCATCGCTCGAGCTGAAAGATCGCGTCCGGGTCGTCGTAGCGATGCAAGCCCGCGACCCAGCGATCACCGGTCCACCGGAGTGCAAGCGTCAGCTTCGTCCGATATTCCCATGGCGCCGGACTCGGTACGATCGTCACCGTCGGCGCGTCACGCTTTCCGATCCGCTGCATCGCGTCGCGCACGATCGTGCTCTTGGCGTCGAGCTGGCTCTCGTACGTCATGTGCTGCAGCTGACACCCGCCGCATCGATCACGCGTGTAGTGGTGGCACGACGGCGCGACGCGGCTCGCCGACGGTTCGACCACCGACACGGCCGATCCCCGAGCGAATCGCCCATGCGACTCGAGGGAAGCGTCGACGAGATCCCCTGGGGCGGTGCGAGGAATGAACACCGCCATGCCTTCATGACGCGCGACGCCATCGCCGCCGGCGGCAATCGAATCGACGCGAACCCGCGCCATCACCATGGTTCGCCGATCGCTTCGCGCCGAGCCACCTGCTTCCACGCATCGGCCGTCGGGATGTCCGAGGTTGCGCTCGTGTTGCCGTTGCCAGCTGCTGAAACACCGTTCTGGCGTGCGCTCACGTTCCCACTCCGATCCCGGTGCGCGAGAAGCGCAGCCACTACGGCGGCGGCCAGAATGCCGTCTTCCGGCGGGGCGCTCTTGACGAGCGTAGCCAGCCGGCGCTCGAGCCACTGAATCTCGATCGCTCCTCGACGAAACTCGTCGTCTTCCATGACGCGGAGGTGAAAATCGCGCGACGTCTCCACGCCGTGTACCGTGAGCTCGAGCAGTGCCCGATGCATGCGCTCGACCGCCTTGGCGCGATCGGGCGCCCACACGATGAGCTTCGCCAGCATCGGATCGTAGTGGAGCCCAACCTCGCTCCCCGTCTCGATTCCCCCATCCCACCGAACGCCCGGTCCACCGGGCACGTGCAGGTACTGGATGCGGCCGGTCGATGGCAGAAAGCCGTTGCCGGGATCCTCACTCGTTATGCGGCACTCCATGGCCCAACCGCGCGGGGCGATATCCTCCTGCGCGAACGGCAGCCGCTCGCCGGCGGCAACCCGGAGCTGCCATTGGACGAGGTCGATGCCGGTGACGAGCTCGGTGACGGGGTGCTCCACCTGGAGTCGCGTGTTCATCTCCAGGAAGTAGAATCTGCCTTCCTGGTCGAGCAGGAACTCGCAGGTCCCGGCGTTGACGTAGCCCGCCGCGCGTGCCGCGCGCACCGCCGTGTCGCCCATCTCGCGACGCAGCGCCGGCGACACCGCAACACTCGGCGCCTCCTCGATCATCTTCTGGTGTCGCCGCTGGACCGAGCATTCGCGCTCGCCTAACGACAACATGGTGCCGTGCTGGTCGCCAAGGACCTGAATCTCGACGTGACGCGGCCCGACAATGTATTTCTCGACGTAAACGGCGTCGTCGCCGAAGGCGTTCCTGGCTTCGCGCCGTGCGGCATCGAGCGACGATGCGAGCTCGCTCGGGTGTCGGACGACTCGCATTCCCTTCCCGCCTCCGCCAGCGGCCGCCTTCAACAGAATGGGATAGCCGAACTCCTCGGCAATGCGCTGCGCCTCGGCGGCGTCGTTGACGGCGGACGTCGTGCCCGGCACGACCGGCACCCCGGCTCCGATGGCGAGCTGGCGCGCGGCCGTCTTGCTGCCCATGGCAGCGATCGCTTCCGGCGGCGGGCCGACGAACACCAGGCCCTCGTCCCTAACGAGTCGCGCGAACCACTCGCGCTCGGACAGAAAGCCGTAGCCCGGATGGATGGCCTGGGCGCCGACACGCTTCGCGACTTCAACGATCCGGTCGCCGCGGAGGTAGCTCTCGGCTGACGGGGCAGGCCCAATGTTGACCGCTTCGTCGGCCTCGCGGACGTGGGGCGCCGACACGTCGGCGTCACTGTAAATCGCCACCGACCGGACGCCCATCTCCCGGCAAGCGCGAATCACACGGAGCGCGATTTCCCCCCGGTTGGCAATGAGAACCTTAGAGAACATCGGTTCCCGGCTTCCTACAGCGGAATATTTCCATGCTTCTTGGCTGGGTTCCGATCCCGCTTCCGCTCCAGCGTCGACAGCGCGTCGATGAGGCGCGGGCGCGTGTCGCGCGGATCGATGATGTCGTCAACGTAGCCGCGGCTCGCAGCGACGTACGGGTTCGCGAACTTCTCGCTGTACTCCCGCACCTTCGCGTCGGTGGCCGCCGCAGGGTCGGAGCTGTCGGAGATCTCACGACGAAACAGGATCTCCACGGCGCCCTTCGGGCCCATGACCGCGATCTCCGCGGTGGGCCACGCGACATTGTAGTCGCCCCGGATGTGTTTCGAGCTCATGACGTCGTACGCCCCACCGTACGCCTTTCGCGTGATGACGGTGAGCTTGGGAACCGTCGCCTCGCAGTACGCATACAGCAGCTTCGCGCCGTGTCGGATGATGCCGTTGTGTTCCTGGGCGACGCCCGGCAGAAAGCCCGGCACGTCCTCGAACGTCACGAGGGGAATGTTGAAGGCGTCGCAGAACCGCACGAACCGCGCGGCCTTGATCGACGCGTTGATGTCGAGCACACCGGCGAGGACCGCGGGCTGGTTCGCGACGATGCCCACGCTGTACCCGCCGAGATGGGCGAATCCGCAGAGGATGTTGCCCGCGTACGCCGCGTGCACCTCGTAGAACTCGCCGTCGTCGACAATGCGCTTGATGACCTCGTGCATGTCGTACGGCTTGTTCGCGTTGTCGGGCACGACGTCGATGAGCGACTGGTCGCGACGCTCACGCGGGTCGCGACCCGTCCCGCGCGGCGGGTCGCTCAGGTTGTTCGACGGAACGAAGCGAAACAGCTCCCGGATGGCCTGGAGAGAGGCCAGCTCGGAGTCGTGCGCGAAGTGCGCCACGCCCGATGTTGCCGCGTGCGTGTCGGCCCCGCCGAGCTGCTCCATGGTCACGTCTTCGTGCGTGACCGTCTTCACCACGTTAGGCCCGGTCACGAACATGTACGATGTGCCGCGCACCATGTACGTGAAGTCCGTGATGGCGGGCGAGTACACCGCGCCGCCTGCACACGGACCGAGAATCGCCGAGATCTGCGGGATCACGCCTGACGCGAGCGTGTTGCGCAGGAAGATGTCGGCGTATCCGCCGAGCGACACGACGCCTTCCTGGATGCGCGCGCCGCCGGAGTCGTTGAGCCCGATGACCGGCGCACCGTTCCGCAGCGCGAGGTCCATGACCTTGCAGATCTTCTCGGCGAATGCTTCCGACAGCGAGCCGCCGAAGACGGTGAAGTCCTGCGAGAAGACGTAGACGAGTCGGCCGTCGATCCTGCCGTAGCCTGTGACGACGCCGTCGCCATAGGTCTTCAGCCTATCGAGGCCGAAATCGGTCGATCGGTGCGTCACGAACCGATCGAACTCGACGAAGCTGCCTTCGTCGAGCAGGATGTCGAGCCGTTCGCGCGCGGAGAGCTTTCCCTTGTCATGCTGCGCCTTGATGCGCGCATCGCCGCCACCCTGCTCGGATTCAGCGCGACGCTGCTCGAGCAGGTTGAGCTTGTCTTTCATCGTCATAGGCCGGGGAAAGTAACCGAACTGGCTGCTATCAGCCATCAGCCATTGCTGACGCAGCCATCAGCCATCGGCCATCAGCCCAGACGGCGGAAAGCAAAACGGCGGAGCGTCTTTCGACGTTCCGCCGTTCGAGCTGATGGCTGATAGCTGACGAAGCTACGCAACCTCGGTCGGAACGATGTCCGAGTCATCCGTGTGCACCGTGGGCGGTGTCTCCGGACGCGGAGGCTGGTCGGCAGGAATATCCGTTACCGTGAGGACGATACGACGGTGAATCGGATCAACCTCGAGAACGCGCATGTCGAGGTTCATTCCCTCGTACGCGATGTCCGCCGGGTTCGAGACCGCACGCATCGGCGACAGCTGGCTCACCGGAACGAAGCCCTCGATGTCGTTGCCGACGTCGACGACAACGCCCTTGTCCATCAGACGCACGACCTTTCCGCGCAGCTCTGTGCCGACCGGATACGTCTCCCCGATGCGGAGCCAGGGATCCTCCTCGGCCTGCTTGAGCCCGAGCGAGATTCGCTTGTTGTCCGAGTCGATGTTCAGGATCACGACGTCGACCGCATCGCCCTTCTTCACGACTTCCGACGGATGCTGAACGCGCTTGGTCCAGCTCATGTCGGAGATGTGAATGAGGCCATCGATCCCCGGCTCGATCTCGACGAACGCGCCGAAGCTCGTGAGGTTGCGGACCTTGCCGTTGATGCGCGTGCCGACCGGGTACTTGAGCGGCAGCACCATCCACGGATCCTGCTCCGTCTGCTTCATACCGAGCGAGATCTTCTCCTCGTTCGGATCGACCTTGAGCACGACCGCTTCGATCGTCTCGCCGATGCTCACGAGCTTCGACGGGTGACGAACGTTGCGCGTCCAGCTCATCTCGCTGATGTGCACGAGGCCTTCGATGCCCGGCTCGAGCTCGATGAACGCACCGTAGTTGGTGATCGAGACGACCTTGCCGGTGACACGCGTGCCAACCGGATACTTCGCCGCGACGTCCTTCCACGGATACGCCTGGAGCTGCTTGAGGCCGAGCGAGATGCGCTCACGCTGCCAGTCGATGTCGAGCACCTTGACCTCGAGCTCCTG
>Ga0075428_100004392_pt1 | contig 15567 bp, 14 predicted proteins | sample RhiMetdeltSRZDD2_FD_75291 | JGI IMG/M metagenome (GOLD analysis project Ga0075428, IMG submission 75291) | Populus rhizosphere microbial communities from Tennessee, USA - Rhizosphere MetaG P. deltoides SRZDD2 | ecosystem: Host-associated > Plants > Roots > Rhizosphere > Soil | place: USA... | reverse complement strand
GTCGCTTCTGGACGATACCGGTCGTCAATTGAGGCTGTCAATCCTCGGTGACGGCCCAATCGCCCTCCACTTGACTTTCGTGTTTTCTTCGCTCTATAGTTTCCGCTTTCTTGAAGAACCACTCGCGAGAGTGGGAATGCGCGAGGAGAAGAACGATGGACGACAAGAACCTCTTTCTGCAGTTCTGGGACAAGGAAGCCGCCGCCACTCGCAAGGTAATCTCGCGAATACCCGAGGGGTCGACCTACCGGCCGGACCCGAAGTCCAGGACCGCGCGCGAGATTGCCTGGTTGATCGTGCGCGAGGAGAACGTGCTTGCCGAGGGTCTGGAGAAGGGCGCCCTCGAGTGGCAGGAGCTCGATGCGCCGGCGACAATGAAGGAGGTGCTTGCGGCGTATGACGCGCAACACGAGGCCGCGACGAAAAAGCTGAAGGCAGTCTCGGACGCGAACTGGGCGCGCAAAGTCCCCTTCATGTATCAGGGACAGGAAGTGATGAGCGAGACCGGTTCCGGCAACGCGTGGGGCTTCTTCCTTGACATCATTCATCACCGCGGTCAACTGTCGACGTACTTGCGTCCGATGGGTGCGAAAGTGCCGCAGATTTACGGACCGAGCGCTGACGAGCCAATGAGCTAGGTGAATTGGTGAATTGGTGAATTGGTGAAGTCGTGAATTGGTGAGGTGGCGTGAGGCGCGGCAACTACGTTCGCGCCTCCCCCACGCCAATAATGGCTCAACCAGTTCCAGCCGGAGTCAGTCTTGCTTTCGTCCCGTCATATGACGGACTTGTACCAACCACACGAGAGAAATAGACGCATTCATTCGATTTCACTGGTCCAATCGACCTCCGCAGTAGCCCGAATGGTTCGGCTGTCGCATTTGTCACTTGTTGGCGTCGGCTCATCATTCGACGGGCGCACAAAGAAGGCGGGTAAGGCATGACTTCTGTGCTCATCCCGCCGGTTGGCGCTGACGATCATGTGCGCGGTCCGGCAGACGCACCAATCACACTCGTTCAGTACGGCGACTATGAGTGCCCACACAGTGGGCTCGCCCATGTCGTGCTCAAGCAGGTCTTTGAGGACCTTGGCGACGAGGTGCGGTTCGTGTTCCGGAATTTTCCGATCGCCGAAGTGCACTCGCACGCATGGCCTGCAGCCGAAGCGGCCGAGTCGGTCGCCGCGCGCGGCGGCGAAGAGGCGTTCTGGACGATGCACGACCTGATGTTTGAGAACCAGGATGCGTTGCAGCCGGATGAGTTGACCGAGTATGCGGCAGCGGCTGGCGTCGATCCGGTTGCGGTGGCGGACGATTTAGCAACAGCGGCACAGCGACAACGCGTTCAGCGCGACGTCAATTCCGGCATGCGAAGCGGTGTGAGAGACACGCCGGCCTTCTTCGTGAACGGCCGAAGGTTCGAAGGGGACTGGACCGATCCCGCCGCGCTATCGGATGCACTTCAGGACGGCACCCGCGGTCACACACATACCGCTCACTGAGTATCAGTTGCCAGTTTCCGGTTCCCAGTTCCCAGTTCTCGTTACCAGTGAACCGTCCAGTTTCACTGGAAACTGAACACTGGAAACTGGAAACTGACGACTGGCAACTGTGACTCAACATCCGACCACGCTTCACCAGATTCTCGCGCCGACAGTTCGCATCGATTGGTCCAAGTACGAGGGAGTGGCAGCGCTGCGCTGCACGGTTGGTGTTGCGATCCCTCTGATAATCGGACTCCTATTGCGACAGCCGTCGGTCAGTGCATTCGGCGCCGTCGGTGCGGTGTCAGTCGGGTTTGGATCGTTCCAGGGCGCGTATCGCAGCCGTGCTGCGCTGATGCTGACGGCGGCAGCGGCGATGGCGATCTCTATTTTGGTCGGCTCGCTCGGTGGGCACTCGAACGTCGCTACCATTCTCATCGCGGCCGTGACGGCGTTTATCAGTGGCTTGCTGGTTGCCGTGGGACCGGCGGCCGCATTCGTCGGCCTTCAATCGTGTGTGGCGGCGCTGATCGCCACCGGGTTTCCATCTGACACGGCCGGCGCAGCCCGCGCTGCGGCGATCGTCTTTGGCGGGGGTGTGATCCAGACGCTGCTGGTTGTGACGATCTGGCCGCTGCGGCGCTTCAGTGTCGAACGGCACACGATTGCTCTCGCTTACCGCACGCTCGGGTCGTACGCCGTCAGTCTGCGCGCGGCGGACGGGGTTGCGCCAGAGCCCCATACATTTGCCGCATTGGCGCCGCCGCTCCAGGATCCGCAGCCGTTCGCGCGGCCGAGTGACGTTCTCGTCTTCCAGGCGCTGTTCGACGAGGCCGAACGCATTCGCGCCAGCCTTGCCGCCGTGGCCTCGTGGCAGCGGCGGGCTGCACCAGCCGATGCGTCATGCAGCGCGTCGCTTCCACAAGCGTGCGGCCGCGCGCTCCTCGAAATTGCCGCCGCGTTGGAAGATGGACGTGACCCGGCCGACCCGGGAGGCGACATCTGGCGCGCGATTGACGGCTGCGTCGCGACCCTCCCCAAGTCCGTCGAGATCGAGGCGCTCCTCGGACAGATGCGCGCCGCCTGGCGCACCACAGGCATGTTGACCTCGATGACAACGCGCGACCTCAATCCCTCGCGATTGGCACCACTGCGCGCGGTTCCGCCGCTCGGGGATGCGATCACGACACTCCGCGCAAATCTGTCGCTCCACTCGACCGCCTGCCGGCATGCGCTGAGGCTCACTGTGGCGGTCGGAATTGCCGCGGCGATTTATCGCGTGATGCAGCTGCCTCGTGGCTACTGGATGCCAATGACTGCGCTGCTCGTGTTACGGCCTGATTTTCATGACACCTTCGCGCGTGGGACTGCGCGAATTGCCGGCACCATCCTCGGCGGCGGTGTCGCGACGGTCCTGGTCAACGAACTGCATCCACGGCCCATCGGCCTGACGTCTCTGGTTCTCACGTTCGTGTGGATCTGCTACGCCACGTTCCAGATGAACTACATGCTGTTCACGATCGCGATCACCGGGTATGTCGTCTTCATCCTGATGCTCAGCGGGGTCGGCGAGATGGTGGCGGCGGCGACGCTCCGGGCGATCGATACGATCGCCGGCGGCAGCATCGCTCTCATGGTCTATGCTGCCTGGCCGACCTGGGCCGGCTCCAGCGTTCGATCGGCACTGGCGGCGATGTTCGAAGCGCAGTCGGTGTATGTCACGGCGTTGCTCAACTCGTACGTGGATCCGAAGACTGCAGACATCGCGCGGCTGACGCGAGCGCGCGCCTCCGCACGGTTGGCGCGGTCGAACGCAGAAGCACTCGTCGAACGGATGTTGGCCGAACCGGTAAGAAAAGCCACCATTCGACCGCGCGTGGCAACTGGCCTGCTTGCCGCGATCCGCCGGAATGCACTTGCCGCGCTGGCTTTACACGCCGGCGTCGAACGGGGGATTACGACACCATCCCCGAAGCTGGCACCACTCGCGGCGGAAATGAAAGAGAGTCTCTCGATCCTCGCCGAGGCCGCCGCCGATGGCCGGGCGCCTCGACCGCTGCCGCCACTCCGGCAAACACACCTCGCGATGTCAGGCGAGATCAATCCGCTGGTCGAACACGAAACCGACTTGATGGTCGACGCGATCAATACCATGGCAGAGCTGCTCGCCAGGGATGGCACGGCGATTCGTGATTCGTGATTCGTGATTCGTGATTAGCGATTGGCGATTGGCGATTAGTGATTGGTGATTCACACCTACCTATCCGGGTGATCCACCGCACCCATCGACGAGAGCACAATGGCTCGCATGACGAATTCTTCACTGCTCTCGTTGTCCAACGACCTCGCGGATCTCTCCGCCGCCAAAGCGCCGGCCGTCGTCCAGGTGCTCGGCTCGCGCAGACCAGCCAGCGGAGTCATTCACGGCACTGACACCATCCTGACCACCGGACGCGCAATCGGAAGAGAGACCGGAGTACGTGTGAAAGTCGGTGATGCCGACCCGATCGAAGCAGAAATGATCGGATGGGATCCTGCGACCAGCATTGCGCTCCTTCGGACGGCCACGAAGCTGAGCGTCGCGTCTCCGCCGATTGCCGAGACGGAACCGCGCGTCGGCGAAGTAGTCATCGCTCTCGCGCGTTCCTGGAGCAACGCCCTCACGGCGAGCGCCGGTATCGTGGCCGTTGTCGGAGGCCCGCTCAGGACGGGCAGACGCCGCGAAATCCCTCGGGTCATTCGCGTGACAGCACCGATGCACGACGGGTTCGCCGGAGGGGGCTTGTTCGACGCATCCGGGCAACTCACGGGTATTGCGACTGCCGCTGTCATCCGTGGCTTCGGCGTCGCCATTCCAGCGTCGATCGCCTGGGCATCGGCGCAACAGATCGTCACGACTGGTGGCGCTCGCGGTTTCATCGGTGTCGCCGTGCAGCCGGTTCACGCCCCGACGGCATATCGAACCGATGGGCGCGAACGTGCCTTACTCATCGTTGGTGTGACGGCTGGTGGCCCAGCCGACGCCGCGGGAATCATCGTTGGCGACGTGCTGCTCGACTTCGCCGGCGCTCGGATCGAATCCGCCGAGGATCTGCTGGATCGCTTGCCAGGCGCTCAAGTCGGCCAGAAGGTTCAGCTCAAGACGCTGCACGGAGGCGTCGTCCGCGATGTCGATGTCGTGGTGGCAAATCGGCCGCGATAACGGGGGACCGCGTCCCAGGTCGCGGCGTCCTTGATCACATGCGCGTCGTCCTGGTCGGGCCCGCGTCACGAAGACAACGAGCCCTGCGAGATCTGCCCGGTGACGTCACTGTCGTCGGCGAAGCTTCGACGCTGAGCGCGGGCCGAGTGGCCGCGTCCGCCGCGAATGCGTATGTGCTTCTGATTCCCGTCACACAGGACGAGGATCCTCTCATTGAAGCTTTGACGCCACGTGAAACGCAGGTGCTCGAACTGGTTGCCGACGGCCTGTCGAACAAGGCGATTGCCGGCGTGCTCGGCCTCAGCGACGAGACGGTTAAATTTCATCTCGCGTCCATCTTCGGCAAACTGGGTGCATCGAACCGCACCGATGCGGTTCGCCTTGCGCTGAGGCGCGGGCTCGTTACGATCTGATGACAAACCGTCCCGAGCCTCGTCGATGTGAGGGTGTTGGCGACCGCCGCAGGACGCGGCGGCCGCCAACCTTCTGGCGGGCTTACTTCACACTGACGGCGAGCGCCTGTGTGTATGTGACGGTGACTTTGTCGCCGACCTTGTAACCTTCGAGGTTCTTCTTGTCTTCTACCTTGAATGCCATTCGTCTACCATCCTCAGCCTTGACAGAGACCGATGGGATCTTCGGATCGATCTCCTCAATCGTGACGGTGGCGCTGAGCTGCTGGGCAACCGTTCCACCGGGTTTCGCACCGGGTGTTCGCGTGACGCTGGTCGAAAGTGGATCCTTTGGCTTGTCACCCGGTCGGCTGATCGCCGAAACCACCGACTCGTGGTAGCGGAACGTCACCGTGTCGCCGACCTTGAGCGCGTCAAACCGCTGCACCTCCGGACCACACAGGACGTCAACCGTCAGCCCTTCCTTGCCCTGCAGCGTGACGACCCGTGCGGTCTTGTCAATCGCCACAATCGTGGCCGTCTTGGTCGTCGTCTCGGCGACGGTGACTGGTTTCTGGGCGGCAATCGCAACCGATGCGACGAACAGAGCGGCCACAGCTACGGTGACCATCGTGATTTTCATAGCGCCTCCATGAACGAACTGCGAACGAGCCGTGAAATTCGTAGCGACTCAGAATCTGAACGTGATGCCACCCGAGAAATCCCACTGGTTGGAGTACTGCGCGTTGCCGGTGAGATAACAACCCCAGTACGGATCGCACCACCAGCCGGCTGCATCGGACTTGATGTAGGTTGGCGTCCACTGAATGCCCGCACGGGCGCCGACATTCCCTGACGGGAAGAACTTCACCCCCGCACCCCACGTCGTTGAAAACTGCGTCTCGCTTCCGGTCGTTCCCACACGCCCGCCCGGAGTCGAGAAGTCCACCTTGCCGAAGTTCGTCGCGCCCAGACCAACCATGACATACGGACGCGACGGCGCGTCTCTCTCGCCGAAGTTGTAAGCAACGTACCCGTGGTAGGTGTTGATCTTGAGATCGCCGACTTCCGTCGTGGCGGTACCGCCAAAGGTCAGTTTGCTCATTTGCTGACCGAACAGGAATCCGACCTGGACGTTGTCGCTGGCGTACGCACCAACATCAAATCCCCATTTGAACGAATCCTTCGGATCAACACGGTCGTACCTGTTGCCATCACCGGCGAGAACCGAATCGCCAGTGACGCCATCGGAAAACGTCCATCCAATCAACACGCTGGCTTCGCCGCTCTGCGCCAGAGCGGGTGTGGCCATTAGGGATGCGGCTACCACCGCGAGAACCAGGACCAACCGCCTCATGGAAGACTCCTTCGATAAGAACCGTGGGATGGCGTGCGCCGCGCCATCGCGGGCTTTGCCTCGCATGGTGGATGCCAGAGTCATGCGGCCACGTGTCGTCGGCCTAAACCCAGGCAAGCAATGGAGTTTTTGATCTTGAGACGATTGGCGGGGTCCGGAGGAACCTCTATATTTCGTGGAGGCCCTCCGGAATCACAGCACTTTGCGTTCGGTGATTCGTGGGGCTTATCGCATCCCGCCCGCGGCAAGCGACTTGAGCATATCAATCGGCAGCCGCGTTCCGGCACGAGAATTCGCCGAGCGGATGCGATCCGCGGTCAGGCCGTGATCGCGCAGCGTGACCAGATCGTCGAGCGACAGCTTATCGTATCCGAGCGCCTTCAGGTCCTTCGCATACTCGGCGGTGACACCGTGATCGCGTATGCGGATCAACGCGTCCAGTGGCTGACCGCCGTAGCCGAGTGCGCTCATCTCGCGCACGTACTCCACGCTGACGCCGTGATCGCGCGCGCGAACCAGATCGTCGATCGGCACCGAGTATCCAAGCTGGCGCATGTCGCGCGCGTACTCCGCGCTGACGCCGTGGTCGCGAACTCTCACCAGCTGATCGAGCGGCAGCTGCCGGTGACCCGCATCTCCGAGTGCGCGCACGTAGTCGGGTGTGACGCCGTGATCTCGCACTTTGATCAATTGTTCGATCGGCACCGAACTGTAGCCCGCGTCGCGCATGCCTCGCACGAAGTCAGGCGTGATTCCATGATCGCGCGCTTCACGCAGCATGTCGGCCGACAGGCCTTTGTAGCCATTGTCCGCAAGCTCTCGAACATACGACGGGTTGACACCGTGATCTCTCAGCGTAATCAGCGCGTCGAGCGTTCCAAGCCGATAACCGAGCGCTCCCATCTCGCGAAGATACGTCGCCTGGACGCCGTGCTGACCGGCGCGCACCAATTCCGATGTCTGCGGCTTGCCGTATCCCTGCTTCGTCAATTCGTCGATGAATGCGTATCCGACATCATGGCGCGCCAGTGCGTATTGCTGTTCGGGAGTCGGCCGCTCAAACCCGCGCTTGGCCATCTCGGCCGGAAACGCGGGGTCGGCCATGAACGTGAATGTGCCCGCGCCAACGCCGCTGCGAATCACGCCTTCAAACGTAAACGTCCCGGCATCCCGCCGGACTTTAAACTGCACGGGGCCACCCGCGCCGGTGAGCTGCGCACCAGTGAGCCCTTCGAGCATGTCAATAGGCACGGTCGTTCCACTCGACGAATTCCGTTCCACGATGCGCAGGTGAACCATCCCTTTCGTCTCGCTCGGACGGATTTCCCACGTGCCCGGCAGATTGTCCTGCTGAACGCCGATCCCAGCCGCCGCGGCTCGCACGCCTGCCCGCACCTGCTTCAGCCCATCGACGGGAAGATCCGCAATTGCCTTCACTTTCTGCTGGAGCGCGGCCTTCGGCGAGTGGACAAGCTCGCGCGCGTGTGATCCTCCAGGCCACTGCTGTTCCGATACCGAAGGCGGTTCGCCCGCCGTCGTTACGACCGGGCGCGCAGCAGCAAGTGCGGCAAGAACGAACACGACAACAGACGCTCCAGCCATACGCACTCGGGCCGAAGGAAGACGGCGATTCCGTGCCGCGTCGAGCGCTGCCAGCATGCGCCCCTCGAGCTGACGAGGACGCGCCATGCACACAGCCAGTGCCGGCGCGCGGCGGCCGCCGAACGAGTACGCGATTTCGAGGAGGTGGCTGGCATACTCGCGCGGCTCTGTTCCCGCGGCGATGACCCGATCGTCGCAAGCCAGCTCGCGTTCGATGCGAATTCGTTTCGCAATCCACCAGACGGCCGGATGAAACCAGTACATCGCGCACGCAGCGAGCGCGATGTTGTGCATGAGGCAATCGAAGCGCACCACATGCGCAAGTTCGTGCAGCAGCACTGCGCGACGCCGATCTTCGTCCCACGTCTCGGCAATTGCCGGAATCACAACCGCCGGACGCCGCGTACCGAATGCCAGGGGGACGTTACGTTCGCGGCTCTTCAGCAGGCCGACCGATCGAGAGACACCGATCGCCCGAGTGCATTCTGAAAACACGCGGACCCATTCCCGGTCATCGATATTCGTTGCATGCCGGATGAATCGACGAAGCTGCCATCGCTGGGCGAACCAATAGAGGAGAAGGGCCATCATCCCTGACGCGTAGACCCAGACGACGATCGAGTAGATGCGAGAGCTTGACTGTTCGAGCGCGACAGACGAGCCAGCAGCCGCTTCGACGCTTGCTGCAGGCGAGACGGGTTCTGGCGCAGACGATTGGGAAACAGGGGGTGCCGCCGGCGGCTCGCTGAGCGGCTGTAGGGCGGCGGCTCTAGACGGCGCCACGAACCGTATGGCAACGGGCCACGCCGGCAGCAGCTGCGACGCAACGGGAAGCACGAGCAGACTGACGAGCGCAGAGATCCAGACCAGATGGCGGGTGGCGGCGGACGCACGTCGCATCACCAGAACCTGAACGAGCGCGGCGACGCCTACGAGTGCCGTCGCCTGCACGAACCACCAGAGGATGCGGGCGGCCGTCGGATCGCCAATCCAGGTAATCATCGTTCGTCTCCCTGTTCGCGGGCGCGCTTCAGCAGATTGCTCAGCTGCCGATACTCAGCGGCCGAAAGCTGAGTGGAGCGGATGTCGAGCAGTGCCGCAATCGCCGAACCCGGTGAATTGTTGAAGAAAGTGCGGACGAGCTGTTTCAACGCAGAACGGCTGGCGTCTTCCGGCTTCACTGCCGGAAAATACACATACCGCGGGCCGTCGTACTCCCGCGACAAGAGGCCGCGTTCGATCATGATATCGAGCAGCTTGCGCACGCTCGAGGGGCTGGACGCGTCCGGCAACTCGGCCCGGACTTCCTCGACCGTCGCGCGACGGCGGCGGTAGAGGATCTCCATGATTTGACTTTCGCGGCGTGTGAGATCGACGTTCGTGAGCTTGGGCATGTGACGAGAGCTTTGACGGTATGACTGAGCCGAGGGTTTCGTGCACCGCGAATTTTTTCGCTCAGAGCGAATATATTCGCCTTAGCCGAGCAATGTCAATCGGTCTACTCGGTTTCGGCTGGGTGCGATCGGGTTCGGCCGCCGAGAACCTTGTAGAACCCCGCAGAACCTAGTAGAACCATGTAGCACGCTGTAGCACCCGATGACGAGACCGCTCACGCCGCGCCGCGAGTTCCTTCAGATCCTGGTGGCAGCCAGCGCGTTGCCACACGTCGCACGCCGGCAACACCCCGCCAATGATGGCGAGTCGGCGCGGAAGGCAGACTCCAACACCACCGGCCACCACGTCTACCCGAACCAGTCAATCCAGGACGCGCTCGACGCCGCGGCACGCGATCCCGTCAAGAAGACGGTCTATGTCCATGCCGGAACCTATCGTCCGGCAGCAAAAGGTCAGGCGCTCATCTGGTTCAATGCGCGCCACGACGGCATTACTGTCGAAGCTGTCGGGGAGGTGATCCTGACCGCTGTGAACCCTGCGATCGCCGACCCGCAGCATCCCGGCTCCCCTGCCATCGTGAATCATGTCGTCTATTTCGGAGATGGCGTTTCCCGGAAGACGACCTTCCATGGATTCAAGATCACTGGCGCCAACAACTTCACAACCGGCACCGGCGAGAAGTCTCCGATTGAGTCGGACGAGATTCGCAAGACCACGTTCTTCTATACCGACGGCGGCGGCATCAAGGTGTACGCGCGATCGTATCCGGTCATCGAGGGGGTCGAGATTTTTGGCAATTACTCGAGTCCATGCGGCGGCGGTGTTTCGGTCGAACACCTCGGACGGCCCCAGGATTCCGTGCTCTTTCGCAACTGCATCTTCCGCGACAATCGCACGCAGACCACCGGCTCGGCACTCGATCTGCTGCACGGCAGCGCCGCGACGATTGAGAACTGCCTGTTCGTTGGGAATGTCGCCAATCTGGGAGTCGACGTGGTGGGTCTTCTCGGCGGCGCCGAATACCATGCCGAACATGGGTCGGGTGCGCTGACCGTGTTCGAAGGATCGCGCGCGGCCGTGACGCGATGCACGTTCACCGGCAACTGGAATGGCGTCGACGACAACGGAACTGGCAGCACTTACGTCGATTCGATCTTCTGGAAGAACACGCTCAAGGGGGGCATCTCTCCCGGCTCGCGTTACGAACTCGACATTGCCGACGCGGCAGGTGTGCGCGGATCGTTCATTCACGGCGACGTGAACGACCTGCGCGACACGATCGACCGGACCGCGAACACATTCGATCCGCCCGATCCCCGCTTTGACGCGAGGTTCGTCCCGCAGGCGCCGCAGTATGCGAAGGTTGGATATCGACCTGTTACGCGCAAACCCTAATCGCGATCCCTGATCCCGACTGCAGCACCCGACGAGCGACAGGAATATAATGCGCAGTCATGCAAACGAATCGCCGCACTTTCATGACGACCCTGGCGGCAGGCGTGGCCGCATCGAGACTCATCCGCGGCAAAGGCCAGCGGTACCCCATCGCGTTTTCCACGCTCGGCTGTCCCGCGTGGAGCTGGAAGAACATCCTCGACCAGGCCGACCGGCTTGGCTATTCGGCGATTGAGCTCCGCGGCGTGGCGGGCGAAATGGACCTGCCAAAGGTGCCCGAGCTGTCAGGCTCGCAGCTTGCGGCATCGAAAAAGGATCTCGCCGCCCTCGGATTGACCATCTCGGACCTCGGCGCATCGGCGGTGATGCACGAAACCGGCGCCGCGCGCGAAAAGGCGTTCGATGAAGGACGACGGTTCATCGACCTGGCGCACGCGATGGGCGTGAAGTACGTCCGCATGTTTGGCGACAAGATTTCACCCACCGAGCCGCGGGAAGCGGTCTTCGCCCGTGTCGTCGACGGGTTCCGTCAAATGGCGACATACGCAAAAACCGCCGGCGTGACCGTGATCCAGGAAACACACGGCGACTTCACGCATTCAAAAGACATCATCGCGATCTACAACGGCGTCGGCTCGGATGCCTTCGCCATCCTCTGGGACGCGCATCACACATTTGCCGCCGGCAACGAACAGCCGGCGGAAACCTGGGCCGCGCTCGGCCGCTGGGTTCGTCACACGCACTTGAAGGACTCAGTGCCTGCCGGAACGGATCGCAAGTACGTGCTGACCGGAACCGGCAATGTGCCCGTGAAAGCGCAGGTCAAGACGCTCGCCAGCGCCGGCTACAAGGGCTACTACTGCTTCGAGTGGGAGAAGAAGTGGCATCCCGAGATCGAGGACCCCGAGGTCGCATTCCCGCACTACGCGAAGACGATGACTGAGTACCTTAAGGAAGCAGGGGTCAAGGCGACCTAGGTGATCTACTGCTCCCGTAAGTCAAACGTCGAATTGCTCTTGATCCCTGAGTCGACCGTCTGTTTCTTCCCCGACGGCCACAGGACCTCAATCTTGTCGACCCGCTCGGCCTCACCAAGGCCGAAGTAGAGTGGATAGAGACTGTGCGACAGATACCCCGAGTCGCCGTCGTACACCTTCGTATACGTTGACCCGCCGGCTGTCACCTTCACCACCGCTCCGAGTGCATCGCGATTCGACGTCGTGCCCGTGAGCTTGATCGCCACGTAATGCACCCGCGTCTTCTCCGTCAGGTTGCTGATCAGCACCATCGGCGCGGCGTTGAACTCGTTGGTGACGATATCGAGATCGCCGTCACCGTCGACATCGAACAGGACAGACGAGCGCGATGCGCGCGCCCCCCACACCGCGACGCGGCCGGTTTCGCCTTTCGCATCCGCATGTCCCTTGTCCTTGCCGGATGCATCCAATTCGAACCACGCCGTCGCGAGATTGCCGCTGCGAGGCTCGACCCCAAGGACGAATTCGGCATCCACGAACTTCTGACCGTGATCGTTGAGCTTGACCGAGTTCATTTCATAGCGCTCGGGATAGTTCATGCCCGATGCGATGAACACGTCGTCGAATCCATCCGCATTTAGATCGGCGACACTCGGTCCCCACGGGCAATAACTCTCTGCGCCAATCACATCCGACACTTCCTTGTACTTGCCCGGTCCTTCTTTCATGAAGAACGCGTTTCCCCAGATGCTCGTTCTTCCTGTTCCACGAAACGATACCGGCCATTTCATCTCCGACTTTTGCTTCTCACGTTCGGGGCCGATCGCCTCGCTCATGTCGGAATGCATGTCGGTGATAAAGATGTCGAGGCGGCCGTCGTTGTTGAAGTCGAAGACATTGACGCCCATCGATCCCCAGGGAGTCTTTGGGAATACGAGACGGCTCTTCTTCAGAAAGCGCTTGCCGCCAACGTTCTCGTAATACTGATCGTCACCGAGCATGTTCAAAACGTACAGGTCGGGCCAGCCATCATCGTTGACGTCGACGACGCTGGCGTCGCCGGACCAGGAAAGATCGACCAGGCCAGTCGGCTTCGACACGTTGGCGAAGCGATTCTTACCCTCGTTGTGATAGAGGATGCTCGCCTCGGCTCGTGTCGGTTTCAAGTGACCGGAGAACGCGTCCTCGAACGCGACGTAGAACTTGTAGCCGTCACCGGCCAGGGTGTCGGTCGTATATTTCCCAACGTTGACGAGAAACAGATCGAGCCGTCCATCGCGGTCGTAGTCGAAGAACACCGCAGCTGACGAGTGGCCGACATACGTCAGGCCGGCCGCGGCAGTGATATCGCGAAAGTGTCCCTTGCCGTCGTTTTCGAACAGGACGTTTCCGCCGCGCACAGTCGTGACGTACAGATCCGCATCGCCATCGTTGTCGATATCGGCAAAGGATGCGGAAACACCGATCCGGTCGGACACAGCGACACCAGCTGAAGCAGTGATGTCTTGAAACTTGCCGCCGCCAAGATTCTTCCAAAGCTGATTGCCGCCGACTTGAGTGACAAAGTAGAGGTCGATCAGTCCGTCGCCGTCGACATCCGCCATCGCCAGACCATTCCCATGGTCGTAGTGGGCAGCCTTGTAGGTCTTCCCCGCATCGTCCACGATGCGATGTTTGAACGTAATGCCACTTGCAGCGACACGGTCGGTGAACTGAAAGTTGTGGAAGGCACTGACCCGGGATATCGCCTTCGCCTGTTCCGCGGCAAGACGCCGCAGCCACGAAGTCTCCTGGACATCGTCGGGAACGTAACGAATGGTGACATCGCGAGCGGACTGACCAGGTGACTGCACCGGCGCTGGCTGCGCGTGTAAAAGGAAAGACGTACTCACACCAAGACTGACAAAGACGGCAACGGCGAAGAACCGAGGTGAACCCAAACGTCAACCTCCCGGCCCTTACTTTATTCCCGTACCGCGACCGCTGTCGATCCGCGGCGAAGTCGTTCGTATAGAGAGTGAAACCTGGCAACGCGCCGGAACATTCAAAGGATTCCGATATGAAGCAGTATCTTCTCAGTGTCCTGCAGCCGGCAGGAGGCGGAACACCTCCGCCGGAAACCCTGCAGAAAATCATGCGCAATGTGTACGCGCTCCGCGATGAGATGAAGTCCGCCGGCGCGTGGGTGTTTTCTGGTGGCCTCCACGACCCAAGCACTGCGACGGTGCTGCGACCTCAGCAGGGGGACGTTCTGACGATCGACGGCCCGTTCACCGAGAGCAAGGAGTACATCGGCGGCTTTTCCATCATCAAGGCGGCTGATCTCGACGCCGCACTCGCATGGGGACGCAAACTTGCGACCGCCACGACTCTGCCGATTGAGGTCCGCCCCTTTAGAGAGGAAGGCAACTGAACAGGCATGTCCACCACGACCGGTGAGATCGAACGGCTGTTTCGCACAGAGTACGGTCGCGCGATCGCGGTCCTGGTCCGCTCTTTTGGCGACATCGACATCGCCGAGGAAGCGGTGCAGGAGGCATTCGCGACGGCAGTCGAACGATGGCCGTCGGCGGGATTGCCTCCGAGTCCTGCGGGCTGGATCATCACGACAGCGAGGAACAAGGCAATCGATCGCTTGCGTCGCGAGGCCTCGCGCGAGAATCGGCACGCACAAGCCGCGCTGCTTCACGGGATCTCTGGTGACGCCGCGACCGTCGGAACCTTGGACGGGGAGGAGCCCGTGCGTGACGATCGATTACGCCTCATCTTCACTTGTTGTCATCCGGCACTCGCCACAAGCGTCCAGGTTGCACTGACGCTTCGACTGCTCGGCGGCCTGACGACGTCGGAGGTCGCTCGCGCATTCTTGACCTCAGAGACAACCATGGCGCAGCGACTCGTCCGGGCGAAAGGAAAGATCCGTGATGCAGGGATTCCGTATCGCGTTCCTCATGAATCGGAGCTACCCGCGCGCTTACGGGCGGTGCTCGCAGTCGTCTATTTGATCTTCAACGAAGGCTACGCTGCCGCCGCGGGTGAGCACCTTGTGCGCGAGGAGTTGTGCGCCGAAGCCATTCGGCTTGGACGCATGTTGTCCGATCTCATGCCGAACGAACCCGAAGTGCTCGGCTTGCTGGCGTTGATGCTCTTAATCGACGCGCGACGTCCTGCGCGAGTTGGCCCTGACGGGCAACTCGTGCGACTGGCCGATCAGAACCGCGCTAATTGGAACCACACATTGATCGCGGAGGGACAAGCGATCGTGCGCCATTGTCTACGCCTGAATCGACCAGGGCCGTACCAGATTCAGGCGGCGATCAATGCCGTTCACAGCGACGCGGCGTCGGCGAACGAAACGGATTGGCGGCAGATTCTCCAGCTCTACGACCAGCTCCTTCAGTTCTCGCCCGGGCCAATCGTGGCGCTGAATCGAGCCGTTGCACTTGCCGAAGTGTCCGGACCGGAGGTCGCGCTTCAAACAATGGACGCGATCAAGGATGCAAATGCTCCTCTGAGTCGCTACCATCTGTTTCACGCGGTTCGCGCGGACTTGTTAAGGCGAACCGGTCGTCTCGCCGAGGCGGCCGCCGCGTACGAAACGGCAGTCGCGTGCAGCGCCAACCAGACGGAGAGGGATTTCCTGCAGCACAACCTCGAAGCGGTCAGTCGTCCCGATTAGGGACGGAATCGTCCCAGATTCGAACACCGACACATCCTTTCCGCCTTATTCCTTGTCGCCTTCCCTTTTCCCTTTTCCCTTTTCC
>Ga0075428_100004386_pt1 | contig 15573 bp, 7 predicted proteins | sample RhiMetdeltSRZDD2_FD_75291 | JGI IMG/M metagenome (GOLD analysis project Ga0075428, IMG submission 75291) | Populus rhizosphere microbial communities from Tennessee, USA - Rhizosphere MetaG P. deltoides SRZDD2 | ecosystem: Host-associated > Plants > Roots > Rhizosphere > Soil | place: USA... | reverse complement strand
GTCGCGCCAAGCTGCCGCTGCACACCAACCGACGTCTGATGCGAGTACGACCCCTTCCGCCACGGATGATTGATTTCGCTCGTCAGCTCCCGCCGGAGACATCCGGGACGGATTCCGGTGACGTCGCACGCCGTGGCGAGCACTTCCTCGAACGACGGAACGGGACCGTTGAACGGGTTCTCAGCGAAATCTTCACGTCCGTCGTTCAGCCGCTCCGCTACGGCGCTGACGGTGTAGAGGGCCGACTGGTGCGCCTCGTCGGTTGAGACCTGCGTGAAGAACACTCCGTACCCGCCGCGCAGCACCGTGCGGTCGTCCATGCTCCACGCAAGTCCCAGTCGTGGTGCGATGTTGTTCAAGTCGTGCGGCATGTTGCCGTCGAGCCACGGCAGCAGCACGACATCCTCCGAATGGACGCCGAGTTGTACGTCGTATCGAACGCCCAGGTTCAGCGTGAGTCTGGGCGCAACTTTCCAGTCGTCCTGCAGCCAGGCGGCATACAGATCCTGCGGCACTTCGTAATGGAAGCTGGTATTCGACACCGCTCTCCGGACGCGCACCGTGATGGGCGAGAGCGCGGCCAGGTTCCAGGTGGAGGCATCGTTCCAGACCGGGAATAGCTGCTCGATGTTGGCGGGGATCGGTCCGCCATTAGCCTCGATCGCGCCGGTACACTGCGCGCACCAGTCGATGATCGTCGGTTGCCTGATGTACTCGCCGCCGATCTTGACGTCGTGACGCCCGCCCATCGTGAAAGACGAGGCAAAGTCGTCGCGAATCGAGTAGTTGTTCTGCCATTGGTGCTGCCCGACGGCCGAGCCGATGCTGTATCCGCGGAAGCTGATCGTCACCGAGCCGCCGCAGTCGACCGGCGCATCAGGAAAACAGCCACCCATCCAGGTGACATGCGAGTCGCGGGTGTAGTCGTAGAGTGCGACGCCCCCCTTGACCTCGTTCACGGTGCTGTTGCCCAGCACCTGCGTGAACGCGGAGAAGATCTGATTGCTGTAGCGTCGCTCGCGTCGCGCGGTGGACGGATGATTGGTCGCGCCGCCGGTGCCGCCGAACGGCTGGTCGAAGTAGTACTTCTGTCCGCGCGCGTACCAGTGCATTTGCGGGGAGAGCTGCAGGTCCAGCCGTGCCACCGCCTTGCGCTGACGGTTCAGCGCCGCCTGGTCGATGTTGAAGCTCGGAAAGGCGCTCGAGAACGTCACGGTTCGCGGCTCACGCTCGATCTCGTAGTTCCCGAAGAAGTGAGCACGGTCGCGGACGATCGGCCCGCCGAACGTGGCGCTCACCTGCTGGTTCGAGTAGGGGACGACGCGCTGCTGGATGAAATCGGCGGCGTTGAAGCGATCGTGCCGGAAGAAGCCTGACAGCGTGCCGGCAAATATGTTCGTGCCGGATTTCGTGATGGCGTTCGCCAGCATTCCAGCCGAACGCCCCTGCGAGGCATCGAAGCGATTGGTGACCAGCACGAACTCCGCGATCGCGTCCATGCCGTAGCTGGGCTGATTCTGATCGGTACCTGGGATCAGGTGGGTAATCTGCTGCCCGTCGATGTTGATCTGCGAGTACCCCTGGCGCGATTGCGGAATGTTGCTCGCCTCGTTCTGCCGGCTGCCCGGCGCCAGAATTGCCAGATCCATCCAGTTACGACCGTTGATCGGCAGTTCCTGCATCTGTCGCGGGTCGATGTTGCCTCCCAGCGTGGACGTGGCGGTGTCAACGAGTGGTGCCTCGCCTGTAACGGTGACCGCTTCCGAAACATCAGATGGCGCCATCTCGAGCTTCAGCGCCGCCGTCTGTCCCACCAGCAGCTCGACGCGGCGAACGAGCGGCGCGAAGCCTGACAACTCCAGCGTGAGCTGATAGCGTCCGGCTCGAACGGGGAGACGAAACTCCCCGCGTTCGTCCGTCACACCGAGAAACGTGTTTCCCGATGATTCGTGCAGCGCCGTGATGGTCACGCCGGGCATCACTCCTCCCGACGAGTCGATCACTGCGCCACTCAGTGTGGCTTCCTGTTGCGCGTGCGCATCGTAAGGCGCAAGCGCGATCATGCAGACGAGTACTATGACGGGACGGATCATCGATGCGCTCTCCTCTTGCGAGTTCGCGCAGAGCAAGGCACGGACCAGCCGAGATCACGCGCGAAGAGAACGCGTTTTTTCGCCTGAAATCGCGCAGCAACGTGACCGCGCCCGCCGATCGCACAAGAAACGCGCGCGCAATCGCCACATGTTTGTGTGATTTGAGAGGCGCGGCGACAAGGATGTGCGGCGCAATAGCCAGTAGGCAGTAGGCAGTAGGCAGTAGGCAGTGAACGCAACAACGTGACGCGCGCGGAGCCGCGCGAGGCGGCCGTGAAGGCCGCCCTACGACGAACGCGAAGCGCAAGAGCAGTACGAAGGGCGCGGTTACTGCCCGCTGCCTACTGCCTACTGCCTACTAATTTGTCTGCTGACGAACGCGTTACGACAGGTTTGTGGGCAAGCTAGTTTTCGCCGACGACCAGACGCGCCAGCTTGGTTCCGAGCACGTTCAGATCAAATGGCTTCGCCACGAGCTCGTCAAATCCTGCTTCAACCGATCGGCGCTGGGCTTCTTCGTGCGTATAGCCGCTCAGCCCGACGATCACGACGTTCTCGAGTCCGGGTTGCAGGCGGATCTGTCGGGCCACCTGGTAGCCGTCCATGAGTGGCAAACCGATGTCGAGCAACACAGCCGAAGGTTGAAACGTGCCCACTGCGGCAATGGCCGACGGGCCATCACGCTCCAGCCGCACCTCATGACCGTCGCGACGCAGCAGCGCCGTGAGCTTGTCAGCGACATCCACGTTGTCCTCGACCAACAGGATGCGCAATGCGGGCAGGGTCGGGGCTGCTTCCGCGCCGGCCTGCCTCGCGCGTAACCGGCGCAACTGTCGTGGTGACAACCGGGGCAGGCGGATACTGAACTCGGATCCCTGCCCAAGGCCGGCACTGGAAGCCTCGACACCTCCGTCGTGCATCTCGGCGAGCTTCGCCACCATGAACAATCCGATTCCGAGGCCCCCACGCGAGCGGGTCAGCGAGCTTTCGTCCTGGGCGAACAGGTCGAAAATGCACGGCAACATCTCCGGCCGTATGCCGATGCCCGTGTCCTGCACGTGCAGCACCGCTTGCGCAGTGTCGGCGGCGAGCGCGACAGCGATACGCCCGCCCGTGTCGGTGTACTTCATCGCATTGTCGAGCAGGTTGACTACGGCCTGCTCGAGCCGGGCAGCATCTCCATCGACCCACACCGACTCGTCTGGCAGGTCCACCGACAGCGTGAGCCCCTTCGCGTCCACATCGGGATTGATCGACTGAATTGCTGATACGACGACGGTCCTCAGATCGATCGGCACCTTGAGCAGGCTGATCTTTCCCTGCCGCATGCGCGTGACGTCCAGGAGGTCGTCCACGAGACGGGCAAGGTTCCCCACCTGCTGATCGATGAGCTTCAGGTCGCTGGAGGCCTCGCCCATGTTGTTGTCGCGCCGCATCAGCTCGACTGTGAGGCGCAATGCCGCGAGCGGATTGCGCAGCTCGTGGGCAAGCATCGCCACGAATTGATCCTTGCGATGGTCCGCCGTCAGGGCGGCTTCGGCGCGCTTCAGATGCGTGACGTCCTGAAAGACCACGATGGCGCCGGCAATGCGTCCAGCAGCGTCGCGGATCGCGTCCACGTTGATGTGAACAGGGATACGCGATCCGTCCGGCCGTTCAATGAGCGCCTCCTCACCCCGGACAGGCGTGCCCGAGCGCAAGGCGTCCTTGACCGCGCTGACGTGGCTACGCCGGGGAGAGTCACCCGCCTCGTGCACGGCAAGCCAGAAGCGCTCGTCGATGTCGCCCGGTTTGGGTGCCCGTCCCCACAGTTCCGCCGCCTGCCGGTTGTAATTCGTGATCACTCCGGTCCTGCCGACCGCGTACACGCCGGCAGGAATGACATCGAGCAACTGCTGGGACCGGCTCGCGGCCTCCAGGCGCGCCTCTTCAATCTGAATTCTTTCAATCGCATCGGCAGCCTGGCGGGCCAGCAGATCGAGCACCCGCAGATCCCGATCCGCGGGCAGCATCGGTGTCCGGTAGTGCGTGGAGAGCATCCCGAGCAGTACGCCGGATCGGCTGATGAGCGGTGTGGACTGGACACCGCGGACGCCGGCGGCAAGCATGGCATCCAACGCGGGCGTTCCCGCATAAATCCCGCTGGTTGCCACATCCTCGACGATGACGCGTTGGCCGCACTGCATGGCAGCACCGCAGGCGGTCCGATCGTCTGTAACTTCGGCGAAGAACTCAAGAAATGGCCTGTTGAATCGTCGGCTGGCGACGATCCGCAGAGTGTTCGAATTGCGGTCGCGCAACTGGATGCTCCCCATATCGGCTGCCGTGATCGCAATCGCCGCGTCGAGGATCTCCTCCATCAATGAATCGGTGTCACCCGCCTGGACCAGTCGGCTGCTCACTTCCTGAAGCCGCCTCATCGCCGCCAGCTCGATTGCAAGAGACCTCTCGCTGCGCGCCAGCGCGTCCTGCGCGCGCACGAGGTCGTCGATGTCGTGAGTCGAGCCGGCGTACCCCAGCAGCTCGCCGCATTCGGTGAGACGCGGCACGCCTGTCGTCATCATCCAGCGGTACTCGCCGTCCGCACGCCGCAGCCGGAACTTCATCTCGAGGGGACCGCGGCTACTGGACGCCTCGTCGCAGGCCATGACGTAGCTGTCCCGGTCGTCGGGGTGCATGAACCTGATGAAGTTCCACCCCCTGACATCCGTTTCAGCAACTCCGAGATACTCCAGATACGTGCGATTGACGAACTCGCGTCCCCCGATTCCGTCCAGCCAGATGAACACGGGCGCGTCGTCGGCAAGCAGCCGGAATCGCTGCTCGCTCTCCTCGATCGCGCCCTGTATCCGCTTCTGGGCGTCGATATCGACGAGCATCATCACTGCGCCGTTGACCGTGTTGTCCGCTGATCTGTACGGGCAGAGACGCAAGGAATACCAGCGACCCTGGTTGTCCTGCACCTCGTGCTCCTGGACGACGACGGAGTCAATTACTTCCGTGAACCACGCATCGAGGTCTCTGACGGCGAGCGGCAGTATGAGGTCGCGAATCGGCGTCCCCTCGTCAGCAGCAGTGAGATTGAGCAACCTTGCGGCTTCCGACGTGAACCGTCGCACGCGGAGATCGGAGTCCACCATCACCAGCGGCACGTGAGCACTGGCAAGGAAGTTGGCTAGGTCGCTGTTGGCCTGAGCGAGGAGCTGGTTGCGCCGGCCCACTTCCTGGATCAGCTGCGACAGCTGATCGTTGCTGCACTGGATTTCTTCTCTCGAGGCCTGCAGCTCTTGGTTGATGCTCTGTAGCTCCCGATTCGTAGACAGAATTTCTTCATTCGCGTACTGCAGCTCGTCATTCGCGGCCTCCAGGTCGCTAATCACGGACTGGAGGTAATCGCGAGTGGCCGCGACCTCCCGCATGAGCCGCGCCACGTGCCGCCGGTCCTCCTGCCTGTTTTGCAGTTTGGGCGTTTCGATTCGGGGTGTCGACCTCGTGGCGCGGCCACTGGATGGCTTTCTCTCCTCGAACATCACGAGCAAAGAAACCTGGCTCGCTGTCCCGGTTCGAATGGGCACCACTTCGAGATCGACCTCATGCGTCACGCCGTTAGTGTTAACGCGAAACCCCTCCTCTCGGACCGCGCTTCCACTCTGGAGCGCCTGCTGCACGGCCGCGCGCAGTCCAACCAGCAACCCCTTGCGAGCCATCCGCAGCAGGTTGGTGGTGGGTTTGCCGGGTGGAGGCGTCAGATATCGCCTTGTATCTCCCCTGAACTGCAATACCTCCAAGTCGGCATTGACGAGCACACCGGGCCGAGCGTAGTTAGCGAGAACTAATCGGTCCGCTTCGTGCTGTGCATCCACTCCGCCATCGCTGCTCTGTAGCCGCGGTCGGCCAAGACGTTCGCGAGCAGACGCTGGAAGCGGAACAGCAAACGTGGGCGTTGCAACTTCCTTTTTCGAATAGATCCTGTGACGCGCATCGACCGTCTCGAATAGGTCGGCCAGTGCGCCGATCGTTCCCGATCGACCGAGCACGAGGAAACCGGAAGGCCTGAGGGCGTGGTGAAGCAGAGGCAGGACGCGACGTTGCAGGAACAGGTCCAACGAGAGCAGGAGCGTCCGGCAGGCGATCAGATCGATACGCGAGAATGGTGGGTCGGTCAGCACATTCTGCCCGGCGAACACGCACATATCGCGAACGGATTTGGCGATCTGGTACTCGTCGCGCCTCTCGACGAAGAAGCGGCGCAGCCGCTCCGGCGATACGTATTCCGAAACGGTCTTAGGATACCGGCCAGCCCTCGCCTCCTGTATAGCCTCTTCGTCGACGTCGGTCGCAAAAACGCGAATCGGAACAGAGTCCTCCGCAACGGACTCCTTCAATGCGATCGCGAGGGAATAGACCTCCTCGCCTGTCGAACATCCCGGCACCCACACGCGGACAGGCTCGTTGCCCGTTCGGTTCTGAACCAACGCCGGAAAGACCTTCGCAGTGAGGACATCGAACGCACCAGCATCGCGGAAGAAGCTGGTGGCAGCTAACCGCATGTCCTGATGGAACGCCTTTGCCTCCTGCGTCTCTCTCTTGAGTAGCTGCGCGTACTCCGGAAGCTCCTCAACCTCGTTGAGGACCATGCGGCGCGTGACCTTTCGGTAAAGATCGATCCTGGTGCTGTCGCGGGGGTCGTCAGCCAACACCTTTTCACGGGGCTGGCTGAGACATTTGAGTTCCTGCGCCATCCGGCCTGGCGACAGGATGAAGTCCACGCATCCGGCGGCGATCGCGCTGCGCGACATGCCGTCGTGCCGGGCCGATTCATCCTGAGCGAATGTAAGACCTCCACCCGCTCTGATCGCCTCCAGTCCCGACGTTCCGTCGTGCCCGGTTCCAGATAGCACGATCCCGATGGCGCGTTCGCGGCAAGCTTTGGCGAGTGATTGCAGAAAGCAATCGACCGGTGCCAACGCCGGCGCACGCTCGTCGCGGGGGAGCACTTTGAGAACACCGTCCTCGATCACGACGTCGTGCGCCGAGGGAACGATGTAGACGTGGTTTGGCTCGAGCGAGGGCTCGCCGCGCACTTGCACGACCGGCATCGTGCTGGTGCGCGTCAGGATCTCGGATGGCGTGTCAATGTCGGTTGACTCCAGGTGTTGCACGAGCACGAAGGCCATGCCGGTGTCCCGCGGCAACGCCTGAAGCATCTGTTCGAAGGCCTCGAGACCGCCTTCGCCCGCACCGATGCCGACAATCGAAAAAGCAGGATCGGCCAGGGGCTCGGCGGTGACGGCCTTCAGAACGGTCATTTGCGTGGTCGCTCAATTCCGCAACCGGTACCTTCGGACGAGCGGCGGAAAATAGGTTTCGCCGCGAAGTGCATGCTGGATCGCACGGTCGAGCTCCTGTGGCTCCGACGACTTCAGAATGAACGCGGATGCCCCGAGGTTAACCGCCATCGATCGAACCTGCTCTTCATCCGCCGCGCTGACGAGAACGACTTTCGTCTCCGGAGCGGTCCGCCTGATGTCCCGGCAGAGATCCAATCCGTTGGTGCCGGGCATCACGACGTCGAGCACAATTACGTCTGGTTTGAGTTCGACTGCGGTCTTGAGCACTTGGCCGCTGTCCGATACTCCCCCGACGATGTCGTACGACAATTGCAACCAGCGCCGCCAGGCGCTCACGAGTCCCGGATAGTCATCGACGATGAGGACTCGCGGTCGGCTTGCCCGTGCCATACCGTCGGATCGCATTGTCATCAGGCGAAACGTCTCCGCAAGAAGCGGTAGTTTCCGTAGCTGTCGGCCGTGACGCAACAAAAATCTCTACTGTGGCGGGATATGGACTTTTCCTGTAGAGGGCAGCGATGGCAACTGCCTGATATGATCAATTGGCTCCCCGCACGCACGGGTCTACAGCCTCCCGCCGCAACCATCTGCGCTTGTCGCGCCATAGGTTTCGTGGCCGCATAGGTTTATGACTGGTTTTCACCCGCTGGTTTCGGAATGGTTCAGCCAAACGCTTGGCGAGCCGACGCCCGCGCAGCGTCTTGGGTGGGAGGCTATTCGCGCAGGCCGGCATACCCTCGTCGCCGCGCCGACGGGGTCGGGAAAAACGCTGGCCGCATTCCTGACGGCGATTGACGATCTCGTCCGTGAAGGTGCGTCCGCCGCGCTGCCAGACGAAGTCCGCGTCGTCTATGTCTCACCGCTGAAGGCACTTAGCGCGGACATCCACAAGAATCTCGCAGAGCCGCGTCGCGGCATTCGTCAACTCGCCGAAGCGCAGGGCATCGAAGCTGCTCGCATCACGGCGGCAGTGCGTACGGGCGATACGACGCAGACTGAACGCGCCGCCATTCTCAAGCGACCGCCGCACATCCTCGTCACCACCCCCGAGTCGTTATATCTGCTGCTTACGGCTGAGCGGAGCCGTGGCCTGCTCAGCACCGTCCGGACAGTCATCATCGACGAAATCCACGCAGTCATCGGCACACGGCGCGGAGCGCACCTGGCGCTGTCGCTGGAACGCCTGCAGGAGCTCGCCGAGCGGCCGCTCCAGCGAATCGGGCTTTCCGCGACCCAACGGCCGGTCGAAACGGTTGCACGGTTTCTGGTAGGAGCCGATGCCGCGCGCGACGAGTGCGCCATCGTCGACGAAGGTCACCGCAGGGCGATCGACTTAGAGCTCGAAATACCTCGATCGCCGCTCAGCGCGGTGATGGCCCACGAAGTGTGGGAGGAGTACTACGACCGTCTCGCGGAGCTGATCGGCTCGCATCGGACGACGCTTGTCTTCGTCAATACGCGACGGATGGCCGAGCGAGTCGCCAGGCACCTCAGCGAGCGCCTCGGCGAAGAGCAGGTCACCGCGCATCACGGAAGCCTGTCCAAGGAAACACGCATCGACGCGGAGCATCGCCTCAAGAGCGGCACGCTCAAAGCGCTGGTCGCCACGGCATCGCTGGAACTCGGCATCGATATCGGTCACGTCGATCTGGTTTGCCAGATCGGGTCGCCCAACCGCATCGCGACCCTGTTGCAGAGGGTCGGTCGATCGGGTCACACCATTTCTGGCATGCCCAAGGGTCGCCTCCTGCCGGTGTCGCGCGACGACCTCGTGGAATGCGCCGCGCTGCTCCGATCGGTCCGCCATGGTGAGCTCGACGCAATCGTTATGCAGGACGCGCCGCTCGATGTGCTCGCGCAACAGATCACGGCGGAAGTCGCCTGCCGGCCATGTGCCGAAGACGAGCTGTTCGATCTCGTGCGCCGCACATGGTCGTACCGGGCGCTCGAACGCAGCCAATTCGATGCCGTAGTGACGATGCTGGCCGAAGGGTTCGCCACGCGGCGCGGCCGCCGTGCGGCGCTTGTCCACCGGGACGAGGTGCATCGCGTACTGCACGCCAGACGTGGGTCGCGTATGGTGGCCATCACGTCCGGAGGGGCGATTCCCGAAGTTGCGGACTACCGCGTCGTGGCTGAACCCGAGGAAACGTTCGTCGGCACGCTCAACGAGGACTTCGCCATCGAGAGCCTCGCGGGCGATATCTTCCAGCTGGGTAACGCCTCGTGGCAGATCACCCGCGTCACCGCCGGAACGGTGCGCGTCGTGGACGCGCACGGCGCACCGCCGACGATTCCGTTCTGGCTGGGCGAGGCACCGGCACGCAGCGACGAGCTTTCGCGCGCAGTCAGCGATTTGCGCGCCGACGTCGAAGAGCGCCTGGCGGCGCGATCACGGGCCACAGAGACGCAGAGACACAGAGATTCCGTTGTCGACTGGCTCATCTCCGACGTCGGGCTCTCGCGAGGCGCCGCGCTGCAGCTGTTCGAATACTTCGCCGCCGGGCGCTCTGCGCTTGGCGTGATTCCGACGCAGCAGACACTCGTGCTCGAGCGGTTCTTCGATGAATCGGGTGGGATGCAGCTCGTTGTGCACGCGCCGTTCGGCAGCCGGATCAACAAAGCCTGGGCGTTCGCACTTCGTAAGCGTTTCTGCCGTCAGTTCAATTTCGAGCTGCAGTCCGTGGCGACCGAGGACGCGCTGCTGCTCTCGCTGGGACCTCAACACTCGTTCCCGCTCGCCGACGTCTTCCGGTACGTGCACCCTGCAACCCTGCGCGGCACGCTGATTCAGGCGGTCCTCGATGCGCCGCTCTTCGCCACCAGGTGGCGATGGAACGCTACCGTCTCGCTGGCTGTCCCGCGCAGCCGCGGCGGTTCGAAGGTGCCCCCTCCATTGCAGCGCATGCAGGCGGACGACCTCCTGGCCGCCGCATTTCCTGATGCGGCAGCTTGTCTCGACAACATCCCGGGTGACCGGGAGATCCCCGATCACCCGCTGGTCAACCAGTCGCTGCGTGACTGCCTCGAAGAGGCGATGGATATCGAGGGTCTGGCGAAGGTGCTGACCGCCATTCATGCGGGCGAGCTTCAGCTCGTCTCGCGCGACACGCCCGAGCCGTCCGCGTTCGCCGACGAAGTGCTGAACGCAGCCCCGTATGCGTACGTGGACGATGCTCCGCTCGAAGAACGGCGAACCCATGCCGTGCTGTCGCGCCGGCCCGTCAACCTCGACGCTGATGAGACCGGACTGCTCGACGCGGCCGCTATCGAACGAGTAGTGGACGAGGTGCGACCCGACCCACGCGACGCCGAAGAGCTGCACGACGTGCTCGTCACCACCGGGTTCTTTGCTGAGCACGAAGCCGATGCGGCCATGACGGAAACGCTGGTCGACCGTGATCGAGCCACTCGCATCATCGTTGACACCCATCCGCCGGCGATCTTGCCACCCGTAGAGCGCACGCGTCAGCGTGCGCTCTGGGTGGCCGCGGAGCGCCTTCCGGAGATGCTGGCGGTGCATCCGAGCGCGACCATGGATCCTCCGATCGCGGCGCCGGCATCGCGCAGCGCACGAACGTGGACTCGGGACGAGGCCCTCGTCTCCCTGTTTCGAGGCCGAATGGCGATTGGCGGTCCCGTAAGCGCTGCCACGTTAGCGGAATCACTGAGTGTATCGACGGCCGACGCGGACAGCGCCCTGCTCGCCCTGGAGTCGGACGGCGCGGTGCTACGTGGCGTGTTCACCCCTGGAGCCCACACTGTCGAATGGTGCGATCGCGTGCTGCTGGCGCGGATTCACCGGTACACGCTCAACCGTCTGCGCGCCGAAATCTCGCCAGTCACGCCCGCGGAGTTCATGCGGTTCCTTTTCGCGTGGCAACACGTGGACCCGTCGGCCGCGCTGACGGGACCTGATGGCCTCAGGGCCATCGTGGGACAGCTCGACGGCATCGAGGTGCCGGCGCGCGCGTGGGAGCGTGACGTACTGCCGGCGAGAGTCGAACAGTACGAGCCGGGGCTGCTCGACATGCTGTGCCTGACAGGCGAGGTGAGCTGGGCGCGCTTGTCTACAGGTCCCACTCAGGTCGTGGGCGCGACGCCAATCGCCCTGTACCTGCGGGAGCATGCGGAAGCATGGCTGACCCTGCGACAGGATCCCTCGAGACAGGTCGAAGCTGTTCAGCTCCGCAGCAGCGCGGAGCCTGTGCTCGATCGCCTGCGCTCCCATGGCGCGTCGTTCGTACACGATCTCGCGTCTGCATGCAGCATGACGGTGGACGACGTCCATCGGGCGCTTGGCGAGCTCGTGGCAGGCGGGTATGTCAGCTCCGATGGCGCCGCCGGGCTCCGACGAGTCATCGGCGCGACGCCGTGGAGCGCCGGGGCGCACCGAGCTGGCCCCGACGGGCGCTGGTTCGCATTGCGCGAATCTGGTGAAGTGCCGCGTGACGTTGCGGTGGAAACGCTGGCCTGGACTCTGCTGCACCGTTACGGCGTCGTCTTTCGTCGCGTGCTGACGCGGGAGGCGCCGGGCGTGCCCTGGCGCGAGCTGGTGTCGGTCTACCGAAGGCTGGAGGCTCGCGGCGAGATCCGCGGTGGCCGGTTCGTGTCGGGCATGGCGGGCGAACAATTTGCGCTCGCCGACGCCGTCGAGCGGTTGCGTGAGATGCGGCGGTCGGGGAACGACAACCGCCTCATCACGATAAGCGCGGCCGATCCGTTGAACTTCACCGGCATCATCACACCGGGCGACCGCATCCGTGCGGCGCAGGGCAACCGAATCGTCTATCGCAACGGTGTCCCGATTGCCGCGATGGAGGGCGACGTACTGAGGCGTCTAGCGGAAGTTGACCCTGCCGTGGCGGCGGAAGCCGCGGCCGCCGCCGCTGGTCGGCGCGTGCCCGCCTTCAGCGGGTATGTGGGAAGGCTCGGCTAGCGTCGCACGGCTGTGCTTGCCGGAGTCTGGCGAAAGCCGGACACTACGTATGTTTCTTCCTGTCCGGCTGGAGCCGGACACCACGTACGTTTCGTGCTGAAGCCGGACGCTACCTACACTCGTGCGTTTTTGTGCGGAGGCTCGCATGTTTGATGATGTCTCGGACTATGAGCTGGAGAAAGACGGCCGGCCGCCGGCTCTCGATTCGCGCTCGCCGCTGCCGTGGATTGTCGCTTCCGTATTAATCGCCCTGGCCGCCGGCGGTACGTGGTTCTATCTGTCCAGGGGCCGCGATTCGCAACAGCAGAGCTCGGCCACTGAGGCTGCGACCGCGGCGGCGCCTGGCACACGACCGCTCGGCGCGCCGGCCGATGCCATCGCCCTGCCTCCGCTTGACGAAACCGACGCGGTCGTGAGGCAACTCGTAGGTGCGCTCTCGTCGCATCCGACGGTCGCAGCATGGCTGGCGACCGACGACCTGCTGCGCAGTTTCACGGTGGCGGTCGACAACATTGCCGACGGGGCGACGCCAGCTCGACGGCTCAATGCCCTTCGCCCTGCGGGCGGCTTTCGCGTGATCGACGGAGACGACGACCTGTCGATCGATCCCCGCAGCTACGAGCGCTACGCGCCGCTTGCGGGCGCCGTTGATTCACTGGATCCGGAGGGTACGGCGCGTCTCTACTCGACGCTGAAACCGCGGATCGAAGATGCGTATGCCGAGCTTGGACGCGACCGATCGTTCGACGTCGCACTCGAGCGAGCATTCGTGGCGATGCTCCAGACACCAGCGCTCAACGGCGAAGTCCGGCTCGTTCCGACCGGTGCGGTGTTGTACGCGTTTGAAAACCCACGAATCGAAGGATTGACGGCGGCGCAGAAGCAGCTGGCGCGGATGGGACCGCGCAATGTCCGCGTCATTCAGGGCAAGCTCCGGCAGATCGCGGTGGCTCTCGGCGTCCCTTCGGAGCGGCTGCCTCAGTAAATAGATTGCCGCGTGCGGTCGATCCAGCTGCCCCATGGGATGAAGATCCACATGGCCAGCCCGACCCACGCGATGGCACGCACGCTCGGTGGCGGCGGCGACCACGGACTGCTGATCCAGATGGCCGTCGTGAGCGCGATGAGCGACCAGAACGACCATTTGCCCGCCGGCCTGCGGGGGCGCGTGCCGCGCACGTATGCCCAGATGGCAGCAACGAACAGGGTGCCCTCAACGGCCAGCGTACCGGGAATCGAATTCCACAACCCGAGGCCGACCTGAGGACCTCCCGGCCACAGTGGGAGATCGGGCGCGTGCGTGACGTAATCGAGCAGCCAATGGCTGACGATGGCCAGGCCGATCAGAAATCCTGCGGCAGCGCGCTTGAGCACAACGACGGAGAAGCGGCCGACAACCACGCCCCACACAATCGCCATGCTGAGACTGTGGCTCCACGGGTAGTAGTCGAAAGCCAGTGGCGTAAACGCTGTGTGGCCCGGATCGATTCGCACCCGTTCGATTCCGGCAAGCAGCAAAATTGGCCAGAGGAGATCGAGGCCGAATGCGGCCGCGATCAACGCCGCCAGCGGCGTACGTGGCGAGGCGCGCTTGGCCCCGAGGGCAACTGCAAGGTGACCAACGAACACGACGTCCCTATTCTGTCCGAATCACCCTACAATGCGGTCCGGGAGCCTGCATGACCAAGACGCGACTTGAAGCGTTCAGCGATGCCGTCATCGCCATCATCATCACGATCATGGTGCTCGAACTCCAGACACCCGAGGCTGCCGACTGGGAAGCGCTGAACAGGTTGACGCCTGTATTCCTGGCATACGTGCTCAGCTTCTTTTATCTCGCGATCTACTGGAACAATCACCATCACCTGCTCCATGCCATGCAGCAGATCAGCGGCGCGGTGCTGTGGGCAAACATGCATCTACTCTTCTGGCTGTCGCTCATTCCGTTTGCGACGGCGTGGACGGGTGAGCATTACCTCGAGGCGCTTCCGACCGCCGTCTATGGCGTGATTCTGCTGCTCGCGGCGATCGCGTACTGGATCCTGGTGCACACCATCATCGCGTCCGAGGGACCTCATTCGCGGGTCCGCGCGGCAGTGGGGAGCGACGCCAAGGGCAAAATCTCGATCCTGATTTATGCAGTCGCGATACCCCTCGCGTACATAAGGCCGTGGATCGCCGACGGCATGTACCTTTCGGTCGCGCTGATGTGGCTCGTCCCCGACCGCCGAATCGAAAGGACCCTGGGCCTCAGACGCGTTTCGTGAGATTGGTTCACCGTCGGCCGTCGTACCACTGGTAGCACTCGCGCGCGCTTCTCAACGTCCGGCCGCGCTGCACGATTGTCTTTAGCATGAACGTCAGCGCCTCGCGCGGCGTGTACAAACGCGCCTTGCGGCCGCTCGTCAGGATCGGGTGATGCCGCAGAATGACGATTGTCCGGCCGCGCCGGCGTGCCAACCGCTTGAGGCGCCGCGACAGGTCGATCTCTTCGGCTGCGTATAGGTCCAGGTTGAATCCGCCAAGCTCGCGAAACGCTGCCGTCTCGCAGAAGATGAACGAACCGGCCATCCACCGCATGCTGCGGCTGATCGCGTTCCAGACCGCAACGATGACTGACGCTGCGAAGGGCGAGAAATCGAGCCGCACCGTACTTCCGCCGGCGACGCACCGGCCCGCACCGATCGTACGTGCCACGTCGGCGAACAACTCCCGACTTGGAAGCGAATCGGCATCCACAAAAACCAGCCAATCGCCCGTCGCCTTGGCGGCGCCGGCGTTCCGAGCGCGTGCAATCTGATTGACCGGCTCGAACACGACGATGGCACCTGCTTCCGCCGCGATCTGCGCCGTTCCGTCGGTCGAGTTGTTGTCGCAGACAATGAGCTCCGACGACCAGCCGACCTCATCGAAGGCCGTCATAGCATGTCGGACCGCTGCTAACGTCGCTCGGAGGACACGATCTTCGTTGAAGGCGGGGATGACGACGGAAACCTTCATGAGCTGCGCGTTGACGGATTTTTTGGATTTACGAATTGACGGATTGTCGTTCTCTAAAATTCGTAAATTCGTAATCCGTCAATCGTAAATTCGGGCGGCGACGCTCTTAATCCTCGACACGGCGCCGTTCTCGTTTGTTCGCGCCCACGAACAACGAAAGCATGAAGCTGACCACGCTCACGACAAGAGC
>Ga0075428_100004385_pt1 | contig 15575 bp, 17 predicted proteins | sample RhiMetdeltSRZDD2_FD_75291 | JGI IMG/M metagenome (GOLD analysis project Ga0075428, IMG submission 75291) | Populus rhizosphere microbial communities from Tennessee, USA - Rhizosphere MetaG P. deltoides SRZDD2 | ecosystem: Host-associated > Plants > Roots > Rhizosphere > Soil | place: USA... | reverse complement strand
CTCGAGCCCGTCGAGGAGGCGGGGGCGGCATCGCTATTGCCCGACGGACTGGCGCGCCAGGCGGCGGCCAGCTTCCGGCGCGACCCCGCCCAGGAATCTGAGCCGGGCGTCCGCTACGCCCGCCAGGTCGTCCTGGCGTTCGACGATCGCGAAGCCAGCGAGTACGTGCCGCGCTTCCGCGATCTGATGGTGAAGCACCAGGGGTACGGCGTCGTCGAGAGCGGCGAGTCCCAGTTCAAGCTCACGCGGACCCGCGCTGAGGAGGCGAGCATCGTCGTGGCGACGGCTCACGGCGAGGTGCTGGTCGTTACCACCGTCGCCGGTGTCGCCGGGACGGTCGGCCCGGACGACGCCGCCCGGCTGACGCAGGTCGCCGTCGCCCGCGTCCCGACCGTCGAGCAGTCGGCGGCGGCAATCTCCACAGATCCAGGCGCTCGGACGCTTTCGAACGCCCAGGTCGGGCCTGGCTACCTCGAGATTCCGAATCAGCAGGACGCCGCGCGCTGGCCCCAGCCGGTGCAGAACCTCCCCGGCCCGCCCGCGATCGACGTCGTGCAGGCCCGGAACAGTCGCGCCGTTGGCGACCCCTCGCTGAACGAGCTGATCCCCGTCCCACAACGGGCCAGGCCAGCCGCCCACGGGTCCTCGGAGCTCGTGGTGTTCGCGCGAACGCTCGGCCCGCTGCTCAACGAGTTCTGGCAGCGCGCACTCGCGATGACCGACGTCGACATGGCAGTCGCGCGATTACGTCATTGCAGCGTTCGTGGCACACGAGCGGGGCCACCACATCCAGAAGTTGACGGGACTCACTCCCTTGAGCGGCGAGCTCATCTACAACAACCCGGACAACTGGCCGCTCATCACACGCCAGAAGGAGCTCCAGGCCGATTGCTACGCCGGGCTGTTCACGCGATATGTTCGCGATCGTGGCTGGATACAGTCCGGCGACCTGAACGAAGCACTCGAGGGCATGCTGCGGGTGGGTGACCATCACACGGACTCGGCGGGTCACCACGGGACGCCCGAACAGCGCAAGGAGTGGTTCACGCGCGGATACAACCACTTCGCCTTCCGCTCCTGCGAGCCCTGGTGACCCAAGGAGACAGGAGACAGGAGCGATGGTAGCCGCCCATCGTCGATGCGGCTCGCCAGTCGATGCAAAGGAGAGGCCCGCGGCGGATCGCCCCGGGCCTCTCCTGTCTCCTGTCTCCTACGTCGTCAGCTCCGGCCAGCGGCGCGGCGTGACCACAGCCTCCACGGCGCCCTCGGCGTGGCGGATCGCGTAGATCGCCGTCGCCGTGACGCCCGGCGCGAGCGACAGCGCCTCAGTCAGGTACGCCGTGGAGATCGAGCCGTCAGAGCGAACAAGCAGGATCTCCAGCGCGAAGATCTGCTCGGCGTTCGTCGGGTTGGTAAGCACCATCTGGACGCGGGCCGTTCCAAGCGGGTACACGCTCAGACGGGCAGGTGTGACGTCGATCTCGGGGGCCTGCCCGGCCGGCGCGGCCGTGACCGGGGTGGCCAGCAGGAACGCGGCCATCAGGCCGCCAAGCAGGGAAGACCGTAACGTTCTCATGTTCCTATTAACGTAGAAACGGGCGCTACGGGACGGCCTGAGTGGGCCGTTTTCGGCCGCGATTCGTCAGGTTAGCGCGCGGTGAAGCCGCCGTCGACGACAAATGCGGCGCCGGTGATGAAGCTGGCGTCGTCCGAGGCCAGGAAGGTGATCGTCGGCGCGATCTCCTCCGCCCTGCCCAGCCGCCCGAGCGGGACGTGGTCGCCGAGACGCCGCTCACGGGCGTCCAGATCGACCTCCTCGGCCATCGGCGGCTGTTCCAGCGGCCCCGGACAGACCATGTTGACGCGGATGCCGTGTGGCCCGTACTGGACAGCCATCGACCGTCCGAGCGCCAGCACGCCGCCCTTGCTGGCGGTGTAGGCAGGGTTCTGAGGTGCGCACCCGACCAGCGCCGTGATCGAGCTGACGATCACGATGCTGCCGCCGCCCTGCCCCAGCATCTGTCGGGCGGCTGCTCGGCAGCAGAGAAAGACACCGCGAAAGTTGACGTCCTGGGTGGCGTCCCACGACTCCAGCGTTTGCTCGTGAACTGGCAGGTCGCGCCGGTGAAGCTGAATTCCGGCGTTCACGACCATAACGTCGAGCCGGCCGTACTCCGAGATGGCCCGGCCGACCGCCGCGTCGACGTCAGTCTCGGAGGCGACGTCGCCCACGAGCGCCAGTGCCCACCCGCCGCCGGATCGAATCTCGGCGGCAACCACCTCAAGAGCCGAGGCCGCGCGATCGAGCAGCACGAGAGCGCCGCCCTCCTCGGCAACGCGGCGCGCGGTGGCGGCCCCGATCCGGCCAGCGGCGCCGGTGATGAACACGGTCTTTCCGTCGAGCCGCACGCCGCACCCCTCATTTTCAGACCCCGGTCTGGCCGTCGAACGTCAGCCGCAGGTTCGGCCCATTTCGCGCGGACGAGTACTGCGCGGTGTACTTGCCGTCGCCGTCAAGCTCGGAGCAGCCGCCGCTGGCCCGCACAATCTCCCAGGTGCCAGAGGCCGTGAACTGCTCCATCTGGCCCCGCAGGCGCAACGTCAGTACACCGCGCTCGGAGCGGATCGTCACCATGCTCTCGTGGGTCCCGGCCATCCTCGGCGATTCCAGCGCCCACTCTTCGACCGAGCGGAGCTCGCCGGTGAAGCAGTCGGCGGAAACGCCGGCTACCGACCTGCCAAGGCTCCGGCCGACGTAGACGCGATCGTCGATCGTGAACCGGCCGTTGCCGGTCGGCAGCATCTCGCCCTCTTCGGCGGTGCTGCCAGTACCGACGCCAAAGACTGGATCGGCTGTCGCGAGCGGTGCCGCCAGGCTGACGTTTGCGGGGACGAGCACGGCCATCATGAGTGCAAGACCAAGGGTCAGGCCCCGTTGCTTGATCCAGGTCATCACTCCGCCTCCAGGCCGGTGGGGCGTCGCCAACGGCGCGCTCATAAGGCCTGACACCAGTTACAACGCCCAGCACTCACTCGAAGTGATTGGCGCTCGCCGATGCCCGCCCGGAAGACTCGCCGTGTGCTTTCCATAAATGCTAACGATTAAGGCTGGCCCGGTGTTCCGTGAAGTGCCGCCATGGCAAGTTCCACACCGGGACGCGACTCGGGAGACATTCTCTCGCCAGATGTGCCCACTCAGACGCAGATGAGCGGCACAGCGCGATTACGACAAGCGCACAGTCGGATCACGACGGCCGCGCGTGGTCGTAGCGGCAGTCCCGACAGCCGCTCCGCGCGCTACACGCCCTCGCCTGGGGCTCGCGGTGCGGATGGCGTCTGTCGCGGGCCGGCAACGCGCGAAACGCGGATCCGGCCGCCGCTGGCTCAGGTGCCGTTCGCGGTCCCATCTGGCGCGGGGCTAGCTGGCGACACCGGGCGTCCGCCGGTCCCGACGAGGGTCACGTTCCGAGACGGCACGTACTTGCTCTCGAGCCGAAGCGTCCTTGGCTGGCCTTCAGTCGGGGTCACGGTGCGGACGAACGTCGCGGTGAACCCCTCGCGCGCGGCCTCCACCTGATACCGCTGCCCCTCGGGCAAGGACGGCTCGCGCTCGACGACGGGCGTCTGGTCGGCCGGCTTCTGGTCTGTGATCTTCGGCCCCTCCACCTGGACCTGCCAGCGCGGCTTCGTCCCGTACAGCTCGAACGTCACCGACGACGCGTCCGACCGACTCTGGATCAGCAGGAACGAGCTGGAGTTGTTGACGAACTTGAGGTCAAGGCCGACCTCCTCGTCCACCGTCGCGTCCAGCCCGACGACTCCCCTGGAGGAGTAGTTCGGGATCCAGTAGAGGTGCCAGTGCCGCTCCTCGAGCTGATACCCAGACCAGAACACCGGCTGAAACAGGGTCGTAGCGACCTGGCAGATGCCGCCGGCCACGGACGGCACCGTTTTATGATCCTGTCCGCCCGCGCTCATGATCCCGAACGCGATCTGGTAGCCGTTGTCGAGCGTCGTCGGGCCGAGCGCCTTGTTGAACGAGAACTCCTCGCCCGGCTTGATGACCGTGTTGTTCAGCCGCGAGGCGGCCAGCCGGACGTTGTGCTGCTTCTGCGGGAGCGCACCGCTGAACGAGGTCGTCGCGGAGTCAACCAGCTCGCGGATGCCCAGCTCCGGCAGGCGCGTGCTGTCGATGGCCGGCTTCGTCACGGCCACCGCGAGCGGCACCTCGCGGACGCCGGCCTCGACGCGGTCCAGCGCCTGATTGAGCGCCGTGTCCACGTCAAGCTGGCGCCCCTCCTGGCTCGGACGGGTAGCCTGGACCGCGCCGTTCGCCCAGGTCAGCTCGGCGTCCCGGGGCTCCTGCTTCAACTCGGCGGCGATCTCCTGGAGACGGGGGCGCAGCTTCTCGCGGTCGAGCCGAACCTCGATCGGGACGCCAGGGCCCCCGCTGAAGACCAGGAGATCGGCGAGTGTCTCGCGGTCGAGGGTCCACTGCCGCTCGGCGTGGCTCAGCACCACCGGCGCGGCGATCATCTTCTCAGCCTTCGCCTTCGCCGACAGGCGCATCTCGTCCGTGGTGATCGGATTCAGGGTCGTAACCGGCAGATCGACGGCCGGCTCGCCAGTCTGGGCTGCTTCGACCAGCAGGCTCAGCGCCTGGTCCTGTTCGAGCCGGCGCCCGGCCTGGGCCGTGGTCAGCTCGAACGACAGATCCGGCTTCATCTCCAGCCTGGCGTTACGGACCGGACGGTCGATCTGCGCGGCAGCCGAGACCACGAACGCGCGGATCGGCTCGACTTCGAGGGTCTCCTCGGCGGCGATGACTCGGCCGCCGCGCAGCGCCCGCGCCTGCGCGTACACCTGATCGAAAATCGATCCCTGGCGCCCGACGGCCATCGCTCGCTCGACGATCGGCCGGACCGGCATCGAGAGGCCGAGCTTGCCCCAATCCGTCCGCCACTGGTTGTCGCCAGCCCTGACCAGGACCGGACGCGCCGTCAACTCGGCGGCCCGGGCCGCCAGCAGCCGCTCAGCTTCGCCGGGTGTCCTGCCGCTCAGGTCGATCCCCAGCACGCTCACGCCCTGATAGATCTTGCCAACATGCTCGTATTGGTAGAGGCCGAGCGCCACGACCGGGCTGACAACCGCGACGACTGCCAGGGACACCAGTCCGATCAGGCCTACGCTCAACCACGAACCGGCTGGGCGCGGCGTGGGCACTTGAAATGGTCTTTCGATGCGCTGGTCAAAGGGCGACTTGACGGCGCCTGGCTGGTCTGCGATTACCAAGACCCTGTCTATCCCGTGCTGTATTGGCCCCTGCGAATGTAACGAGCGAATCACGATTCGGCTCTTCATGTCGCGTGCCAGAACCTTCATGTCATCTTCATGCACAGTGGTTGCCATGGCCTTGCTCTCGGTCTACTCCATCTGCAACACTCCGCCCCCGTACGCATGATGCTGCTGACTTCTTCAAGAATTGTGAGACGGCGGCTGGTGGCGGCCGCACTCACCCTCTCCTTGATCCTGCCGACCCCGGCTTCAGTCAGCCGCGCGGACGATGAGTTGTTGCCGCCCGCCACCAACACGCCGGTACCAACGGCCACCTCCACGCCCGCGCCGACGAACACCCCGACTCCGCAGCCGACAGCCACGCCAACACCAACCGAGTCCTCCGCGACCGACGAGGGGAGCCGCCCTGCCGGCGGCCTGCCGCCGCCACAGGGGCAGGTTGCCCAGCAGACGCTCAAGCCGTGCCAGCCCCCGCCGATGGTCCAGCCGACCAGCTGGGAACTGGCGGGCAACTCTCCCGTCAACGAGATGCGTTCCGCCATCGACGCGACCTTCAAGGCGGTTGAGGCTCGCGAACGCGGTGTCGTCGGCCAGATCGTCGGGTTCAGGCCAGGCACGCTCTACGCGCACATCTACGCACGGGACAGCGCCACGATCGCGCCGAGCGCCCAATACTTCTACGACCTGCCGTATCTGACGCGGCCAGTCGAAGAGTTCCTGGCGCTCCAGTACGACGGCACCCCCGGCGACGCCGAAGACGTCCACTGGCGGACGCCGGCCCAGCCCGGCGCCGTCAGCGGCACAATCGGCGGGGGCGAGATCGCCGCGGCGAAGATGCTGGTCGTCTCCGACGAGGAGCCGAGCGTCATCACGATGGCGTACATCGCCGCGAAGGCCGGCGCCGGTCCAGAGTGGTTGCGCCAGGAACAGGCAGGACGGCCCCGCATCCAGCGACTCAACGAAGCGATGGACTGGATCTTCGAGCATCGCTTCGACCAGCAGTTCCGCTCGATCAAGCGCGGCAACACCACGGACTGGGGCGACGTCGCCGTCGGCCAGGGGCACTCGTCAGGCTCCTACACCAAGGAGCCGGATGACTGGACCGCGTCGATCTACGACCAGGCCTGGACCTACCGGGCGCTCCAGCAGCTCGCCGAGATGAACCACATGGTCGGCGAAGCGAAAATCGCCGAGCACCAGCTTGCTCGTGCGCGCCTGCTCCGACAGTCCGTCACCGAGCGGTTCTGGCAACCCGACCGTGGCTACTTCCGGACCAGAATCCCGCTGCCGCCGCTGCCGCGCGAGATCGACGAGGACAGCATCGTCAGCATCGCCAACGGCGTCGCGGTCTACGCGGGCATCACTGCCGCGAACGAGCGGAAGCCGGTCTTCTCAGCCCTGGAGCAGGCCCGCACCCAGGCCGGCGCGCCGAAACCCGGTCTGACGCTCTGGCCGCCGTATCCGGCCGGGTTCTTCGACTATCCGCAGATGGTCCCCGGGCGATACCAGAACGGCGCGGTCTGGGACTGGTGGGGCGGCATGCAGGTCAGCGGCGAATTCTGGACCGGCTACTCCGAGCTGGCCCGAAACCACCTCAACATGGTGGCGCGAGACTGGGCGCGGGCGCCGGGCGAGGTCTACGAATGGCAGGAGACCGGCTCCCGCAAGAATTCCGGCTCGCCGGCCTACGCGGGTGCCGCGTCTACGATGGGCGAGGCGATCATCGCCGGCCTCTTCGGCGTCGAGCTCGGGCCGGAGGGTTGGGCGCTGACGCCGCGTCTCGGTTCCGAGAGCGGCGGCATTCACGCCTACCACCCGTCGACCGGCTGCGTGCTCGACTACTGGCACACCTACGCCGGCGACAAGATCGCCCTCGAGTGGGAGACGACGCACCCAAATCCTGGCAACATCCGGGTGGTCTTGCCCAACAATGTTCGGGTTGACTCCGCGCAACTCGATCAGAAGCCCGTGAGGATGCGACTCGAAGTGCTCGGCGAAGACGTCGTCGCCGTCCTCGTGACGCAGGCGCCCTCCGGCAAGCATCGCCTGGAGCTGACGCTGGCCGCGTCCAAAGAGTGACCTGGACTCCCCTGGCGTCCCTGCCGGGGCGAGACCATCGTTCTCACCGGCAGGGAGGCAGTTGAATCACCCGTGACGTCACGCATACGCCGTCTGCTCACTTCGCGCTCCGCGTCATCGAACACCTCCGCGCGACTGCGTCAGACCATCGCCGGCGTGGGCATCGCCTACGCGGGAGCAGTTCTGGGTTACAAACTGCTCCGCCCACTCCTTGGCGAGCGCGAGGGCTGGATCGAGCTTGCCGACGACCTGGAACCGTGGGCATACGCGCCGGCCCCGGCCGTGGGGCTCGTCGGAGCGATGATGGGATCCGGGGGCCTCGCTGCGGCCGGGGCGGCGGTCATGGCAGCGTTTGCGATGCGCTGGGGGCATCGGTATCTTCGCCGATCGCCGTCCACGCCGGCGTCGCGGCCCGCCTGCGATCTGACCGTCATGACCTTCAACACCCTGGCCTGGCAGCGCGAAGGCCGTGATCTGGAACGGTCGATCCGGAGTGCCGACCCAGACATCGTCGGCCTGCAGGAGATCGGTCCGCGTTGCGCCATGCACCTGATCGAGGCGTTCACCGAGCCGTTCCCGTACCACTACGTGACCCGGTCCGCCAGCTCCTCAGGTGCCGCCGTTCTCAGCAAGTATCCGCTTCGCGATCCGGTCGCGTTCAAGGTGTCCGATAGCGGCCACTGGTGGCAGCGGATGACGATCGAGACGCCGGCCGGCCCGATTACCTACCTGAACGTCCACACCAAGATCCCGTACATCCGTACCACCCACCGCGCGAGGACCGGAATTCGCATCCCATTGGAGTTCCATGCTGAACGCCGCCGGAACGAGATCCGAAAGCTCCTCGACATGCTCGAAGAGGTCGACGGCCCGGTGATCGTGGGCGGCGACTTCAACATGACCGAGCGCAGCGCCGACCACCGGATGCTCTCGGAGCGGCTCCGAGACGCGTATCGGGCAGTCGGGTCTGGACTCGGCAATTCGTTCCCGCGCACGGGATCGTTCCCGCTGGCGTTCCCCGCGCCGTTCCCGATCCTGCGCCTGGACTACGTCTGGCACTCCGAGCACTTCGAGCCTGCCTGGGCGCACCGTGGCGATGCCGGCCAGAGCGACCACCATCCGATCGTGACGGGGCTTCGCTGGACGGTCCCGGCCACCCGATCCGCCGCGAGCGTGCCGCTCGCGGCCTCGGCCGTGTAGTGTTGCACCGCACGGGTCACGGCTTGTAGGCGTGCCCGGGTCCATGCCCAAACAGGCGCTCGCGGGCGAGCGTCAGGATTTCCCGTTGCGCCGTGCGAAGCTCCTCGGAGGAACGGGCAAGTACCCGCGCGAACAGGCCGGCGTCGCCGGGCAGCCGCGAGGTCGCGGCTCGGCCAGGTAGCAGTTCCGCGAGCAACGCCGCGAGCGGCGCGTCGAGCCGGCCGGCCACCTCCGGACCGAGCAGGAAGTAGCTGCCGACGGCCAGGGCCTCGCCGAGCAGACCGAGGACCGACGGCGGCTGGACAGCGGGCTGGAGCCTCAACGAGTCTCGGAAGACGAGCGTGCAGTCTGGGCGCGCACCGGTCGTCGTGAGCGCCAGTCGGGCGTACTGGTGGACCTCGCCGCGTGCGACCCTCCCCGCCAGCCAGCAGTCCGCGATCAGCACCGTGGCGCGTTCGTCCGCGCAGACCTCGATCTCCTGGCTCACCGACGCGCCGGCGTACGGGATCAGCGGGTCGGGCCACCATTCGAGCAGGCTGTCGCCGTGCGCCCGGAGCTCGACGCGCTGTCGGATCGGGGCCGTTTCGCAGCGGTACGCTCGCGTTGCCGACTGCGACGTCAGGTGCACGCGGGCGCCATCGTGCGCCACAACCGACATCGTGGCGACGTCCCCCTGCACCAGGCCGCCGGTCGGCATCGTGATCAGCAGGTGCGCCAGCTCGGGCCAATCAGCCTGCGGGTAGAGCACCCGGCCGACGTGGAACGGCACCCGGCAGCGCGAGGCGATCAGCCGGGTGCGACCGGCCCGTGGCCCCAGCTCGATGCGAAGCTCTCCGACCTTGCCGGCCGCGCCGGGCGGCAGGGTCGCGATCACGCGGTCACCGGCAGCCGCGCGACGATCGTCTCCAGCACCGCGTCCACACCCTCCCCCGTCCGACAGTTGGTGAACAGGTACGGGCGCCCCTGGCGCTGAATCTCGGAGTCGCGCGCCATCACCCCAAGATCCGCGCCGACGTACGGCGCCAGATCGACCTTGTTGATGACCAGCAGGTCGCTCCGGATCAGGCCCGGGCCGCGCTTGCGCGGGATCTTGTCGCCGCCAGCCACGTCGATGACGTAGATCGAGTGGTCGACCAGGCGGCGGCTGAACGTCAGCGTCAGATTGTCGCCCCCGCTCTCGACCAGGGCGACCTGTGCGTGCGGGAACCGAGCCGCGAGCGCCTCCAACGCCGCCAGGTTCATCGTCGGGTCTTCACGGACAGCCGTGTGCGGGCAGGAGCCGGTCTCGACGCCGACGATCCGGTCGGCGTCGAGAATGCCGGCCAGCGTGCGGCGGACGTGCTCGGCGTCCTCCGTAGTCACGATGTCGTTCGTGACGACGACCGTCTCGATGCCGCGCTCGATCAGTCGCGGCACCAGCTGCTCGACGAGCGCCGTCTTCCCGGAACCGACCGGCCCGCCGATGCCGACACGCAGCGGCCCACTCTCGCCGCCCAACCTGACACCCTTCCCGAACGTGAGCACGCCGCCGTCTAGCTCGCGAACAGCCGCATCGTTGCACGCTCGTGGATCATCGTCATGAGCTCCGTTTGGACCGCACACGCGTACATCTCCTTCCAGGGGGTCGCCAGCGCCTCGTCGGCGGCCTCGGCCACCACCGGGGCGATAGCGAGACGGATGCGCTGTGCCTCGACGTCGTCGACGTCCACGAGGCGGAGCGCCGCCCCGAGGCAGCCGGCCACGTGCAGATGAAGCAGCAACAGCACCGTCTCACGTCGACCGAGGCCAAGCTGTCGGCCTGCCAGCCCGAGGCCGATCGGCTGGAGGCCGGGCGCCCTGCCCGTCAGCACCTCGCGCCGATACTCGCTCACCGTGCCGCCAGCGATCGTGGAGAGCGTCGCGAGCATCTGTCGGCCGGTTCGGATCGATGCTTCGCGCGGCTCGCGGGCGAGCTTCGTCGCCAGGAGGTAGTGATCAATCTCAGCCACGCCGTTCAGGTCGTCGCCGGCGCTCCACGCTGCCGCGGCGGCGACACCGTCGGACGTCGCCACCTGCCAGCGCACAGAGCTGGTGATCCACGCCTGGAGCGTTCTGGCGTCGTGTACCAGGCCGCGCTCGGCCAGCGTCTCCAGGCCGTGAGAGAGCGTAAAACCGCCGCTTGGGAACAGCGAGTCGCCGAGCTGGAGCGCCGCGAGCAGCGATTCGGCCCTCACCCCGCAGCCCCCTCTCCCTTGCGAGGGCGAGGGGGAGTCGAGGTGCGGGCGGCGCGCCACTCGCGCAGCCGCCCGTCGACGTCGACGCGGCCGAGCGGTCGGTAGTCCGCGTCGGCGGCCCAGGCGAACCGTAGTCCGTCCTCCTCGAAGCAGGCCCGCGCCCCCACCTCCAATCGCTCGACCACGGCACACTGCTCCAGACCGTGCCCGTCGAAGTCGGCATTCAGGTGGGTGGACCGATCGACCGGACCGGCCAGCGCCTCGACCCGTCCGGCGACGATGAGTCCGTGTCGAACGGCGGTCGGATCGATCAATGAGCCGTCCGGCGCGACGTTGTCGGCGGCCGTGAGGTGTCGGACCTTCATCACATCAGGTAGAAGAGCTGCGTGTGGGACAGGCGCTCGGCCGGGCCGACAGTCGCGACCTTACCGTCCACCCGCACCACGTACGTCTCCGGATCGACCTCGATCTTCGGGGTCAGGTCGTTCCGGACCATCTGCTTCTTGGTCACCGATCGGCACCCCTGGACCGCGACGAGCCGCTTCTGAAGACGCAGCCGGTCGCCGATGCCGTGATCAAGCGCGGCCTTCGAGGTGAACGTCACGCTCGTCGCGGCCGGCGCCGAGCCGAACGCCCCCCACATCGGCCGGTAGAGGACCGGCTCGGTGGTCGGGATCGAAGCATTCGGGTCGCCCATCACGCTCCAGGCGATCAGGCCGCCCTTGACGATCAGCTTCGGCTTGGCGCCGAAGAACTGAATCGGCCAGAGGACGATGTCGGCCAGCTTGCCCGGCTCCAGCGAGCCGACCTCGTGCGCGATCCCGTGCGTGATCGCCGGGTTGATCGTCAGCTTCGCCAGGTAGCGCAGGATGCGCAGGTTGTCGTTCTGCGAGACGGCCCCGGGCGGTGCCTCGCCCATCCGCTTCATCTTGTCGGCTGTCTGGTACAGCTTGGCGAAGCTCTCGCCGATCCGTCCCATCGCCTGCGAGTCCGACGAATACATCGAAAGCACGCCAAGGTCGTGCAGGACATCCTCGGCGGCGATCGTCTCAGCCCTGATCCGGCTCTCCGCGAACGCCACGTCCTCCGGCACGGCCGGGTTCAGATGGTGGCAGACCATCAGCATGTCGAGGTGCTCGTCGAGCGTGTTGACGGTGTACGGGCGCGTCGGATTGGTGGACGACGGTAGCGCGTTCAGTTCGCCAGCGATCTTGATGATATCCGGGGCGTGGCCGCCGCCGGCCCCCTCGGTGTGGTAGGTGTGGATCGTCCGGCCGCCGATCGCCGCGATCGTGTCCTCCACAAAACCGGACTCGTTGAGGGTGTCGGTGTGGATCGCGACCTGGACGTCGTACTCGTCGGCGACCCTCAGAGAGCAGTCGATGGCGCTCGGCGTGGTGCCCCAGTCCTCGTGATCCTTCAGTCCACAGGCGCCCGCCACAACCTGCTCGACCAGTGGGGCCGGGCGGCTGGCGTTCCCCTTGCCGAGGATCCCGACGTTGAGCGGCAGGTTGTCAACCGCCTGGAGCATCCGGCTGATGTTCCACGGTCCGGCCGTGCAGGTCGTGGCGTTCGTACCGTCGGCCGGGCCGGTGCCGCCTCCGATAAGGGTGGTGATCCCGTTCGAGAGCGCCTCGTACACCTGCTGGGGGCAGATCATGTGAATGTGGCTGTCGATCCCGCCCGGCGTGGCGATCAGGTGCTCGCCGGCGATCACCTCGGTGCCCGGGCCGATCACCAGACGAGCGTCGACGCCGTCCTGGGTGTCCGGGTTGCCGGCCTTTCCCAGCCCGGCGATTCGCCCCTCCTTGACGCCGAGATCGCCCTTCACAATGCCGAGGATCGGGTCGAACGCCACGACGTTCGTGATGACGAGGTCGAGCGCCCCCTCAGCGTTGGCGCGCTGGCTCTGGGCCATGCCGTCGCGGATCGTCTTGCCGCCACCGAAGACCGCTTCCTCACCCGGCACGCCGAGGTCGCGCTCGACTTCGGCCACGAGGTCTGTGTCGGCCAGGCGGAACCGGTCGCCGGCCGTCGGGCCGTACAGCCGAGCGTAGCGGTCACGCGAGATCCGCATCGGTTCCCTCCAGCGGCACGCTCTCCAGACCTGGATCGACGCCCCCGTTCGTGCCGAGGAAGCCGCGCTCCTGAGCCCGCGCCAGCGCCCCCTCGACGTCGTCGAGATCGCCGTCGACCAGCGCCGCGAACCCGATCGCCCGGCGCGCCCCGCCCAACGCCACCAGCGGCACCTCGCGCTCGTCGCCCGGCTCGAAGCGGACGGCGGTTCCGGCCGGGATGTCGAGGCGCATGCCGTACGCTGTCCTCCTGTCGAACTCCAGCTCTCGATTGGTCTCGAAGAAGTGATAGTGCGAGCCGACCTGGACCGGGCGGTCGCCGGTGTTTCTGACCCGAACCGAAGCTGTCGGCCGGCCGGCGTTCAGCTCGATCTCGCCGTCCGGAACGATGTAGTGGACTGGCTCAGCCATCTCCCCATCCCCTCAGACGATCGGGTCGTGGCAGGTCACGAGCTTGGTCCCGTCGACGAAGGTCGCTTCGACCTGGACGGTCGGCACCATCTCGGGCACGCCGTCCATAACCTGCTCGCGCGTGACGATGGTCCGTCCGAGCTCCATCAGGTCGGCCACGCTCTTGCCGTCACGGGCGCCTTCGAGAATCGCCTCGGTGATCAGGGCGATCGCCTCGCTGTAGTTCAGCTTGAGCCCACGGTCGCGGCGCTTTCGGGCGAGGTCGGCCACCACGTAGACGTACAGCTTCTCGACCTCGCGCGGACTGAGCATCATCTGCGGCCACCTCCCGCACGTTCCAGGCGTTGAATCAGGATACGGGATGATAGCCGCGTCTCAGGAGGCGCTGGTACGGTCAGGCCAGCCGAAGGTGCCGGCCCGTCGTTGTGCAAACCTGCCAGCCGGGCGTCCCATGTGCGGGCGATGGAGCCCGTCTCTCTACTCGCCGCACCACCGCAAATTCGATAGACTCTCGTATCGATCCCATTCGTCGCAGGCGCCGAACGTTGGCGCGAATCGCAGAATCGAGGGAACGCGTGATCGACTGGTCTTCGTGCCCGGCCGTGGAACGAGATCCAGAACGGGTGAGTGGCGCCTGGGTCTTCCGTGGGACCCGCATCCCCATCGCCGCGCTCTTCGAGAACCTGGAGGATGGGGCACAGGTTTCGGAGTTTGTGGCCTGGTTTCCAGGTGTGACGCTCGCACAGGCTCGCGCCGTGCTGGAGCACGCTGCGCACAGTTCGCTCGCTTCAACCTGAGTGCGCATCCTCTTCGATCAGGGAACACCTGCGCCGTTGCGACGCCATCTGATTGGGCATCAGGTGGATACTGCGTACGAACGCGGCCTTGGCGATCGAGAGTGCGACCGGGCCGAGCTACGTGGAGATCGAGATCGCCTGACTCGTGGGCACCTATCACGTGAGGGCCGCGTCCAGGCGCGAGGAGCTGACCCCCGGCCAGCTCGACCAGCTTCGGGAACGTCGTCACGCTGGAGAGGCCACCAGTCGTCGTGAAGATCACCATCTGGTCCTTCGCGAACCCGACGGAGTAGAGGGTGACGTCCCCGTCCTGCTTCTTGAGCGTGACAGTCCCGCCGTCGTTCGGGCCATCATTGCTCGGCGTCAGGCCCGCGTCACGAACGATCTCGTCGCACACTCGCCAGCATCTCGGTCGCCGTCACCGACGAGTCGAGCCGCACGACGATCTGCTGGACCACGACCGGGCCGTCCTGCACGGCCTCCGCGGTCGGAGGACGCTTTATGTCGACGCGGTAGACGACGCCGACGCTGTCAGGTCTGGCCTCTACCTCAGGCGAATGTACTTGTACGACTCGGCGAACGCCATGCCCTGGTCCCTGCCAGTCTCGGCCGCCCGCTCGCGAATCACTGTCTCCAGGTCCCAGCCCGGCCGGTCGGGTCGAGGGCCATCGCCGACCTGGCTGACGTGCGCCTTGAGCGCCGCCACCTTCAGGTGGATCGACGTCTCGATGTCCACGAAGACGTCCGGCGTGCTGGTGCCGCCGAGGTAGACCTCTTTGACCTTGTGCGGTTCGAACCCTTCGCAGAGCAGCTCTGGGAAGACCATGCGATCGCGCGCAGACGGGTACACCGAGTCCATCGTCGCGTCGCCGGCCGCCCGGTGGTCCGGGTGGTTGATGTACCCCTGGGCGGACCATCGCATCGTCGGGTCCTGGCAGACCACGACGTCAGGCTTGAAGCGGCGGATCTCGCGCACGATGTCGCGCCGAAGCCCGAGCGTGTTCTGGAGCACGCCATCTTCGTAGCCGAGGAAAGCCAGTTCCTTCACGCCGAGGCGGTTGCACGCCTCGCGCTGCTCCTTCCTGCGGATCTCCGCAAGCGCGGACGCCGTCATCTTGGGATCGGATGAGCCCTTGTCGCCGGCCGTGCAGAGCACGTAGTTGATCTCCAGGCCCTCACTGGCCCACTTGCCGATCGTCCCGGCCGCCATGAACTCGGCATCGTCAGGATGCGCCACTACCACGAGAACGCTGCGGGGCTCGTATTTCTGCTCGTCGGACATCCGGACCTGTCACTCCTCTAGCATCGGAAACGTTGCCGGCGTTCAACCTGGCCAGCATCGACCCAGGTGGCGACAACGCAAGCTCGGCGTGGAAGATTCCCGACGCCGACGCGGCGCGGCATCCGACGCTGGACACCGCCTTCTCCGCTCACCATAACGAACGGGTCCGCAACGCGGCAAAAGGACCGTTGCGTCAGGACCCAGGCAAAGAGAAGAGCCCGCC
>Ga0075428_100004384_pt1 | contig 15577 bp, 10 predicted proteins | sample RhiMetdeltSRZDD2_FD_75291 | JGI IMG/M metagenome (GOLD analysis project Ga0075428, IMG submission 75291) | Populus rhizosphere microbial communities from Tennessee, USA - Rhizosphere MetaG P. deltoides SRZDD2 | ecosystem: Host-associated > Plants > Roots > Rhizosphere > Soil | place: USA... | reverse complement strand
GGGACGGGAGCCGTGCCCTGCGCGCCAGGGAGAAAGGAATACTGTCATTATGGCGTTCAGCCGCCGAAAGTAAGCGGGCTTTGTGCCTGGCGAGCTGTTTTCCCAAAGATATCGTCCCGGCAGCGCCCGTTCATACATGCGGTGGCCTGGATCCCGGTGTGCTGGGACCGAGCGAGTCAGCCTTATTTCATCCGCTAAATGGTCTGCGCCGCGCGACCTATCTGTATGAAATGCTGCTCGACGATCTCCGACGATGTCTGACCCCGTTGCAGGGTTTGTAGCCAATCTGCTTGCAATCCGTCCGCCCGCTGGTAGGATTGGACGGCGCATCGATTCGGGTCGGAGAACTAGGCGACGGGCACAGGACAAACCGGGGGCCCGGCGACGAGTGAGCCGGCAAGAGCGAACCCACGGGGTTTGCCCTTGCCGGCTCTTATTTTTTGTTCACGTAAGCTTGACTTCCCCTGGGGGACAACGAGATGACGAACTGGGGAGAAGGTCGCCTCGGCCCCGGGCGGGCCAATATGAAGAAATCGCGCGCCGAACGGCATGCGGAGCTCAAAGGGCTCTTTCGCTTGCCAGGGGGCAAGGTCGTGGTTGAGTACTACTTCCAGAAATATACCGGCGGGCTGCAGGGGGCGATTACGCCGCTCGGCGACCCGATTATCAAGATCATCCTGGACCACGAATATCCGAATGGGTGATCTGGTCTGCGGAAGGGTATGTGAACGAGCAGCACCCTACCGCCAAGAGAAGTTCACGGAGCTGCGGGGCAAATTCGAAATGGCCCCCTGAGGACTCGCGATCCCAGAGGGCCGAGGTCGTCCCCGAAAAAAGTGAGGGACTGCACGGCAAGTCTATGTCGATCGTACGTGACAAAACAAGTGGCCCCGGGATTGTACCCGGCGCCGGCGCTTCTCCCGCGAACAACCTAGATCGTGTGATTTGGCCGACCAACCGAAGCCGCTAGCGCTGGGTACTCTTCCTGCGGCGTGGCGGGCGGGGGGGAGCGCCTCGCTTCGACGTAAAGGGCCATGACCGCCCAACAGCGCTTCGGCCAACCAAGTCGGTCTCAGAGACGTTGATCATTCCCGGTCGCGCGGGCCGCATCCGAGACGAACGGCGATACCAACATACATAGGGGTCTTGGCTCGCATTCTGATTGCGAATCCCGGTCGCGACGGTTACAATCACTTCCTCAATCGATGTAGGTGTCGGATAACTAGACGACGGGCAGCCCGATTCTGATCGGGGGGTCCGGCGACGAGTAAGCCGGCGAGTGGGTTGCCTCTGGGGAACTCACTCGCCGGCTTTTTTTCACCACGCCGACTGAGGGCTCAATCACTGATGAGCAACATGATTAAGCCGGGTCCGACAATCGCTCACTAGATCGTTCAAGTGACGGTCGCCTTCGAGCGACCTCGGACGGGCCAGCCGGCCCCCGCCTGACGTGAGGGCATGGGAGGCGCATATTATGGGAAACTTCACAGGGGTCTTTGAAGCGATCGAGCAGGGCGACCCGCACACTGCAAACCAACTCTTGCCAGTGGTCTACGATGACCTACGCCGGCTGGCAGCGCAGCGGCTTTCACTCGAGACGCCCAGCCAAACTCTGCAGCCCACCGCGCTGGTCCACGAGGCTTATCTGCGCCTTGTGGACGGGGGCAGGGCACCGCACTGGAACAGCCGCGCCCACTTCTTTGGCGCCGCGGCTGAAGCCATGCGCCGCATCCTCGTCGATAGTGCCCGACGACGACGAAGTCGCAAACGGGGCGGGAACCACGTGCGCCAGGACTTCGACGCCCTGGAGATCGCACTCGATGACATTCCGGAAGATTTGGTGGCCCTGAACGAGGCCCTGACGAAGCTGGCGGCAACCGACTGGATGGCGGCCGAATTGGTCCAGTTGCGCTTCTTTGCCGGTCTCCCCCTTCCTGAGATTGCGCAGATCCTCCACATTTCTCCGCGAACAGCAGACCGCTCGTGGGCCTATGCCCGGGCATGGCTCCACCAGGAGATTCAGGGCGGCACCCGCGACGGCGACAATTCTTGAGATTCGGTGGCGTGACTCGGCCGTGGATTCCGCACTGCGGATAGAGAGGCTGCACAATGAACGAACGCGCAATTTTCATCGAAGCCTCGGAACACCCCACCGCGGATGGGCGGTCAGCCTATCTGGACGAAGCCTGCGCCGGCGACCCGGCAGCGCGTCAACGGATCGAGTCGCTGCTTCGGTCGCACGAGGAGGCCGGCACCTTCCTCAGAAAGCCGGTTCCCGAACGATTGGCCGACCAATTCGTGCCTCCGCAGGGAGCCCATCTAGTGCGCGGGGAACAGGCGCCGTCGTTCGCCGCGCCGACGGCGGATTTCCCTTCGGACGCCAACTGCCCGGGGGCCGTCATCGGCCCGTACAAGCTCTTGCAGCAAATCGGCGAAGGCGGCATGGGCGTCGTCTGGATGGCCGAGCAAACGCATCCCGTCCAGCGCAAGATCGCCCTCAAGGTGATCAAGGCAGGACTGGACAGCGCCCAGGTGATCGCCCGGTTCGAGGCCGAGCGGCAAGCCCTGGTGATGATGGACCATGTCAACATTGCCCGCGTCCTCGACGCCGGGACCACGGACGCCGGCCGGCCGTACTTTGTCATGGAGCTGATCCACGGCGTGCCGATCACGAAGTATTGCGACAACAACCACCTGACGCCGCGCGAGCGGCTGGAGCTGTTCGTGCCGGTCTGCGAGGCGATTCAGCACGCCCACCAGAAGGGCATCATCCACCGCGACATCAAGCCGTCCAACGTCATGATCACGCTTTACGACGGCAAGCCGGTGCCCAAGGTCATCGACTTCGGGGTGGCCAAGGCGACGGAGCAAAGGCTGACCGAGCGGACGCTGTTCACGACATACGGCACTATGGTCGGCACGCTGGAGTACATGAGTCCGGAGCAGGCGGAGATGAGCGCCCTGGGCGCCGACACGCGCAGCGACGTCTTTTCGCTGGGCGTGCTGCTATATGAGTTGCTGACGGGCAATACGCCGCTGACCCACAAGCGGGTCAATGAGGCAGCGTATGTCGACGTCCTCCGCATGATCCGGGAGGAGGAGGCGCCGAAGCCGAGCACGCGGTTGAGCGACTCGGGGGAGGCGCTGGCGTCGATCTCGGCCCAGCGGCACATGGAGCCGGCCAAGCTGACGAAACTGGTCCGCGGCGAGCTGGACTGGATCGTGATGAAGTGCCTGGAGAAGGACCGCAACCGCCGTTACGAGACGGTCAACGGATTGGGTCGCGACATCGAACACTACCTGCATGACGAACCGGTGCAGGCGTGCCCGCCGTCGGCGGCCTACCGGCTGCGGAAGTTCGTGAAGCGGAACAAGGGGCGGGTGGCGGCGGCGGGTCTGGTACTGGGGGCTCTGCTGGCCGGCATGGCCGGGACGACATGGGGCAAGATCCAGGCCGAGCAAGCGCGCCAGGACGCCATGTCGGCCCAGTTCGCGGAGTCGGAGCGGGCGGAGGGGGAACGCCGGGCCAAAGAGGAAGCGCAAACGCGGCTGGCACAGATCGAGAAGGGGACCGAGATCCTGGCCTCGGTGTTCCGGGATTTGGATCCGAATGCCGCGGAAACGGAAGGAGTGACGTTGCGCGCCCTGCTGGGCAAGCGGTTGAGTGAAGCGGCGCAGCAACTGGAAGGCGAGGTCGTGGGCGATCCGCTGGTCGTGGCTCGACTCCAGCACGTGCTGGGGGTTTCCCTGCGCGAATTGGGTCATCTGGAGCAAGCCGAGGGGGTACTCGTCAAAGCAGGCCGGACACGGGAGCGGTTGCTAGGGGCCGACCACTTCGATACCGTCGCGGCCAAGCACCATTTGGCCATGCTGTACCGGGACCAGGGGAAATACGCCTTGGCTGAGACGCTGCACAAGGAAGTGCTGACGGTCCGCACCGCCAAGCTGGGGGCCGACGACCCCGACACCCTCGCCAGCCGGCACCACCTGGCCATACTGTACCATAACCAGGGGAAGCATGCCTTGGCTGAGGCGCTGTTCAAGGAAGTGCTGGCGGTCCGCACCGCCAGGCTGGGGGCCGATCACCCCGACACCCTCCACAGCCAGCACAGGCTGGCCCTGCTGTACCGGTCCCAGGCGAAGTACGCCCTGGCCGAGACGCTGTACAAGGAGGTGCTGGCAATCCGCACTGCCAAGCTGGGGGCCGACCACCTTGATACCGTCGCCAGCAAGCACAATTTGGCCGCGCTGTACCTCGCCCAGCGGAAGCACGCCTTAGCCGAGAAGCTGTACAAGGAAGTGCTGACGGTCCGCACTGCCAAACTTGGGGCCGACCACCCCGACACCCTCACCAGCCGGCACCACTTGGCCTCGCTGTACCAGGCCCAGGGGAAGAAGGCCTTGGCCGAGGGGCTGCACAAGGAGGTGCTGGCGATCCGCACCGCCAAGCTGGGGGCCGACCACCCCGACACACTCAACAGCCAGAACAGCCTCGCCGAGCTGTACCAAGCCCAGGGGAAGTACGCCCTGGCCGAGGCATTGTACAAGGAAATGCTGGCGATCCGTACGGCCAAGCTGGGGGCCGACCACCTAGATACCCTCAACAGCCAGCACGAACTGGCCAGGCTGTACTGGTCCATGAAGAAGCTCGATCAGTCGATTCCCCTGTTGGAGGAGACGCTCAAACTGAGAAAAGCCAAAGTCGGCCCCGATCACCCCGATACGCTCGATATGCAGGCCGACCTCGGCGTCATCTACTGCGACGCCGGACGATTCGCCGACGCCATTCCGCTGCTCGAAGAAGTCGACCAGAAGCGCCGCGAGGATCCCGAACTCGCGAGGGTCGGCAATGCCTTGCTGAGGGCTTACGCGCGGACCGGGAAGACGACGGAAGCGACCGCCCTCGCGGCGGAGCAAGTAAGGGCCGCGCGCAAGCAGTTTCCCGCCGACAGCACGCAGCTCACCGCCGTGCTGGCCGACGCCGGCAAGTCGCTTCTGGACGCGAAGGCCTATGCCGACGCCGAGTCGCTGCTGCGCGAAAGCCTGTCCTTCGGCGAGCAGAAGGTTCCCGACGCCTGGGGCACGCACAACATGAGATCACTCCTCGGCGGCGCGCTGCTGGGCCAGAAGCGGTACGCCGACGCCGAGCCGCTCCTGGTGCAGGGCTATGCAGGGATGAAAAATCGCGAAACCCTGATCCCGAAGAACGCCAAGGTCGGCCTGACCCAGGCCCTGGAGCGGTTAGTGCAACTCTACGGCGCCTGGGACAAGCCGGAGGAGGGGGCGAAGTGGCAAAAGGAGCTGGAGGCCCACAGGAAGGCCGCAGAAAACTCCGTGAAGCCAAATGACAAGTAAGCGCCCGGCATTCTAGTTCACCTTTTCGACGACTGGCGACTCAAGAGAAGCGGCCGGTGGGGTCCTTACCGCCAAGCAAGCCCCCCACCGGCCCGGCACTGCCCCGGCGCTCGGTCTGCGCGCCGGGAACGATGTCTATTAAACCTCACCGCGGACCGAAGGACAGTTCACCATGGCAACTTTGAAGCAGAGTCGGCTCCGCGTCGAACAATTGGACGATCGGTGCCTGCCGTCGGCTAGCGTGGTCCTCGAATGGAATCAACTGACACTGAACGCCATCCGGCAGACGGGCATGAACACCCCGCTGGCGTCCCGTGCCCTGGCGATCACGCAGGCGGCGGTCTACGACGCGGTCGTCGCCATCGACCGGTCGTTCGAGCCCTACCACGCCCACGTAGTCGCGTCGCGCGGGGCCTCGCCCGAGGCGGCGGCCGCCCAGGCGGCCCACGACACCCTGACGGCCCTGTTCCCCGCCCAGGCGGGCACCTTCGACGCGGCCCTCGCCGCCGACCTGGTGGGCATCCCTCCCGGCCGGGCTCGTCAGGGCATCGCGGTGGGGCACGAGGTCGCCCGGCAAATCCTCGACTGGCGGACAGCCGACGGCTCCGGCGCGACGGTGCCTTACACGCCAGGGACCGACCCGGGCGACTGGCAGCCGACCCCGCCCGCCTTCCTGCCGTCGCTGGCTCCGCAGTGGCCGAACGTGACGCCGTTCGCGCTGTCCGCCGGCTCGCAGTTCCGCCCCGCGGCCCCACCCGCGCTGGACAGTGCCGAGTACGCGGTCGCCTTCAACGAGGTCAAGGACCTGGGCCGGGCTGACAGCACGACGCGGACGACCGACCAGACGCAAATTGCCTTCTTCTGGCGGGACGGCGCCGGCACCTCCTACGCCTTCGGCCACTGGAACACGATTGCCCAGGGAGTGTCCACGGAACGGGGGCTGGACCTGGTGGCCGACGCCCGCCTGTTCGCCCTGCTGAACGTCGCCACCGCCGACGCCCTCATCTCCACCTGGGACGCCAAGTACACGTACGACCTGTGGCGGCCGGTCACCGCCATCGGGGCCGCCGACACCGACGGCAACCCGGACACCGAACTCGACGCGGGCTGGGGGCCGCTGCTCACGACCCCGAACTTCTCCTCCTACACCTCGGCGCACAGCACGGTGAGCGCCGCGGCGGCCGGGGTCCTGACGGCCCTGTTCGGGGACGACTACCACTTCACGGTGGGCTCGGAGGGCCTGGCGGGCGTCACCCGGTCGTTCGCCAGTTTCGACGCGGCGGCGGCGGAGGCGGGGCGGAGCCGGGTCTACGGCGGGATCCACTACCAGTTCGACAGCACCGCCGGGCTGGAGGTCGGCGCCCGTTTGGCCGACTACGTGATGGACGGCCTCCTGAAGCCCCGGGACGACGGCGACGACCAGTTGCGGGCGGTGGCCGGGGCCTCCGTGCCGGTGACCAAATCCCTCCGCGGCAATCAGGCGCGCTCCCTGCTGAACGAGGCCCTCGCTCGCTGGCGCGCAGCAGGCATCGATACATCGGCGTTGGGCAAGGTCGACGTTCGGATCGCCGATCTCGGCGGTCTCACTCTCGGCAAAGTCGCGGACGGCATCATCTGGCTCGACGACAACGCGGCCGGCTGGGGCTGGTTCGTGGACCGCACGCCGCGAAGTGACTCCGAGTTCGCCCGTCACGGTAACCAGGGCGAGCAGCGCCGCATGGACCTGCTGACGGTCTTGACGCACGAGGTCGGCCACCTGCTAGGGCACGACCATGCGTCGAGCGGGGTGATGCAGGAGACGCTGGACGCCGGCACCCGGCGGACACCGTCACTGATCGCCTGGGACGTGGACACGCCCGCGATTGGCTACGGACTCGTGAGCGGTAGCGGGAAGAGGAAGTAAGTCGCGACGGCGGCCGGTGGGGACCTTACCGCCAAGCAAGCCCCCCACCGGCCCGGCACTGCCCCGGCGCTCGGTCTGCGCGCCGGGAACGTGCCTTCATTAAAATGCAAACCACCTCGAAAGGGAGAACCTACCACGTCATTCAACTGGTGGCTGCAGAACCTCCGCTCCGCGCTCGCACAGGGCCGGGGCCCACCCCATCACGGGCGACGGGGATCGCGTCGAGCCGCGATGCATCGGCCAAACCTCGAAGTCCTGGAAGACCGCTGCCTGCTCAGCTTCAGCCCGATCACCATTCTCCCCGTCGGCCCGAACCCCCAGGCGGTGGTGACGGCCGATTTCAACAACGACGGCAATCTCGACCTGGCGACGATGAACTACGACGACAACACCGTCAGCGCGATGCTCGGGGACGGCCTGGGCGGCTTCGGCGCCGCCAACCACTTCGCCACCGGCACCAGGCCTCAGGCCATGGCGGTCGCCGACTTCAACAACGACGGCAATCTCGACGTGGCGACGGCCAACGGCAATACCTACTTCGGGTGTACGTTCAGCGTGCTGATGGGCGAGGGCGACGGCACCTTCCGGTCGCCCGTCGATACCACAATCTCGGAACCGCCGCAGTCGGTGGCAGTGGGCGACTTCAACGCCGATGGCAACATGGACCTCGTCTACACCGCCGATGTGCTCTTTGATGATGGGGATGCGGTCTACATGCGGCTCGGCGACGGCCTGGGCGGCTTCGCAGACAGGGGGATGGTCTCCAGGTGGAATAACGTGGATTACTGCCCAGCGCTGGCGGTCGCGGACCTCACCGGCCACGGCGACCTCGACGTGGTCACGGTCAACGGGGACAACGTCAGCGTGCTGCTGGGCACTCCCGACGGCGGGCTGACCTATATAGGGGACTTCGCCACCGGCGAGGCTCCCCGATCGGTGGCGGTCGGCGACTTCACCGGCGACGGCATCCCCGACCTGGTCACCGCTGGCCAGACCGTGGACATCCTGCCCGGACTCGGCAATGGCAGTTTCGCCGCCCCGATCTCCCATTCCGCCAGCGGATCGACGGTGGTGACGGCCGACTTCAACGGCGACGGCAAGCTCGACGTCACGGTAGGTGGAGACTTCGTGACCGTACTCCTGGGCCGGGGGGACGGCACCCTTGCCCCGCCGATCGACCACGCCGCGGGTTCGTCGGCCGTGGCGGTCGCGGACTTCAACGGCGACGGCCGGCCGGACGTGGCGGCGTACGCCGGCTCGAACACCGTCGCGGTGCTGCTCAACGACGGCGCCTGGTCGCCCGACGACCCGCCGGCGATGAGTATTAGCAACGTGACCGTGACCGAGGGCAACAGCGGCACGGTCAACGCCACGTTCGCGCTGACTCTCTCGCGCGCCTCCGACGTTGACGTGACGGTCCACTACGACACGGCGGACATCACCGCGGCGGCCGGCAGCGACTACACGGCGGAGTCCGGGGACGTGATCATCCCGGCCGGTCAGACCAGCCAGACGTTCACGATCGCGGTCATTGGTGACCGCCTCGCCTCGCCGACGGAATCCTTCGCCGTCAACCTCAGCGCCCCGACGAATGCCATGATCGGCGACGGCCAGGGTATCGGCACCATCCTCGACAACGAGCCGCGCATCAGTATTAGCGACATGACCAAGGCCGAGGGCAAGAACCGTAAGACGACCCTCTTCACCTTCACGGTCACGCTCTCGACCGCCTACGATCAGCCGGTGACGATGTCGTTCCGCACTGCGGACGGCACCGCCGCGACGGGCGACAACGACTACGTCGCCAAGACCGGCACGCTGACCTTCAACCCCGGCGAGACGACGAAGTCCATCACCATCGAAGTCATGGGCGACAGCAAGAGGGAGACCAACGAGACGTTCTTCCTGGATCTGTTCGACAACAGCAGCAATTCGCTCATCACCAAGAGCCGTGGCCTCGGCACGATCTGGAACGACGATTGATCGCGCGGTGGAGGATGGCGCCGTCATGGCCGACTACACTTCGGAGTCCGGTGGCGTGGTAGATGGCGCTGCCGGTAGCCGGGGGGCAGTCGAGTGGGCGTGCCGAGGCCGAAATCAGGTGTCCGCTCGGTTTGAGGATGGTGGTAGGGGCGGTGAAGTTCTTCAGCCGGCGGATGAGGTCGTCGGCCTGGTGCAATGCCGGGACCAAATGTCCGGCAGACGATCGTTGAGGTCTGCGTTCGGCGGGCGTGCCCGCAACTCGGTCAAGAAGTGCTGGAAGTACTCCCATGCGTTCAGCGCGTGTCGCTATGCCGACGCTGCCATCCCAGGGGTCGGCGGGAATCGGGCGGCCCGCGGGGCGGATCGGGAGTGAAGTTCAGCCGCGCGATCGTGTCTGAGATCATTGGCGTGAACGCAGTCCCGGCCGTCAAGACGAGTAGTCGGATCGACCCGCTCAACATCCGCGTCAACAGCGGGGTGCTCTAGCGGGCCGAAGGTGGCGGATGGACTCTCGACGACAAGGCTGCCGCGACGGAGAAGGGGAGGCCCGCGAAACTCGGCAAAGACGGAAAGCGGTCCGAGGCGAACCACGGCAACGTCACTCCCTCTGTCTCCAACGGGGCTTCACCATTGACTACGCCGAACAGGTCACTGTCGTTTCTCTGCCCGCACTTCGGCGGCTCCGCTTTCCGGCGACGCCGGGGGCTACGAGCCGGCCGGGCGACGATGTGGCCGCACGGACTTATCTTGCTGCGCTTGGTTTGCTGGGCGCGACTCTCGCCATCGAGGGCGGATACGACCTCCGGTCACGGTGCCTGCTCCGGGCACCGGGCGTCCGGTGCCGACGGCCGGGTCGAGCCACTCCACGTCAAGGTCCCGCAGGAGGATCGGGCTCGCGTGATGCTAGCGAACCGTTCGTGCGACGCGAAAGCCCACGCTATCGCGCCGCTCGTCCGGAATGTACCCTGAACCGGAACCGCGCTGGGCGGAGCGCATGAACTCCGCCTCGTAGGTAAAGGAGCCTCCGCGTCGCGGCCGCGGCTCTGACTTGGAGACGGTCAACGTCGCATCCTCGGAGTCTTCCCGGACCCGGTCACCCGCCTCGGGCGAGTATCGCTTCGACCGGTCGTGCCCCCACTCCCAGACGTTGCCGTGTACGTCGAACAGGCCGAGGTCATTTGGCTTGAGCTGGCCGACCGGCCAAGGGCGCTCGTTGAACGTAGTCCCCGTGTACCAGGCGTACTCGCGAAGTAGCTCCTCCGACGACCCGTAGAACCGGCTTGTCGTCGCGCCCGCCCGGCAGGCGTACTCCCACTCGGCCTCAGTGGGGAGCCGGTAGCCCGTCCGCTGCAAATGACCGCGCGGCAGTTCCATCCCCTCCTTAATCTGATCAAGAGCCGGGTAGCACCACTCGTCTTGGGGAATCCCTTCCTGCTCACTCAGCCAGTTGCAGTACTGCGCTGCCTCGAACCAAGTCATCGACACCTGGGGGCAGTCATCGCCCAGAGCCAGCCGTTTCAGGATCGGGCCGTCGCGGGTCGGGTCCCGCCCGCCGGCAGCCTGGGCCTGTTTCTTAATCGCCGGGTTGGCGTCGAGGAAGCGCTGGAATTGTCCCACCGTCACTTCCTTGGTGGCGACGGCGAACGATCGCGTGATCCTCACCCGGTGTAGGGCTTCGTCGTCGCTCTTGTCGCGGCCCGGCTCGTACCGCGGCGATCCCATGCGGAACTCCACCGGACCGGGGACGACCGCCAGGGTATGGCCGTGCTTCGTGACGAACCAGTTGCGGTCGTTCACTGGCCGCCCCGCCAAGTCGCGGTCGATCAGGTCCAGGGCTGCGCCCTGTTGCCAGTCGAGGGGACGGTCCATCAGCCCCTGCCGCCCGTGCCGCAGAAGCCAGTCCACGGCGGAATGAATCCCCGGGTCGGAATCCGTCCGATAGAGCAGCAGCAGCCGGGCAATGAGCGGCTTGCGTTCGTCAACGGGTAATTGGTGGTCGGTGAATCCAGCCAGGCTGAGGATCAATGCCCGCCGCGCCGACACGTCGGACTCGACCTCCAGCCGTCGAACGAAGGTGTCGGGCGAGACCCCGGACCGAGCCAGGTCGCGGACGAGATAGGACCGCAAGCTCGGGTCCGGGTTATGCCGCAACAGTGGCCATACCCGCTCCGGCTGTCCTGATCGCAATAGCAACGCAGCCGCGGCCGCCTGGTGCTTGGCCAGCGCGTCGCGCGCTGCGAGGCGGTCCTCGGGCGGCATTGGTTCGTCGAGCTGCCGGTTGCAATTGGCAAGGTCGCGGTCGCGTTCGCGTGGACCGTTGTCCTTTTCCTGGCCCACTAGCGGCGTTGCCACAATTGCCGCACATAGAAGCGTCAAGAACAGGCTGTGCATTGGTCAACTCTTCCCGCGCGGCTCAGGGTTTTGCACTCAGCCACGCTCAGAATACTCGTGCCGAAGGCGACGTGTGGGGTGCGGTAGGTGCGAGCAGCCGGTAGCGGTCAGCGTCCTTCATTGGTCGGACTGTACTCATCGGAGAGGCGGTGAGCAACAGATACCGGCGTGGGGTTGCGTGCCCGCGGCCGGGCGTGGCAGGCAGAGTACATGGTCAGCGGGATGCGCGACCAGGTGCTGGCGCTGGCGTGCCTGCGGTGCGGCTTACCGGCCGTGGAGGGCCGCGGCATCGACAGCCTGCCGCCGGAGGCCACGGCGGCAGTGGCCGCAGGACTGGTCCGGTCGCTGGACACCGCCGAGCTGCGGCGGGCGTTCGGGGCTGTCACCGAGGCTCTGATGCACCGGATCTCAGCCCTGGACCGGAAGTGCAGGAGCGGGGGCGGCGAACACTCCCCGGCCAATTCGCTGACCAGTTCCGGGTGGTTCTCGAACGCGGCCTCCCGGAGGGCCACATGCTGGAACATGTAAAGGAGCGGCCGCTTCGGTCCCTGCTCGGCGGCCTCCATGGCCTCGCCCATCTGCATTGGCAGTTCGAGGTCGTCGAAGACCAGCGCTTTCTGGCCAGGTTGACCGTCAGTCGTCCCGTTGTTGAGGAAAACCGGCCCAGTGGGCTTTGGCTTCCCCTTCCCGAACAGGTAGTTGAACAACCCCATGGGCGACTCCTTCGGTGGCCGAACCATGTTATTAAGCCGCGCGCCAGCAGGGTATCTTCGCTCCGCATTGAAAGGGTGGTCAAGCCAAATCAAGTGCCCATCAACACTTCCGGCGGCAGCCGTCGATTCGCTGGCGTTACAAATGCGCGTAACCCAGCTGGCCAGCGGGGTAATTGAACAATTACCCCGCTTGCGCGCGGGGTAATGGTCATTACCCCCGCTAGTCCGTCCAGGCGCAGGCTCAGCGCCCTATTGCGCAACGCAGACGCCTGCCCCGCGGCGCGTGCGACAAACCCCGGCTTCGGCGTCGGCACGGGCCGCGTACATCAACGTGTATCACGGCTAATGTCCTTCACGGCACGAATTACCGCGGACCGTCTGATTCCGAACCATTAGCGCCTGTTGCGCAGTGCGCCGACGGGCAATTCCGCGTGGGCGTGCTTTCGGGCGCAGGTCCGACACAGCCATATCCACTTGCCGAGTGTACTCCGGATCATCAGCACCCAGCCAGCCCGCTCTGCCTCGCCCCATGAACCGCCACGCTTGTGGCCGCGGCCGACGAACCGCCGCTTGCACGTGTGGCAGCCGAGGTTAGTGTTTCGAGAGAAACCCATCGCCGCTTCTCCGCGCCGAGTGAGGTGTGAGGCTAGCGCTCTTGGCGGCTCGTGTCAGGAAGCACCGAATGGTTCGGCGTACGCAGCGGAGCTAGATGGGGTCAAGTCCAGCCCCGGTGGATTCGTATACTCCGTCGCTCGGCATTGCGAGGTAAGCCGTCGTAGCCCACTCCGCGCCGCCCCGGCGGAAGCCGTAAAACTGAACCAGGTGCTCGCTGGGCCGGACCGGCGTGCCCGGTCGCCAAATCGTGTGCACCGCGGCTTGGGGATACCATCGCGTCCGGGCCGGGATCGCGACCCGGAATTGCGACTTGCCCGGCTCCGGCCGTCGCCCGGGTTCCACCGCCAGCCAGAACCCTTCATCGGGCGACCAGCGCCAACGAAGGGACCAGTCCCATTCGGGCAGTCCGGCGCGGCTGAATTTGCCGCCACCATACCCGGTTGGCCAAGCGAACCCACCGTCGGCCGTCCAGCGGGACTGGTGTGGACGCAGCCAGTGCGAGCACCGGCCGATCTCCGCCGTGATCGGGGTCCAAGACGCAGCAGCCCGGCACAGCGCAGTCGCGTCGCGCATAACGGCGTTGATGGCGCAGGCCCACAACTCCGGGTCGTCCGCCGAGTCCAGCCGCTCCCGTAGGAGGGGGCCCAGCATCGACCAGGCATCTACCGCTTCCATCCGTTGATCTCCGGCATCGAACAAATGCGATTACAAGTCCCGGGACCACCTCGACATCACTCGCGCGACTCTGAAAAGCGGTCCCAGTCCGTGCGACGATCGGTTCGGCGATTCGTCGCGACGATGTCAGTCACAAGTTGCGGCACCGCGTCATGTTTCCGGGAGGGGTATCAGTTTGATCTTCTGACCGGATTGCACGTGCTTCTTACCCGTCCATGCGTTTAGGTCCGTAGTGCGGAAGTGCCAGCCACACGACGGACACTGAACCCGGCCCTCGGACCGACACACGGCCGCCCGCTCAGGTTCATCGTTCGAGAAGTACGGCTCCAACTCCCCCGTGAATCCCCCTGGCCGCCGCCGCACGATGAGGCTCGTTCTGGGGCAGCGCGGAGCGCGTCAATGAAATTCGTGATGCGAATTCGGCGGACCCCAACGCAGGCGGCGATGGCACGCACCCCGCGGGTCGCGACTCAGCACGCGAGCACTCGCGGGCGAACGCCAACTCAGGTGTCCTTGAAAATGCCGATGACGGCCGTGATGTTGTCCTTGCCGCCGTTCTCGTTCGCTTCGGCGACGAGGCGCTCGCACATGCGCCGGGGGTCGTTCTCGTCCCCGAGGATCGCCGCGATCCGGTTGTCTTTGACCATTTCGGTCAGGCCATCCGAACACAAGAGGAGGACATCGTCCGGTTCGAGGTCGAGCTTGTGCAATTCGACGCGGGCTCCGGGCTCAGTTCCACCCAAGACATTGGTGACGACGTGACGGAACCGGTGGCCGGCTGCCGCGTCTGGCGACAGGTCGCCCCGACGGACCAGTTCGGCGGCCACGGTGTGGTCCCGCGTCAACTGGCGGAGGTCGCCCTGCGAGAACAGGTAGGCGCGGCAGTCCCCGGCGTGGGCCACGAACAACGTCCAGTCCACGGCGAACGCCATCGTCAGCGTTGCGCCCATGCCGGCGAGCCGCGGCTGCCGGGCCACCTCCTCGAAGACTCTGGCATCGGCGTGGAGCAAGGCGGCCCGGAACTCATTCATGACGTGATGCTCTTCCGGCGCTTCCAGGTGGAAGAACCGACGAAGGCTATTGAGCAGGAAGCCCTCGATGGTCACGACGGTGAGAGCGCTGGCCACTTCCCCACCGCGGTGACCGCCCATCCCGTCGGCCACAACGAAGACGTGCCCCCGGTGGCTGCTGTACTGGGCAGCCGCCTGGGGGACGCTCGTCTCGTGAACGCGAAGAGTGCGAGCCAGTTCAACGACGGCGAAATGGTCCTCGTTGGACGGACGAACCCGGCCTGGGTGAGTCATCCCGAATCCCCGCGCTTTGAACTGCCGAGGTAGTGTCGGAGCAGCAGGCGCGGACGAGGAACCTGTGAGGTTCGGCTCGGAATCGGGTTTGTTCATGAGTAGCATCGTGACAACTGGCGGCCGGCCGACGAATGTCGGACCAGGTGGCCTCACCCGGGATACTAGACCGGCGGTATCGAGCCCGCCACCCGAGTCCGGCTGTACTTTCGCGGGGCGCATTGTTACCCGACCGGCCGCACTATCCAATCCGCCAGTCCGAGCCGGCTTGAAAGTAGAACCAAGCCGCCGCCACACTGACGTGGCCCGCCACGATTAGCCAGAAGACGACCTGGAAACAAAACTTGCGGGTCTTGTGGCGAAACCGCTCCTGGGCCAGGAGCGCGCCTGGCCATCCTCCGGCCAGCGCGAGAGCGTGGAGGACTCGCTCGGGAACTCTTCGGCACCCGGTTTCGGCGCGGGCCAGTCGTACACGACGGTCGGCTGCTATCCCGAGTCGTGGCCGCGGTGAAGACGCCGCAGATCCAAACCTCGAAGTGCGGTGGCGGCGGCGACTGTTCGATACCGCCGCCGGTCGCCGAAAGGGCAGACGCGTGGGCGTGCGGATGCCGAGATCGGGCGTCCGCCTGGTCAGAGGATCG
>Ga0075428_100004383_pt1 | contig 15579 bp, 10 predicted proteins | sample RhiMetdeltSRZDD2_FD_75291 | JGI IMG/M metagenome (GOLD analysis project Ga0075428, IMG submission 75291) | Populus rhizosphere microbial communities from Tennessee, USA - Rhizosphere MetaG P. deltoides SRZDD2 | ecosystem: Host-associated > Plants > Roots > Rhizosphere > Soil | place: USA... | reverse complement strand
GCTGCCTTGGGAGCTCTCGGCTCACAGCGCGAAGCTCGCGCTCAGCGGCGAGCGCGTGAACGTCACCGACCTGAAGGGCTCGCTCGGCAATTCGACTTTCTCGAACGCTGCGCTGCAGGTCGAGCTGGCGCAGCCGGCGCGGCTCTCGTCAGCGTCGGCGCGCGCCACGCTCGATCTGGCGCAGCTCTTTCCGTGGCTGCGGACCAGGCTGTCGCTGGAGGAAGTGTCCTCCGTCTCGGGCAGCGCCGACGTCGCCTTGAACCGGCTCGCACTGCGTTTTGACAAGCCCGAGGCGGCCGCTTTCGACGCAGTCGTTACGCCGCGCGCCGTGAACGCCACTCTGAAGGCCCTTCCCGGCGCCGTGCGCATCGCGGGCGGCGCAATCCAGGCCGATTCGAAGCGCGTGCGCGTAACCGGCCTGAACGGTTCTATAGGAAAGTCTTCGTTTTCGGACACCACCCTGCAGGTCGAGCTGGGCAAGGCTCCACGCATCACGTCGGGATCTGCGCGCGCGAGCCTCCAGCTCGACGAATGGTTCGCCTGGTTGAAGCCAAAGCTGCCTCTCGAAGAGGTCTCGGCGGTCGCGGGGCGCGCCGAATTGAAGTTGAGCCGCCTGGCACTGCGCTTCGACAAGCCGGCGGCAGCGGATTACGACGTGGTGGTCACACCGCGTGGCGTCAGCGTGGTGCTGAAAGCCCTGCCCGCTGCCGTCACGGCGGAGGGGGGCTCGGTACGGGTCGGGCCGAAGGCAGCTACCCTGGAAAACGTCGCGGTGGCGATGCTCGACGCCCGAACGCGAGTGTCCGGCACCGCTGGAATCGCCAGGCCCGCCGTGGAGCTGGCGCTCGCCGAGGGCGTTGCAGGCGAGAAGATCGTGCAGTGGGCGCTCCAGCGCGGCGAGCTGCCGGCGCGGTTCGAGCCGAAGACGCCGCTGCGCTTCGTCGCGAAGCGCGTCGCCTGGGCGCCGGAGGGAACGCTCGAAGCCGACGCGCGCGTCGACTTCGACGGTGGCCCGCAGGTCGCGTTCGTGCTCGCCTCGAAGCCGAAGCTGCTCGAGCTGCCGCGCATCGCGATCAAGGACGGGGCGAGCGACGCCGTGCTCGGTGCGTCGATCGCCGAAGATCTCGTGCGCGCCAATTTCTCCGGCACGCTCCAGGGGCGCAGCATCGCTGCGATGCTGCGCCGGCCGGGGCCCGCGACGGCTTCGGGCAGCGCGCAGGGCAAGCTCGCGCTCACGCTCGACCGCAAGCAGCCGCGGCGCACGATTGCAGAGGGCCGGCTGCGCCTCGAGGCGCTCGACCTTTCGTGGCTCGCCGGCAAGCGCGCGCTGGTCGAGCGCTTCGACTTCACCGCCGAGCCGGCAAGCGCCCGCGTCGTCGAGGCGCGTTTCAGCCTGGAGGAGCAGCACTTCGACCTGAAGGGCAGCGCCGAGCGTACCGAGCAAGGCCCGGTGATCGACGCGCGCCTCGAGTCGCCGGGAGTGGACCTCGTGCGGCTGCTGCCCGAGCCGAAGAAGGAGGAAAAGAAGGAGAAGGCGAGTGTCTGGCCGCTGCCGGTGACCGGGCGCATCGAGGTCCGCACAGGCTTCGTCCAGTACAAGGAGTACCGGATCGAGCCGTTCGAAGGCCGGCTGCTGCTCGAGCGCGAGCGTGCTCGCCTCGAGGTCCAGGCGGCGCGCATGTGCGGCGTATCGTTTCCGATGGAGGTCGAGGCGGTGCCGGAAAAGGTCACCGCCGCGGCCCACATCAGCATGAAGGGCCAGCCGCTCGAGAAGTCGGTTCCCTGCCTGACCGGCGGCGCGGTCGAGCTCACAGGAGACGCCGACCTGACCGCGGAGCTGAAGACCGAAGGCCGCCGGCCGAACCTCGCGCAAAACCTGACCGGCACGGTGCAGGCCGAATCGCGCAACGGCAACGTCAAGAAGTTCGCCCTGATCGGCAGCGTCCTCTCGCTGCGCAACATCGCCTCGGTCAGCAAGATGGAGCAGGGCGGATTTCCCTATCGCAGCATGACGGCGAAGGGGCATTTCGAGCGCGGCCGCTTCGTGCTCGAGGAGGGCTTTTTCGACAGCTCGGCCGTGCGCCTGGCGTCGAACGGCGACATCGATCTCCAGGGCGCGGGGTCCAAGCTCACGGTGCTGGTGGGGCTGCTCACCAACGTCGACCGCGTCACCGGCGCGATTCCGATCGTGGGCTACGTGTTCGGCGGCTCGATGACCGCTCTTCCCGTGAGCGTGACCGGCGATATCCGCAACCCGCTCGTGGTGCCGCTCGGCCCCCGGGCCATCACCGACAGCTTGCTCGGCATCTTCGAGCGGACCCTCAAGCTGCCGGGCAAGCTCGTCGTCCCGGCCGCGGAAACCAAACCGCCCGCCGAGAAGTAGGACCAACGTCCCATATCGGTCCCATCGCGGCTCGACTATCTTGGTTTTCCATGAATTTACGTTTGTTAGGATGCACGCTCGCGCTCATGCTTGCTTCATGCGCCTATGTCGACGCTAATACAACGCAATACGTCGGCGTTCCCCGTTTCCCGCCCAGCGATCCGAAGACGGTCCAGATCCTGCGCGGGGAGCCGATGCAGCCGCACGACCGGCTGGGCGAGATCCTGCTCGATATCTCGGTCGATCCGCAGCCGGATATCGGCGAAGTGGAGCAGCGGCTGAAAGAGGAGGCCGCAAGCTGGGGCGCGAACGCGGTGCTCGTCGTGCGCGATCAGGTGATGCCGGGCGTGGGGCGCAAGCTCATCGGCGTCGCGATACGCTATCGATGATGAAACGATCGCTCGCCATCGTGCTGGTCGCGGCCGCCGCCGCGGTCTTGGCCCAGACGCCGCCACCGCCTCCTACTCCCGCGCCCGACGTGGCCTGGCCGCGCGAGCGCAAGACCGAGGACGGCACCACCATCACGGTGTACCAGCCGCAGCTCGAGCGCTGGGCCGACAACAACCTCTCCGGCCGCGCGGCGGTTTCGGTCGTCCGGCCGGGCGAGAAGGAGCCGCACTTCGGCGTGATCGAGCTCGCCGCGCGCACCGAAATCGACAAGAACGCCGACCTGGTGACGCTGAGCCAGGTCCGCATCACGAAAGGCAGCTTTCCCGGTGCGAGTCCCGAAAATGCGGAGAAGTATCTCGCCACGTTGCGCGCCGCACTGCCCAAGACGGGATGGCCGATCTCCGAGCGGGCGCTTCAGGCCAACCTCGCCATCGCGCAGGCGCAGTCGAAGCAGAAGGCGGTGCCGGTCAAGAACGATCCGCCGCAGATCCTCTTCCGCACCGCGCCGTCGCTGCTCGTGATGCTGAGCGGCGAGCCGGCGTTGCGCGACATGAAGGAAGTTCCAGGGCTGAAGCGCGTCATCAATACCTCGGCCCTCATCCTGCAGGACACTTCGTCGGCGACGTATTACCTCTGGGCGGTTGGCCGGTGGTTCGAGTCGAAGACCCTGGCGAGCGACTGGAAGCTCGCGGCTTCGCAGCCCGCCTCGGTCGAGAATGCGCGCGCCAAGCTCGGCGATCAGTACGACCCGCTCGAGGGCAAGAACTCCGAGGGCCAGCCGCTGTTCGAGCCGGGCGCGGTGCCGCAGATCATCGTGACCTCGAAGCCCACCGAGCTGCTGCAGTCGAAGGGCGAGCCGAAGTTCTCGCCGATCCCCAACACGCAGCTCCTCTACATGACCAACACGTCGAGCGACATCTTCATGGAGCTCGGCGGGCAGGCCTATTACGTACTGATCTCCGGGCGCTGGTTCAGCGCCAAGACGCTGACCGGTCCATGGACCTTCACCAACAGCAAGAAGCTTCCCGCGGACTTCGCGAAGATCCCGGCGGAGCATCCGATGGCCGACGTGCTGATCTCGGTGGCGGGCACGCCGCAGTCGAGCGAGGCAGCGATCGCCAACCAGATCCCGCAGACCGCGACGGTGCAGCGCGACATCCAGCCCACGCCGGTGGTCTTCGACGGCGGCAAGCCGCAATGGAAGCCGATCGACGGCACGCCGCTCCAGTACGCCTTCAATACCGGGCCGCCGCTGATCCTGGTCGATCCGAAGAGCTATTACATGGTGCAGAACGGCGTCTGGTTCGCGGCCACGGCGGCGACCGGGCCGTGGGCGGTGGCCGCCACCGTGCCGGCGGTGATCTACACGATTCCGGCGACCTCGCCGCTGCACTACGTGACCTACGTGCGGGTCTACAGCAGCACGCCGACCACGGTTTTCGTCGGCTACACCCCGGGCTACTACGGCACCGTGATGACCACCGACGGCACCGTGGTCTACGGCACCGGGTACGTGTATCCGGTGTACGTCGGCACCGTGTGGTATCCGCCGCCCCCGACCTACGGCTGGGGCGTCGGATTCGCCACGGGCGTGTTCTTCGGCTTCGCGATTTCGGGCGGGTGGCATAGCCCCTGCTGTTATGGCGGCGGCGGCGGTGTGTACGTCAACCACCGCAACACCAACATCAACATCAACAACAGCTACAACCGCTGGGGGGGTAAGACGAGCAACGTCAGCGGTCCCGGCGGGCGCGACGTGACAAGAACCCAGGTCGGAAACACGACTCTCGCCAAGGGCTCGGGCAGCAACAACGTCTACGCCGGCCGCGACGGCAACGTCTACCGCCGGGATGAGGGCGGCGGCGGCTGGCAGAAATACGAAGGCGGCGCCGGGAAGGGCCAGGGCGGCGGCACGTGGTCGGACGTCCAGAGACCCGAGGGCGGCAACCGGCCGGACGCCGGCACCCGGCCTTCGCAGCAACCCGCGGGCGGCAGCCGGCCGGGCGGCGAGTCGATCAACTCGCTCGACCGGCAGGCCCAGGCGCGGCAGGCAGGCGAGCAGCGCGCCGCAGCTGCTCGTCAGCCGAGCGGAGGCTTCCAAGGCGGCGGCGGCTTCTCCGGAGGCGGCGGCTTTCAAGGAGGCGGAGGCGCGCGCGGCGGCGGAGGCGGCCGCGGCGGCGGTGGCCGCCGCTAGAACCGGATTCCTGTGGTTGCTGCTCCTCGTCGGCACTGCTTCTGCGCAGCCGGCGGACAAGCGCCGCCCATTCATCGATCCCGAGGACGGCAAGCTCGACGCCTCCGAGTGGCTGCTCGAGCGCAAGGGTTTCCTGCCGGTACCGATCCTCATCACCGAGCCGGCGGTGGGCTACGGTGTGGGCGCGGCGCTGCTCTTCTTCCGCGAGTCGATCGGGGAAGCGGTCACCAAGGCGAAGGAGAGCGGCCGCCTCACGCCGCCGGACATCTACGGCGTGGCGCTCGCTGCGACGGAGAACGGCACCAAGGTCGGCGGCGCCTTCGGCATGGTTACCTTCGACGAGCAACTCTGGCGCTGGCGCGGCGGTGTTGCCCGTCCCGACGTCAACCTCGACTTCTACGGCGCGAACGGCAGCGATAGCCCGCGCGATCTCAAGCTCGGCTACAACCTCGAGGGTTGGATCTCCACGCAGCAGGTGATGCGGCGCCTCGGCGAGAGCGAGAACTTCATCGGTGCGCGCTGGATCTACCTCGACCTCAACACCAGCTTCGACGCCTCGCGGCCCGATCCGGTACTCGCGCCGGGCGGCCGCGCGGTGAAGAGCTCGGGGCTGGGCCTCAGCTTCGAGCACGACTCGCGCGACAACTTCTTCACGCCCTCGCGCGGCTGGAAAGGCTACCTCGAGTCGATGTTCTATTCGCCCGACATCGGCAGCGACAACAAGTACCAGACGTATCGCGCCTACGCCTTTTCGTATTTTCCATTGCTGAAAGAATTCATCCTTGGCGTCCGCGCCGACGGCCGTGCCGCGCGCGGCGACGTGCCGTTCTACCAGCTGCCCTTCATCGAGCTGCGCGGCATCCCGGTTGCGCGCTACCAGGACGAGAACGCCGGCGTAATGGAGGCCGAGCTGCGCTGGAACGCGACGCCGCGCTGGGCGTTGATCGGCTTCCTCGGTGTGGGGCGCGCCTGGGGCTCGAGCAAGAATTTCGGCGATGCGGATTCGGCGAATGCATGGGGCGCGGGCTTTCGCTATCTGATCGCGCGGCGGCTCGGCCTGTACATGGGCGTCGACATCGCGAAGGGACCCGAGGACACCGCTTTTTACATTCAAGCGGGCAGCGCATGGCGCTGACAGGTAGGACCAAGGTCCAATTTCGCCCCCTGCGCGGTCTGCGGAAACTCGAAGGCAACCCGAAGGAGGCCCGCATGCGTGTCCTGGCGGCCCTGATCGCGATTGCTGCCGTGGCCGGCTGTGCCGGCCAGGGTGGATCGGAATCCTCATCCGACTCGTCCGGCCTGCTCGGCAGCTACACCGGCATCCTGCCGTGCGCGGACTGCGCGGGCATCCGCACCGACCTCAAGCTCTACGCCGAGCGCTACGAGATCCGGGAAACCTACATTGGAACGCGCGGCGGCGACCGCAGCTTCGAAAGAACCGGGCGCGTGAAAGTCTTGCGCGGCTCGGCGAGCGACCGCGAGGCGACGGTGTATCAACTCCAGGCCGCGCGCGCGGACCCGCCGCGCAATTTCCTGCGCGTGGGCGACAGCGAGCTGCGCCTGCTCGACGCGAAGCTGCACGACCTTCCCGGCGCCGCCGCTCCCGTTACGCTCTACCATGCGACCATGCTCGCCGAAGGCGATTCGGGCCGTACGATCGATGTGAACCCGGGTGAAAGAATCGTCGTGCGGCTGGGCGTGAACCGCGGCACCGGCTATGCCTGGTCGCTCCTCACTTCGGGGGCGAATGCGCTCACCCGGCTTGCCGCGGCGGAGTTCACGCCGGACGCGGAAGCCGCCAGCAAGGCCGGTGGCGGCGGCACCGAGAGCTGGTACTTCCAGGCGAGCCGCCGCGGCCAGCAGGAATTGCGCTTCGAGTATCGCCGGTCCTGGGAGGTAAACGTGCCGGCGGCGAAGTCAGCGAACTATTCGGTCAGGGTGCGCTGATCAGGGGTTGCGCGCGTGCGATCCTCGCCGTCTTGTTGTTGCTCGCGGGCAGCGCGCATGGCGCCGACACGCAGTGGCGTCTCGAGGTCAAGCGGCAGAACACCGATCGCGACACCCCGGGCGAATCCAGTAAGACCACGCTTCGCTTCGAGGCTTTACCTGAAGGGCCAGTGGCGCTGTGGCGCTTGGACCTCCAGTTCCCGGACGAGAAGGACAGCTTTTCGGGCAGCCCCTTCGACCCGCGCCTGGGAGACATCAAGTTGCGCGCGCGATTGCGGCCGCTGGACGTGAGCGGCGTCCCGGTGGCGTTCTTCTCCGAGCTCACGTTCCCGACCGCCGATCCCGACTCGCTGGGGCAGGGAAAGTACCAGGTCATGGCGGCAGCGGAGACGTTTCATCCGCTCGATTCCGTCAGCAGCGACGACCACAAGCTGTCCTTCTCGCCACAAATCCAGCAGGTCGTCTCGGTCGCGGGCGACCCGGAGCGCAAGGACGTGAACTACACTAAGTTCGAGCTCGCGCTGCGCGACGTCTGGCGCAAGGTGTATTCGCTGAAGCTCACGGCGAAGCCGGTGATCGACTGGGTGCAGGACGCCAAGACCGGTGCGGTGGCGGAGCTCGAAGGCGCGGTGACCCTGCGGCACAACTGGAAGCTTCAGCTCATGCTCGGCGGGCGGCTGTGGGGCGAAGGCGTGGCGAGCACCTATGGGACGCGCGTCGAGCTGACGGTCGGAAAGACCTTTTGAATCGATAACCACGGGGAGCGGGGGAGAGATCATGGCCGAGATGCAACGACACGACCTGACGCGGGTCGTGCTGATGGTGCTTTTCATCGGCGGGCTCATCGCCGCATCATTCTGGGTGCTGCGCCCGTTCATCGCGCCGACGATCTGGGCGGTGATGATCGTGGTCTCGACCTGGCAGGCGATGCTCACGATGCAACGCTTCGGGGGCGGACGGCGCTGGGTCGCGGTGACGATCATGACGTTCATCCTGTTCCTCCTGCTGATCGTCCCCTTGTCGATCGCGATCGGAACGATCATCTCCCATCTCGACGACATCACCGGCTGGATCAAGGACCTGCAGGATTTCAAGGTGCCGCCGCCGCCGGCCTGGCTGCCGGAGATTCCCTTCGTCGGCACGCGGCTGAGCGACTTCTGGCAGGAAGTGTCGAGCGAAGGCGTCGAGGTACTGCGGGACAAGATCGCGCCCTACGCGCGCGGCCTGGTGGCGTGGTTCGTTGCCGAAATGGGCAGCTTCGGCAAGCTCTTCGTGCAGTTTGTTCTCACCGTGGTCGCCGCCGCGATCCTGTACGGCTCGGGCGAAGGCGCCGCCGACTGGATGCGGCGCTTCGGCTCGCGCCTCGGTGGCGAGCGCGGCGAGGCGGCGATCCACCTCGCCGGCCAGGCGATCCGCAGCGTGGCGCGTGGCGTAGTCGTCACCGCGCTCGTGCAGACCGCCGTCGGCGGCATCGGCTTGTGGATCGCGGGGATCCCCTTCGCTTCGGTCCTCACCGCCCTCATGTTCCTGCTCGCGGTGGCGCAAATCGGTGCCGCGCTGGTGCTGATCGTTCCGGTGGTCTGGCTCTACTACACCGGCCACCCGGGGATGGGAACGTTCCTGCTCATCGTCACCATCATCGCCGCGACGCTGGACAACTTCCTTCGGCCGTTCCTCATCAAGCAGGGCGCGGCCGACCTGCCCCTTCTCCTGATTTTCCTCGGCGTGATCGGCGGCCTGATCTCGTTCGGCCTGATCGGCATCTTCATCGGACCGCTCGTGCTCGCCGTGACGCACACGCTGCTCAACGCCTGGGTGCGCGGCGAGCACGCAGCAAGAAAGGAAGCGTAATTCCGGCGATGCGGGTCCAGGTGCTCGTGGCCCTGCTCGCACCGGTCTTGGCGTGCGCGCAGTCGCTGGACCCTCGCGCCTATGCGAATGCGCCGGTCGGGCTGAACTTCCTGATCGTGGGCTATTCCTATTCGACGGGCGGGGTCGGATTCGATCCGTCGGTGCCGCTGGAAAACGGGCACGCGCGCGTGAACGCCGTGCCGCTCGCCTACGTGCGCTCGCTCGACGTCTTCGGAAATGCCGGCAGCATCGGGTTGGTGTTGCCATTCGCCAAGCTTGCGGGCAGCGCGACGTTCAACGGCGTGGAGCAGGAGCGCGAAATGACCGGCATGGCCGATCCCGCAATGCGTTTCGCGGTGAACTTCTACGGCGCCCCGGCGATGGACCTGGAGCACTTCAAGGCTTATCGGCAGGACTTGATCGTCGGCACGAGCCTGCTTGTCACCGCGCCGCTCGGACGGTACGACTCCAACCGTGTCGCGAACCTCGGCACCAACCGCTGGACGGCGAAGCCCGAGCTCGGCTTGTCGAAGGCGCTGGACTTGTGGACCTTCGAGTTGAGCACGGGCGTCACTTTCTTCACCAAAAACGACGACTATATACAAGGCAACGTGCGCGAGCAGGATCCGCTCTATTCCGCCCAGCTCCATGTCACGCGCCAGTTCGGTCGGGGCATGTGGGGCGCGATCAGCACCACGTATTACGAGGGCGGACGCACCTCGCTGAATGGCGTTCCTCGCGACGATCACCAGTCGGGCTCGCGTCTCGGGCTCACTTTCTCTCTACCGCTTTCCCGGCACTACACGGTGAAGCTCTACGCGAACACCGGGCTGTACGCCCGGACCGGAACCGATTTCGACACCTATGGCGTGGCATGGCAATACCTCTGGGGGGGAGGCCTGTAAAACCGTTTCCCCTCCTCTGGGCCGCGCTCTGCGTTGCGGCGCTGCCCGATGCGGCGGCGCAGGAAATCTTCGGTCTCGCCGGCGCGATGCAGACCGACCCCACCACGAAGACCACGTATGCCTGGCTGCTCTCGTATCAGCAGGAGCTCGGCGAGCATCTGATGGCGAGCTTCGCCTGGCAGAACGAAGGGCACGTCCCCAACCATCACCGCGATGGGCAGTCCCTGCAGCTCTGGGGCAAGACGAAGGCGTTCAGCCCGAGGCTGACGCTCGCTGCGGGAGCAGGGCCCTATCGGTATTACGACACCACGGCTCCCAACGACACCGGCGGCTATTCCGACGAGCACGGCTGGGGCGTGATGTACAGCCTGAGCGCGACCTGGAGCACCTCCGGGCGCTGGCTCTTCCAGGCGCGCCTCGACCACGTCGAGACGAAGCACAGCGTCGACACCACCGAGCTTCTCTTCGGCGTCGGCTACAAGCTCGACAAGGACGACGCTTCGGTGTACCGCGGTTCGGAGACGCGCGCGGCGGCCAGGCGCGACGAGGTGACGCTTTTCGTCGGCAAGACCATCGTGAACAGCTACGAGTCTGAAAATGACACCGCCGCGAGCATCGAGTACCGGCACGCCTTCGGCCCGGTGTTCCGGGGTTCGATCGCTTGGCTCAACGAAGGCAACCCGCACCTCATCGGGCGCTATGGCATCGTCACCCAGGGCTGGTACGAACCCAGCTTTTCGGGCGATCGCTTCACGCTGGGCATCGGCCTCGGGCTGTATGTCGCAGTGGACGAAGAGCGGGAAGGCGACCACGACGCTTTCGCCGCGGGGATGCTCACGATGACCGCGAGCTACCGCATTGGGCGCGAGTGGACCGCGCGCTTCTCCTGGAACCGCGTGCTCTCGAACTACGATCGCGACACCGACGTCGTGCTCTTCGGCGTCGGCTACCGGTTCTGATCAGGGAGCGCCGAGCAGCAGGTAGAAACTGTAGTGGCCCGCCTCGCCGAAGCCGAACCCGAGGTAAGCGGGTCCGGCAAAGGTGCTTGCGGCAAGGAACAGCGAACCGGACCAGATCGTGCCCGCGGAGGGCAACCCATCGGCGCGGGCCAGCATTTGCCCCGCTTCGATCGAGGTGCCGACGAACACGCCCGAGCCGAGAATGTCCGGCAAGGAAATCGCCCGGTTGTAATACATCAGGCGGCTGAACCCGTAGCGCCGTCCCGCGAACTGGTCGATGCGGTAGCCCGACAGCCGTAACGGCCCGCCGAGGGCGAAGTTCTCGTAGGCCGGCATGTCCGAATGGAAGTCGGTGCCGCCGGCAATCTTGAAATTCACGGTGTGCGCGCCCCAGCTCCTGACCGCGGAGAGCTCGCCCTCGAGCCGCTGGTAGCGCCGATCGGAGCCGAGGCCCTCGCCGGCCGCGTACGCCGTTGTGGCCAGCCGGTAGCCGCTGCGCGCGAACCAGGCATTGTCGAGCTGATCCACGTAGAGCAAGGCCCGCAACCCCGCCGTGGTTTCGTTGACGTCGGGGAGGATCGCGGAGCCCGTCTCCGTATGCGCGTCCACCTGCCGCCATGCCAGGCCGAGCCTCGCCTCGCCCCAGGTGCCGAAATAGGACCCGCCGTCGAGGCCGAGGCGCGTCTCCTTCGTTAGGTACTCGCCGACCTTGTTATCGCCCGAGAATACGTAGCGGAGCTCGTTGCCGACTCTAGCGTGGGGAGCGACGAACCAGCGACCCCGCGCCTCGACCGGCTGCATGAACTCGGTCGCGAAGAACGTCTGCCGGCCGACCTGGACCTCGTTCAGCCATTCCCCGCCAAGGCGGTTGAGCCAGGTCATCCGGTACTGCGCCAGAAGGTTGAAGCTGTTTTCTCCCTGGAAGTCGGTGGCGAGGCCGAGGCCGAAGCGGAAGTAGTTCGGCCCCCACTCCTTCTCGCGCGGCTGGATGACCATGATCCGCCGGCCCGCCTCCTGCTGGATGTGATAGTCCACGCTCTCGAAATCGCCGCGGCCGTAGATGCGGCGCAGATCCAAGCCGACCTTCTCCTCGGTCAACGGCTCCCCGGGCTTGGTCTCGAGCAGCGCGCGCAGCACTTCGGGGTTGGTCCGCCGCAACCCCTCGAAGCGGATTTCGTCCACCACGCCCACGGACTTGCGCTCGGCAACCTGCCGGCGGCGCAGCGCTTCGTACTCTGCCGCGGGCAGGCTGTAGCGGGCGAGCGACTGCGCCAGCGCGCGCGCGGCGTCCTCGCCCACGCGCACCGCATCGCCGGCGCGGTTGAAGCTGCCGGCCGAGATGTCGCCCAGCTCGGGTGCGATCAGGACGTCGCGCGGGCCGAGCGATGCGAGCTGCCGCTCCACGTTGGCCTTGCCCAGAAAATTGATCAGCTGCGTGCCGACCGTCAACGCGGAGCTGATTTCCGCGCGCGTGAGCGCGGGCGTGGAGATGTTGACGGCGATGATCACGTCGCCGCAGAGCTTGCGCGCCTCGTCGATCGGCAGGTTGTTGGCGATGCCGCCGTCGACCAGCAGGCGGCCGTCGATCTCCACCGGCGCGATGGCGCCGGGCACCGACATGCTTGCGCGCATCGCGCGCGACAGGCTGCCGCGCGCGAGCACCACCGCCTCGCCAGTCTCGATGTCGGCTGCGACCGCCCGGAACGGAATAGGCAACCTGTCGAAATCGCCGACCTCGACCACTTGCTGCGTCAACTGGCGGAAGAATCCTTCGATCGAAACGCCGGCGATCAGGCCCTTCGGCAGGAACAGCGAGCCGGGCGTGACGCCGTACTCCGGCGCGAACAGGGTCTTGTAGTCGTCGATCTTGCGGCGGGTAGAAATCTCCGCGCGCGGCGGGCTGTCCCGGAACACGTCGTCCCAGTCGGCCTTGCGGACGAACTGCTCCAGTTCGCCGGCCGTCGCGCCGGCGGCGTATGCGCCGCCGACGATCGCGCCCATGCTGGTGCCGGTTACGCAGTGCACCGGCACGCGCATCTCCTCGAGCACCTTGAGGACGCCGACATGCGCGAGGCCGCGCGCTCCGCCGCCGGACAGCGCCAGGCCGATGCGCGGGGTCGCCTTGCCGCCTGTGGTCTGAGCGAGGGCGGCGAGCGTGAAGAGCGTGAGGCTGGCGGCAAGCGCCGCGGAGGCAACGAAAGTTCTTGGCATCGCCCTCCCTGGAAACAGTCCGACTCTAGTGCACCGCGCGAGCCGGGGCCATGGGACTAAAGTCCAAGGCTATGATGACGAGAAATGAGCCCAACTTCGGCAAGCGTGTCCGCCTTGTTGATGTCTCTGGGCGCACTTGCCGGCGGCTGCGCCCACTGGCCCGCCACGCCTCGCCTCGAGCAGGCCGGCGCACCCGGTTATCGCGTCGACGACTCGGCCCGCCGCGGCCAGTCGGACGAGCTGTTCCTGTTCCTCGCCATGTCGGGCGGCGGCACGCGGGCCGCTGCGCTGGGCTACGGTGTTCTCGAGGAGCTTCGCCGCACCGAAGTGACGCTGAACGGCGTGAAGCGGCGCCTCATCGACGAGGTCGATGTCATCTCGGCAGTGTCGGGCGGCACGTTTCCCGCGGCGTACTACGCTCTGCGTGGAGAGAAGACGTTCGATGAGTTCGAGGCGAAGGTGCTGTCGCGCAACTTCGAAAGCGAGCTCGTGCGGCGCATCCTGACGCCGACCAACTGGTTCAGGCTTCCCTCCGGGACCTTCGGCAAGTCGGACCTCTTCGCCGAGATTTACGACGAAACGGTGTTCGACCGCGCCACCTTCGCCGACCTGAAAAAGGCCGGCGGCCCCTTCGTCATCATCAACGGCACCGACGTCACGTCGGGCGCGCGCTTCAGCTTCACGCAGGACCAGTTCGACGCGATCTGCGCCGATCTCATGCAGGTGCCGCTGGGCCGCGCCGTGGCCACTTCGACGGCGCTGCCGCCGCTGCTCACGCCGATCAGCTTCGAGAACCGCGGCGGGACCTGCGGCAGGAAGGCGCCGGCCTGGCAGGCTGCCGCCGAGGCCGCGGCCGGCGAGTCCGAGACGCCGGGCCGGGCCCTGCTGCGCGCCCGCGCGCTCCAGTCTTACGCCGACCCCTCCCGCCCCTACGTCCACGTCTTCGATGGCGGCCTGTCGGAGAATCTCGGCCTCGCCGAGGTGATCCGGGCCTTCGAGGTTCTGAAGGTCGATCCCGGCGAAACCGTCCTGCCTGCCTTCCGCCGGGCACGCAAGATCGTAGTGATCGCCGTGAACGCGCTGCGCTTCCCCGAAGTGGACTGGGACCGGTCCGACGCGCCGCCGGACCGCGACACGCTCACCGATCAGATGTGGTCGATCCCGGTCGACCGGATCACCCTCGACGGCGTGGAGCAGGTGCGCGACAAGCTCGCCGCGTGGCAGGCCGGCAGCCCGCAACGGCGCGCCTACCTCGCTCAAGTCACCTTCGAAAACCTGAAAGACCCCGCCGAGCGCGGCTACTTCAAGGGAGTCAAGACCCGATTGCAGCTGCCCAAGGAGCAGACGGACAGGCTGCGCGAGGTCGGTGGCCGGCTGCTGCGCGAGGCGCCGGCCTTCCGCAGGCTGCTCGCCGACCTGAAGTCCGGAAGCTGACGCGGCTGCCGGTTCTCATTGACGCTCCGCGTTCCGCCACCAGCCGCCGCCGAGCGCCTGGAACAGCGCCGCGGAGTCGGCGTAGCGATCGGCGAGCGCCTGCGTGCGGTCGATGAGCGCGCCGTGGAGCTTGCGCTGCGCGTCGAGCAGGAAGTAGTAGCTCACGCCACCGGCCTTGAAGCGCGCCGAGGTGATGTCGTGGTAGATGCGCGCCTGCGTCGCGGCCTCGGTGCGATCCTTGAGCTTCTTCGCGTCCGCCTCGAGCGCGCGCAGCACGTCCGCCACGTTCTGGAACCCCTGCAGAACCGTTTCCTGGTACGCCCCGCCGGCCTGCTCGTAGGCGGCGAGCGCCGAGCGCCGCTTCGCCTCGAGCTCGCCGCCGTGGAAGAGCGGCTGCGCCAGCGAGGCGCCGAGGAGGTAGAAGCCGGTGCCGCTCGAAAAGAGCTCGCCGCCGTTCGAGGCGAGCGAGCCGACGTTGGCAGTGAGCGTGATCTGCGGATAGAGATTCGCCGTGGCCACGCCGACCCTCGCGCTCGCCTGCTGGAGCAGCGCTTCAGCCGCGCGGATGTCGGGCCGCTGGCGCGCGAGCTCGGAAGGCAGGCTCAAGGGCAGCTCGGCCGGCAACCGAAGGTCCGTTAACTTGAATTCAGGAAGGTTGGCCGTGCCGGGCGGCCGCCCAATGTAGACGGCGAGGCGGTGGCGCACCTGCTCGAGCTGGCGCTGCAGGTCGGGCAGCACGGCGCGGATCTGCGCGAGGTCGAGGCGCTGGGCCACCGCGTCGGCCTGCGCGGCGGTGCCGAGGTTCACCAGCCGCTCGGTGATCGCGAGCTGGCGCTCCTGCAGCTCGATGATCTCCTGCGTCGCGGCGATCTGCTCGCGCAGCGAAGCCTCGCGGATCGCCGCCGTGACGACGTTGCCGGCGAGCATCAGGCGCGCCGCCTCGAGCTCGTAGCGCTGGTAGTCGACGCCCGCCTGCAGCGCCTCGAGCTCGCGCCGCGTCGAGCCGAAGAGGTCCAGCGTGTAGGACACGCCTACCGACGCGAGATAAAGATTGAACGGCGTCTGGACCGGAAGGGCCGGCACGCCGAGCGATTGAGGATTCACGTCGACGCGATTGGCGGAGAGCTTCGCGTCCACCTTGGGGAACCGGCTGCCGCCGGTGCGCGCGCTCAGATCCTCCTGAGCCTGGCGCAGCTTTGCGCTCGCACGAGTGAGCGTCGGGCTTGCCTCGAGCGCCTGGCGCACGAGGGCGTCGAGCGCGCTCGACTGGAAGAGCGTCCACCATTGCGCCGGGATGTCCTTGCC